>CDZR01011225.1_pt1 | contig 357287 bp, 303 predicted proteins | sample 554781 | NCBI WGS metagenome assembly CDZR01 (sample SAMEA3182065, study PRJEB8094) | gut metagenome | biome: human; feature: gut; material: Stool; isolation source: human stools | place: Canada | collected 2013-01-28
CCGATGTTCTTCTCGAAAAGAAGCCATTCTTCGGCATGAGGAAGCTGCTCCCAACAGAGATAACCGCTCAGGTGATTCCGGTATTGCCGCTCGAGCAGTTCCCCGTCGACCCCGAACAGCGTTCCCAACAGCCTGCAGCCCACCGGCAGCTTATCAATATAATTCTTTTAAAAAAGACGCAAATTCATGCGTCATACGGCTACCACCGGCAACCAGTTTCCAGTCACGGCTCACGTAACGGTTCTCATCCTTGACAACCCACCTGCGCCGGCGCACGTTCAGAAAAAGCTTCTTGCCGCGTATGGGGAAATCCTGAACCACAACAGGTTCGTAAAAACCCTTGCTCTCAACTTTCATTCCTGCGTATTCTTTAGGAACTTCATTCTTTTCTTCTAAATAAATCACTATTTCCGATGCGCTTTCCTTTACGTCCGAGATGATGAAATAATCCAATGTCCCTTCAGGAAGAAGGAGACGGTAGCCGTTGTTGTCCATAAGATTTCTGAGTTAGTTTTATGCAAAGATAGGATTTTTACAAATATTACCCCTCAGGTTTTTACATTGACCCAAAATCTGATTCGCTATAATTTTCGTAGCCGGACTATTTGTTGGCGATACATCTTCCTGCTATCCATAGAGACTTCCCTTACTCTTTATGAGTTATCAAGAACATTACATCTTTAAATAAAAGTCTTTGGTCAGCGCAATGTACTCCGGGGTAAATTGTTCGTGCTTCTCTCCTTCTATGTAAAGACTGTCCTCAATACATGATATGCTTTGCTGACCGAAAGTCAGCAACACGCGCCGGCAAGGTTTTCCGGGTTTGGTGAAAACATGCAAACGGCGATGTGGATGAAAATTATATTTCCAGGCTGTATCAATCACTATTCTTTCAACTTCGGCCGGAATGATAATGCTTATAACTCCCTGTTCCGATAATAAGTGCGCCGAATGCCCAAAAAGAAGTTCATAGTTCAGCTCACTCGTGTGCCGTGCCATGCAGCGCTGATTGTCAGGGCATCTCAGGGCGTCAACAAAATAAGGCGGGTTGGAAACGATCAGGTCGAATTTATCTTCCGGGTGATACTTGCGGAAGTCGCAGCATACAACTTCCATCCGATTGCTCCAGGGGGACGATTGAATATTCTCTTGGGCTTGTGCCGCCGCTGCCGGATCTATCTCGACAGAGGTAATTACCGCTTCCGGATTACGCTGTGCTAATTGTAAGGATATTAGTCCACTACCCGCTCCTACATCAAGAATCCGTTTAACATCTTGAACCGGAGCCCACGCTCCTAATAACACCCCGTCTGTACCTACCTTCATGGCGCATTTGTCGTGTCGGACGGTAAATTGTTTGAACTGAAAATAAGGATTCGGCATATTTGTCTTTGTTAATCGGACTCAAAAATAATCAAAGCCGACAAAATAACGGCAATTTTGGCATCGTTTTTGTCTTTTTAAAGAAAGGACACCCGTTTATACAGAAGAAATAGCTAACTTTGCAAGCGCTTTATTGGCCTGCCAATATGACATAAACTAAAAAGAATGAAATGAAGAAAAGAAATTACTTTAGTGATATCGAAGATAGGAATGAAAATGCATTTTCTGTAATTGCTGATTTTGAGGGGAATGAAGAACAATTGATGGATATTGAGGTTGATGAAATCCTTCCGGTATTGCCTCTTCGGAACATGGTTTTGTTTCCGGGTGTGTTTATGCCGGTATCCGTTGGAAGAAAGTCTTCCTTAAAATTGGTGCGTGAGGCAGAAAAGAAAAGTTCATATATAGCTGTAGTGTGTCAGAAAGCCGCTGATACGGAGGAGCCTGTACTTGAGGACTTGCATACAATCGGTACGGTTGCCAAGATTGTCCGTGTATTGGAAATGCCGGATCAGACAACGACTGTTATTCTGCAAGGTTCCAAACGCATTGAGTTGAAAGAAATAATGGAAGTGGCTCCTTATTTGAAAGGGCGTGTAACTACCCTCAATGAAGAGATACCTGCTAAAGATGACAAGGAATTTCAGGCATTGGTAGAAGCATGTAAGGATTTGACCGTGCGTTACATAAAATCCTCGGAAATGTTTCCGCAAGACTCTGCATTCGCCATCAAAAACATTAATAACCCGATGTTTTTGGTAGATTTTATCTGTACCAATCTTCCCTTGAAGAAGGATGAAAAGATAGAGTTGCTGCGTATTGACGCATTGCGTGCCCGCACTTATCGTTTGCTTGAGATTTTGAATCGGGAAGTGCAGCTTGCCGAGATTAAGGAGTCTATCCAAATGCGCGCCCGCGAGGATATAGACCAGCAACAGCGCGAATATTTCCTGCAACAGCAGATTAAAACCATTCAGGATGAATTGGGTGGTGGCAGCCAGGAGCAGGAACTGGAAGAAATGCGCAAAAAAGCTGAAACCATAAAATGGAATGAAGAAGTAAAAAGTACATTCCTGAAAGAAGTGGATAAGTTGGAGCGCATGCATCCGCAATCGCCCGATTACAGTGTGCAACTGAACTACTTGCAGACTATGATGAGTTTGCCGTGGGGCGTTTATACAACGGATAATCTGAACCTGACTAATGCAGAGAAGACGTTGAATAAAGACCATTACGGCCTGGAGAAGGTAAAAGAGCGTATATTGGAGCACCTTGCCGTATTGAAGCTGAAAGGCGATATGAAATCGCCCATCATCTGTCTGTATGGCCCTCCGGGTGTGGGCAAGACCTCTTTGGGGCGCTCTATAGCGGCTGCTTTGAAGCGGAAGTATATCCGTATGTCCTTGGGTGGCGTACATGATGAAGCGGAAGTACGCGGACATCGCAAGACGTATATCGGAGCAATGCCCGGACGTATTATCAAGAGTCTGATTAAAGCCGGTTCTTCCAATCCCGTATTTATATTGGACGAGATAGACAAGGTGAGTGCCGACCGTCAGGGCGACCCTTCTTCCGCTCTGCTCGAAGTACTCGATCCGGAACAGAATACTACGTTCCACGACAACTTCCTGGATGTGGATTATGACTTGTCGAAGGTGATGTTCATTGCTACCGCCAATAATCTGAACACAATTCCGGGGCCGTTGCTCGACCGTATGGAGTTGATTGAAGTAAGCGGCTACATAACCGAAGAAAAAATAGAAATTGCCCGTCGCCACTTGGTTCCGAAAGAGCTGGAAGCAAACGGTATGAAGAAGAACGATATCAAGATTCCAAAGAATACGTTGGAAGCAATCATCGAGTCTTATACCCGTGAAAGCGGTGTACGTGAATTGGAAAAGAAGATTGGAAAAATTCTTCGCAAATCGGCTCGCCAATATGCTACGGACGGCTATTTCGCAAAAACAGAAATCAAGCCGGGCGATTTGTACGAATTCCTGGGTGCTCCCGAATATACACGCGACAAATATCAAGGCAATGAATATGCTGGTGTAGTTACGGGCTTGGCATGGACTGCTGTCGGCGGTGAGATTCTGTTTGTCGAAACCAGTCTCAGCCGCGGTAAAGGCGGTCGCTTGACACTGACCGGAAACCTGGGTGATGTAATGAAAGAATCGGCTATGCTGGCATTGGAGTACATCAAGTCTCATGCTTCGTTGCTGAATCTTGATGAAGAGATTTTCGACAATTGGAATATCCATGTTCATGTTCCCGAAGGAGCTATCCCCAAAGATGGCCCGTCGGCAGGTATAACAATGGCTACTTCGCTGGCATCCGCACTTACGCAGAGAAAAGTAAAGGCCAATCTTGCCATGACAGGCGAAATCACGCTGCGCGGAAAAGTTCTTCCCGTAGGTGGTATCAAGGAAAAGATTCTGGCTGCCAAACGTGCCGGTATCAAGGAGATTATCCTCAGCGACGAGAATCGTAAGAACATTGAAGAGATACAGGAGATTTATCTGAAAGGACTGACTTTCCACTATGTGAAAGACGTAAAAGAAGTGTTTGCCATTGCGCTGACTGATGAAAAGGTAGCTGATGCCATTGACTTGTCCGTTAAAAAAGAAAAGATAGAAAAGTAAGAAGAATGACATTTGAGTTACAGTATACAGACAGCAAGACAAATGCCCGTGCAGGTTTGATTACTACCGACCACGGACAGATTGAAACGCCTATCTTTATGCCGGTAGGTACGTTGGGAACCGTAAAAGGCGTGCATTTGACAGAGTTGAAAGAAGATATAAAGGCGCAGATAATATTAGGTAATACCTATCATCTTTATTTGCGTCCCGGATTGGATGTTATTGAAAAAGCCGGCGGATTGCACAAGTTCAACGGCTTCGACCGTCCGATGCTGACCGATAGCGGAGGTTTTCAGGTCTTTTCCTTGGCAGGTATCCGCAAGTTGCGTGAAGAGGGTGCTGAGTTCCGTTCGCACATCGACGGAAGCAAACACATTTTCACTCCGGAAAGGGTAATGGACATTGAACGTACCATCGGGGCAGACATCATGATGGCCTTTGACGAATGTACTCCGGGTGATGCAGAGTATGCCTATGCCAAAAAGTCCATGGAAATGACGCATCGTTGGCTGGACCGTTGTATCACGCGGTTCAATGAAACAGAACCCAAATACGGCTATCATCAGGCTCTTTTCCCTATCGTGCAGGGGTGTGTTTATCCCGACCTTCGCAAACGCTCGGCCGAGTTCATAGCCTCCAAAGGAGCCGAGGGCAATGCCATCGGCGGTTTGGCTGTGGGCGAACCTACGGAGAAGATGTACGAAATGATAGAGCTGGTGAATGAGATACTGCCGAAGGACAAGCCTCGTTATCTGATGGGTGTAGGTACACCTGTGAACATTCTGGAAGGCATCGAACGCGGAGTTGACATGTTCGACTGCGTAATGCCTACACGTAACGGACGCAACGGTATGCTGTTTACAAAAGACGGTATCATCAACATGCGTAACAAGAAATGGGAAACCGACTTCTCTCCTATTGAGGCAGACGGTGCATCTTACGTAGATACATTATATAGTAAGGCCTATCTGCGCCACCTCTTCCATGCACAGGAGTTGCTGGCCATGCAGATTGCTTCCATTCACAATCTGGCATTTTACCTTTGGCTTGCCGGTGAAGCCCGCAAGCATATTATTGCCGGTGATTTCTCTACATGGAAACCGATGATGGTACAACGTGTATCGACAAGATTATGAGAAAGATTGACTGGAAGATGCTGAAAGACATCAAGCTGCCTGTCGGGAAAAATAAGTTCCTCAAGCGGTTGGACTGGTACATCATCAAGAAGTTCCTGGGAACATACGTGTTTGCCATAGCCCTGATCATTTCTATCGCCGTAGTATTCGACTTTAATGAAAAAATGGACCGCTTCATGTCTCATGAAGCGCCATGGCAAGCCATTATCTTCGATTACTACATGAACTTCATCCCCTACTTTGCCAATCTGTTCAGTCCGCTGTTTGTCTTCATCGCAGTAATCTTCTTTACTTCCAAACTTGCGGAGAACTCGGAGATTATCGCAATGTTCTCTACGGGAATGAGTTTTAAGCGCATGCTGCGTCCTTATATGGTGTCGGCGGCTATTATCGCAATCACTACGTTCTGTCTCGGTTCGTATGTCATTCCTAAAGGCAGCGTTACGCGACTTAATTTTGAGGACAAATACTATAAGCCCCGCAAGTCAACCACAGCCCGCAATATTCAGTTGGAGGTCGATTCGGGAGTCATTGCCTATATAGAGCGCTTTGAGGATTACAGCAAAACGGGTTACCGCTTTTCGCTCGATAAGTTCAAGGACAAGCAGTTAGTGTCCCATCTTACCGCACGCAGCATTACTTACGATACGGCAGCCGTCCACAAATGGAAGGTGAAGGACTACATGATCCGTGAAATGGACGGTATGCGCGAAAGCATCGTTAAAGGAGAGCGGCTGGACACCATTCTCTTTATGGAACCTGCCGACTTCCTCATAATGAAAAACCAGCAGGAAATGCTCACCAGCCCTCAGTTGAGCGAGTACATAGACCGGCAACGGCAACGCGGTTTTGCCAATATCAAGGAGTTCGAGATAGAATATCATAAACGCATAGCCATGTCTTTTGCCTCGTTTATCCTGACGCTGATTGGCGTATCTCTTTCTTCGAAAAAGACAAAAGGCGGCATGGGATTGCATTTGGGCATAGGCTTGGGATTAAGTTTCTCGTATATCCTGTTCCAGACGATTGCCTCTACATTTGCAGTGAATGGTAATGTGCCGCCCGTCATAGCGGTATGGATACCGAACCTGCTTTATGCATTCATAGCATTCTATTTGTATAAGAAAGCGCCGAAGTAGGCAACTGTAGGAAGCTGTTGTCAAAGCATACCGCAGAATAGTGTAAAAAATAAGAAGCCGTCCCGCTCCTGTGTTTCCACAAGTGCGGGACGGCTTTTTTGTTGTATTCATTTCCTCTTTTGTTTTGTTCTTCTTTCTTTTCAGGCGGACAGACCGCCTTTGTCGGAAGAAACCCCACTTTCTTCTTACAGGTTCTTTAATCCCTTCATTGTCATGCTGTGCGTTGAAGCGCTTAATTCAAGTAAGCCGAAAGCTCTGCAGCAGAGATGTTTTTGGCAATAATCACACCATTTTCATCCAGTAAATAGTTAGTAAATCCGCGGCCTAAGCGATATTTCTTGAATAAGCCGGAGGACTCGCCTTTAGTTTCCACGAAACAGGTGGGCGTAACTATTTGGTCCTTACGAACGGTTTCCTTAAAAATAGACTGATACTCATCGAATGAGACGGAAACCATTTCTACATTTTCATTGCGGGAAGCGGAACGAAGCACATTGCTCAAACTCGCGTTTTGCATCCGGGAGTGCGCGTCATAACTTGCCCAAAAGCTAAGCAACACATATTTGCCTTTCATGTCCGAAAGTTCGGCTAACGGTTGCCCGGCAGACATAGATTGGATTTTGAAGTCCGGGGCTATGTCACCCACATTCAAACCGCCGGTCGGTTTGTCTTTTTCTACAAAAGAAGTCAAGGAACCAATTAGTAATACAACAAAAATCCATTTTACATATTTCATGTAACACGATTTTGGTTAATACTATCCGGGACTGTCCTTTTTGGCAGTGATTTCTTCCCGGAATGTCATCTTCTCAGACCTTGCAATGAGAGGAATTCATTGATACTCAAAGCCTTTAATTCTGAAATCGGGTGCAAAGGTAAGTAATTCTTAAAGAAACTTCCAAATAAACAAGCGATTTTCTCACTTTTTCAGTGCAATTTTTTATGTTATTTAGCATAAAAGGCGGGATTTTTCCTTACTTTTGTGGCTTGTTATCCTATTAATAGACAACTTATGAAACCATTAAGTACAGAACTTATCCTGATCCGCGTAACAGGTGAAGACCGTCCGGGACTGACGGCTTCGGTTACAGAAATTCTTGCCAAGTACGATGCAACCATCCTTGACATCGGACAAGCCGACATCCATAACACCCTGTCGTTAGGTATTTTATGTAAGACGGAAGAACAACATTCCGGCTTTATCATGAAAGAGTTGCTTTTCAAGGCATCGTCTTTGGGTGTCACCATCCGCTTCTACCCTATTACAGCAAAAGAATATGAGGACTGGGTGAGCATGCAGGGCAAGAACCGTTACATTCTCACGTTGCTCGGACGTAAGTTGTCTGCCCGTCAGATTTCGGCGGTGACCCGTATTCTGGCGGAGCAAGGAATGAACATTGATGCCATCAAACGTCTTACGGGGCGTATTCCGTTGGACGAATGCGATACAAAGACGCGTGCCTGCATTGAATTTTCCGTACGAGGCACCCCTAAAGACCGTATAGGCATGCAAGAAGAACTGATGCGGCTGGCCAGTGAGCTGGAAATGGATTTCTCTTTCCAGTTGGATAATATGTATCGCCGTATGCGCCGCCTTATCTGTTTTGATATGGACTCCACATTGATAGAGACCGAAGTTATCGACGAACTGGCCATTCGTGCAGGTGTCGGCGAGCAGGTAAAGGCTATCACGGAACGTGCCATGCGGGGAGAAATAGACTTTACGGAGAGCTTCCGCGAGCGGGTGGCATTATTGAAAGGGTTGGACGAATCTGTCATGCAGGAGATTGCCGAGAACCTGCCTATTACGGAGGGGGTCGACCGACTGATGTATGTTCTGAAGAAATATGGTTATAAAATAGCTATTCTTTCAGGTGGTTTCACTTACTTCGGACATTATCTCCAGCAGAAATACGGCATTGACTATGTATATGCCAATGAACTGGAAATAGAGAATGGCAAACTGACCGGACGTTATCTCGGCGATGTAGTGGACGGCAAACGCAAAGCGGAACTACTGCGTCTGATAGCGCAGGTTGAGAAAGTGGATATAGCACAGACCATTGCAGTAGGTGACGGAGCCAATGACTTGCCGATGCTGGGGATAGCCGGATTGGGCATTGCTTTTCATGCCAAGCCTAAAGTCGTGGCAAATGCCAAGCAGTCCATTAATACCATCGGCTTGGACGGAGTGCTTTATTTCTTGGGATTCAAGGATTCCTATATAGATATTCCGCGGTAAAATAAGTCCGTACGATAAAATTCACAGGCTCCTGCGATAATTAATTATCATAGGAGCCTGTTTTTTAAGCGAGCTTATTTTGTTCTGCCCCCGGTTTGCATTATCTTTGCAGCAAATATAAAGAAATACATGAAGTTTTCTGAACTAAATTTAAATGACAATGTGCTTGAAGCACTGGACGCAATGCGCTTTGACGAGTGCACTCCGATACAAGAAAAATCAATACCTGTTATACTCGAAGGCCGGGATTTGATAGCTGTTGCACAAACCGGGACCGGAAAAACAGCCGCCTATCTGTTACCTATATTGAACAAGCTTTCGGAAGGCGGGCATCCCGAAGATTCCATCAACTGTATAGTAATGGCCCCTACACGGGAACTGGCTCAGCAGATAGACCAGCAGATGGAAGGTTTCTCCTATTTCATGCCGGTGAGCAGCGTGGCCGTGTACGGCGGTAATGACGGAGTGCTTTTCGAGCAGCAAAAAAAAGGCCTGACTTTGGGAGCGGATGTTGTAATCGCTACTCCGGGACGTCTGATAGCTCATCTCAGTCTGGGATATGTAGACCTTTCACGCGTCTCCTATTTCATTTTGGATGAAGCAGACCGTATGCTCGATATGGGATTTTATGATGACATTATGCAGATTGTGAAATTCCTGCCTAAGGAGCGTCAGACCATTATGTTCTCGGCCACAATGCCGGCAAAGATACAACAGTTGGCAAAGAGCATTCTGAACAATCCGGCGGAAGTGAAACTTGCTGTTTCCAAACCTGCCGAGAAAATCGTACAGGCTGCTTATATATGCTATGAAAACCAGAAGCTGGGCATTATCCGCAGTCTTTTTGCCGAGCAGACACCCGAACGTGTCATTATCTTCGCTTCTTCCAAGTTGAAGGTGAAAGAGGTGGCCAAAGCCCTGAAGCAAATGAAGCTGAACGTTGGGGAAATGCACTCCGACCTTGAGCAGGCGCAGCGTGAGGAAGTAATGTACGAGTTCAAGGCGGGACGAATCAATATTCTGGTTGCCACCGATATTGTGGCGCGCGGTATCGATATAGATGACATCCGTTTGGTTATCAATTATGATGTGCCGCATGACAGTGAAGATTACGTGCACCGCATCGGACGTACGGCACGTGCCAACAATGACGGTGTAGCCCTTACTTTCGTCAATGAAAAGGAACAGACGAATTTCAAGAGCATAGAGAATTTCCTGGAAAAAGAAATCTATAAGATACCTGTGCCGGAAGAGTTGGGTGAAGCTCCCGAATACAAGCCGCGTTCCAATGACGGACGCAAACGCAGCAGCTTTAAAGGCGGCGGACGCCGGAACAACGGAACCGGCAAAGGCGGCAACAGAAATAATAACAAACGCAGGGACGGCAGCAAAAAGCCCACTCAGGCAAAGAAGCAGGAATAAGTAAAAAGCGGAATTTATTCCGCTTTTTTTATGTCCATCCGATTATCGAATCCGATGGTAATATCTGCCAGACTATATACGGAGCTTTCCGGCACGCGTAAGGTTGCCTGATATTGGTAGCCTTTATTATCAACTCCCATAAAATTCATATCGGCAAGAATCATCTGACTCAGAATATCTTCGGGAAAGATGCCGGCAAATGCCTTCTTGGTAATGTCTTTGCCATACAACATTCGTCTGCCCTCATACACGCAAATATGTATGACATTGTCATAATAGACATTGTCCACGCTGATGCCACCCTCTGAATAGGATGAGCGGACGACTTTCATTGTCGAAGGGTTGACGTACACATATCCCCGGTAGCGTGTGCCTTTGTACATCACTACGCTGTCCTTTTTCACCACTTCCGTAGTGGGTATGACTTCCACTTCCTTGTTTTCAAAGGCGAGTATATCCTCCGGATTTTCCGATTTATGCAGTTTTATAATCTCATCTGCCAATGAATGAAACCAGAAGCTGTATTCTGTCTGTCGGTCAATCTTGTAAGTCACGGTATGATTGCCGTACACATACATCGTATCTCGTATAATCTTGAATGATACGGGGATATTCTGAGGATCGGCATAGTATATGGTATCTCCTTCTATACGCATCAGGGGCAGTTCGGTTTCATCATTTATCCAGACACCCTGAAGCAGAGCCTTGGCCATAGCGTCTTCTTCGACTGTTTTTTGCTCTTTACCATTACCGCATGCAGCCAACGCTATGACGCAGCACAACTCTATTACGAGTTTTTTCATGTCTATCTCCTTCCTTTATTTACCTATACAGTGGTAGGTAAATCCAAGTTCTTCTATTTCTTTCTTTTCGTAGATATTACGACCGTCCAGTAACACCGGGGTTCTCATGGCTTTTTTGATAACGACCCATGACGGCAGGCGGAATTCTTTCCATTCCGTCACCAGCATCAAGGCATCCGCATCGAGTGCGGCATCGTACATATCGGTGGCATAGCAGACGTTGTCGCCTATCCTGCGGCGGCACTCCGTCATGGCAGCCGGATCGTACACACGCACTTTACAACCGGCATTCAGCAACTTGTCAATCAGAATCAGCGAAGGCGCCTCGCGCATGTCGTCTGTTTCCGGCTTGAAAGCCAATCCCCACAAGGCAATTGTCTTATCGTGCAAATCGCCGTTGAAGTGCCGTTGCAGTTTTTCAAACAAGATGCTTTTCTGCTTTTCATTGACTTCCTCTACAGCCTGGAGCACACGCATCCGGTAACCGTTCTGTTCGGCGGTCTTGATTAATGCCTTTACGTCTTTCGGGAAGCACGAACCGCCATATCCGATGCCCGGATAGAGGAACTTACGGCCGATACGCGTATCGGAACCGATGCCGCTGCGTACCATATTGACGTCGGCTCCCACCAGCTCGCACAGGTTGGCAATGTCGTTCATGAAGCTGATGCGGGTGGCAAGCATGGAGTTGGCTGCGTATTTGGTCATTTCGGCAGACGGAATATCCATGAAGATAACGCGGAAGTTGTTCAGCAGAAACGGTTTGTAGAGTTTGCTCATCAGTTTCTTTGCACGTTCGGACTCCACTCCCACCACTACCCGGTCGGGGCTCATGAAGTCTGCTACCGCATTTCCTTCTTTCAGGAATTCGGGATTGGAAGCTACATCGAAGTCTATCTGTACTCCCCGCTTATCCAATTCGTCCTGGATAGCCATGCGCACCTTTCCGGCGGTGCCTACGGGCACGGTGCTTTTGGTTACCACCAATACATATTTCGTCATGTTACGCCCGATGGTACGCGCCACTTCAAGCACATAACTCAGGTCTGCACTGCCATCCTCGTCGGGCGGAGTACCCACGGCGCTGAATATAACATCCACTTCGTTCAGGCAACTTTCCAGAGAAGTCGTGAATTGCAGGCGTCCTGCTTTCGCGTTCCGGTTTACCATTTCCTCCAATCCGTTTTCATAGATTGGGATAATACCCTGCTTCAATGCTTCTATCTTTTCGCTGTTTGTGTCGACGCAAATGACATTGACACCTATTTCAGCAAAACAAGTACCGGTTACCAAACCGACGTACCCCGTACCGACAATGGCTATCTTCATATCTTATTCAAAATATTCCGCATCTTTGAAAGATACGGCATGTCCGTCTTTCTCCGATAATATGAACTGAGATTCCGCAACCGGCCAGTCGATGCCTATGGTTTCATCATTGAAGCGAATCGATGCTTCCGCCTGCGGAGCATAACCGTTATCTACTTTGTAGGTAAAGATTGCCTCTTCGCTCAGTACCAGAAAGCCATGGGCAAAACCGCGGGGAATAAAGAACTGACGCTTGTTCTCTTCGCTCAGTTCCACGCTGACGTACTTGCCGAACGTAGGAGAAGAACGGCGTAAATCGACCGCAACATCCAAAACTTTACCTTTTATGACACGTACCAGTTTCGCCTGGCTGTATTCGCCTTTCTGATAATGCAACCCGCGCAGTACGCCGAAAGAGGATTTTGATTCGTTGTCCTGTACGAAATGTACATCGCCGATATTGGCACGGAATTCTTCTTCCTTAAAGGCTTCCATGAAGTAGCCGCGTGCATCATTGAACACTTTCGGTTCGATGATCCATACGCCGTCAATTTCTGTCTGTATGTAGTTCATTGCTTTAGAATGTTTTATGTATTTTCATTTGAAATCCGAAGTTGTCTCCGTATATATCTCCCATGTCCAAAGCGAGAGAGGCGTTGAAGTTCCAGCCTTTCCATCTTTCGGGAGAATAAGAGAACGAGGCATAGGCCGAAAAGTTCTCCAGAATATCCAGTGTGGGAGCACCGGGAGTACCCCATGTTCTGTTGTGGCTCATTTTGGCTATGTAGCTCCATTCGGAAGTTATTTGTCCGCTCCAGCCGATGTGCAGCGCTTTTATGCGGTTGTACTTGAACGTCATGTCACCGTCCCGGTTATAGATAGGCGAAGCAATCAACGGATTGGCTATCATCATGCCCCAATGCGTCCAGCCGGGGTAAAGACCGTTGTTGTAATAGTTGTCGGAACCGCCGGTCTTGTGTACGGGACCTTCTTCTGGTTCGTGCAAGCCGTGCAGCGGACCACTCATATTGGTGGTCTGCAGGAACTCGAACACAACCGCATTGACGGGCTTGAAGTTGTTGAAGTTCATTTCAAGTCCCCACAATCCGTCCCAACCGTTCTGCTTGCCCATGGCGGAGAAGTCGTCGAAATGATTGCACAGGTATGCGCTGATAGAGAATTTATCGGAACGGTGGGTCAGCTTTACCTGTTCGCTGCCCAGGAAGTTGCCCTGATAGAAATTGCTGTCGTTCCAAGGTTTGTCTTCACCGCCGGAGCCGGGGATAAATACTCTGAAATAATCTTTCAGCGTATTGCCCAGATTTACCGTGCTGCCGTCCGCATTCACCAGCGTTCCGCCGAATTGCGTATCGAGCGTCATGCCGATGTCGAGCTGCCATTTTCCGTTGGGCACACCGACGCGGACAAATCCTTCTTTATGATGATATTTGATGTCTTTTGTGTACCAATGCCCTGCTCCTACCTTCCGTTCCTGATATTTGTTATCGGTGAACCATCCGTAAGAGATTTCACCTTTAATGGCGAAACGCGGAAGGACATACAAGTACTCGGGGATGCCTATCATTATTTGCGGAATCGGCCTCGCGTTGCCCGACCATGTCATGTCACCGCTACTCAAAGCGTTATTCAGCAATGGAGCGCCTTTCTCGCGGCTTCCGGCAAAAATTCCCAGCCACTTGTAACGTGCATCTATATAGGCCTGCTGGATAAAAATATCCTTGTCGCCCTTGAAGTTCATGCCCACGGCTGCTACCATGTCCAGCTTTTCTTCGAACTTCCACTTGCCGAGCCGGTGTTTGTAGCCCAGTCCGCCCCGTATATACGTATTGTCGTAAATAGAGCCGAGCCCCTGTTGGTTGCTCACTTGCCACAAAGGAATATTGTCGCCCGTGTGCACGGTGGCTCCGTATTCCACAAAAGGCGAAACCTGTGCCGTTGCCATACCGCTACCTGCAAGAATAATGGCCAACAAACAGATGGGAATACGCATTACGGCAAATAGTCTGTATTTGATTAAGTGCTGACAGTTATCTGTGTTCATTATCGAATATATAATATAGTTTATAGTCCTGATTAAAGAGAAACGTAGAAAACGGTGCAAAAGTAGGAAAAAAATCTAATATATCGGTCATGGGCGATAAAGGAGTTTCCAAAGTTTGCCGTGTTTATAAATTCTTAGTAAGAAAAGCAGCCCGAAAGTGGCATATATCCGATAAAACCGCTACTTTTGTAGCATGATTGAATTAGCACAGCACATAGAAGCATTATTATTGGAGAATGATTGTGTCATTGTTCCGGGGTTGGGCGGATTTGTCGCTCACTACACTCCGGCAATGAGAGTGGCGGAAGAAAATACGTTTTTGCCCCCTACCCGCATCATCGGCTTCAATCCGCAACTGAAGATGAACGACGGGCTGTTGGTGCAATCCTACATGGCTGTGTATGATACGGATTTTTCCGATGCCACCAGGATTGTAGGCAAATCGGTGAAAGAACTGCTGGCTCTTCTTCATGAGAATGGAAAAGCAGATTTGCCCAATATCGGCGAATTGCGCTATAACATTCATGATTCCTACGATTTCACACCTTACGATGATAAGCTTACTACTCCTTACTTATACGGGCTTGGCAGTTTTGAAATGCAGGAACTGACAGTCTTGCACAAGCCCTGCCGGAACGGAAGCAAGACTATTCCTTTCGCACCGGTTGTCCGGGAAGAAAAGAAGCGTAAGTATGGGATGCGAATCAACACTTCTTATCTGGCGAATGCCGTTGCCATGATTGCCGTTGCGGCTCTGTTCTTTTTTCTTCCCGCACCCGTAGAAAACACCGAAGTGATGGAAGCCAACTATGCGCGGCTGCTGCCCGGTGATTTGTTCGGGCAGATAGAAAAGCAGTCATTGGCCATCACTCCGATTGTCATCCATCAGCAGGAGACGGGTAAAAAGGCGAAAACCACCCGTAGCGCCGGCAAGAAACCGGTTGCTCCCGTTGCCGTAAAAGAAGTAAAAGTCCGTCAGCAGGCTGCAACAATTGCGGCTCAGCCTAAAGCAGCGCCTACAGTTGCCGCTCCTGCCGTTCAAGCCGTAAAGACACCTTATCATATTATCATAGCCAGCGTGGGTTCTGAAAAAGACGCCGACGCCATGGCGCAGCAGTTGGTTGCCAAAGGTTATGCAGGAGCTAAAGCGATTATCGGTGACGGCAAAATGCGCGTCAGCATTCAGTCCTGTGCCACGGAGAAAGAGGCATACCGCGCTTTGAACCTGATTCGCCAGAATGAAGCATACAAGAGTGCCTGGGTTCTGAAAAGATAATTTTCTTCACAGTCAATCATTAATCATCAACTATTCCGACAATTCAATGAAACGTATCCGTTGCCCCAAATGTGAGAACTATCTGACTTTCGACGAAACAAAATATACGGAAGGCCAATCCCTGGTGTTTGTCTGCGAGAACTGCAAGAAGCAGTTCAGCATACGTTTGGGCAAGACAAAGATGAAAGCTCCGCAGAAAGAGGAGAATCCGGACGAAACCGAATACAAGGAAGCATTCGGAAGCATTACGGTCATTGAGAATGTTTTCGGATTCAAGCAGGTACTGCCGCTACAGGAGGGAGACAATAAAATCGGACGCCGCTGCGTAGGAACGGTTGTCAATGTCCCGATAGAAACCTCGGACATGAGCATGGACCGTACGCACTGCATTATTAATGTAAAGCGCAACAAGCAAGGCAACCTTGTCTATACCTTGCGCGACGCCCCCAGCCTGACGGGCACTTTCCTGAACAATGAAATTTTGGGTGACAAAGACCGTATCCGCATTGAGGACGGAGCCATTGTAACCATCGGCGCCACCACTTTCATTCTTCGGGCGGCGGAGTAAAGAGATTGCCTTTCCGGTTTATCCACCAATAGCGTATAAACAATACTCCGGTGAACATGAGCGCAAGCGACAGTCCGGTATAGAACACCGAAATAAACGCGTCCGGCAATATATGGAACGAGCGCATCGTAATGCCGAACGTTATCATGAAGACCATTACAATCCAGCCTTTTACATCAAAGAAAGAAAAAGGGCAGTTCTTCTCTTTCTTTTTTTCTCCGATACGTTTGGTGTGCTTGTAATAAAGCCTTTTGAAAACAAACAAAAAGAAGAGAAGGAACACGACCGTGACCTCTCCTATCTTGAAAAGCCAGTATTGGGAATCTGTCAGCCATGTCATTATCCCTATCCTGAGGATATTGGCTCCGGCTATAATCCACACCACTCCGGCGGTAATAAGCAATACTTTTCTGTTTACTCCGTATTTCATGTTTCCGTTTTATACAATCCTGCTGATACAGGGAACAAAGATAATGAAAATATGTTCGTAAATTCATATTGTATACCTTGCTGGTGGTCAGTTGTATGCATGTACCAATAAATTTCCTTGCTTGGTACTGTCCGTACCACAGCTTGGTACGAGAAGTACCTTACTAAGGTACGGCGCGTACCACTGCATGGTACAAGAGCTACCAACGGTTGGTATTCCTTGTACCACCTGCCGGTAGTTGAGGTATCCTGTGGTGGAATGCTGGCTACCCTGCGGTGGAATACCGACAAAGTGCTTACCAGTCGTATTCCTCGGTGTACCGGTCGAACTGTATCTCCTCTTTCCAGCCATGCTTCCGGCATACCTGACGGATGCACTCCTGCTGCTTCGGAGTAAGCCCCAGCTTCTGGTTGCGATACCGGTAATAGGGCGAATGGTTGAATATGGCTTCCAGATTGAGGTGAATGGCACGGGAGATGCGTGCGGGCATATCATCGTAAAGCTTCTTGAAGCCCCATGCCACCCGTATTTTCTTGTTGCTGCGGAAGTGCGGGCACTCCTTCCCTGCCGCCGGATAGCAGAGGGGGTTGATGACGGACAGCCGGATGTTTTGCGCCGTGGTGTACTGTGTCATACTGTGCCGCAGGCAGTTTTCGGCTTTCGGGCATCGGGTGTTGAAGCACAATGTGTATTGGGCTGCTTGATTGTTTAAGTCGGAGTTGTTTTCCATTAGTTATCAGAATTTTGATGAATATCGCTTTATCCGGTAAAGATACGCGAAAAAATCCGGCCGGCACCATATAACGGCTGTTTTATTGGGTAGGACGAGCATAAAAAAAACAAGGCAAAGCCGAAGCCCTGCCCTGTTTCCTTTTGTCATACCGGTTCTTTATCAGAGAATGCTTTTTACTGTTTCCAGCATACCCTTCTCCTGGATAGAGTTCAGGAAGCCGGTTACCATATCCGTCAGTCCCGGAATGGCGTTCAAGTCTCCGTGCTCGCCCCAGATGAGGTCTTTGGCTGCCAATACGCCTTCCGCTACCTTGCGGGTATCGCCTGTTGCCCAAAGGTCTTTCAGCAGTTGCATGATTTCGGGAGCGTCGTTCGGGGTGATTTCAGCGCCGTCGGCACGTACGCCGCCCTTGTAATATGTGATGATGGCGGCAAGACCGAGTACGAGGCCCTTCGGAAGTTCGCCCTTGCGTTCCAGATAAGTCTTCAAGCCCGGCAGGTCGCGGGTCTGGTATTTCGGGAAGGAATTCAGCATGATGCTGGTTACCTGGTGCTCTACGTAAGGATTGTCGAAACGTTCCAATACATCGGCTGCGAACTTCTTCAGTTCGTCCATAGGCAGATTCAGTGTCTGCATCAGTTCGTCGAACTGTACTTTACGGACATACTTGCCGATAACGGGGTGGTTGCAGGCATCGCGCACGATGTTTACGCCGCTCAGGTAAGCCACCGGAGAAAGCACGGTGTGAGGACCGTTCAGCAAAGTAACCTTTCTTTCGTGGTAAGGGGCTTCGGACTTCACGAAGAGTACGTTCAATCCCGCCTTGTTTGCAGGGAATTCCTCTGCCAACTGGCGGAGAGAGAGATTCTCGGCTGCCTCGATAACCCACAGGTGGAAGATTTCGGCCTGTACAACCAGATTGTCGGCATAACAGATTTTCTTCTGAATCTGCGCAATCTCCTTGCGCGGGAAGCCCGGAACGATGCGGTCTACCAGTGTGGCGCATACATAGCAGTACTTTGTAAACCAGGTCTTGAACTTCTCGTAATCTGCGCCGAAGTCGTCTTTCCACAGTTCGATGTACTGGTAGATACATTCTTTCAGGTGATGTCCGTTCAGGAAAATCAATTCGCAAGGCATGATGATAAGGCCTTTGCTCTTATCGCCCTTGAACGTCTTGAAGCGGCGGAAAAGCAACTGGGTCAGCTTGCCCGGATAAGAAGATGCGGGGGCGTCGCTGAACTTGCAGTTCGGGTCGAACGCGATGCCGGCTTCCGTGGTGTTGGAGATAACGAAACGGATTTCGGGCTGGTCGGCAAGCGCCATGAATGCAGAGTTCTGAGAATAGGGATTCAATGCGCGGCTGATGCAGTCGATACGCGTGAGGCTGTTTACCGCTTCACCGTTCAAACGGCCCTGCAGGTTGACATGGTAAAGGCAATCCTGGCCGTTCAGCCATTCCGCCATTCCTTTTTCGATAGGCTGAACCACTACAACACTGCCGTTGAAGTCGGTCTTTTGGTTCATGTTGTAAACAATCCAGTCTACAAATGCACGAAGGAAGTTACCTTCGCCGAACTGGATGATTCGTTCGGGAGCAACGGACTTGGGAGCCGTCTGTTTGTTTAATGCTTTCATCTTGAAAATGATTTTAATTATGATTGTTGGATTATGATTGATAGTCTTTCTTACTATATGCAGGATTATTCAAACTCAAAATAGAAGTCGATGTTTTCCTTCATCAGGATGTCGATAGGCATATATTTTACGGCTGTGACCGGCTTTTTGAATACCACGTGATTGCACAGCGCTTTGATGCCGCAATAACCTTGCAGTCCCGGCCGCTGCCCGATGAGGTAATTCACTTCGCCGTTTTTCAGGTATTCCACATTCTTCTGAAGCAGGTCGTAGCCGACCAGTGCATCCAGCTTCAGATTCTTTTTCTGCAAGTAGTCCGCCACTTGATACACGCGTGAGTTGAACACGACCCCTAAAGTGGCTTTGGGATGTCCGGAGAAGAAAGCATCCAGCACTTCCTCGTTGGCGGCGGTGTCTTCCTTGTGGAGAACGACATCGTGTATAGTCAGGTTCTTGTGCTCGGCCGCAAGATACTGCATAAAGCCTTCCAGGCGACGTTGCATCTGCACCTCGGCGGGGCTGTTCTTCTGATTGTTCAGGAAAAGCGCCAGCTCCTGCCCTTCCCGGTAGCGGCGCATCAGTATTTTGGCGGCGATGTATCCGCTGACTTTGGAGTCCTGGCCTATATAGCATAGCGCATGAGTCTGCTCCATATTGAAGTCGATGAAGGCATAAGGTATCTTTTTATCTTCCAGATACGATGTCAGCTTCAGGGTATCATCCTGAAAATTCGGAGCTATCAACACCCCGTCGGCAACAACGGATTGAAGTTGCGCACATGCCGTTTCATAGGACGCTTTATCCGCATGGCTGTAAAAAAGATAGTCCACCCCTACGTTGAACGGCCGCAGCTCTTGCGCGGCACGGTCTATGCCCGCCGCAACGGAGTGCCAGTAATCATGCTCTATATAATAAGGTATGATACATACTATATGGTAGCGCTTCTTTGCCGCCAGGCCTATGGCAAACATGTTGGGATGGTAATCGATTTCATCGAGGACTTTTTGAACCTTATCTCTGCTTGCACGGGATACGTCGCCCCGGTTATGAAGCACGCGGTCTACGGTTCCGGCAGAGACGCCGGCCATGCGTGCAATGTCTTTTATCGTATAATTCTTGTTTTCCATCTTCTCCCGCCCTAAGGTGTTTAAAGGTCTTACGTTTAAAACTTAAATATTATAAATATTTGCCGCAAAGATACGAATTATTTTGTTTCTCCAAGTAAAATTTCTACTTTTGTGTTCGATAACGGTTAATAAAAGCAAAAAGCGTTATCGAGCCTATTAGCTTTACAATCAATACTATATAGGTGCAATGACAAGAAAGTAAAATTTTTAGATACTTAAAACACAAGAAGATGAAAAACTTTATGGATGAAAACTTCCTGTTGCAGACTGAAACCGCTCAGAAGTTGTACCACGAACATGCGGCTAAAATGCCGATTATCGACTATCACTGTCATTTAATTCCACAAATGGTAGCAGACGACTACCAATTCAAGTCACTGACGGAAATCTGGCTGGGCGGCGACCACTACAAGTGGCGTGCCATGCGTACTAACGGCGTGGACGAACGTTTCTGTACCGGCAAGGACACCACCGATTGGGAAAAGTTTGAGAAATGGGCGGAAACCGTACCTTATACTCTCCGCAATCCTTTGTATCATTGGACGCACCTGGAGTTGAAGACGGCATTCGGCATCGACAAGATTCTGAATCCCAAGACCGCACGTGAAATCTATGACGAATGTAACGAGAAACTGAAACAACCCGAATATTCTGCCCGCGGCATGATGCGCCGTTATCACGTGGAAACCGTTTGTACTACGGACGACCCCATTGACTCGCTGGAATATCATATCAAGACCCGTGAGAGCGGATTTGAGATAAAGATGCTTCCTACCTGGCGTCCCGACAAGGCGATGGCGGTGGAAGTTCCCGGCGATTTCCGTGCTTACGTAGAGAAGCTGGCGGAAGTAAGCGGTGTGACTATTTCTACTTTCGACGATATGATTGCCGCTTTGCGCAAGCGTCATGACTTCTTCGCCGCTCAGGGATGCAAGCTGTCCGACCACGGCATCGAAGAATTCTATGCGGAAGACTATACGGATGCGGAAATTAAGGCTATCTTCAATAAGGTATATGGCGGTACTGCACTGACTAAGGAAGAAATCCTGAAGTTCAAGTCGGCTATGCTGGTTGCCTTTGGCGAGATGGATTGGGAAAAGGGCTGGACACAGCAATTCCACTACGGAGCTATCCGCAACAACAACAGCAAGATGTTCAAACTGCTCGGCCCGGACACCGGTTTCGACTCTATCGGCGAGTTTACAACCGCCAAGGCGATGGCTAAATTCCTCGACCGTCTGAATTCGGAAGGCAAGCTGGCAAAGACCATTCTGTATAACCTGAATCCATGTGCCAATGAGGTAATCGCTACCATGCTGGGTAACTTCCAGGACGGTACTGTTGCCGGCAAGATTCAATTCGGTTCGGGATGGTGGTTCCTCGACCAGAAAGACGGTATGGAAAAACAGATGAATGCACTCTCCGTACTCGGCCTGCTGAGCCGTTTCGTAGGTATGCTGACAGACTCGCGTTCTTTCCTCTCCTATCCGCGTCATGAATACTTCCGCCGCACGTTGTGTAACCTCGTAGGCCGTGATGTGGAAAACGGTGAAATTCCTGTTTCCGAAATGGAACGCGTCAATCAGATGATTGAGGACATCAGTTATTACAACGCCAAGAAGTTCTTCCAGTTCTAAAGACGGGAATGAGATAATTAAAAATCAGCCCTTCCATGCTTGATACCTTATGGCAAGCGTGGAGGGGCTTTTTATTGGATACCGCTGAATTAAGCTTTCCTGTACAGCAGATACCTTACAGGAGATATTCCATTATATCTGTGATGTTTTTTAACCGGATGAAGTTGGGATGCGCAATATCCCCATCATGGGTTTCATACTGCCAGGTGACGTGGTAAGGAATGTGGGCTGCATATCCACCCAGCTCCAAAACCGGCAGTATGTCCGACTTGACGGAGTTTCCCAACATCAGGAAATTCTGCGGGGCGCATTCCACGGCGGTAAGGAGTTTCCGATAATCGGCTTCTTTCTTGTCACTCATTATCTCGATGTGGCAGAAGTAGTGCATCAATCCCGACTCCCGGACTTTTCTTCTTTGGTCGAACAGGTCTCCTTTGGTCGCCAGTACCAACCTGTATTTTCCTTGCAGGCGGAGCAGCACCTCTTCCACCCCGTCCAGAAGCGTTACGGGTCTTTGCAGAAGCTCCTGCCCCAGCCTGACGATTTCTTTCACGCAATGCATGTTACCTTCTCCATTGGTAATCCGGCAGGCTGTTTCAATCATGCTGAGCATCATGCTTTTCAAACCGTAGCCATACATGTGCAGGTTTTTCATCTCTGTCTTGAACAGCTCCTGCGAAACGGCACTCTGCGGTTGGTATGCTTTCAGTAAATCACAGAACTGATGCTCAAACTCCTGAAAATAAACCTCGTTTTCCCAAAGGGTATCGTCTGCATCGAATGCTACTACTTCTATTTTATCTTTCATACGTTGTCCGTTTTATTGTTATTGATTATATTTGCTGCAAATATAAGTAATTAAAACATAACTATTAATCAGTAAAGGATGACTCAATCACCCCAAACTAATGCCAAAGGTTTCAGCAAAGCCTTTTGGGTAAGCAACACAGTAGAACTTTTTGAACGCATGGCATATTATGCCGTATTTATTGTTCTTACCATTTATCTGTCCAACATTTTAGGTTTTAACGATTTTGAAGCAAGTATAATTTCCGGTCTGTTCTCGGGCGGACTGTATCTGCTTCCCATTTTTACCGGAGCTTATGCCGACAAGATAGGTTTCCGTAAATCGATGATTATCGCATTTTCCTTACTGTCTGCAGGATATTTGGGTCTGGGCGTGCTGCCTACACTGCTGGAAGCTGCCGGACTGGTGGAATATGGCGAAGTAACGCGCTTTTCAGGGCTGGCCGACAGTAGCGAACGGTGGATGATTGTTCCCGTTTTGTTTGTCATTATGCTAGGCGGTTCGTTCATCAAATCTATCATATCCGCATCGGTTGCGAAAGAAACCACCGAAGCAACCCGCGCCCGTGGTTATTCAATCTTTTATATGATGGTGAACTTCGGTGCTTTTACCGGAAAGACCATTATCGACCCCTTGCGCAACGCTATCGGTGAGCAGGCCTATATCTATATCAACTTCTTCTCTGCCACAATGACTATTCTGGCGTTGCTGTCCGTTGTCCTTCTGTATAAATCGGCACATACGGCAGGCGAAGGTAAAAGCATGCGCGAAATAGGCCAAGGTTTCCTGCGCATCATCACCAACTGGCGTTTATTGATTCTTATCCTTATCGTAACTGGATTCTGGATGGTGCAGCAACAATTATATGCCACAATGCCCAAGTATGTTATCCGTATGGCGGGCGAAACGGCCAAGCCGGGCTGGATAGCCAATGTAAATCCTTTTGTTGTGGTTTGCTGTGTAAGTTTCATCACCAGGTGGATGGCAAAGCGTACGGCTATTACGTCCATGAACATCGGTATGTTCCTGATTCCTGTTTCCGCGTTACTGATGGCGTGTGGAAACCTGTTGGGCAACGAGATTATTTCCGGTATGAGCAATATTACATTGATGATGATACTCGGTATTGTAGTTCAAGCTTTGGCGGAATGCTTTATTTCTCCGCGCTATCTGGAATATTTCTCTTTACAGGCTCCCGAGGGAGAAGAAGGCATGTATCTCGGATTCAGCCATCTCCATTCTTTCCTGTCCTCTATTTTCGGTTTTGGCATAGCGGGTGTATTGCTTACCAAATATTGTCCCGACCCGGCTTTATTTGCAACCCGGGAAGCTTGGGAAGCTGCCAGCGCCAATGCGCATTACATCTGGTATTACTTTGCGGGAATAGGTTTGGTGGCTGCCATAGCGTTGCTGATTTTTGCCAAAACCACCGAATCCATCGACAAAAAGAAGAAAGTATAATCTTTTATATTGCATATTTTCGCTATATTTGTCGCCCAATGTAAAGACAGGCTGCATCCGGCATAAATTAAGCATGCTTAATTCTGTCCTCATGGCACTGTCTTTGAGGGGTGTCAAAATACACTTGATGATTTTTTAGGCATGGATTACACGGATTTCACGGAAAAAAGAATAAAGAAAATCTGTGCTTTCCGTGTAATCCATGCCTAAAAAGAAACAAATAATAAGCGAATTTTAACATACCTCTTTTTAATTAAGGAGATTAGAATGAAAGTAAGATTTATAAGCCTTGCAAGTGGTAGCAGTGGCAACTGCTATTATATAGGCACAGAAAAATACGGAATACTTATTGATGCCGGTATCGCTGTCCGTACCATAAAAAAAGGATTAAAAGAGGCAGGTATCAATATGGAAATGATACGTGCGGTGTTTGTTACCCATGACCATGCCGACCATATAAAAGCGGTAGGCGGATTGGGAGAAAAACTGAATATACCTATTTATACAACGGCACGCATTCACGAAGGTATTAATAAGAGTTATTGCATGACGGAAAAGTTGCATTCATCCGTCCGCTATCTGGAGAAACAACAGCCTATGCAACTGGAAGATTTCCGTATCGAATCTTTTGAAGTTCCTCATGACGGTACGGACAATGTGGGATATTGCATCGAGATAGACGGAAAGGTATTCTCTTTTCTTACCGACCTCGGAGAAATAACTCCTACCGCAGCACATTATATCTGCAAAGCCAACTATTTGATACTGGAAGCCAATTACGATGATGAAATGCTGCGTATGGGTACTTATCCCCAATACCTGAAAGAGCGCATAACCGGTCGTACCGGACACATGAGTAACATTGATACCGCAGAATTCCTTGCAGAAAATTTCACAGAACATCTGCAATACATCTGGCTTTGCCACCTAAGCAAAGATAACAATCACCCGGAACTGGCCTATAAAACCGTTGAATGGAAATTAAGAGAAAAAGGTATCATCGTAGGTAAAGACGTACAACTCTGCGCTTTAAAGAGAACTACTCCTTCCGAGCTATATGAGTTTGAATAAAAATATGCCGATTTCATCGAAAAAACTCCTGGAATTGTTTGCAAAATAAAATAAAAGGACTACCTTTGCACCCGCAAATGAGACATTGGCGATGCACTCTTAGCTCAGTTGGTAGAGCAACTGACTCTTAATCAGTGGGTCCAGGGTTCGAATCCCTGAGGGTGTACGAATAAAAAAAGTAAATTGAAGAAAATCTCTGAAAGCTATTGACTTTCAGAGATTTTTCTTTTATGCCCCCCAGAAATATACAGAAACAACGGTCCGGTTTGGACCCACGTAAAAACAACCGCAGGCTTATTCGTGGGATTTTTATATAGAAAAGAAAAAGCCTACTTTTCATATATTTTATTGCTTTTCAATAAACAACCCGGTTTTATATGGAATTGGGAGTATAGTCTGAATGTGCGGCAGGCAAAGAAAAATATGGGGTTCTTTTAGAGTATCAGCGATGAATATGGTTTGATTTTGAAAGGATTTCCTTAAAAATCAGTATATTTGAAGCCGAAAACCAAAGAATTAAAAAAATATGTTTACCAACAGGGATGAAGTATTGGAAAAAGCTTTGAGAATATTCGCTAAGATGAATTACGAGAAAGCAAGCCAAATGGAAATTGCCAAGACCTGCGGATTGTCTAAAGCAGGACTTGTTTATTATTTTCCATTCAAGTTGGACTTGTTCAAGGCTGTAGTGGACAAGTATGTGTTCGATACCCAGCATTCGAAAAACAAGTTTAACTTCACTGCAAACTCACTGTCGGAGTTTATCGACCAGTATGTAGCCGGAGTGGAAAACACGATGCAGCGGCTCGTACACTTGTTGGATGATGGGAATAATCCCAGCGGTTGTAGCTTCAATTTTTACTATTATCACCTATTGATGCAAGTAAGGCTGTATTATCCCAATGTAGAGAAAAAACTAGCCGTCATATTTGAACAGAACTACCAACTATGGAAGTCCGCCATTCAGAAGGCTAAAGAAAATGGGGAAATACGGCAGGATCTGGATGTGGAAGAAACAGCTTCAATGTTCTGGCAGATGTTCTTCGGTACGTCCTTTGAAGCATCCTTTTTTCAAGGGTTGGATACCCAAAAACTATCGCGAAGCCTGCACTTCCTCTACTCTCTGTTGAAAGCCTGAAATTCAGCTTCCTTACAATGTAAGGAGGCAATATATTCCCACAAAAGGGACTTTAATCAAATAAAACCAATCATTCGGTTTGTTTTTCTGTTTCTTTGTGTATATTTGCGGCTATATAATATTGCTGTCAGTTACATGGACAATGTTCAGAAACAGAAAGAAAACATCGCGTACTCTACAAAGAAAAAAGGGAAGGACGGCTTTTCCATACATCCGTTTCTCCCCACATTTACATTGATTATAGCCGGATGTACATGCAGTACTACCCCACCTGCAAGAATCCGCCCGATAGAAGAAATCCGGTAGAAAATAAACTGATGCTGCACTGTCAATGTTTAATAATGTTCCTGCTTGTCCCATTATATAAATGATAAAGTAAAATTGTATGGAAGATTTTGATATTCTTAACAAATTTGACAATGACAAACTGATAGACATAGTGAAAAATTATAAGCGCTATGGCTATAATGATACACTTCGTAATTATGTTATCAATTTATTGGAAGAGAGGGGCTGGAGCAGAGAGGATTTGCAGCAATTTGGTTATTTAACAAACAATAATTACGATGAAGCAGAAAAACAGTACAAAGCATACAAAAGAAATTCATTAATAGGAATTTGTACACTTGTATTTAGTGGAGGAATTTTGATTATTGTCTATTTAATCTTTTTGATTATGGCTTATAGAAATGTTGCAAGATTTTATAAGGCATTGGGGCGCAATGAAGATGAAACTGCGTTGTTCAATGCTTTGGGCGTGTTGGCTTATTTTCATCTGAAAGGAAAAATGAAAGAGGAATTGAAAGGAATAAGATAGGTTTATAACAGGGAAAGGCAATAGCTGAACGCTATTCTTTGCCAAACAGTTACCGATAATCGTGCAATGAATAAAACAGTCCAGTCCATAATATCCTTGATACCTTTCAGTATTATACTGATAATCATAACATTATTTTGTGGCGGTTTAGGCTTTGGTCGTCTGTTCGGAATATATGGTATTATGGAATATTGTTTTTTAAGTATGCTTGCAGTTATAGATATACTGGTAATCTACAAGGTCTATAAATTATATGTAACGCAACCTAAAGTTATAATATTATGGTTAGGGTTGGAATGTTGTTCTATTCTTTTGTGGCTTGCCTTTATCTGTATAGACCAAAGTTTGTTGGAGTGGCAAATTACAAACTTCATATTGCAAGCTGTCGGTTTGGAGGGTTTCGAAGGAGATGAACAGGGATTGAATATGCTTACGGTCTTATGTGGCATTATTTATCCTTTTATTGGGATTGGGTGTTTATTCACCGGATTGGGAATTATAAACAAATCAGCAGCAAGGAAAGAGTCATTTATAAACTAAAAAAGAAATAGAACTGCCTGTAAATGCTGGTTTCACCTTATGGCTGCAAACTGCCATCCATTGTCCAAAGCAACGTACAATTGCGTAAGTTCGATATAATGTCTATCGCAATGATAGACTGATAATGAACAAGATACATAACTTGGTAAATATGAATATAGTAAACAGAATGTTACTTTCCCTTGCAATGGTTTGTTGTTGTTTGAATGGCGTAAAAGCAACCCCATTGCTACAAGATACTATACAGGATAAAACCTACCGACTTTATCCGTTGGGAATTGCTTGTCGCAACGGCGACATAACAACCATAAAACAGTTGCTGGCAGGAAAAGATGAGCCGATGGCAATGAGTAGCGATTGTTACGAATTTGATATACTCTATACAGCAATCTACTTTAACAAAGAAGACGTGCTGAAGTATGCCCTTACCCGATACAAGGACATTAACGATAGAGTATATAGCGATGAATACGGACTTACACTCCTGACATATGCCTGCAGATTGTCCAACGTAAAGTTAGCCCGTATTTTGTTGGAGCATGGTATTCACGTAAATGGCTGTCAAAGTCCATACGACACCTACAAGGTATATCCGATTATGGAAGCCATTGCCAATAAAAACATAGAACTGGTACAGTTGCTTTTAGAGTATTGTGCAGACCTTGAAATAAAGGATAGTAACGGAAACACTCCTTTCACTTTAGCAAAAGAAGCAGGTTCGCAAGAGATTGAAAATTTACTTTTACAATGGATGAGATAACAAAAGGAATACTGACAATGCAGGATAACACACGGGCCATTCTCTGCTAAACCATTAGATATAACAGATGAAAGCATTTCTATTATATTGCTTATTTCTTTTTCCACTTAACTATGCCATAACAAAGGATAGCTATATGGAACAAAATTCAACAAGGTGTCATTCTTCAGCTGGACAGGACCCCCTCTATATTGAAACAGAAAAAGCAGAGTTTGAAATTATATATAGGTTATGCCTGAATCAACAAGGTAGAAAGAATGTTGTCTACGAGTTGAAAACAGCAGATGATGGCAGCATTGATTTTGTACAAAGCTATATGGTCAATGGAATAAGAAAGTTGGATTGTTTTGCTGTGTATGATAATGTGGCAGATGGAAATCGATTTTTATTCTATGATTATGAAAGTAGGGTTATTCACATGACACCAGCTTGCTTTTCCGATTTCTATCCGATATGCAGTTCTGCAGATTTTTCAAAAGGGGAAGTTTTGTTAATAAATGGGTACTCTCATTTAAAACAGCCGAACGACACAGTAAGTATTGATAGTAAGGTGACTTATGTACCATTTAACCGTAATAATCGAATTATAAAGGCAAAGTTGGTTCCATATACCCAAGTTGAAAAGGACAAAATATATCAAACAACGGAAGATAACACCTGACAGTAACCCTCTCTATTCCTGCTAAAATATTAACAATACCCAACAATGACAGTAATCAGTTTATACTGTTTTTCGCATCTTTCAGTTTAGACTTATACTTATTCGGCAAATGAAGATGGAGAGGCTGTGCAGGACAGTAATAGATTGTATAGACTTAAGCAGCAGAAGAAGTAAAATTGCAATATTTTTTCATTGGAGAGACTTTAACAAAATAAAACAAACCACTCGGTTGGTTTTTATATTTCTTTTCATATATTTGCGACCATATGATATTATTTCAGTCACATGGGCAATGTTTATAAACAGAAAGGAAGCATCGTTCTGTACAAGGAAGAAAGGAACGGTACGGACTATATACGGATAGAGTATGCAAATAGTCCGACTGTCGCGCTTTTGCTTGCTTATGATGAGGACATAGAAACAACGGGCAGCGGCTGGGCTTATATGGAAGCTGCCTCTTTCAAACCAGTCGATTTCCATAAACGCTACTCCCCCTATGCTTTCATTGATTACAGTAAGGTCTATTCCCTACATTTCCTACAGCAACAGAATTTTATTCCTTCTATCAAGCCGGAAAAAACTATTGAAACTCCGGATTTTCCGAGAAATTTGATAACAGAAGGATTAATGGAAATTACCTTATCTGCACAAGGGCATCTGTCCCGCCCGTCACGACATAAAATTTTACGGTCACTCCGCTCCTTACGCATGGTAGGAAGAATAGGCATATTATGTGCCTTTAAGGTTTTGCCAACTTGGAGAAAATGGTCAGGGAACAGCTATGAAATTATTGAATTGCTCCGAAAGGCAGAATATTATTTATGGGGAAAAACAAATGAAAAGGATGTGATAGAAGCGGCAGACCGTATATCTGCCCTCGTACAAGGATATGATTATGGAACCAATTCTGTTCCATTTATGGCTGGTATGTCGGCAGTGCGGGCAGCTTATGCCGTAACGGCTTCCAGACTCAGTGAAGAAGTTTTTGAAAATGACGGGCAAATTGACTCCGACAAATGGGATGCAGCATTTTTGGCAAGTCTTTCCTATAATAAAGGAACAGCAGATATAGAGGAAATCGACCCCGAATTAAACAGAAAATTTTGGACGTGGTATCTTACAGACTGTATTCCATTCGTTTACGAAAGTGAAAAACATCCCCGATATTATACCGATAACAGAATTAATATTCCGATACCGGCAAATTGCAATGCAATATTGTATGACGGCATCAACCGGTTCAACTCTGCACTCGACTCATATGTTCATGCTCCTACTAACAGAAAAGGGATATTGCGTATACAGCCGTATGCAACAGACGAAAAACTTGTCCGCATAGTAGCCGGTTTTCTGCAAGGCTATTGCTGCATTCCTTCCAATGCTCAAGAACTGGAAAATTATTGTATGATAGGACATTTCTATTATGACATTATAAGATTCTGGTATTGTGTGGCTTTATTGGCTCTATCTTCAGATTCTGCAGCTCTTGACTGTCTGACAAGACTTACCCGTACCCTGATGGAACAAGGTCCGGGAGATCTACATGTTTTATACCGCATACTGTTGCTGCTACCGGAACAGAGTTCTTTAAACGGACTACGCCAAGAACTGTCTGATTATTACAAGAATACGATTCCAACTCTTATAGCTGCCCAATGGCTGGCAGAAGCAGAGATTCCTTATCCTGATGATTTTGAATGGAACCTATCTTTTCATTTTACTTCCAACGGGGAAATGTTTCCCACATCAAATAATCGAGAAGAAAAGAAAGCATGGCATATCCTAAGAGTTGATATGTTTGGTCCAAGAACGCTTTTCAATGACTACACGCGTTTCACAAGTTATCAAATTTATCTGCGCAATGGTGACCACAGTATTCATGGAAGTTGGAATGAGAAAGACGGTTTCCTTATACGAGATGGAGAATCATTGATGGAGGATGAACTTTATACTCCTAACCTTCTTGTACTCCTAATGCACAGACTGGCTGAGTATGGTATACGGTTTTCGAAAGTTCCGGCAAGACTGTATGCCAGCAAAGGAATATCACAGAAATCTGTAGAAAGCTGGATAAAGAACGTAATGAAAGCGTATGAGGATGATAGGATGCAAGAAACTCGTGACAATGCCCTCGGTATTCTCAAATACGAAGGAGATATAGAAGATACGGTAGTAGAATTGAGAAAGAAGTGGGGAGATATTGTTTCCGTATTGAAGGATAAACGTTTTGATGAAATCGTAAACCAATATTCCTGTTTTTCACATGAGATTGGTATATCTGCCTTAGGACAAGAACTTACAGCTTGCGGATATGCTCTTTACAATTTAGACGAAGATGATATTTATCTGTTGGAACTGATTCCGCAGGCAGAAATGGAAGCTTTTGAGAAGAAATGTCACAAATACGGCCAATATTGCAAACTACTCAAACAGCCGCATCGTGATTTCGGCATACAAGCCAGACATATTGCCCCACGCAAGCAGATGCCGCGTATGCAAATGGTATGGCCCAATGACAATATCTGCTATATTACAAGAGGCTTTGCCGGTTACTTCGCCTATGGGGAATGGAAACAAGAAAGCAAGACAGAATGGCAAGGAACATTTATAGTAGATTTGCGTGTTGTCCCTCTTCAACCGGTAAAATTTAAAACGAAGAAAATCCATAGTTTTATATATTCGAAAGAACTGGACTTTTATGCTGCATTGTATTCTACCTCTTTAGGAGAAATGCCCGTTGCCGGAAAGAATCCTTTGGAAGCAGAGAAATGGCCGCGTGTGTGTGATTTGAGTGTTTACGATAAATATGAATTCCAGTGGTGCGGACATTATCTTTGTTTGGGGGATGTCCATAGTGCTATTGTTCACACAATGACAGAACAAGGAGTAAAATATGTAAGTCGAATTATTTTACCGGAAGGTTTGATATATGCTCCCAGCTTCGGGATAGATGGAAAGGGAACGTTATATATAGTAATGGGGGAATACAGCCAATCAAAAATTATCCGATATGATGATAATGGGAAATATATAACTATGCCATTTTCCATGTCCGGCTATGAAACATTCCATACTGGCAGCAGCCCTGTACCGAATACAACACGCCTTCTTTTGCTGCATGAATATACAGTAAGTAACACTAGCGGAATATGGCTGGAACCGGGATTGCTCGACCTTGATATGGCAACACAAAGATGCCGTATCGCTCCATTGCATCACATCGGTGACGGTTTATTCAGATTGCGTATATTTTACGAGGACTGGATACTGATAGAGGGAGACCACTACACGAACGGAAACCGTTCCGATTATGCACGCCTTTGGAACTGGAGCACGGATGAAGTTTTGCGTATTCGCCCCGGCGTGTTTGGCAGCGAATCATTCAAGGCTCTTCATGCGTTGCCTAACGGTACTATTGTAGTAAATACACACCAACACACTGATGATATACTCAGCTTGCCGGAAGATTTATGGAGTTTTCTTCGTATGGCAAGTCGTCCGAAAAAATTAGGCTATTGGCTTAATTACCCGAACCCCTATCCAAACATAGACTATTTATTGCCACCTGTATCGGAAGATGTTAGCCTAATGCTTGCTCCACCATATGTGAAAACACAGATTACCGGGCAACAGCCAGTGGAGAAAATTACTCCAAAGGAGTGTTCCACTTTGTCGGCAACAGATGGAGTGGAAATAACCGAAGGCGTGTTAAAAATTAACGGTCAAAAAATCAGTCTGCCCTTGTCATATACAACAATGGTGAACATTTTCGGCAGAGAGAAAGTCGTATTTACCCATCGGAACATGCAAGACGGTAACGGTAAGATGGTACAATATGATAAACGAAGTTTTCTTATTTGGGACAAAGCAGGAGTAACAGCTATCCGAAACGAAGAAAATGTCTATAATATTTCTGTCATATATTTATGGGTGGCTGAGAACAAAAAGTCCATCTCTTCTTTGCCTGCTCCCACCGGACTGTTCGACTGTAAAATTACGGTAGACGGAACCTTATGGTCCCAAAAGGCGGATATGACTACCCGCAGTGGAGAGATGGAAATCGTAGCATCCGCATCGGGCGGTTATATGGAAATTACATTTGCCCGTACCCGCGACCAGAAAATCACTTGGCAGAACTATCGGAAGATTATGGTTGAAAACTTCCAGTATGCACTTCTAAAAAGAGATTGCATCAAACAATTGGAAAAGAATATCCGCATAAGTAAACCGACTAAAAATCTGACGAAAAACGTACACCTGTTGGAAGAAATGAGCAAAACATTTCTGGTTTGTATGATTCAGGCCCTTCATGCCGGATATGCTATGGGACGGGGTGAACGTTATCTGAAAAGCAATATGCTTTTGCCTCTGACAGAAGCAGCAATCAAATGCATTGAACATGGTACAATTAAATCTTCCGATATGCTCTCCGTATATTCGGGTTGCGTACTTCTCAATTGCGAAAAAATGACTATGAAGCGGTTGAGTGAAATTATGATGAAAAACGGTGTTTGTGATTTTGTATTTGACACACTTATCCGATATCGTATTCCAGATTGGGAAGTCACGGAATATACCGTATTTCCGGAGGTAAAGGAATGGATAACTTCACAAACGAAAAGCCGGAACATGACAGAAGCAAGAGCCGCATTACAGAAGATTTCTTGTATTTCAGAAAATATCCTGATAGCAGATGCGCTGATTACATCAACATTTTAAATATAAATAGTATGGAAACAACAAAAACAACCGAAAAATTTCAGAGTGTGCATAAAACTTTCAGTTACACTCCCAAAAGTGCATTAACCAATCAATGGTCAAGCCTGGCATTTGGAATAGGTATGGTTATCGTGCCCTTGATTTATCCTTTTGGATTACGTATCAGACGGGCTGTCATCCTCTCTCCGGAAGTCTTGTCTACGATTTTGATTATTTGTGGGGCGCTGCTGCTTTTAATGACATTCTTCAGTATACGCAAGGCACGGGTATTGGCTGCACAGGGAGGAACCGTTACTGTGGATAAAGGACGGGTGACATATCCTGAGGTAAATAAAAACAAAATCGAATATAACTCTTTCCTTATTTCCGACATCAACTATATAAAAGACGATGATGAAGAAAATCAATTTAAAGTAAGTCTTCCTGATAAATACATCGTATTCGAGATCAAATATTTTGCTTCGCAGGAAGATTTTGATGAATTCCGTTCTTTATTTAATTAATCAATTCTTTATAGCCTATAACAATTTGATGATTATGAAAAACAAATAATGCCGGTGAAATTAAAATAAAACAATAACTTTTATAGCTTATGACACTATTTGTGGATAAACAAAAAATAACCGGCAAAGAAACGGAGCAGTTGTTCTCAGCCGGAATATCGCTTTTGCTCAGCAAGGCATATCCGGCTGCTTATTCATGCTTCAACCGTATTTCTGATGAAGATTTCAGTGTGCTATACAACAAGGCATTGTGTTGCTTCATGGTAAAGTGGTATGACGAATGTTACAGATTGCTTTGTGAGTCGGAACAGCTTATGTCCGGAAGAAATATTACCCGTGAAGCAGAGTTACCCGAAGCATTTCTCCGTTATGACCATGCCGAAGGGCATCCTTTTCATCCCATGCCGCAAGGTATTCCGGAAACCTTGGCATACAGGCAGTTGCTGCTGTTAAAGGCAGAAACGGTTTTCAGACTACATCTGTATAGTGAAGTCAAGTCTATATCCGCTTGTTTGGGAGGCAAATACAAGCATATTGAGAAACTGATAAATAATATAGCTGACAATGATAACTTGTGAAGAAATATATGACTTGCATACTACCGGTGCATTGGAATCCGCTTTATGCGAGGCATATAGGGAGATTCCGCTTGACAGCAGAAATAGCATGCGGAAAAATGATACTCCTTTGCATATGGCTTGTGCATTTGCCGATGAGAATGCGGTGCGCATACTGCTGGAACGTGGAGCAGATGTAAATGTAAGGAATGATGATGAAGATACACCATTATGTGTATTGGCCAGACGTAAGTGTTGCGGGAAAGAAACCACGATTGCCGGTATCGCCGGACTGCTGGTTTCCAAAGAAGCGAGAGTTCCGCGCTCCGGAAAAAATACGACCGCCCTGATTGAAGCTGTGGGCAACCGGCATTTTCTGATGGCGGATATTCTTTTAATGTCCGGTTGCCGCATTGATTCGACCAATTCAAACGGTGACAATGTACTTCACGTCATTTGCCAATCAGCCGGAGACATTGCATACGACATCAAACGTACAAAAGAAAGGATAGCAGACTTCTCCGAACGGTGGTATTCGGAAAAGGATAAACGGGAAGCATATGAAAACATGGAATATCTGGAAGAGGCAGACAAACAATGCTTTCTAACTGCAAAACGTATTTTAGAAAATGGGCAAATAGATACGGAAGACAAGAATAACACCGGAAAAACCGCTCTTGATATTGCTTGGGAAACAGGAGCATGCAGAATCGGAGCACTACTGTCCGGACAAGATCCTAATACAGATGAACTTTCTGCGCTCATCGGAGGCTTGGATGTTTTTCAGGCATTATGGTACAAAGATATGATAGCTTTGGATGCTATTTTGCGATCCGGAACAGAATTGCAAACCGTTTGCGAGGATAAAAAGCTACACGATTTCAAAGGTAGATCACCTTTGGCCTGCGCCCTTTTATGGGACAATGCCGAAGCTGCGGAAATGTTGTTGAGAAGCGGGGCAGACCCGGACTTCAAGGATTTGGAAGAGCAGACAGCTTTTGCCGTATGGCTTAAAAAAAGAAAACACGGCAGTGAAAAGAAAGAAGACTGCCTGCATCTTCTTCAGTACTTGATGCAATGCGGATGGAATCCGGAAAAGTCTGCTGATAAAGAAGGTAACACAGCATTGTCTCTTGCCTGCCGGGAAGCTGGATGCGAATTAGGAATTTGGGCTGCCCGGTATCTCATAGAGAACGGGGCAGATGTCAATACTGTTAATTTGCAGGGGCAGACTCCGGCAATGAATCTCTACGGAGGGTGCTTTTGGGACGGGAACATTCCGCGTATTGCCATTCTGCCGAGGTCATATCCCTATGGAGGACGTTATTGTACGGAAGAAGATGCCGATATGCTTGAAACCCTACTTGAAGCCGGTGCAGATGTAAATGCAAAAGACAAATGGGGCAATACCTTGTTGCATTACATTGCAGGAAGTTCTCAAAGAGGAGCAAAAGAAGCGGTCGGCTTGGTCATGGATTTTGGGAAGCCGGATGTGAATGCCGTGAACAATGAAGGAAAGACCGTTTTAGACATTGCAACGGAAAAGAATGACGAAGCTCTTATAAAATTTTTATTGAAATATTATTGAGAAAAGTATGGATAATAACATGACTTTTTTAAATGCATGCCGTAACGGACAGAAAAGCATCGTACAGATATTCTTGAAAAAAGGAGGCTTTGATGTAAACAAACGGGATGCAGAGGGTAATACACCGTTATATTATGCTTGTTTGAAGGGATTTAGAGACATTGTAGGCCTTTTGCTTGACAGCGATGCAGATGTCTCCATTGCAAACAACTGTTCGGAAACGCCCTTACATGCAGCTGCCAGAAGCGGAAACAAGGAAATAATAGGAAAACTGGTACAATATGGAGCGGATTTGGATGCAACAGATAAGGAAGGATGTACACCTCTAATCCGTCTTCTCGACAATAAACGTTCTGATGCAGCTTTGTTCTTGATAGAACAGGGCGCAGATACGGAAATAGCGGATAACTCAGGACACAGAGCAATAGATTATGCCACTGCTCACGGGTTGCGGGAAATCGTGATATGCTTGTCCGTAGACGGAACAAGCGATGCACACGGAAACACACCTCTTCACCAGGCTGTTTTCAACGGCCAGTCTGAAACAGTCCGTGCATTACTTACCGCTTCGAACGACATGTTGAACACACCCAACGATGAGGGGGAGACGCCGCTGATTATTGCTTGTATGAAAGGAAACCTTACAGTAGCGAAACTATTGATTGCTGCCGGTGCGAACGTGAATAAGTCTCTTCTGAACGGGAATACTCCCCTACACTTTGCAGCCTGGTCGGGAAACAAATTTATTGGCCGGGACTTGATAACGGCAAATGCGCAAGTGGATGTGCAGAACGAACATGGAGAAACTCCGCTCATTCTTGCAGCCAGAGAAGGAAATAACGAGTTTGTCGCATTTCTTGTGGAGCATCAGACAAATGTGAATCTGGCAGATAATCTTCAACGGACGGCATTGTATTATGCCAGTGAGCGCGGATACAACGAAATTACGGAAATTTTATTGGCGGCAGGAGCCGAAGGATAATTTATCAACATCATTAAGAAGTAAACGGATATGACAAAAGAAAGAACAGCCCCTCAAAGTCCTGAGGATATGGCAAAAGCGGCACAGGAAGCCGCAGTAAAGGCAGCAATGGAACAGGCCCAATCTATGTTCGGGAGCATTCCGGGATTTCAGATGCCGGAGGGTATGCAGGAACAGATAATGACGCAAATGACAGCCGGTATTCCCAATATGGCAGAAATACAGGCACAGCAGGAAGCGATGCTGAAAGCAGCCGGAATCGGTATGGAAACGGTAGCGGAAGCAGGACGGCAAAACATGGCGTTTGCCCAACAGATGATGCAGGGCTTTTATGATATGGAGAATCTGGATGAGGAATGGACTATTAGCAAAGCCGGTGACGGTAAACTGGATGCAGGTCAGCTTCGTCTGTTGGCTTTCGGTGCGCCTATGTTGGTGTATAATGACGAAAATGTAGACACTATTGATTGCGAAAACGATATTGACAGTATCAAATGTACACTTCGGGAATGGTGGAATGTGACAGACCGGGAAAGTACACTGGATATTGTGCGATGGCTGCTTGAGGAGGGGCATCATGCCGAAGCAGACCGGGCATTGGCAAAAATTCGCAAACGCGGATTGGAAAACATATCGGCAGAGGAACACTGTAATGGGAATGACAAGATGGAAGATGTTTGTTTGATTGCAGAGGAAATGCAGAAAAACGGCTGGTGTCCTGCCGGGCAAATACCTCAGAGTGTCATCGCTTGGGATTTGGTGCGTTTGGTGAACCTGGGACGTTGGGCATATCTTTGCGATTATATCCGTGAAGATGAGATGTGGCATATCATGCAGGTAGCGGCAGATACTGCACTCGAACACTTTTCTTCATGGGAAGAATACGGACGGAGTTTCATCATGGGGCGTGGAGTATGGCATGGCGATCCGACAGACAGCGAAACAGCATACGAGATAGTAGAGCTTTTGCTGAAGAACAGTGAATCACCCTGGAAACAGTCTATGTGGAAAGAATAACGGCAGAAACCTTTATAAGTATGAAATAATATGGACAACAATTTTTGGATATCCGCTGCAATAGCTGCTGTTGTGGGTGGGGCCTGGCTTTTCAAGAAAGGGAAAAGTGCATATTCATTTATCAGAAAAATACGCAGGTCTTTTAAAGGCGTATGTCTGAACCCTAAATCAAGATTGACCGACGAGCAATGCAAGAAGATTGCCATCGGTGCTATGTATGCCTCTCAGCAAGGAGCATATCAAAACTCGATAGAAACCGGTATTCCCGATATGCTTCCCAAAATACTTGGAGAATGGTGGGGAATTGAGACTACGGAAGATGCCCGGAAAGAACTGGACTATCTTTGTCAAAAAGGATACCGGTATTATTTTCCCTTTGTCTACCAGGCATTCCTGCTGGACAAACCGGAAGAACAAGATGAAATCTTTCAGCAAAACATGACTTCTCAAGAAGATTACGACAAGATTGTCATGCAATTTCAGAATTTGCAGGAAACCTATGAGGAACTCCTTTCCTACAAAGTGATTGTGAGCAAGGAAGATTTAAAGCGTTATGGCATTGCTGGTTGGGATGCAGGACGAATCTGCTTCCTTGCCCGTGCTTGCTGCGAAATGGACTACATCTCCGAAGCGGATGCCTGGAGATACATAGATATGGCATACGATATGGCACATTCGGCATTCTCTTCGTGGAATGATATGGCTATGAGCTATGTTATCGGACGTTCCTTGTGGGGAGGAAAAAGTGCATACAATTCTGTAATGAAAAGTACTGCCGATGAATTGCTGACACATGAAAACAGCCCGTGGAGAAAATACGTTTGGTAAACAACTTTTCTACACCCTACTTTAGTAAGAAACCGGCTTTTCACAGATACCGCATTATCTGTCTTGTCTGTATGAAATGTGGTTTCTTCTATTTATAATTTCAATTATAGGACATATATCATATATGTAGCACAAGAAAAAGAATAACACAAGCAATATATATTATAACTTGTGTTTACATTTATTTTATATAATTTAATTATGGCAACAGGATTCAGACCGAAATATGAGCGGACAATAGAGCTAGCCGGATATTCATCCGAGGAGCTGATGCTTCTTGCCATTGAAGCATCCAAATCTCTCGGTTGGCAAGCGGGCAGTATAAAACGTGATAAATCAGATTTTTATACGCCTACAAGTTTTAGATCGTGGCAAGAAAAGGTTATTCTTTCTGTAACAGACGGGAAGGACGGACAACTTCTTGCTACAAGCATATGCACATCCATGCAGTTCATGGACTGGGGAAAGAACAAGCAGAACCTTAATAAGCTTACAGCTACTATGCAGCAGTTGCAAAATGTTCATAATATCTCTCCGACGGAAGCCGATACTGCAAATAAAACCACGTGTGCATATACTCCGGAAGAAAAGAATACTGTCATTTCTCATATCCGTCACTTCTATGGAGGTATTAAAGGCATCACAAAAAACATTGTTTCACCGTCAGGAGTGGAAATCCTCATTGTTGAACCAACAAGCAGGTTTGACTGTTATACATTGGTTACATGTGGAGCAGGTGCTTCTGTTATGCCGGTGCCGGATAAAGCAACTCCTTCGAGGTGTGAATTCTGTATGTGTATGCCACCAACATGGAATACAGAAGACTCATGGCCGATTGACTGGCTTTTGCAATGTGTCTCATGGCTTCAACAAGGGGATTCTTGGCTTGCATGTGGGCATTCGCTGTCCGATGGTACACCGTTGCAGGATGATACTCTCATGACATCCATGTTGCTTACCATTCCCGAAGAACGGGACAAGGGTGCGGAAAACTGTCAACTGCCCAATGGAGATTCTGTGGCTATTTACCAACTGGTTCCTGTATATACGGAAGAAGTTCTGTTCAAACAAGCCAATGGCATCATTCCTCTATTGGACAAGATGAAGAATGTATCATATATTGTCGATATACACAGAGAAAACACATGTAGAAATTATTCTGCTTTTGAAGAAAACGGGGATAGTTCCATAAGCATGGATGAAAAAGCGAATGCTTCCTTACGTTCAATTCTGACAATCCGTAAAGGGAATATAGCAACACCCCTGCTTGTTTATATCAATATTGCCCTATTTGTCGTCATGTCGATATGCGGAGTGAGTCTGCTTGCTCCGACAGGAATATCCATCATAAAATGGGGAGCGGATTTCGGTCCCCTTACACTTACCGGTGACTGGTGGAGGACCATTACCTGTAATTTCATTCATATAGGAGTGATTCATGTTCTTATGAATATGTACGCACTGCTGTATATCGGAATATTCCTGGAACAGCTTATCGGCGGAAGGAGACTTATAAGCGCATATTTTCTGACAGGATTGTTTTCGGCTCTTGCCAGCTTGGCAATGCACCCTGAAAGCATAAGCGCCGGAGCTTCCGGTTCGATATTCGGACTTTATGGAATATTCCTTTCTTATCTGGTGTTCCATCACAGGATAGAAAAAGGGCAACGCAAGTCCTTGTTATACAGTATCGGTTTCTTTGTATTCTATAACCTTATGTCCGGTGCAAGAGCAGAGGGCATAGATAATGCCGCCCATATTGGCGGACTTGTGTCCGGAATCATATTAGGCATCATATACTTGCTGACTGACCGGTTTGCAACGAAGAAAACCTCTACCCTCTTTATATCGATTACGGAAATTTCTTTTGTGCTGATCTTTACGGCACTTTTTGCAGGACAGACATCCAACCTGCCGGCAGATTTTATAGAAATCAGGGAGATGTGGGAGAATGGTACACTTGAAGAATACGCACAAAGCGTTTCTTCTGAAAAAGATACTATTGAAACAGATCCCAACACCTCGTACTATATGCCGCAAAATACAACGGATGTTTCCACTTTCACCGGAAGTGAAACAGATCTGGGCAATGGAATGAAGGAATACATAAATAATAGCTGTGGCTTCAGTTGCCAATATCCGTCAACTTGGGAAACAATAGGAAAATCCGATACGGAACAGATATTGCAACTTCGAGGACATGGTGTCAGCAGTTTAACCGTCAGCTACATTAAAGCTCCTTCTAAGGGAGCAATGGAACATATGTATGATTTATTGATTAATTCCATGAAAGAGTCCCGGTCAGAAAACATAAATATTCATGGAAAAACATTCGAAAGGATTTCGGGAAAGATGGAATGCGCTGTAGCAGGCGGTGGAAGTATCCATATAAATCAGAATATTGTTATCCATATGAATGAGGAGACACTGGAAAACTTCATCATTACTTCCACAACATCTGATGACAGTTCTGAATCCGAAGTTCAGGAGATTATAAAAACCATAAGAATAAATTAGACTGTGAAAAATATAAAGTATTCAACGCTTATGAGGAAAAGACTATTATCTCTGCTGTTCCTTTCACTTTACGGGAGTATGCTCTTTGCACAAGAGCCACTGGATATTAACGATGTGGAACGAGTTCCATTGGGAGATTTTACATACCAATGGCGGAATATATATGACCGTACTCCACTACATGGAAAGTGCCGGATTATATTAAGCTACAGGTCTTACACCATAGCCCATTTCAACAAGGATGGCATTCTCGATGGATTATATGAAAAATATGAAGACAATCATCTTGTACAGAAGCTGACCTATGTAAAAGGTATACTAAGGGGAAAAGGGTATGAATACTATACAGACGGCACTGTGAAGAAAGAATGTGTCTGGAACGAACAAGGCAAGATAGACAGGTTGATGATAGAATACAACCGGATAGGAAGAACGGAATGGGACTACAAGAATGGCGAAGTGGACGGACAACAACGAACATTCGACAATAACGGTCAATTAATCACGTTCGTTTCGTATAGCAAAGGTATGCAGCATGGTCCTTTCCGCATCTATGAAGAAGGCGGTACTGATATGCCGCCTTTTATAAGAGAGGGGTATGCTTGGGGATGGCGCGGCAAGAAAGGCGAATATAAGGAAACCTGGGCACTGAGCGGAAAGCCGAAATGTATAGAGCATTACACAGAGAAAGGCGAGAAAACCGGCCGGTGGCAGGAATGGGATGAAAACGGGAAACTTGTCCGAGAGGAAAATTATACGGAAATGCCATATTATTCTGTGAAATTTGACAAGAATAGCTATCCGTTAGAACGGTACTACTATAATGAGGACCTGTCGGTGAAGAGCATACAGGAGTTCTATCCCGGAACGGACAAGATAATGAAAGAAGAATATAATCTTGATTTCAAAAACTTCAAGCGTGACTATCGTCAGTTTTATGAAGACGGTACAATACAGGAAGAAGGGCATATGAAAGGCGGAGAAGTGGTATTTGCCAAAGAATACTATAAAAACAAGCAACTGAAATGCGTCAAAAAGATACAGAATGTATATGGATATAAAATTCTCACCGTTACGGAACTATATGATGAATCCGGGAAGCCGTTACCTATTCCCTCCGGTACGTTCTAACTAAAAAGCAGATTTGGATTATTCTGCTTGTTTCAAATTAAGGATAATGCCGGTATCGTGAAAAGGCGTCAAAACACTGGCACAACTTATTTATAAAAATAGCGTAGTTTTCTTTAACCTTTTGATTGTCAAAAGGTAATCGGAGCTTAGAAAATAGGCAGGTAACGATTAGGTGACGAAAATCCATCGCTCGCTTGCGCTTTTCTGCATAACCTCAAATAACTCTTCAGCTACAAAAGTAGTTAATTTACTTGACCTTAGCAAGTTTTTATGCGGGATTTTCAAGGGAGATCAGGTCCTATTTCGGACTTGGTCTCCTTTTTTATTGCCATCCGTAAGATATTCATAAAATATCTGAACTCCAACGGTGTACAGTGTACAGCTTTGAAAGAGCTGTGGGACACGGAAGAGATTGCCGGATTTATCCGCCGGAACCTTTCCTGAAAGCCTGTCCAATGCAAGGGGGCTTACAAAAAGTGTACATATCCCTTACATTATTGTAAGGCAGGTGTACATTGTAGGTTTACACCTTATAGACAGCGTGGAATTTATCTGTCTGTCCGCCTGATATTTATAAGATTTCATGCCGGTTCCCATATATGAGGCATGGCATTGGCCCATACATAAACCGAATGTAACACTTAAATCAGGAGCGTATGGAAACATTAATAAGCAGCCGTCTGTTCGGACATTTTGCAGAAACCTTCCGGGAAGGGAAAACAATCACAGAGAACAAGGTAACCGATGCCTATGGAGAGTTCATATCCCAACTCTCCCTGCTGGCAAACGGGGAACAGGCAGTGATGGACAAGTTAAGGCATCTCAGGATATTGGAACTGGAACTTGCTCTCTACAGAGACATACCGGGACACCGTCCTGAGCATATAATGGAAATATATCTTACAAAAACGACTTCCCTTGTCAAGATGGAAATCGAGCTCCTTCTCTTTTCAGTGGAGCATCCGGAGTGTCAGGTCTCCTCCGATATGCAGAAAAAGCGTTCAGGCGTCCCATCCATACACTGGAACGGTTCCACCACCAGCCTTATGGAGCTGATAGCCTCACTGGACTACTCCGGTCTTATCACCAATGACAACGGTGCCCGCCAATCCTTTGCCGGCCTGGTTGCCGCATTTGAGGAATTCTTCAACATCACCCTTCCCAAGCCATACGACCTTCGTGCCGATCTTGCCCGCAGAAAGAAGAACCTCTCCGTCCTGCTTCCAAAACTCAAGGAGAATTATGAGAAAAACATAGTAAAATGCGGTCTCGGACAGCGTTGATACCGGGCAAAAAGCACCGTGTCCTTCAAAGTCATCTTTTGTCAGGGATAGTCACCCCGCTCCGTTTGGTACATAGCGGAATTCTCACTTATTTTGCCCCCATGAAAAGAAACCAAGAAAACATATGTCCTATGGCTAAAATCAAACAGACCGGCAAGCCGGCACAGGCTGCCGCCGGACAACCATGAAAGGGCGGGCGCAAGCCGAAGGATGAATCCGAACTTCATTCCTATTATTACGGGTTCCGCCTGGACGAGATGCAGAACATCGAATTCGAGAGGCTCTACGCGAATTCCGGCGCGAAGACCAGGTCGCAGTTCATCCTCTCGGCCATTTTCGGCAGGCCGCTGAAGGTGGTGAAGATCGACAAGGCCGCCACGGACTTCTACATCCGGCTGACGAACCTGCAGAGCGACTACCGCCGCGTGGGAGTGAACTACAACCAGGTGGCCAAGGCCGTCCACAGCGGGGAGCTGACCGAAAAGAAAGCCCTGGCCCTGCTTTACAAGCTGGAACAGCTGACCGTGGAGTACATCTCGCTGAACAAGGAGATCATCCGTCTCACCAAGGAATTCGAGCGATGGTTGCAAAGATAACGTCCGGGGTGTCCGTCTACGGGGCGCTTTATTACAACCAGGAGAAAGTGGACAAGGGCAAGGCCCGGACCCTGGCATGGAACCGTATCATGGAGCGTCCCGACGGCACGGCCGGCATCCCGGAATGCATGCGCAGCTTCGAGGCCTACCTTGCCGCCAACCTCCGGACGGAAAAGCCGGTGATCCACCTCTCGCTCAACCCCCATCCCGATGACAGGCTCTCCGACGGACAGCTGGAGGCCATCGGGCGGGAATACATGGAGAAGCTGGGATACGGCGACCAGCCCTACATCATTTTCCGGCACGAGGACAACGCGCGCCCCCATATCCACATCGTCTCCCTGCGCATAGACGAACAGGGCAGGAAGATCCGGGATTACAAGGAGTGGGAACGTTCCATGAAAATCTGCCGGGAGCTGGAACAGAAATACGGACTGGTCCCGTCAACGAAAGAGGAACGCAAGGCCTCCGGTGCCATGACAGCGGTGGAATACCGCAAAGGCGATCTGAAACACCAGATCGCAAACGTGGTCAGACCGGCCCTGCAGGATTACCGTTTCCGCTCATTCAGGGAATTCAAGGCCCTGCTCGGACTCTTCAACGTGACGGTGGAAGAAGTACGCAAGAGTGTCGACGGAAGGACATGCCACGGGCTGGTCTATGCGGCACTCGATGAGAAGGGCAGACGCTGTGGCGTGGGCATCAAGTCCAGCGACATCGGCAGGAGCGTCGGTTACGAGGCCCTGAAAAGGAAATGCGCCCGGAGCAAGACGTGGATGAAGGCACATCCCGTACAGGAAAGCACAAAGGAGGCCATCCGGGAAGCCCTGCGTCAGGACACCCGGCAGGGATTCCTCCGGCTCCTGGCCGAAAAAGGCGTCGTCCCCATACTCTGGGAAAACGAACAAGGCGTGATTTACGGGGTGACCTACATCGACCACGGATCGAGAACGGTATTCAAGGGCTCGGCCCTTGGCCGGGAGTTCTCCGCCTCCGTCCTGAACAGGCTGTACGGCACGCCGCTTCCCATGACAATCCCCCATGGGGATGCCTCCTTGAAAGAGGAAAGGGCAAGAGGGGAAACCGGACTTGCGGAAGGGCTGCTGGATATCCTCACGACGGAATCCCGTCCTTATCCGGGCGAGGAAACCGTGGAAGGCCCCTACGGAAAGAGAAAAAAGAAACGGAAACGCCGCGGCCCGCATATCGGCTAAAAGGGTTTCCCAAGAGATAAGACATAAGCAAAGTATCACCTGTAAAACAAGTAAAACATGTCACAAGAAGATGCCAGGGGACTCGGCAAGACCACCGACTTCATGCGGGCGGTCAGCATCCTGTTCCTCGTGATGAACGTCTATTATTTCTGCTATCCGTTTTTCCACCGCCTGGGATGTACCAACGGCATGGCGGACAGGATCCTTCTGAACCTGCAACGGGACACGGGGCTGTTCACCCATTCGCTGGTGACCAAGTCCTTCTGCCTGATGTTCCTCCTCTTCTCCGCAATGGGGGCCAGGGGGCGCAGACAGATGGAGATGTCCCGCCTGCGCATCGGCTGTGTCCTCATTTGCGGGCTGTCGTTCTATTTCTCAAGCGAGCTGCTGCTCACTTCCCCGTGGGACATCCGGCTTGTCACGCTGCTGTACGTCTCCGCCGTCACCGCGGGTTACATCTGCCTCCTGACCGCAGGCATGTGGGCCGGCCGCCTTCTGGGAAGCCGGCTGATGGATGACGTGTTCAACGAGGAGAACGAGTCCTTCATGCAGGAGACAAGGCTGATGACGAACGAGTATTCGGTGAACCTCCCGACCCGTTTCCATTACAACAGGAAATGGCATGACGGCTGAATAAACGTGGTGAACCCGTTCCGGGCAACCCTCGTGCTGGGCACGCCGGGCAGCGGGAAATCGTACTGCGTCATCAACCAGTTCATCAAGCAGCAGATAGCGAAGGGCTACGCGCTCTATTGTTATGATTTCAAATATCCGGACCTGAGCACCATCGTCTACAACCACCTGCTCCAAAACAGGGACAAGTACGCGGGCGACGTCCGGTTCTACGTGATCAACTTCGACGACCCGCGCCGCAGCCACCGCTGCAACCCGATCAACCCGGCCTTCATGTCGGACATCGCGGACGCCTACGAGTCGGCATACGTGATCTTATTGAACCTGAACAAGACCTGGATACAGAAACAGGGCGACTTTTTCGTGGAATCCCCGATCATCCTGCTGGCCGCCATCATATGGTACCTCAAGATTTTCGATGGAGGGAGATACTGCACCTTCCCCCATGCCATCGAGCTGCTGAACAAGCCCTACTCGGACGTGTTCACCATCCTGACCTCGTACCGTGAGCTTGAGAACTACCTCTCACCCTTCATGGACGCCTGGAAAGGCGGGGCGATGGAGCAGCTCCAGGTGCGCCCGTAATGGCATATAATAAATATAGCTTTGGCAAGCTATTAGGTTCGTGTTCTTTGAAATAATAACCTATCACCAGCCGACTTATCCATTCAACGAAAGACGATGGGGAGTGTAGCATGTCGGTAAAGCCACGAGTGGACTAACTGTCAAGTCTTGACCGAGTGGCAAGGTGAAACGATAGATACGAGGATAAAGCCTATACTGGTTGAACGATAGTCTAAGCGGCTCGATGCTTAAGCCTTGGCGGAAGACAGTTACAAACGTCAAGCCGTGATACCCAACTTTTCCCTGGAGATTGATTGGGCAAAAGAACTTATCACGGAGCAACTACATACATAGTAAAGGACGAAAGTCGTATCCGACAATCTATCATGCCAATAGTTATTATATGTCTAAACGGGGATTGCCTAAGTGGGGCAACCCATATGGCAACAGAGCTTCCGTAGTAGTCCGAGCAAGGGAAAGCCTTGTACATGGCGAAGGGAAGCAGCCAATATCGTTTAATGTCAAATTTTGGAAAATGTGAGAGACATGAAAAGAAATCCAGAAAAGATATTAAACAGTCTAACACAACATAGTTCCGACTTGGCTTACAAGTTTGAACGTTTGTATCGGTTACTGTTTAATGAAGAGATGTACTACATTGCCTACCAACGTATTTATGCGAAGCAGGGCAATATGACGAAAGGTGTCGATGGAAAAACCATCGACGGTTTCAGTATTTCTCATATTGAACGGTTGATAGGTGCGCTCAAAGATGAGACGTACCAGCCAAATCCCTCTCAGCGGGTGTACATTCCCAAGAAAAACGGGAAAATGCGACCGCTGGGTATTCCGTCATTCATTGACAAACTTCTGCAAGAGGTTATTCGAATGATTTTGGAAGCAATCTATGAGGGCAGCTTTGAAAACTCTTCTCACGGTTTCAGACCACAGAGAAGTCCGCAGACTGCACTTTGGAGCATACAAAAGACATTCAACGGTACAAAATGGTTCATCGAGGGGGACATTAAAGGTTTCTTCGACAATATAGACCATGAAGTATTGATAGCCATTCTTTCAGAACGTATTTCAGATATACGTTTCTTGCGCCTTATCCGAAAGTTTCTGAATGCCGGATATATGGAAGATTGGGTATTTCATAAATCGTATAGCGGAACGCCACAAGGTGGAATAATAAGCCCTATACTGGCAAATATCTATCTTGACAAGTTCGACAAATACATCAAGGAATACACTGAAAAATTCAATAAGGGAAAAAGGCGCAAGGAAAATCCGATAGCAAAACGTTTCGGACAACGGAAAGCCAAGTTAGTAGCCAAACTGAAAAAATCAACGGACAAAACAGAACGGAAACGACTGTTGATGCAAATCACAGAAATTGTCAAAGAACGTCTCAACTATCCCGCAAGTGATGAAATGGATACGGGTATGAAACGTCTGAAATATGTGAGATATGCGGATGATTTTCTCATTGGCGTTATCGGTAGCAAAGAGGATTGTATCAAAATCAAGAAGGACATAAAGCAATTTATGTCTGATAAGTTGAAATTGGAACTATCCGATGAAAAAACGCTGATAACCAATGCAAGAAAACATGCCAAATTTCTCGGTTATGACATATTTGTACGCAAATCCAATGACACCCACAGGGATAAGAACGGACATTTGACAAGAAGTTTAGACCATAAGATAGTCTTGTATGTAACTACCGAAGTGATGCGGAAGAAACTCCTTGAATATGACGCAGTAAAAATCATTGTGCAGAATGGCAAGGAGGTTTGGAAGCCCAAAGGTCGCACATACATGCGCTGCCTTGACGATTTGGAGATTATAAGCCAATATAACTCCGAAATTATGGGGTTCTATAACTTCTACTCGATAGCAAACAACAGTCCCGTCATTGACTCATTCTACAATATCATGGAATACAGTATGTACAAGACGTATGCCGCAAAATACAGTACCTCGAAAAAGAACATCATAGCGAAGTACAAGAAAAACGGGGTGTTCGCCATACCGTACACCAACAAAAGGGGATATGAGTTCAAACGAGAGTTCTACGACAAAGGTTTTAAGCGAAAGGAACTGCCCAATCTGTATTTGGATGACAGACTGCCAAACACGATTGCCATAACAGGCGGCAGAAATGGACTAATCAAGAGACTTCAGGCACGGGTATGTGAAAACTGCGGTGCTACGGATAATCTTGAAATGCACCATGTACGCAAACTGAAAGACCTTAAAGGCAAAAGTGATTGGGAGATTAAAATGATTTCACGTAAACGTAAAACATTAGCAGTATGTTCAGTATGTCATCACAAGATACATTCGGGAAAGTTAGACTGAAAGAGAAGGTGGAGAGCCGTGTACGGGGAGACCTGTATGCACGGTTCGGAGGCGAGTGCTTGGAAACCTACCGTGGTAAAACACGGAAAGGCGCCGGGTGCTTAGCCTATGTGCGCCCATAAGGGCATATAATAAATATAGCTTTGGCAAGCTATTAGGTTCGTGTTCTTTGAAATAATAACCTATCACCAGCCGACTTATCCATTCAACGAAAGACGATGGGGAGTGTAGCATGTCGGTAAAGCCACCAGTGGACTAACTGTCAAGTCTTGACCGAGTGGCGAGGTGAAACGATAGATATGAGGATAAAACCTATACTGGTTGAACGATAGTCCGAGCGGCTCGATGGTTAAGCCTTAACGGAAGACAGTTACAAACGTTATGCTGTGATACCCAACTTCTCCTTGTAGGTCGATTGGGCAAAAGAACTTATCACAGAGCAACTACATAAATAGTAAAGGACGAAAGTCGTATCCGACAATCTATCAAGCCAAAAAGTTATTATATGTCTAAATGGGGATTGCCTAAGTGGGGTAACCCATATGGCAACAGAGCTTCCGTAGTAGTCCGAGCAAGGGAAAGCTTTGTACATGGCGAAGGGAAGCAGCCATTATCGTTTAATGTTAATTTTGGAAAATGTGAGAGACATGAAAAGAAATCCAGAAAAGATATTAAACAGTCTAACACAACATAGTTCCGACTTGGAGTACAAGTTCGAACGTTTGTATCGGATACTGTTTAATGAACAGATGTACTACATAGCCTACCAGCGCATATATGCCAAACAAGGTAATATGACCAAAGGAGTTGACGGAAAAACCGTTGACGGCTTCAGTATATCCCATATTGAGCAGTTGATTGATACGCTCAAAAACGAGACGTATCAGCCTAAACCCTCACAGCGAGTTTACATTCCGAAGAAAAACGGAAAGATGAGACCGCTGGGTATTCCGTCATTTATGGATAAACTTCTGCAAGAGGTTATCAGAATGATTTTGGAAGCTATATATGAGGGCAGTTTTGAAAACACCTCACATGGTTTCAGACCACAACGAAGTCCTCAAACTGCACTCTCAAGTATTCAAAAGTCGTTCAATGGCACTAAGTGGTTTATCGAGGGAGACATTAAAGGCTTCTTCGACAACATAGACCATGAAGTATTGATAGCCATTCTCTCAGAAAGGATTTCCGATAACAGGTTTATCCGACTTATCAGAAAATTCCTGAATGCGGGATATGTTGAAGACTGGGTATTCCACAAATCATACAGTGGAACTCCGCAAGGTGGTATTATAAGCCCTATATTGGCGAACATATACCTTGACAAATTCGATAAGTATATCAAGGAGTACATCACAAAATTCGACAAGGGAAAAAGACGCAAGGATAATCCGATTGCAAAACGACTCGGACATCGTAAAGCCAAGTTAGTTGAAAAACTACGAAACACTGTTGATGAAACGAAACGTAAACAATTGTTTGCAAAAATTAGAGAAATAGTCAAAGAACGACTGAAATATCCTGCCGGTGATGAAATGGATGACAGCATCAAACGACTGAAATACATAAGATATGCAGATGATTTTCTAATTGGAGTAATCGGTAGCAAGCAAGATTGTATCCAAATCAAAGAGGACATAAAGCAATTTATGGATGATAAATTGAAGTTAGAACTATCTGACGAAAAAACTCTGATTACCAATGCAAGAAAACACGCTAAATTTCTTGGTTATGATGTCTTTGTGCGAAAATCCAATGATACACGCAGAGATAAGAACGGTCATTTGACAAGGTCGTTAGACCACAAGATAGTATTATATGTGACTACCGAAACAATGCGAAAGAAACTTCTTGAATATGATGCTGTTAAAATTACCAAGCAGAACGGGAAAGAAGTTTGGAAGCCAAAAGGTCGTCCATATATGAGATGTCTTGATGATTTGGAGATTATAAGTCAATATAACTCTGAAATCATGGGGTTCTACAACTATTACTCAATAGCAAACAACAGCCCCGTTATTGACTCTTTCTACAACATTATGGAGTATAGTATGTACAAGACATACGCCACAAAATACACTACTTCCAAAAAGAAGATTATTGCGAAGTACAAGAAAAACGGTGTATTCTCCATACCATACACAAACAAGAAAGGGTACGAGGTTAGACGTGAGTTTTATGACAAAGGTTTCAAACGCAAGGAACTACCGAACCGTAATTTAGATGACAGATTACCTAACACAGTCGCTATAACGGGTGGCAGAAATGGACTGATTACAAGACTAAATGCACGTGTATGTGAAAACTGCGGTGCAACCGACAATCTTGAAATGCATCATGTTCGCAAACTCAAAGACTTGAAAGGTAAAAGTGATTGGGAAATAAAAATGATTTCCCGTAACCGTAAAACATTAGCAGTATGTTCAGTATGTCATCACAAAATACATTCGGGAAAGTTAGACTGAATGATAAGGTGGAGAGCCGTGTACGGGGAGACCTGTATGCACGGTTCGGAGGCGAGTGCTTGGAAACCTACCATTGTAACAAATGGAAAGGCGCCGGGTGCTTAGCCTATGGCCAGATAGCGAGCGCGAAGATACCGCTCTCGCGCATGATCAGCCCCTCGCTCTACTGGATCATGAGCGGGGACGACTTCACGCTGGACATCAACAACCCTGAGCAGCCCAAGGTACTGTGCGTGTGCAACAACCCTGACCGGCAGAACATCTATTCGGCGGCCCTGGGACTTTACAACGCCCGCATCGTCAAGCTGGTCAACCGGAAGGGAAAGCTGAAGAGCTCCATCCTGGTGGACGAGGTGCCGACCATCTATTTCCGGGGGCTCGACACGCTGATCGCCACGGCGCGGAGCAACAAGGTGGCGGTCTGTTTGGGAGCGCAGGACTTCAGCCAGCTGGTACGCGACTACGGTGAAAAGGAGGCGCGCGTGATCCAGAACACCATCGGCAACATCTTTTCCGGACAGGTCGTGGGAGAAACCGCGAAGAACCTCTCGGAACGCTTCGGCAAGGTGCTCCAGCAGCGCAAGTCCGTCAATATGACGAAAGAGGACACTTCCACCAACATCAGCACCCAGCTGGACTCCCTGATACCCGCCTCCAAGATATCCAACCTCTCACAGGGGATGTTCGTGGGAAGCGTATCGGACAATTTCGGAGAGACCATCAGGCAGAAAATATTCCACGCCCGGATCATGGTGGACAATGCCGGGGTGGAGGTCGAGACGAGGGCGTACAGACCGATACCCGTCATCACGGACTTCACGGGAGAGGACGGCCGGGACCATATGCAGGAGGAAATAGAGCGTAACTACTACCGTATCAAGGAAGAGGTGGGCGACATCATCCGCCGGGAGCTCCTGCGCATAGAAAACGATCCGAATCTGAGCCACCTGCTGGAGACGGACGGGGAATAACAGACTGATATAAAAACAGGATTGCCCTCCGGCAATCCGCCATTCAATAACCGTTTAATTTTAGTTTTATGACCGAGAAAAAGAAAAACATCGCCCTTCAGGGAAAACCCTGTTTCCCGTGGGTGGGCGGAAAGAGAAGACTGCTGCCGGTACTCACCGAATCCCTGCCGGCAGATTTCGGAAAGATGGAAACCTATGTGGAACCCTTCGTGGGCGGCGGCGCGCTGTTCTTCTGACTAAGACAGGCCCATCCCGGTATCCGCTGCGTGATCAACGATTCCAACGAGAGCCTGGTGAACGTGTACCGTGTCATCCAAAACTCCCCGGAGGAACTGATCAAGGCATTGGATGGTATCCAAAGAGAATACCATGCCTTGGCGGAACACGCGGACAGAAGGGCGTACTTCATGGAGAGACGCACATTCTTCAACGAGGGTGGGCCTGACGATGTCACCCGCGCGGCGCTGTTCATCTTCTTCATGCGCACCTGCTACAACGGCATCTATTCGGTAAACCGCAGCGGCAAGCTCTCCGTGACGTTCGGTGCGGGCAACCGCGCGAAAATACTGGAAGAGGACCTGCTCCGCCTGAACCATAAACTGCTGCAGGGAGTCGTCATCCTGGATGGAGACTACCGCCGGACGGCGAAGTATGCCGGAGAGAAAACCTTCTTCTACTTTGATCCACCTTACAAGCCGGTCAACGAGTCGGGCGGCTGCACCTCCTACATGCCGGACGACTTCGACGACAACGACCAGATCCGCCTGGCCGAGTTCTGCAGGGACCTGGGGAATGCCGGCAGCAAATGAATGCTTTCCAACTCGGACCCGCGCGAAAAGGACCCGACCAATACCTTCTTCGACGACCTGTACGACGGCTTCCATATCCAACGGCTGAGCATCTTCCGCTCGGTCTGCTCCATCGCCGAGAAACGGAAACCGGTCAACGAACTGCTGATAAGAAACTATTAATAAGAATTGGAGTATGGGATAAACGTCGAAAACATATCCGATATCCGTACTGTAAACAAAGGACTACCCGATTTTGGGTAGTCCTTTGTCGTTACTTGCAGTTTAAAATTATCAAGGCTTGATGTGAATACCGGTACGGACTGCCGCCGGAAGCGGTTTCATTCCGGATAGCGGAGGGTGATCGCGGCATGCCCCTCTTTATAGCTCACCCTGAGCCCGAGCTTGTCCAGCTCCTCCCGGACAAGGGATTCCTCGAACCCTTCGGCCATGAATTTTTCCCTGAGCAGGCCGGCGACATTTCCCGTTCCGGTACTTCCGGAAAGAAAATCCTCCGTCCATTGTAGGAAACTTCCGCCGGTACGTACCAGGTTGTAGCGCCTCAGACAGAAGTTCTCCATGCTCTTCAGGTTGAATCCTTTGAAAGACAGCAGGTCGCAGAGAAGCGGCCCGTTGGCATCGTCCACCCTGATTTCCGCCGTCAGTACGCAGGCCGGCGTGCCTTTTTCTCCGGGAGCATTATAATAAAGCCGGATGTTGTCCCCTATATACAGCCCCATGGCATACACCATCTCTCCAGGGGATTCCGTCATGACGGGAAATGCCTGCAATCCGGCATCCTCCCCCCGCTTCAAAAGCACGATGTCCGGTTTTCCGGAACTCCTGTCTTCCGGCGGGCATGACACCATCGTTCCGTTGGTCTTTCTCCATCCGAGAAACCGCAGGCAGTTCCCTATATCTTTCAGATACCTTTCTTTCTCCCTACTTCCATCGAGATACGGGTGGAGCGTATCCACGATTTCGGCCCAGTTCTCATTCGTCTTCATATATTATTGTTTACAAATTTCTATAAATCAAGCCGTTTTGCAGTGGAAATATAGCTATTTTATCCCGACCGGTCAAATGAATTCCCTAAAAAGTCATGGGAGAACCGCTCATGTAACCTTCCCGTGATTTGTCAGAAACCGGGTACGGTCCATATCTCCTTCGGTCCGGCATGAAGCCTTGTCGAACTCTTTCCCCGTCCTTCCGTACGGGGTCCGCCGGATGATTTTAATTGTACGGATTTTTTAATAACATATGAGTTTCCTCCGCCATATCCCTTTCCAGCTTTTTTATCAATTTTAATGAGAAACCGAATCTGGAAGAATATGAATGACAGGCAGGTCAGGATATTGTTTGAAAACAATAAAACCAATGGGTGTGATAAGCGCGGATAACAAAGGAAATCTTTCTTTTTTGCAGATGTGAATGATAATCGGGCCTTTCATTCCGGCTGCAAAATAGGCAGTGCATCGGTAAAATGAAGGGAGGGCCGGACTTTTGGCTCTCCCTTGTTACATGTCAGTCCCATCGTAGGACCGGTTACCGTTTTATCTTTCACCCGCTTCCCTGTTTCAGTTCCGCACATGGCTCCTCCGCCTTTTTCAGGCGGTGCTGCAGGAACTCGTTCAAATCCTTGTGAGGCAGGTAGTGCACCGCCTTGTCCGTCACGCTCCCGCACTGCCTTCTGATCTCCTCCGTGGTTTTCCGGCCCGCGTCATCATTGTCCAGGAAACAGCAGACATGCCCGTAGCCTTTCAGCACGTCCAACGCCCCCGGCAGATTACCGACCGAATTGAGCACCACGCAGTCCGGCACCGGCTTTCCCTGTTTGAGCGTAAGGTACGAGAGATAGTCCATGAAGCCCTCAAACACCAGGGCCGTCGCCTTCCCGTTCCCCCCGGCTCCATGCCTGAGATGCGTGATGTCCTTTGGGGAGGTCGAACCCTTGAAATAAGGGTTGCGTATCTCCAGGCCGCCCTTCCGGTTCCTGAACCCGATCCCGAAATACCATTTGCCGCGCGTGCGGTAATGGACCTCCACGCACTCCCCCAAGGCAATGCCGGAAGGAATCCCCCTCTTTGCCAGATAGTCCAGCAGTACCGTATTACGGAGCGGCGAGACGCGCAGCTCCTCGAATGCCGGAGGCGTGGCGGCCGCCTTCCGGGGTGCCTGGGCGGGCGTGGACACGGGGAAGTGTCCCTCTATGCCCTTCAATACGGAGGATATGTCGCGCGTCCCGTACAGCCTTTGCGCCAGGTCGATGATGCTTCCTCCCGTCCCCTCGCCGAAGTCGATTCACAGGTTTCTGGAAAGGCTGACCTTGAATGAGGGGGTACGCTCCTGTCTGAAAGGAGATCGGTACCACAAACTGTCCCCCTGTTCCCTTACGGGGGAGAATCCCATCCGCCGGAGGTAATCCTCCAGCGGAATCCTTTTCGCTTCTTCAATGTTCATGACTCGTCATATGATTGATGATGGTAAGAATTTAGAACCGCCTGCCGAACCATTCCACCGGGTCCAGCAGCCGGCCGTTTTTTTGCAGTTCGAAATGCAGGTGGTTGCCGGTGGACATCCCCGTGCTTCCGACCTTCCCGATGCGCTGCCCGATACGGACCGTTTCACCTTTCCTTACAAGGATCCGGCTCATGTGCGCGTACAGGGTGGAGTATCCACCCCCATGGCGGATAAGGACGGTCCGGCCGTAACCCGGACTGTAGCCGGCGGAGATCACCCGGCCGTTTCCGGCCGAATATACCGGCTCGCCATACGGGGCCGCCAGGTCCACCCCCTTATGGAATATTCTCCGGCCCTTAAGGGGATGGATCCTGTATCCGAATCCGGAGGACACCCGGTAGCGGGTACGCCTGCCGTCAAGGGGAAACAGGACCGGATAGTCCCTCAGGACGACGACCGTCCGCCGCAGCCCTCATTCCTCCGCTCATTTCCCCGGTTCCCGGACATGCCCGTTTAACATTTCCCCGCCGCCTTCCGCCGTTTTTCCCCCATCCTCCAGGCAGGCGGAAAGTGACAAAAGGTGACAAAACATGACTATTAATGACAACTTCCTCATAATCAATTTATTTAATGGCGAAGATACTAATTTTACCCCCCGAAATGATTCATTCACCTTTAAATTTAACAGTCATGCAAGAAGTAAATCCCGCTGCTCAAGGCAGCGAAAACGCCACTCAGGAACAGGGTTACCTGATGGCTTACGACAAGAAGGAACAGAAGGCGAAAGGCGTCAAGGGCATCGCGGCAAACGGTGAGCTGGAGACGCTCGAGGCCAGCGAACGGAACAAGGGGCAGTTCGTCCGCGTGGACCGCTTCGGGAATTTCTTCACCAACTTCGGGAAGAACTTCCTCTACCAGTACAACAATCCCACACGTTTCTCCCTTTACCGGATGGAGGAAAACACCCCGGTGGAACAGGCCGCCAGGAAAATCGAGGAGGCCCAACGCCCCGAGAACGAGGCCGTCCGCCGCGAGCTTTCCAAGAACAACCGCATCTACAACAACCATTTCTTCAACGAACGGGAGATCAACTGGGAGCAGGCGGAGCGTTACGGCCTTACCCCGGAGGTGCTCAAACAGACGGGCGATATGGAAAAGCTGCTGCAGGGCAGGCAGTCCGGCATAGCCTATGACATCTCCATGAACACCGAGCTGGGACGTCAGAAAGGGGATGCCAAGCTCTCGCTCTTCCGCGACGAGAACGGGGCGGTCAAGTTCGACCTGCACTTCATCCGCCAGGCACCGAAAGTCGGACAGGAATACCGGGGATACAAACTGGAGGAGGATGTGCTGGAGGCATTGAACCGTACCGGCAACGCGGGCCGGATTGTCAACCTGGTCACGGACTACCGTACCAGGGAAACGAAGCCCTGCTACCTGTCCAAGGACCCGGTGACCAACGAGATGTTCTTCCTTCCGGCAGACCAGGCACGCTGTCCGCGCAAGATAAAGGACTATGCGCTGAGCGACAAGGAATACGCCGACTACGCCGCAGGAAAAGAGGTACCCATCGAGTTCAAGTCCTCGAACGGGAAGGTGTACCGGACCTCCATCCAGATGAGCGCTGCCGAACGCGGTACGGAATTCCTGTGGGAACGCAGTACCCTCAAGCCGGAGAAAAAACAGGGGCAGGAACAGACGGCCGGCCTTAAGGAGACTGCCGGGAAACCGGCCAGACGGACCAGACAGGCCATAACCCCCAAAATGTAACCGGCCATGACATCCGCAAATGAGAACATCAGGCAACTGGAAGGGCTGTTCCGAGAGGACGGCGCAGGCGGCCTCCTTGTCTGCTACGAGACGGGCAGGGAGAAGCCCCATGCCGACTCCTCCTACCAGCTTTATCCTGTCGACCCGGACCGGAAGGGCATGACCTACCAGTTCCTCAGCCTCCTGCATGTCGGGGTGGAGACCGCCCGGATATCGGCATTCATACCTGACACCCGTATGGAGGTCTACCGCTTCCCCCGCATGTCCGGCCTTCCTCCCTTTTATCGGGATACCCCCGTCAAAGAGTATATCACCGGCATGCTGCTGCCCCATATCAAAAGGAACAGGCTGAAGCCGGTGGTAAGCGTCAACCTGCGCGACATGGTCTTCATACGCTCCGAAGGGCTGTCTGTGGAACCGGGCGGCATTCTCCGTCTCGATGCCGGGCAGATCGACCGGCTCGTGGAGTTCCGCCGACGACAGGACGGGCTGGCCGCAAGGTACAAATACATCCCCGGGTACAAGCTGCCCCTGCGCGTCATCGAGACTCCCAAAGGTGTACTGGTGTTCAGCGGCGGCGACATCGGAAGGGAAGGGACCGAAAACTTCTATAAGTTCCTGCTGGGGAACTATTTCTCGATGCACGCGCCTTCCGGTCCCGTCAGGCAATACCGCGTGGATTCCCCTTCCGGAAGGCTGTACGGGCTCACCGACACCGCCTTCCGGAAAGAGGCGGAAACAGGCAGGTACATATTCGACCTTTTCGACGCGTACGCCGATATCGGGGCGTCGGAAAAGAAAGGATGGGTGCTGGAATTCGCCACGGACATGGCCCCTTCCGATACGGAATACCGCCGCCTGGAGGACTTCTCCGGCTGCCGGCCGGAAGGGAACAACAGGGATATCTGCCGGCTGCTCACCCTGCAGAAGCACTTCGACAGGGACATCATCCTCGATCCGGCTTTCGCCTACCATTTCCGGTTCAAGGAATTCGTCAGGAGGATGGATGATTGCGTGAACGGCCTTTCCAAGGGGGACAGCATGGAAAAAATACTGGAGGAGATGCGGGAAAAGTCGGACCGTATCTTAAGGACGGATTTCCTGGTACGGGGATACGGCACTCCGGAGAGAGTAAAAAGGAACAGGGTCGAAAAAACCGAAAGGAACAACAGGATAAAACGATAATACGATGGACAGCAACAGACTATCTTCCGAACCTTATTTCAATCCGCAGCAGCCCGGCACGGTCTGTATCGCCATAGACAGGTACGGCCATTACCGGCCGTCTTCGGAAAACGCCCTGCGTTTCCTGCAGCAGGATGACGTGGAAACCGGGATAAGGCATTTTCTGGACGACAACGTGAAGGCTGCAACCCTCTGCACATATGTGCCGGACGTGACACTGCTCGTCTTCCGTTTCCAAAGCATGAAAGACGTGCCGCCACCCGGGTCGGGACAGACGGCCGACCGCTACATACGTGACACGTTCCTTCCTTTTCTGGCCTCGGAAAGCCGGTTGCCGGAAAAGAAGATCACCCTTGCAGACGCGGTATATTCCACCCTGACCAGGGGAACGCCGGACTGCTCCGTGCTGAAAAGACACTTCATGCAGGAGAGCGGATATATCGAATTCCTCGGGAGACAGCGCGAAAGGAAGAACATCTACCGCCTGCAGCCGGAATACGTGCTGCCCCTTACAGTGGTGAAAAATGATTTCGGTTACCTGCTTTTCTCCGGCAACGAGACCGGCAGGGAGGGGTTCAGGGCCTGCATCCAGCATGTGGCGGACCACTATTTCGACCCGCACTGCGACATGGGCCGACTGGACATCTATGAATGCCCCGTCCTGGAGGAAAAGCTGCCTTCCTTTATTGACACGGTATACGCCCCTTTCCGATACTTTCCGGTAAACGGGTTCGATTTTTCCCCTCACTGCCATGTCGCCCCGTCCGCGCTGCCGGAGGGATTCACGGAAGGGCTGGTTCCCCTATACAGCCATCCGCTGCGTCCCGACGCGGATAGTTTCGCCGGTTTCATCTCACGCTTCAAGGACGATGAGAGGACACAAACGACCGTCAGCCGGGAGAACTACGACATCTACCGGCTGCTGACCGTCATGCGTAACGGCTATATGAATGTCCATGAGAAACCGTTTACGTACTTCGACACCCTGCTGCCGGTGGCAAGGAAGCTGGAACAGGTCACGCAAGTGAAAAACGCCGCCGCGTTCAACGCGGACGATTTCAGGATCTATTCCTCGGTTCTCAGCCGACAGGCGGAAGCCATCCTGCAAAGGGATTTCGATGTGAGGGGGCACCGTTCCATCGTAAACGAGCTGGATGACGGGAACCTTGCCTTCACGGTAGGCCGCGTCAAGCTGAACTCCGTCCAAAGGGCGGTGCTTCACGACGGGCACGCGGTGCATCTTCCGGAGAATGACTCTCCGGAAAACCGCCGGCAGGCGTACTGCATGGCCGACAGGTTCGAAAACCGGCTGGTAACATCGGCAAGGCCGTTCCCCGGCGTGCGGACATACCGGATGACAAGCGACGGGCTGATCCGACCGGTTAATCCGGAACCTGACGGGAAAGCGAAAAAAAGAGAAACGAAGTCCAAGAGTAACAAACCTAAAATATAGCCATGATCAGAAAAGAGCAAGTCAGAATCGGGATGCGGATTGTCGGGGACGATCCCGAATCCCCTGAAAGCTATCCGTACAAGGGAACCGTCACCTCCCTTTGCGAGACAGGCCGGAATGAGACGGACTTTTACATTGTCATCAAACTGGACGGGGAATCCATGAGACAGCCGGAAATATCAAGGTGCTGTCCCGAAGGCATCATGAGGTGCTTCCCCTGGACTGTCAGTCCCGAGGAAAAACGAAACAATATCCCTTCCACGGCTTATACGGCCGTGGAGACATCCCGGGGTTTCCTCTTCTTCACCCATACGGAAGAAGGCAGGAGGAGCCTTCGGGAATTCCTTCAGGAAATGGCAGATACCTATTTCGAGCCGTCATTCGACCTGGGACCGGTATGCGTCTATGAGGCGGAAGGTGTACTTACTGACCTCTCTCCGGTCAATCCGGAAAAAATCTCCCTTGCGGCATATCCCTACGTGCGAAAGCCGGAGGATTTCCGGCTGGATGTCCGTTACCGGAACGGGATGAGACCGACGACAGAGGATTTCCGCAGCTTCTGTCACAATGCCGGTTGCACGGTCAGCCATCGTAACGGAAATATCGCCGACACCCTGGAGGCCCCGGAGCGTTACGACAGGCATTTGGAAACGCTCCGGCACATGCCGGAAACGGCTCCCCACGAAGAGGATGAAACCTGCAAAACCAGGCAGCAGCTGCAAAGGCTGCCGGACTCCGCCTATGATGTCCGCGGACACCGCACGGCAGGAAGGATACCGGATGATCCCGCTCACGCGTATGCATGGGTAGATAGGAATACGGACCGCATCGTCTTTGGCAGCCGCCCGCCCGGAGACCGGGAAACCGCCGGGTTCAAACGGGATACGGGAAAGAGGTCCTCCGCTTCTCCGAGAAATACAAAAAAGAAGACGGGACCCCAGCATAAAATGTAAAATTGTAAAATCAAGAAAGACAGTATGGAAAAGAAAAACAAGACAACACCTTTGAAAGTGGTGCGGCGGGAGTCCGGTTATCTGCTGTTTTCCGACAGCAATACCGGCAAGGAAGGCCTTGAAAGCTATCTCCAGCATGCCGCCGACCATTTCTTCGATCCCCATGCCCATGACGGCCCCCTGGAAATTTATGAGTATTCCGGTTTACGGAAGGAGCTGGCCTCCCATATCAACAGCAGCTGCCGCAGGGGACTTTTACCGGGCGGGGACAGAAAGGGCGGGTATGTTTCCTCCGGTCTCCTCTCGGCAGAATTCATCAACCGCCTCGAACCGAAACTTTACGTTCCCATGAATCCGACATCCGAGGGGTATTCCGGGCTGTTCTCCCAAGTGAGGGGATATATGGGGCTCGAACTATCCCGAAAGCCGGAGAACGAGGATATCTACCGCCTGCTCTCCATCAGGGAACACGGTTATATGAACATCCATGACAAACCATTCACCTATTACCGGGAGCTGCTGCCCCTGGCCGAGCAGCTTGAAAAGGTGACCCAGGTCAAATCCGCCGGCCTGTTCGACGTGCAAGCCTTCAAGGAACTTTCCCTTAAAATAAGAAAAGCGGCGGAGGATATCCTTCACCGGGACTTCGACGCAAGGGGACACCGGCCGCTGGAGAAATACCTCAATGCCCCCGATACCTCCCTTCTTGTGGGAAACAGGGTACTGGACAAGGCGCAACTCGGGATACTGGCCAAAGGGAACGCCCTGTACCTGCCGGAGAATGACCGCCCCTCCTCCCGGCACCTGCTGTACTGCATGGCGGACTTTACACGGAACAGACTGCTGGTATCCGGTGAACCGTTCCCGGTCAGGACCTACCGGGTAAAGGACGGCGTCCCGCATCCCGTCAGTCCGCGGGAAAAGGTACCGGAGAAGAAAAAGACCACCCGTAAATCCGCAGGCAGGAAAATATCATAACCTGCCGGGATATAAAGAAATTTAAAATATCACGATATGGAAAAAGAAACCGATTTGAAACAGAGCGGGCCGGTCGTCCTTTTCAATGTGGACAGAAAAGGCAGGCTGGCGGACTATGTCGTATGCCACAGCGACCGTGAATGCGGCGATTATCTGCTCCGGCAGGCGGAGCTGGCCCTGGGCGGGGCGTATGTCCCCGATGAATCCGTATTCTGCCTGGCGGGGGCGGAACGGACGGACGACGGCCTTCCGGAACTGCTGGACAACTATATCCGAGAAGGCGACATCCGCGACCTGCCCTCGATTGGCCTGCGCAGCCTCACGTTCATCCATGAGACCACGGGGGGCGGCCTTCCGGAAGGGATGTGGGCCATACTGGAAAAGACGGGACGGCTGGCGGACAATCCCGATAATAGAAAAATGCTGGAAGCGTACCATGCCTACCACGAAAAAAGGGAGAATGCCCTGCCCGGGCGCACCCTCTCCGCCGTCCGCACGGACAAGGGCGTGCTCCTGTTCGACGACTCGGGCCGGGGACTGCAATGTCTGGAAGGTTACCTGCAGTACCACGCGGACCGGTATTTCTCCCCCGAACTCCACGGGCTGGAAAAACTGGAGGTATACCACTTCAGTACATCCGATAAATGCATATCGGACGCGGCCAAAAGGTGCGCCTTTATGTTCACCCTGCAAGGCCGGCGTGAGTTCGTCCCCAAAAAGGCGGGTTATCTGCCGGACTCCCTTGTGGCCGGACTCCATCCGTCAGCCGGCTGTCCCATGCATGCGGACGGTGAGGCGTTCCGGCGGTTTGTCAAGACCTTCGGCCTGAATGTCACGGACGAGGCGAATGAAATCGCCGCCCTGACCGGAATCCGTGCCGGAGGACTGTCGGATCCCGGACAGCTGGAGAAGGTATCCGTCCACCGGGCCGGATTCCGCAGCCTGTATGAACGCCGGCAGGCCTGCCTGAAAAGGAATGACATTGTGATGTACCGGGCACTCGGACAGGCCTCCAGGGACATGGCGGAGAGAATTCTCAGAACAGAATATAAGGTACGGGGATACGCGCCTTCCATAGCGGAAAAGGAAACCGGGCACAGAGCCGGTCCGCCTGCCGGTAAAAAGAAGACAAACCGATGGAGGAAAACAGATGGAACCCCTAAAAGACGGATATAGCATGGCATGGTGGCTGGAACGGCTGAAAAGGCCTTGGAAACGCCTCCGGAAGGAAACGTCCGGAAACCTCTATCTGGAGCTGTGTCCGGACAACCGGATAAAATCCTTCATGGTGGTCCGGCACAGGCCGAAAGGCACGGATCCCTTCATGGAATTCATCGGGCATACCGCCGACAAAGCCATAAGGGAGGGAAACGGGCAGGTTCCGGACAACCTGCTGCTGGCCCTGGAAGGAGTGCCGGAAAGAATGCTTCCGACAAGGGAGGAGCTCCGGGAGGAACGCCCCGGAAACATATGGAAGCTCATCTCCGGATATGGCGAAATAACCGGAGGAAAACCGGTCCCGCTCAGACGGGCCGTCTACCTGAGGGCGCACGGAAGGGAGATAGACCGTACCGCACTCGAAGAGATGGGGCTTTCACCCGGCTGCCGGAACTACGAGGCTTATGAGACCGCCATGGAAAGGGCCTCGGAAGGGAAGAAAGCCCTGTTCCGCCTTACCCTCGTGAAGACGGAACGGGGTGTCGGGGTGTTCAATGACGGACTGCAGGGCCCGGAGCGTATGCGCGGGATGCTGCAGGAGATGGCGGACCGTTTCTATTCCGCCGCATGGGAAGGAATGAAAACGCTTTCCATATACCGGATCGAGACAGCCTCCCGGAGGCTGCTGGAAATGTCACGGGAGAACAGACGGGATTTTCCCGCCTCCCGACCCCCGCTGGAAATCCTTGCCCGCTATCTCCCGACAGCATCTTTCGACATGTCGCCCACGGCGGAGAACCTGGAGCGTTTCGTGAGGGCCAACTCCCTGGCGCTCTCCGCAAACAACCGGGAGATCATGACCCTGCAGGATATCGCCCGGAAGGGATACGCCCACCTGTATATGGACGGTCCGTTCCGTTACAGGAAGGAGTTCACCGGTATCGAGAAGGAACTCCGCATGCTCGCAAGGGAAAGGGAACTGTACCGCAACTTCCCTTATAAAGAGAGGATGCACGACCTTCGGGAAAGGTCCATGGCGGTCGCTGAACTCCTCCTGAAAAGGGAAGGGATCCGCAGGGATACGCCATCCGTTCCCCAAAAGACGGACAAGTATGCGGAAAGGATACAGGCCATGGCGGAATGCCCGGAAAAGGGCATGATCCCCCCATCCTCCGGTGAAAAGAAAAAGGAACCGGCCCGCAAGCAAAAGGGACCGGCCTTCAGAAAAGTGAAACCCCAATTATAAACCGCAATGGAAACAACAGGAACACCCACACCCGAAGAGCTGCTCGACGCCGGCAGACGCACCATCGACCGCAAGGCGCTGCAGAAGACCATAAAGGATATTTTCTCATACCGGAACCCGCTCCGGCAGTTCATGGAAAGCTACCGTTTCAATGTCATCCGCTGGAGTGCCACCAACCTGAGGAAACCATCCTTATGGAAGCGCGCCGGCCTGTTCTTCAACACCGGAGGAATTCCGGGGATTCTCCGTGAGAATTTCCGGCAGAACCGCGCGGACCTGCTCGCCCGGTGGGAACGGGGCGTCATAGGCGACATCAACCGCTCGCTCATCCGCCTGGGGAGCATACCGCTTTCCTCCAAGCCCCGCGACCTTTCCCGGCAGCTGAAGGACATATCCAGGAAAATATACCGGATGACCACTTATGACCGCTGCCCGAGCCTGCTTCAGGAGAGTCTGCTGCTGTCCACCTACGAGTATATATTCGCCTCGCCGCATGAGAGGAAATTCGGAAACCTGTGCCCCGACGAGATCTGCGGGATGCTCCGACAGAACGGTGTCCCGCAGGAAAGCCTCTGCTACCAGAACTACGAGAGCATCCTCGCCGGAAGGGAGACGGTCCTTTACGAGTTCACCTCCGACGGGAAAGCCACCCTGTATCTCAAGCCGATGGACCATGTGAGACTGGAGATGACCTCCAAAGGGTATGACATGGTCCCTATGGGGATTCCTCCCGCCCGGACACTCCCTTCCCCCGCGGAAAGCATGGGGAATATGCCGCAGCTTTCCGAGAAGATCGGGAAAACAAAGAAAGCCCGGAGCGGAGAGAAACCCGCCAAAGGAGCCGGGAAGTCGAAGAAACGTCCCCAAATAGGATAATCCATAAACAACAGATAATAACCTGACAATAAAAATGTAAGAAAATGAAAGTCGTGATTTGTGAAAAGCCCCTCGTGGCTAAAAGACTGGCCCGCATATTGGGCGCGGACAAAATGGAAGACGGGTATCTCATCGGAAACGGATACGCCGTCACATGAACGTTCGGCCACCTGCTGGCCCCGGTTTCCCCATTTTCCTGTATGGAAGGACCTTTTACAAGGGAGATGCTTCCCCTTGCAGTCCCCTCCGGACTCGCCGTCCGCCGGACAAGGACGGAAGACGGTTTCCGGGATGACCCCGTGGCCGTCAGGCAGCTGGAGGTCATCCGCAGGCTGCTGCAGGAAGCGGACGGGGCGGTTACGGGCACGGACACCTCCCGTGAGGGACAGATGGTCGCCCGCAACCTTTATGATTATCTGGGCTTCAAAGGAAAAACCGAACGTCTGTGGCTTTCCTCACTGACGGACAAGGCGATCCGCGAGGCGTTCCTTGACCTTAGACCGGACAGTCTCTATGAAGGTCTGTACCTGGCAGGCAGGGCACGGCGGGAAGCCGACCGGATCATCGGGTACAATGCAAGCCTCGCGCTCGGCATGGCAGCCGGAAAAAAGAACCACTCGCTCGGACGAGTACAGACACCGGTGCTCGCGCTTGTCTCGCGCCGTTACCTGGAGAACAGGGATTTCAACGCCGTACCTTATTACCGGCTGGAGCTGTCGGTCCTCAAGGACGGTAAAGAGCTTGTTTTCACCTGCCCGGAAAAATACATGCAGCAGCAGGAGGCCGTCGCCGCCCGGAACCGGATCGCGGCATCGCGTGTGGCTACGGTAATACAGGCGGAGAGAAAGGAAACGGTGGAGGAACCGCCGCTTTTGCATGACCTGGCCTCCTTGCAGAAGGAGGCGAACCTCCGGATGGGGCTGACGGCAGGACAGACGGCATCCGCCCTGCAGAGGCTGTATGAGGGAGGATACATCTCATACCCACGTACCTCCTGCCGCTACATCCGGAAGGACATGCCGGAGGATATGCCGACACTGCTTTCCCTTCTGAAAGACGACCCGTGTTTCGCACGTCATGCGGAGACACCGGAAGGCAGGGTGCTGTCCGCCCGTGCCGCCGATGACGGCAAGGTGACCGGACACCATGCCATCATCATAACGGAAAACATACCCGGCAAACTGCCGCTTGATGAGCAGAACCTCTACCGGATGGTCGCAGGCAGGATGCTGGAAGCCTTTTCGGGTGACTGCACCAAAGAAGAGGCGGATGTCCGTATCGAATGCGGGGGAATCCTGTTCGAGGCCGGATACCGCCGGACGGTGCATGCCGGATGGAAAAACGTTCATAACGGGACCGGGAAAGAAGAAGACACCATGTTCCCCTCCTGGGGGCAGGACGAGGTGCTGCCGGTAACGGACATATCCGTCCGAAGCGTGGAAACCTGTCCCGTACCGCTTTTTACGGAAGCCTCGCTGCTGTCCGAAATGGAACGGTGCGGACTCGGCACACCCTCCACAAGGGCCGGTGTCATCGAACTGCTCATCGCACGCCGGTATGTCGAAAGACAGGGATGCGGTCTGCTGCCCACCCCGAAAGGGCTGGAGGTGTATGAGGCCGTCAGGGACAAGCTGATCGCCGATCCGGAGATGACCGCCCGGTGGGAAAAGGACCTGCAGGAGATCGAGCGGGGAGAACTGGACGCGGACGTGTTCATCCAAAAGGTTGGAAAATATGCACGGCAGATCGTGGAGGAACTCTCAGCGGTCCGGTTCGAACATCCCGGACCGCCCCGACACCGCTGTCCCAAATGCGGCATGGAGACACTGACCCTTCACCGGAAGGTGGCCCGGTGCGGTGACCCGGACTGCGCGTTCCTGCTTTTCAGGACATTCAACGCAAGGGAGCTGACCGACGGAGAGATGCTTTGCCTGCTGGAAGGAAAGAAAACGGATTTCCTGCCTTTTGTCAGCAGGAAGGGAAAGCCCTATGAGGCATCCCTTAAAATGGACGAGAACTACAGGATAGAGATGACATTCAGGGACATCCCGGTGGAGAGACAGCCGTTACCCGCCGGCGACCCGTCTGTAATGCAGGCGGCAGACATCCCTGTCGAAACTCCGCATCCCGGCCAGCTCCCATAAGGAAAATCCGGGGCATCCTTCGAACAGGCGGAAGCCTTCCCCCTGGAAGCGGGGCAGGACATACAAGACCAGCTCGTCGGCCATGTCAAAGCGGAGCAGGCTGTCCGTAAAAGGAAGCGTCTCCAAAGCCGCTTCCGCAAGGTATACACCGGAATGCCCCTGCTTCCATTCCGTCAGGGACATGAAGGATACATCAGGGCCAAGGCAGGACAAGGCAGCCTCCCGGATACGGGTGATGCCATATTTCTCGGGGTGTTCCCACAAATCGGGAAATGTACTCCTGCGGGCAAGGTAGCCGTCAAGGGTGATGAAAGCCAGGATCTGAACCGTCGCCATATGAATAGGATATTTTTTATTTCGTAATGGTTCCGGAAAAAGGCCATAAAAAGAGCGTGGCCTTACGCAACTTCAAGACGTGGCTCTGGTAAACCAAGAATAAGAGCAGCGCAAGCCACGCTATGACAATGCATAGCATAGCCTTACGCAGAGGTCCCTTATTCTTGTGAAATTTACCAGATTTCGTCTTGAGGGCGTTCCGCGAACGTTATGTCTATATATCAACAGGACCGGATTAATCCCCGTTCCTGAATGAATTCATATTTCCGGGGTAAAGATAGGAAATTAATCCGATATTCCGGGCAAACAGGTTCGATTGATTCATTATGCCGCCCCCAAAAAGAAGGAGGGCGTGTTTTCCGACTCCCTGACTATTGCCGACTTTTCATGACTATGGCTGACGCGTTCCGTACACGCATGGAAAATTGCGTTATCTTGCACCCGAAATCATAAAAAAAGATTATGGAACTGACACTTATTGAAACGAACGCGTATCTGGAGCTAAAAAGAAAGCTCAGCACGCTGTCGGTACAGATGGCCGACTTCCAAAAGAAAATCGCTCCGCCCTCACCGGAAAAGTGACTTGACGCACAGGAGGTATGCCTGGCCCTCGGCATCTCCAAAAGAAGCCTGCAGAACCATCGGGACAGGGGACTGGTCCCTTATTCGAACATCGGAGGAAAATGCTTTTACAAGGAAGCGGATATCCGGCAAATATTGGAAGAAGACCTCATTAAAAAAAGAAGGAAATAATGGCGGAAATCATTACAAAAGATTCGGAGGAGTTCAAGGAACTGACCGGATGGATGAAAAAGATCGGAAAATCGGTGGAGGCGGCGACGGCAAGGATACGTCCCGCCATCGCGGACGAACATTACCTACAGGGGGAAGACGTGTGCGAAATGCTGCACATCTCAAAAAGGACTCTGCAGACACTGCGTGACGAAGGAGCCATACCCTATACCACCATCGGAGGGAAAATACTGTATCCTGAGAGTGCCCTGTACGAGACCTTGCGGAAAAACTACCGGAACTACAGGCAATACGCCGGATAACCGGCCGTAAAGAAAAAGAAGAAGGGATGCTTCACCGGACTCGCCGGATAAGCATCCCTTCTTCTTAGTTGGCCAGGCGGAACATCCCGCCGATCTTCTCACGCATCCTGTCCGTGTCCTCACCGATTTTTGGATTGATCAGCTCGGCGTAGACCTGCGTGGAAATGATGGTCTTGTGCCCGAGGACTTTCTGCAGGGTTTCAAGCGGCATGCCCTTGCTCAGGGCCAGGGTCGCAAAGGTATGACGTCCGACATGCGGGCTGACGCGGACACTGCAGCCGGCCTTCTCGCCGATACGTTTCAGACTGTCCTCCATACTCCCTATTTCCCCCACGGGGAACACCCTGTCCGGAGAAACCTTGAATTCGTTCACCCCCCTGTATTTCTCGATCAGCTCGACGGCTATCGGGAGCAGCTTGACAACATAGGGTGCCTTGGTCTTCACACGGTTTCCAACCAGCCAGGTGTTCCCGTCCGAATCCGTGTGGACATTCCGGTAAGAAAGTTCCTTCAGGTCGGCATGGGCCAGGCCGCTGAAGCACATGAAAACAAACATGTCCCGGATGGCCTGCTGCCGCCTGTAGCTCAGCTTGACGCTGATAACGCGTTGCAGGTCCTCCTCCGAGAGGAAAGGACGTTTCTTGTATTCCGGCTTGCACACGAACTTCTTGAACGGGTGCTTGTGGATCCATCCCTCGTCCATTGCCAGATACATCAGCCATTTCAGTGTGTTGACGCGCTCGAAGGCCGTTGACTTGGCCAGCCCGCGCACGGAAAGCATCCAGTTGTAATAGTTCTTGATGAAATCCATGTCCAGCGACATCAGGGGGATATCCTCCGTACCCAACTTGTCCTTCAGGTAACAGGACAGACACTTGTACTCGTCCACCAACCCCCGGTAGGTGCTTTGGGCTTTCGTCTTGCCGATCTGCCGTTTGTAATCCCGGATCTGGATATTGAAGATCTCCATCAACGAATGGATCTCCTCGCCAAAGCCGTTATAGCGGTCATAGACCTTCTTGGCTGTCAGGAACGAATCGTGGTCCGAGAGATATTGATAGTGCTTGCCGATCTGTGCCTTGATGTTCTCCAGCTCCCGGTTCAGCCGTCTTGCCTCCTCGGATTTGCCTTTGGCACAATTGCCTTTGGCATCCCAAAGGGCAAGGGGAACATCACGCTTGCAGCTGAAACTCGCCGTCGTTCCGTTGACGGTAATACGCCCCATGACAGGGACACGGCCATTTTTTATGGCCTGGTTCTTGGTGTAGAACAGAACTCGAAAGGTACTCCTCATAACTTGATTATTTTTGTTACAAAATTACTATTTATCGAGTTGTTTTAAGCTATGAAGAATAATGCAAACAATTGAAAAATAACCGCTTATATTGTCTGTTTTATAGACTTGGACAAGGTAACGATTAGGTAACGTAACTCATGCTCAAATGTGCTTTTTGTAGCGTCGTTTTTCAAATGGAAGTGAAATACAATCCCATTAATTCGCTGAATTCAAGCGGTGTGTCGCCATTATGCAACTATATCTAAAAATCTCCGACTTTTTTTGTTATATATCTATGTTTTAGTATTTTTGTAATCAATAGGCAGCTATTTCTAATTTATAAAAAATATACTCTATATGGATAAAGGTATAAAACAAGTTGTGATTCTTTTGGCACATCCCGACATTAAAAGTTCGCAAGCCAATAAGGCATTAATGGATGCTGTTAAAGAAATGGAAGAAGTGGCAATATACAATTTATATGAAATGCGTCCGGAAGATGCCTATAATATTGATTTATGGAGCAAGATTATATCGCAGGCATCTGCTCTTGTGTTTCAATTCCCGTTATATTGGATGTCGGCTCCTTCCTTGTTGAAGAAATGGCAGGATGAGGTATTTACTTATTTGGCTAAAACTCCGGCTGTGGCAGGAAAGGCATTATTGGTAGCGGTCACTACCGGTTCCGAATACAGTGCATATCGCAGTGGGGGAAGAAACAACTTTACAATGGATGAACTGTTAAGACCTTATCAGGCAAGTGCCCTACATGCCGGAATGGTATGGCAGACACCTGTTGTCGCATACGGAATGGGAACGGCAGATGCCGGGAAAAACATTGCAGAGGGAGTTAATGACTACAAACTGAAAATAGAGTCCCTAATAGGAAAGAGTCACGTAAGCGGTGATTGGTGATACTCCAACGGCAATGCCCATAAAATAACAGAACCAAGCATCATTCGTCTGAAATTTCGAATGGTGCTTGGCTGTTTTAGTAATCGGCATATTGATTTTACCTGTATACTATCCCTTTCGTTTGCAGCATGGTAAAATCCTCTTCACGCATTCCTATATCGTTCAATGAACGGGCTTCGTTATGGTCATTGAGGTATACTCTGTTTTTTTCGGTATATGAAGCATTTATTACAGACAATGAATCGTTTCGGCTGGGTGTGTCTATGCCACCTAATTCCAGCATCGTCTGGAAGAAAGATGCACTGGATGAAATATTTTTCTGTCGGTTTATCTCTGCATTTTTAAAAAGATCCAGATAATTCTTCCGATAATTGTCGGACATCCATATCAGAAAAGGCACATGTATCTGATAATAGGACGGAACGGGTGAAGCATGCAGGAAAAGGTGACGGTCATCATCAAAAATATCCTCTCCATGATCTGAGGTATAAAGCATTGCCGCATCTATGTCCTGTTTCTGTAACATCCGGATGAGACGAGCCAGAAAATTATCTGTATACCGAATAGAATTATCATAAGCATTTATCAGATTATCCTTATATTTCAATTCTGCATCCACCGGAAAATCAGGCAAAAAGAAAGCGTTGTCCGCCGGATAGCGTTCCCGATAATTAAAATGGGAACCATAGGTGTGGAGAACGATAAATTGCTTGGAAACATTTTCTGCCAACTCGGCGGCTACCAGTTTCAAAAGTTCATCGTCCGAAGGGTTGTAACCACCATCTCCTGTATCTTCTTTAATGAAATCGCATATATCGGCTTCTTTTCCAAAGAAATCGATGAAAGAATGGTTATAGCGTTGATTGGAAAAGAAAGCAGTCCGGTAGCCCGCTTCCTTAAATGCTGTGATAATTCCTTTTTGCCGATAGATGGAATTGAAGTCGTGCGCCGTAACCGAAGACATCAGCATAGGGACACTTTTGTGCGTAGTATTGGATTCTGTCAGTACATGAGAGAAGGCTGTCAATCCTTTTATTTTGGTAAGTTCCGGATTCGTATTGCGGTTATACCCGTAAATAGACCAGTTAGCGGCACGGGATGTCTCTCCGATTACCATAACATAAACTTCCCTATTCTTCTCCGGACGGGTGGTTTTTGCCTGAAAAGTAAAATCTTTAGAGGTTTCCGCATAGTGTTGTGTCTGTGCAGTACGTTGGAAGGCAAGTGCAATATTATAACATACGTTTGCCGGATACAAATCCGATTTCAATTCATAACGGGCATCAAACAGATAAGCAGCTACCAATGACAGAATTCCTGCAATGACCGTTATCCGGGCACGTTTACGTTCTCTGCGAACGAACGTTTCCGATAGTCTCCGTTTCTTGCTGACGGCCACCGCAGCCAAAACCAGTGCCGGTATATATAGCAGCACAACAATAATAATGGCGGGAATCAGGTTATCCAGCAATTCCAAAGCCTCACCGGGATTTGTTGTCACCAGATTGAGAAACATATCTACTGCAATAACAGACTGGCCAAAAAGATATAACAATACAATCTGGAATGCTCCAAAAAACAGGAAAGGAAACAATATCCAAAAAGTCTTGCCACAATTTCCCGACCAACTCATTATCATATGATATATGGAGAATGGAAGCAATACATTGCACACCTTCGCCACAAGTGGCATAGGCTCAGTAAAACATAGTACGATATTGGGTACTATCAGAATTATCAGGAACAAGTAATACAAGTTCTCTTGGTTTTCAAACCATTTTTGAATTTTTCTAAAAAGCTTCATTGATATTAAATATAAATCCGGTCTGATGTTTGCCAAACCCTAAATCCAAACGTACATTCACCCTCTTTTTAAATTCCCAGCGATAGCCAAAGCCATAATTAGGAAGAATATGCTTCACGTCAAACTCGGAAAACTTTGGGAAAACAGTCCCCGCTCCTACCCATACAGCCACTCCGTTTCGTTTCCATACATGCTGACGAAGCTCAATCTGAACATCCATGGCACATTTGTCACGATAACGTCCTTCATAATAGCCACGCATGGAATACGAACTGCCTAAAGTTGCCAACAGTCCCCAAGGTGGATTTCCGTAATTGAGCAGTGTATGAAACTGTCCCGCCAGAACGCCGCCTTTCCATATGGTATGATAATACCTCGTATCCAGTTCTGTACTGCTGAAAGCATATTTATTTCCCAAAAATGCCGGACTGAAACGTTGGTCTATCCTCAAATAGTATCCTTTATGCGCATTTGTCAGGAAGTCGCGCGAATCATAAAGCAACGATAAACCTAAACTTAGATTCGTAGTACGCGTGCTCATGCCTTCCCACAGTTCCGGTTTTTCAAAATCATGTCCGTATACATAATCGAATACAGCCATGGGACCTACGTAGAAATTACGTGCCAACCGGAACATAAAGTCCACTTTCATCTGTGCTTGAAAGCGGTCATAATCGCTCTCATTGTCACTGTTGGCACCATTGTCGTATCCTGCACCCCAATACAGACTGGGAAAAGAATAGAAATACAGATTGTAGTTTAACCGATATTTATCATGAGGAAACAAATGCGTTCCGCGTACTCCCAACAGATAGAAGCCTACCGTAGAAACATCTCCGTACAATGAAACATTGGAAGGCGGCAGAATCGTATCGTTTCGGTCCGAACGGTAAAGCCCCGCAGCCACCAATCCCAACCCTAATTTGGTATCGCTGGAGTAGTGCGGTCCGCCGATAATACTAAAATCGAATTTCTTATTTTTCTTTTCTTTATTGGCATCGTTAAAGTAATCCAGAAATTTTCTAAAAAAGTTCCGCTTTACAGGAACAGAATCAAGAATGATGGCAGAATCCATATCTGCCGAAGTATTTGCTTCTGCCAAACGTGTTTGTGCATGCACAGCAGTTACAGTCACCAACAAGATTAAAGATAACAGACATCCTTTTAATTTTGTGTTCATCCTCTATTATTAAGAAAACCTCGAAACAAAGTTAGTTGTAAATAGTTCATGTTACAACAACGTTACGGGGCTTTTTGTTTCCGTTTCTTCCTATTTAATGTCTGTTATTTCCTTAAAGTATTGTGGGCGTAAAGAAGCGTTTGTTTATATTTGCAGACTGGATGTGGAGTTACTTTACCTACGATCTGTCATTACGGATAATCACCGCACCATTAAAACGGAAATAAACATTTTTTCATTCTTATTTGTTAAGAGTATATATCAACTTTAAAAAACGAATGATTATGTTAAAACGATTTTTATTTCCTACCAATCCGAATGGCGTTTTTATATCTGTTATATTATTAGCAGTCAGAATTGTATTCGGTATTCTGATGATGAATCACGGTATTGATAAATGGGCAAACTATCAGGAACTTTCTACGGTGTTCCCCGATCCTCTCGGCATCGGCAGTCCCCTTTCTCTGGGATTGGCCATCTTTGGCGAACTGGCATGCTCAATGGCATTCATCATAGGCTTCTTATACAGATTGGCAATGATTCCTATGATATTTACGATGTGTGTGGCATTCTTCATTATTCATGGCAATGATCCGTTTGCGGTAAAAGAACTTGCATTTGTTTATTTGGTGGTATTTGTATTGATGTATATTATAGGACCGGGAAAATTTGCCGTAGACCGCTGGATTTCCCAATCTCTTTCTCGCAAATAGAAATAAATAAGGCTCTTTTATTTTACAGAATACTGTTTTTTGCAGCTTTTTTAATGTCTATGTTATAAAAATGGTTATATTTGCACTAGTATATATAAATATTGAGATTTTATCTCAATAAAATACAGTAAAATAAAAGAAAGTTATTATGAAAAAGTTCAATTTGAAATTGGCTGCAACTGTAATGGTATGCGGTGCTTTTCTTTTCAGTTCATGTATCGGTTCTTTCGGATTGCATAGCAAGCTGTTGAGTTGGAACGAAAGTATTGGAAATAAATTTGTCAATGAGCTTGTTTACCTGGCGTTCAATATCATTCCGGTATATGGTATATGCTATTTGGCAGATGCTTTGGTTATCAATTCTATTGAATTCTGGAGCGGAAGCAACCCTATGGCGAGCATTGGTGAGGTAAAGAAAGTAAAAGGCGAAAACGGAAACTATCTGGTAGAAACTCTTGAGAACGGTTATTCCATTACAAAAGAAGGCGAAACCGCATCTATGGAATTAATTTACGATAAAGATTTGAATACCTGGAATGTAGTTGCAGACGGCGTCAGCACTGAACTTTTGCAGATTAACAATGACGGTACTGCACAGATGACTTTACCAAACGGTGAAGACCTGACCGTTACTTTGGATGCACAGGGAGTATCTGCTGCACGTCAGGCAACTATGGTCAATACCTATTACGCTGCACGTTAAGAGTTGAAACAAGATAAAACAGAAAGGCTGCGCAATGTTCGTCAAAGAACCGCGCAGCCTTTAGTTTTTTCAGACGGATATCCGCTTGGCATCAGAATGGATATCCTACCGCAAAATGAAATGCAAAATCGCGGCTGAATTTAGGATGTATAATAGGGAAATGCTCCTTTTTAGTGTTGTACACCGGATTGACAGCTTTCATACCACCGTCAAAGCGCAGGACAAAGAAGTCCAGATCCAACCGTAGGCCCAAGCCGTAGGCTACGGCTATCTGCTTATAGAACTTATTGAATTCAAACTTCCCGCCCGGCTGGTCTTTGTAATCGCGCAAGGTCCAGATGTTGCCCGCATCCACAAAAACCGCTCCTCTGAACTTCCAGAAAAGGCGTGTGCGGTATTCGATACTTGCATCCAACTTAACATCTCCCGACTGATTCATGAAGTTTCCATCACCGGGAAACACACCGGGTCCCAAATCACGTACCGACCAACCGCGTACACTGTTTGCACCACCGGAGAAATAACGCTTTTCAAAAGGCACAATCGTTGCATTGCCGTAAGGGACGGCTATGCCGGCTCCCACATGAAATGCAATGGAATTGCGGTTGTCTATAACGATATTCTTGGCAAAATCGAAATCCCCTTTGACATATTGTGCGAATGGGATACTCAGCAATGAATACTCCCCGTCTTCATTCTTCTTCATGTTTGTCATTCTGGCAAAAGCATACAGAAGATTACCGGCAGACTCAAAATTAAAGCGAATAGAATATGAGTTGCCGATGATTGCATTATTCATCAGGGCTTGCCCTGCGCTATTGTATGTATAGCTGTATCCTGTGCGGACAATCAGACGGTCGTCGTAGTTGTATTTTAAAATATAGTTCTGTTCGTTATTCAAATATTTGTCGCGGAACTCCTGCGAAATGGAAGGCATATACAGGTAGTTTATATCCAGCAAATCAATGCGATGCTGAGCACGCTGACGTTGCAATCCCCATTTATAACTCCAATTGGCAGAAGCAATGATGCGTGAAAACTCCGGACGTATCTGATAATTATACTGTACGCCAAATTCCGTAGTAGCACGTATCTTCCTCCGGAAGTCGTTGGAAAGAAACGGAAAGAGAAACCGCGGAAAGTTGATCGTTGCTTCCGCTCCTAATTCCGTGTAGTCCTCGTGGTTATATCCGCCTTGCAAACCAGATACCGCTTCGTAAGCCCCCCGTAGCTTTATCATAAAAGTCTCGGAACCCTTGAACATATTCCGGTTCTGAAATGATACGGATGCGGCAGCTCCCAAATCTCCTGCGGAGTTGGTTCCTTCCAATTCAAATGATACGGACTGGTATTTGCTCTTTGTCAGCATTACGTAGGCATTCAATTTGGCTGTATCGCCTACCTGCGTTTCAAAGAAACGGATATTGGTATATTTCAATGCCTGCAAACGTCCGAAATTGGAATAGGTACGTTGCACATCCGGTTCGTTGTACAAACTGCCCGGCACAATACTCAGATTATTGGTCAGCACCTTCGGGCGCAAATAAAGTTTATCCTTATAATATATGGGAAAACCCTTGTAATGTACGGAGTCGTTGATTTCTATGCTGCTCAAAGCAGATGATTCCAACACATTATAATCCGTTATAAAATTTACCTTGTTGATGTAGTACTGCCGATGATTTTGCGGGCTATCGTCATTGTGCTGCCGAAAAGGCGCCAGATGCATGGTTACATCCACCTGGTAGGTATTCCTCACCGTATCTGCCGTATAAGAAATATATTCCTTATTGAATTTATAATATCCGTTACGGAGAAGATTGTCAGTAATGCGCTGACGTTCTGCATCCAAGCGGTTTACATCGAAATACATTCCTTCCGTCAGATAAGTACCTGCCGAATCCTGCCGCATATATTCTCTGATTTTCTCGTCTCTGATATCGTATTTAAGAGAGCGAATCTTATAAGGTTTCCCACTGGACACCTTATAGGTCAGCTTCAGCTTCTTCTTCTTTATTTGTACAACCGGCTCTACGGTGGCGCTCATATAGCCCATATTTTGTACGGCTTTTTTCATTTCCTCACCGGAGCGCTTCGTTTCTTCTTCCTTATAAATGACCGGAGCGTCCCCTATGCGCCGCAAAGTACGGTTTATCCAACGTGCAGAATCTCTGCCCGACCAGTTATAGACATACAACTGTGTCTTTATCAAGCTGAACCATTTGGCATTCGGATTCTGGCGGACATACATCGATAGGCCTGAAGGCTTGATTTCCCTGTTGTCCGTCTGTATGCGCACCTCGTCCAACAAATATGAACCTTCCGGCACATATTTCGTGGCAGAACATGAAGCTAATAAGAGTACGGCGGTAGCAAATAGTGCGTAGCGAAAGCCTTTCTTCATACTAAGTTATTAATTGCGCATAAAATACTGCAAATATAGAAATAATCATGTACTTTTGCCAAATAAAACCGAACAACTTATGGCACTGAGCAAGAATCGCATTAAATATATCCGTTCACTGGAATTGAAAAAGAATCGCAAAGCCGATAAAGTATTTCTGGCAGAAGGTCCGAAACTGGTAGGAGATTTGCTGGGGCACTTCCGTTGCCGTTTCCTGATTGCAACTGCCGAATGGCTTTCCGCCCACAGGCATTTGGCTGTGGAAGATGTGACCGAAGTTTCCGAAGAGGAACTTTCGCGCGCCAGCCTGCTGAAAACTCCCCAACAGGTACTCGCCGTGTTCGAACAGCCGGACGAATTTGTGGATGTTTCCGTCATAAGCCGCTCCCTTTGCCTGGCATTGGACGATGTGCAGGACCCCGGCAATTTGGGAACAATCATCCGCCTTGCCGACTGGTTTGGAATCGAACATATCTTCTGTTCGCCCAACACGGTGGATGCCTATAATCCTAAAACCATACAGGCTACCATGGGTGGCATCGCACGGGTGAAACTGCATTATACTTCCCTGCCCGAACTGATTGCTTCACTGGAAGACATACCGGTATACGGCACTTTCCTGGACGGAGAAAACATGTATACACAACCGCTTTCGGCGTACGGACTGATAGTAATGGGGAATGAGGGCAACGGCATAGGAGATGAAGTGGAACGGCTCATCAACCGGAAACTGTACATTCCCAATTATCCGGCAGAACGCGAAACTTCCGAATCTTTGAATGTTGCCATTGCTACCGCAGTAGTTTGTGCCGAGTTCCGGCGGCAGGCAGCAATGTTGCAGTGTCAAAATTAGGGAAATAGACAGGCATTAGTCCGCAACTTCCGTCAATAAAGGATGGCGGAGTTATTAATAAATTCCGAGAAGCGTTTGTCAAGGAGAAAATTGTGTCAGGTTCTTTTAACTCGTTTTGCGTTAAAAGAACGATTGCTCCCGGCAGCCATTCCACATTTTCCATCTCTTCGGTTAATGGAAATAAGCGTACAACTATCCCCTCTTCCGTCTCTATCGCATATTGTTTGAGATAACCGTATGCGGGCAGGAATAAAAAATGTGAAGCGAAACGTTTCATTGTTTTTCTGTGGTTTGGAGCAATCTTGGACGCGGACGCCTTTCAGAGCGATGACGGACAGTATCTTTCTTTTCACTCTGCCGCTTCAGTTCTGCCGGTTTGCCCGGAACGGGTTCTTTCTTCAGTTCTTTGTCGCCTGCCTCAAGGCTATCTGCCGGGGCCTTGAACAAGGTATCCTTTGCGTGGTAGCGCATCAGGCTGATGCGGTCTGCCAACACATCCCGTGTGGATTGCTGTGCAGGATAATAGATAAAGCCTCGTATTTCTTTTATTTCTCCCAATGTGTCGGCAAATAAAGAAATAGTCTCCGTACCCGATTGCTTTACCTTGAGCATATCGTTCAGCGTATCTTTGGCATAAAGAACCTGCATTGCCATTAAAGGTGCGTGCAGACTGTCGGGTGTTCCGTTCAGGAAACGGAAACGGACTGTCCAACGCAGCGTATCTCTGTCCTTGAAATTGGTGTCCGAAGGAAGTGTGAAAGTCAGTTTGTTGTCCATCGGAGTTCCGGTAAGATAATAGATGTGCCGACCTCTCCATACGTCTATACTGTCGCCCGGAGAAGATTCTTTGGGCTTGTTGTCGCGCAAGGCTATTAAATGATTGATGCCGTCCCTCTCGGCTTTCAACCGCTGGTTTACTTTTTCGTAGACTTTTGTAAGGGCATCCGGATGGCGGGCATACCACACCATGGAAGTATCGAAATCGGCCTGGGTAATGCCGTGTTTCCTGTAAACCGATTCAATGTACAGCACACGCTTATAACTTTCGCTGTAAGGAACCTCCTCTCCCATTGCCTTTGCTATGTGGAAGTCATAAAGTACGTTTTCCATTTTGGCGTCCGATATAACCGTATCAGGTCTTTTAACCTGACATGCCGTCAGACCGAACGCCAGAAGGATTACGCTATAATACCATTGAATCCGTCTTTTCCTTTTCATGATTTCTTTATAACATGATAGGAATCATTCAAATACTTACTGTAGAAGAGCAACAGCGCTATGATACCGCAACTGATTGCCGCATCGGCAAAGTTGAAAATCGGGCTGAAGAAGATGAAATGGTCTCCACCTATGAACGGCATCCACGCAGGCCAGTTTGTTTCGATAATAGGGAAATAGAACATATCGACCACCTTACCGTAGAGCAGCGGAGCGTATCCGCCGCCTTCGGGCATAAAGGTTGCCAGTTGCGAATAGGTGCTTTCATTAAACAGCACTCCGTAGAATACGCTGTCGATGATATTGCCCAGCGCACCCGTCAGGATGAGCGAGACACAGACAATAAACCCTGTTTTCATTCCATGCTTTATGAACTTGTACAGGAACCAGCCTATCACTCCTACCGCAACGATTCGAAATGAAGTAAGGAACAATTTCCCGAATATCTCCAAACCGAAAGCCATACCATTGTTTTCGGTAAAATAAATGTAAAACCAATCGGTGATGCGTATGCTCTCATGCCAATACATGTGCGTCTTTACAATCACCTTGATTACCTGATCGATAATCAATACCGAGAAAATAACGAGTAAGGCTATCCGCCCTTTCGTGAAAAAATTCTTCATCCTTATTTCTTGCCGTTGTTTTTAGCTTCGATGCTCAATGTAGCATGAGGCACTGCACGCAGACGTTCGGCAGGAATCAACTTGCCTGTTTCGCGACAGATACCATACGTTTTGTTCTCGATGCGTACCAAAGCGGCCTGCAATCCTTGGATAAACTTCAACTGGCGTTGTGCCAGACGGGTCGTTTCTTCCTTGGACAAGGTGTTTGCCCCTTCTTCCAGCACTTTGTACGTTGGAGATGTGTCGTCGGTGTCATTACCGTCCGCACCTGTCAGGCTGGCTTTCAGCAACTCATAGTCACGTTGCGCCAACTCCAACTTTTCCAGAATAATGGCGCGGAATTCTTCCAATTCCGCATCCGAGTATCTTGTCTTTTCTGCCATAACTTTACGTGTTTAATCGTTAGTATTAATAATTCATTCTTTCACAACGCTTACATACAGTCTGAAATCGTCGAATTCGAGTTCCGTTCCGTCTTCCACATGGTCCGTCAGCGTCAGTGATGTTCCTAAAACCTGGTTACAAATATAGTCTTTATATTCATTTACCGCATCATCCGTTTGCGGATTTTTTGATAATGTAATCTTTATTTTGTCCGTTATCTCAAAGCCGCTCGACTTGCGGATATTCTGGATACGATTCACCAATTCGCGGGCAATACCCTCGCGGCGAAGCTCTTCGGTGATGGTAACTTCCAAAGCTACAGTCAGCTTGCCTTCATTGGCCACCAGCCATCCCGGAATGTCTTCACTGAAGATTTCCACATCGGATGTCTCGATTACGGCTTCCGCACCGTCCAGATTCAGCGTATAAGAACCGTTCTTTTCCAGCTCGGCAATGGCTTCCTGCGGCATTCCGGCAACGGCTGCGGCAACGGCTTTCATCTGCTTGCCGAATTTCGGGCCCAGCTTCTTGAAGTCGCACTTCACTTTCTTCACAAGCACACCGGCTGCACCGTCCACAAACTTGATTTCCTTTACGTTCACCTCGTTCATGATAAGTGTTTTTACGGCTTCGATGTGGGCGCGTTGCTCTTCGTCCACTACCGGAACCATGATGCACTGTAGCGGTTGGCGGACTTTGATGTTCACCTTACGGCGCAACGCCAATACCATAGAAGTAACGTCCTGTGCCATTTGCATGCGTGCTTCCAGCTCCTTGTCTATCATCTCTTCCTTGCATTCGGGGAATTTTGCCAGATGAACGGAAACAACGTTGTCGCGTCCGGTAGCTGCCGTCAGGTCCGAATAGAGCATATCGGCATAGAACGGAGCAATAGGCGCCATTAGTTTGGCTACGGTTTCCAGACACGTATAGAGCGTTTGGAATGCGGACAGCTTATCCTGCGTCATGCCGCCGCCCCAGAAACGTTTGCGGTTCAGGCGGACGTACCAGTTGGAGAGGTTGTCGTTCACGAAGTCCGAAATCAGTCGTCCGGCTTTGGTAGGCTCATATTCGTTGTAGCAGTTATCCACATCCTTCACCAATGTGTTCAGCACGGAGATAATCCAGCGGTCTATTTCCGGACGTTCCGCCATGGGCACATCGGCTTCCTTGTATTCAAATCCGTCCACGTTGGCATAGAGGGCGAAGAAAGAATACGTATTATACAGGGTTCCGAAGAATTTGCGGCGCACCTCTTCCACTCCGTCTACGTCGAACTTCAGGTTGTCCCACGGAGAAGAATTGGTAATCATGTACCAGCGCAAGGGGTCGGAACCGTATTTCTCGATGGTAGAGAACGGGTCTACGGCATTGCCCAAACGCTTGGACATCTTGTTGCCGTTCTTGTCGAGTACCAGACCGTTCGATATGACGGCTTTATAGGATATGCTGTCGAACACCATTGTGGCGATGGCATGCAGGGTAAAGAACCAGCCGCGTGTCTGGTCCACACCTTCTGCGATGAAATCGGCGGGATATACCTGGTGGCTGTCCAACAGTTCCTTGTTCTCGAACGGATAGTGTATCTGCGCATACGGCATGGAGCCGGAGTCGAACCATACGTCAATCAAATCCGATTCGCGCTTCATGGGTTTGCCGGCTTTGGAAACAAGGACAATATCATCTACATAAGGACGGTGAAGGTCTATCTTGTCGTAGTTTTCCTGCGTGTACACGCCCGGCTGGAAACCTTTGTCCTTATAAGGATTGGATGCCATCAGTCCGGCGGCTACGGATTTCTCTATCTCGTTGTAAAGTTCCTCTACGGATTCGATACATTTTTCCTCGTCACCGTCTTCCGTGCGCCAGATAGGCAACGGAGTACCCCAATAGCGCGAACGGCTCAGGTTCCAGTCGTTCAAGTTCTCCAGCCACTTGCCGAAGCGTCCCGTACCGGTACTTTCCGGTTTCCAGTTGATGGTCTTGTTCAACTCTATCATACGCTCCTTGCAGGCGGTACTGCGGATAAACCAGCTATCCAGCGGGTAGTACAACACCGGTTTGTCCGTACGCCAGCAATGCGGATAGTTGTGCACGTGCTTCTCTATCTTGAATGCCTGGTTGGCAGCCTTCATCATCATACATATATATATGTCGAGAGTCTCGGCGGCCTGAGCGGCTTTTTCGTCATACTTGCCGTCGACGGTGAATTGCGGGTCGTAGGCATTCTTCACCCAGCGTCCCTGGTATTCTTTGTAGGCATCTACATCGACACACTCTTTTACGAATCTTTCGTCCAGCTCGTCCAGCAGATAGAACTTACCGGTAAGGTCCACCATGGGACGGGTCTCGCCGCGCTTGTTAATCATGAACAGAGAAGGAATGCCTGCCGCACGGGCTACGAAAGCATCGTCCGCACCGAATGTGGGAGCGATGTGTACGATACCCGTACCGTCTTCCGTGGTTACATAATCGCCGAGGATTACACGGAAGCCTTTGTCGCTGACGCTCCAGTTGCCGTCGTTGTCCACCTCTACCGGTTTCACCCACGGAATGAGTTGTTCGTATTCCATTCCTGCCAAGTCCGGACCTTTGTACTCGCCTACAATCTTGAACGGGATAAGTTTGTCTCCCGGCTTATAATCCTCTAATGCAAGCTCTTCCGCTTTTTTATTGAAGTGAGTATAGAGCAATGCTTTGGCAAGTACCACGGTCATCTTCTCGCCCGTATAGCCGTTGTAGGTCTGTACGGCCACGTAGTCTATTTTCGGGCCTACGCAGAGAGCGGTGTTCGAGGGCAGTGTCCACGGAGTCGTAGTCCATGCCAGGAAATAAGGAGTACCCCACTCCGCCATTTCGGGTTTCGGGTTCTTCATCTTGAACTGTCCCACTACGGTTGTATCCTTTACATCACGATAGCAACCGGGCTGGTTCAGCTCGTGCGAACTCAAGCCTGTTCCCGCAGCCGGTGAATACGGCTGTATGGTATATCCTTTATAAAGGAGTCCTTTCTTGTGAAGTTGCTTCAACAGCCACCACAGCGTTTCGATGTAACGGTTGTCATAGGTGATGTAGGGATTCTGCATATCCACCCAATAACCCATTTTGTGGGTAAGGTCTTCCCACTCCTTGGTAAATTTCATTACATCCTTGCGGCAGGCGGCATTGTATTCGGCAACGGAAATAGTCTTGCCGATATCTTCTTTGGTGATGCCGAGCGCCTTTTCCACACCCAGTTCCACAGGAAGCCCGTGTGTGTCCCATCCGGCTTTGCGCTTCACCTGGAAGCCCTTCATGGTTTTGTAGCGGCAGAAAATATCCTTAATGGAGCGCGCCATTACATGGTGAATACCCGGCATGCCATTGGCCGAGGGCGGTCCTTCGAAAAACACGAAAGAAGGACAACCTTCACGTTCTGTCATACTCTTGGCGAAAACCTGGTTTTCGTCCCATTTCTTCAACACTTCCTTGTTTATTTCCGAAAGGTCAAACTTTGAATATTCGGCAAACTTCTTACCCATCTTGATATTTACGATTTGACTATTTACGATTTACTATTTTTCCTGAAGATAGCCCGGAAAGGCTTTTCCGGTGCTTTCCGATGCTATCCTCTTTATTTTAAGGGTGCAAATTTACAAAAAAGTTAGAGAAAAGAGATTTTTGAGCGGATAATTTTAAGATGAGCCGCCCGCGTCTCTCGCTTTACTTCTTCATTTTCACTTCATACAAGTCGTTTCTGCGATCTTTCAGGTTGCGGACGCTGCCATAGGTATGCAGTTCGTTGAGCAAGTCCAGATCCACATCGGACACCAGAATCATTTCGGTGTTCGGAGTTGCCTCGGCACGCTTTCCGTCGGTAGGGAAAGCGAAGTCGCAGGGGGTGAACACACCCGACTGGGCATACTGTATGTCCATGTTGTGTACACGGGGAAGGTTGCCCACACTGCCTGCTATGACCACAAAACACTCGTTCTCGATGGCGCGGGCATGGGCGCATACCTTAACGCGCGAATAGGCGTTCTGCGTATCGGTAAGGAAAGGAACGAACAGTATCTGCATGCCCTGGTCTGCCATGATGCGCGAAAGCTCCGGGAACTCCACGTCATAACATATCAGCACACCGATTTTGGCGCAGTCCGTATCGAACGTCTGCAAGGATTTGCCGCCACTCAATCCCCAGCTCTTGATTTCGTCGGGAGTGACGTGTATCTTTTCGTACATTTCGTACGTTCCGTCGCGGCGGCAAAGGAAACCTACGTTGTACAAACGTCCGTCCTCTTCCTTGATAAGCGGCATGCTGCCCGTAATGATATTGATGTTGTAGCTGATGGCCAGCTTCACAAACCGCTCTCTGATTTCGTTGGTGTAAGCCGCCAGTCCGCGGATGGCTTCCGACTCTCCCTCGTCATTGAATTTGGCCATCAGCGGCGCATTGAAGTATTCGGGGAAGAGAACAAAGTCGCTCTTGTAGTCGGAAACGGCATCTACGAAGAACTCCACCTGCTCGAACAAATCGTCCAGCGTCTTGTAAGTACGCATCTGCCACTGCACCAGACCGACGCGCACCGTCGTTTTCGGACTTACATACTCCTGTGTAGGCGCCTGGTAATAGATATTGTCCCATTGCAGCAGGCAGGCATAATGCTTGGATTCCTCATCGTTGGGAAGATAGTTGCGCATCACCTTGCGCACATGGAAATCGTTGCTCAACTGGAACGTCAGCACCGGGTCGTATATCTCCTTCTGCTTTACCTTATCTATATATTCCTTAGGGCGCAACTGGTCGGCATACTTATGATAGTTGGGGATGCGCCCGCCAAACATGATGGCTTTCAAATTCAGTGTTTCGCAGATTTCCTTGCGGTATTCGTACATACGGCGTGCCAGGCGCAGTCCGCGGTATTGCGGATGGATAAATACCTCGATGCCGTAAAGGATATTTCCTTTGGGATTGTGCGTATTGAAAGTTTCCTTGCCCGTAACCTGGGCATAGGTGTGGTCGTTCTTCACATCGTCGTAATTCACGATAATGGAGAGCGCACACCCCACTATCTTTTCATCGACCACCGTTACAATCTGCCCTTCCGGAAAGATGCGGATGAGTTTCTCTATCTGCTTGTGCGTCCAGAAAACATCGCTTCCATCCGAATAAACGCGTGTGAATGATTGTGCCAACTGGTCGTAATCTTCTATTTGCAGGTTACGTATCTGTACCTTATTAATTTTAATTTCGTCCATAATTTTTGTGTTATACCTGAGTTTAAAACGGTGCAAAGTTACAGTTTTACTTATACATTAATCCCTATGGGATATGATTTTTTCCTACCTTTGCTGCCAAAACAACATTTATCTCTGTAAACGTTAAATATAGATTGAGATATGCAAAGATTTATCACACTGGCATTCAGTGCCTTGCTTTTGCTATCGCTGAATGCGGCAACTCCCGAAACACATTACACCGTTATTGTTTCACTCGACGGTTTTCGCTGGGACTATCCCGACATGTATAAGACTCCCAACCTGGACCGCATGGCGGCAGACGGGGTAAAGGCCGTGATGCTTCCCTCCTATCCTGCCTCTACGTTTCCCAATCACTATACGCTGGCCACAGGATTGGTTCCCGACCATCACGGCATAATCAACAATACTTTTTGGGATGTAAAGAACAGACGCCAGTATTCTATGGGCGACTCCGCCACCCGCAACAACCCGGAATACTACTTGGGGGAACCGATATGGATAACGGCCCAGAAACAAGGCGTAAAAACCGGCAATATGTACTGGGTAGGCTCGGACATTGCGATTAAAAAATCTCATCCCACTTATTACAGACCTTGGAACGCCAAGCCTTTTCTGACTTTTGAACAACGGATAGACACAGTGCTCACCTGGTTGCAAAAGCCCGAGCCGGAGCGTCCCAGACTCATCATGCTATATTTTGAAGAGCCCGACGGAAGCGGACATCACAACGGTCCGTGCAGTTTGCCTACCGGTGCGGTGGTCCAACACATGGACAGCCTTGTGGGGGTATTAAGAAAAAAGATAGAAGCTCTTCCTTTCGGCAAGGACATCAATCTTATCGTCACGTCGGACCACGGCATGACCGACATCAGTCCCGAACGGGTTGTCAACATAAACGATTATGTAAAACCGGAATGGTGCGAAGTGATAGACGGACGTACACCAACTTCCATATTCTCGAAACCGGAATACCGCGATTCTATCTGCAATGCTCTGAAAAAAGCGGCTCACATCCATGTGTGGAAAAAAGAAGAGATTCCCGCCGAACTGCATTATGGCAGCAGCGACCGTATAGGCGATATCGTAGTGGCTCCGGAACTGGGCTGGCAGTTTACGGACGTGGCACGCGACACCAAAGGCGCTCACGGATATTTTCCCCAAAGCCCCGACATGCAGGTTATGTTTCGGGCCATCGGACCTGATTTCAAGAGAGGTTACATATCCGGAGGATTTGTGAATGTGGACATCTACCCGCTATTGTCGCATCTTCTGCAAATTGTTCCGGAAAAGACGGACGGACAGTTCGAACGGATAAAGGAGATATTACGGTGACAAACAGTTTGCTTATAATCAAACAGATACGTGTACCAGCTTATTCCACGCTTTGGTACGAGCCGTACCTTAGTAAGGTACACGCCGTACCATTAGGTGAAAGTCGTCGTACCACCTAATGGTATGAGCCGTACCACCGGGTGGTAGGCACCAAAAGTCCGGGACTTCAGACACAAAAGGCTGTGCAATTCCTTTCAGATGAACTGCACAGCCTTTTATATTTTGCCGGATTGAAGTTCCTGCGGACTTATTTCTTTTTCTTCCAAAGTTTGGTCATATCTTCCAGCGTCTTGCCTTTCGTTTCGGGTACAAGCTTCCACACGAAGAGGGCGGCTGCCACGCAGATAATCCCGTAAAGGGCATATGCAAACATATGGCCGAACTTATCGCCCATCTCCCCGAGACGCATATTGTACATCGGCAGGAAAGTAGACGAAACAATAAAGTTGAAAATCCATTGGAATGCCACCGCAATGGCTACCGCAGCGCCACGGATGGTGTTCGGGAAGATTTCGGCAATCAGTACCCAGCAGATAGGTCCCCAACTGAACATGAACGAAGCGCTGTAAACCATGATGCTGATAACGGATATTATTGCCGGCAGTCCGGTTACAATGTTGCACATAGCCACACCGAAAGCTCCTATCGCCATACCGACAGAGCCGGAAATAAGCAGCGGCTTGCGTCCCCATTTCTCAACCGTGAACACAGCCAGCAAGGTAAAGAGGATATTGACAACGCCCATGAGCACGGTTTGTACCATTGGATTGGCCATGCCCATTGTCTCGAATATGCGCGGAGCGAAATAAAGCACGGCATTGATGCCGACAGCCTGCTGGAATACGCTCAGCATGATACCGATAAAGATAACCATCCAGCCGTAAGTAAAGAGTCTTTCTGTTTTTTCTTCGGTGGTTGCCTTGATTTCCGCAAGGATTACCTTTGCCTGAGAAGCGCCGTTGATACGGCTCAACACATTCAGCGCCCTTTCGTCCTTACCGCACATGGCAAGATAACGCGGCGTTTCCGGCACCAGCAACACCAACAGAGCAAACAATCCGGCAGGAACGGCTTCGCTGACGAACATCAGACGCCACCCCGTCTCCGTGGTCCATGCGGCAGCTTCGGGATTCATTATCTGATTTACTCCGTTAACGAGGTCTATCACCGGATTGGCATGACTGCCCAGAATAAGGAAGTTGACAAAGTAAACCACCAACTGACCGAAGATAATGGCAAACTGATTCCACGACACCAGTGTTCCGCGAATGTTGCTCGGAGCGATTTCGGCAATGTACATCGGACAAATGGCGGAAGCCAGCCCCACACCTATACCGCCCAAGACACGGTAGAAATTGAAAGCCACCAGAAGAGAATAGGAAGGAACGCCATGCTCAAAGAACAGGAATTCGGGGTAATAGGAACCCAGCGCCGACAAGAAGAACAGGATACCTGCCAAAAAGAGAGAGTTTTTACGGCCCAATCCGGATGCAAAAAATCCGGAAACGGCGCTACCTATGATACAGCCTATCAATGCGCTGGATGATGTGATGCCGTGTATCGCGTCTGTGTATTCAAAATCGGCTCCCATGAAGAAAGCTTGAAGTCCCTTTTCTGCGCCGGAGATAACTGCCGTATCGTAACCGAAAAGCAGACCGCCAATGACAGCCACGAGCACAATCGAAAAGAGATAGAGCTTGCTGCCTTTTTCTGTATAATTCATGATAATAGTGGTTAGGAGTTAGTGATTAGCGGTTAGTGATTAGTGATGAGCGATGAGTGATTAATGGTCAGTAATTTAGTGATAATTGCTTATTCCCCATCTTTTATCACTAACCAATAATCGCTAATCACTCATCGCTAACCACTAACCGCTATTTATCAGCAATACATATTTACGATTGCTTCGTACAATTCTTGTTTGCCGCTGGTCTGTTTCGGTTCGCCGTTAGCTTTTGCGTAGGCTACGACATCTTCCAGTGTCAGCTTGCCTTCCTCGAATTCCTTACCCTTGCCGCTGTCGAAAGAAGCGTAGCGGTCGGCAAGCATCTTCTTGTAAGGAGACTCTTCGAGCAGTTTGGCTGCGCTTTCCAATGCACGTGCCATTACGTCCATACCTGCGATGTGAGCAATGAAGATGTCCTCAAGGTCGGTAGAGTTACGGCGTGTCTTGGCGTCGAAGTTTGTACCGCCATCGCCGAAACCGCCGTTGCGGATGATTTGCATCATGGCTTGTGTCAGCTCGTAGTTGTCAATAGGGAACTGGTCTGTATCCCAGCCGTTCTGGTAGTCACCGCGGTTGGCATCGATAGAACCCAGCATACCGTTGTCTACTGCTACGGCAAGTTCGTGTTCGAAAGTATGGCCTGCCAGTGTGGCGTGGTTCACTTCGATGTTCACTTTGAAGTCTTTGTCCAGACCGTGGGCTTTCAGGAAGCCTACAACCGTTTCCGTGTCTACGTCATATTGATGCTTGGTCGGTTCCATCGGCTTCGGCTCAATCAGGAACGTACCTTTGAAGCCGCGCGCACGGGCATAGTCGCGTGCAATGGTCAGCATCTGTGCAAGGTGTTCCTTTTCGCGCTTCTGGTCGGTATTCAGCAAAGACATATAGCCTTCGCGTCCACCCCAGAACACGTAGTTCGAACCGCCCAGTTCGATTGTTGCGTCAATGGCATTCTTGATTTGAACGGCAGCGCGGGCCACAACGTCAAAGTCGGGATTGGTGGCGGCGCCGTTCATGTAACGTGCATGACCGAATACGTTGGCAGTACCCCACAACAGTTTGATACCTGTTTCCTCCTGCTTTTGCTTGGCGTATGCAACGATGGCTTTCAGGTTTGCTTCGTACTCTTCGATTGTATCGGCCTCGTCGCAGAGGTCAACATCGTGGAAGCAGTAATATTCGATGCCCATTTTCTGCATGAACTCGAAACCAGCATCCATTTTGTTCTTGGCAGCCTGCAGTTTATCGGCATCACCGTTCCAGGGGAAATGTTTCGTTCCGCCGCCGAACTGGTCACCACCCTCTGCACAGAGTGTATGCCACCATGCCATAGAGAACTTCAACCAATCTTTCATCTTCTTGCCCATGATTACTTTTTCCGCATCGTAGTAGCGGAATGCCATAGGATTCTTACTTTCTTTACCTTCGAATTTGATTTTTCCTATTCCGGGAAAATACTCTTTTGTTGCCATAATGATTAAATGTGTTAATGCGGTAATGCGCCGATGTGCTGACAACGGGCACATTACCCGCGGGTTAATTATTACTGTTGTTTTATTCTTGTTTACTTTTTTACTTTCAATGTCTGTTTCAATCTTCTTCAAGAAGCCTTTCATTCTGTTTCTCTGGAATTTCTTTCCGGTCTGTTTTCCTTTTTATTCGTTGCATAGACGCTCCTCATAAAAAGCAGCAAGCCAGTCTCAAAAAGGACTTTCCGAAGAATGCAGAACAAAACTTAAGCAGGCCGTAAGCTCTGCATCAGATAGTGTTTCCAGCGCGCATAGGCATCGGCATATGCCTGACGGTCGGTTTGTCCGGGCTCGATGATTTCGAGCTTCTCGAGCGTAGCAAAGGCTTCGTTGTTGTCTTTATAGATGCCCGCACCGATACCTGCACCTTTGGCTGCACCTACCGAACCGTCGGTGTCGTACAGTTCGATAACGGCACCCGTTACGCCTGCCAGCGTTTCGCGGAACAGCGGACTGAGGAACATATTGGCTTTGCCCGCATGGATTTTCTGTACGGGAATGCCCATCTGCTCCATAATGTCGATACCATACTTGAAAGAGAATACGATACCTTCCTGTGCCGCACGGATAATATGTTGCTTGCCGTGCTGGTTGAAGTTGACTCCTTGAATGGAACAGCCCGTTTCCCTGTTCTCCAGCATACGTTCGGCACCGTTGCCAAAAGGCAGGATGCTGATACCGGCGCTTCCGATAGGCGCCTGGGCGGCAAGAACATTCATGTCACTGTAAGAAATGCCTTCGGGAGCAACGGTGCGCTTCACCCACGAGTTGAGGATACCCGTACCGTTGATGCACAAAAGTACGCCGAGGCGGGTTTGTTCCGCCGTGTGATTGACGTGCGCAAAGGTATTGACACGCGATTTCGGGTCGTAGTTCACCTCACCGTTCACACCGTAAACCACCCCCGAAGTACCCGCTGTGGATGCTATTTCACCGGGGTTGAATACGTTCAGCGACAATGCGTTGTTGGGTTGGTCGCCGGCACGGTATGTGACAGGCGTTCCCTCTTTCAGACCCAACTCCTGTGCGGCAGCGGCGTTTACACGGCCTTGCTCGGAGAATGTAGGTCTGATGTCGGCTATCAGCGAGGAATCGAAACCGTAATATTTCATCAGGAAGTCTGCTACCCGGTTGTTCTTGAAATCCCAGAACATGCCTTCGGACAGTCCGGAGACTGTAGTGCAGATTGTACCGCTCAGTTTCATGGCAATATAATCGCCCGGCAGCATAATCTTGTATATCTTTTCATAGACAGCCGGTTCATTCTCCTTTATCCAGGCAAGTTTGGACGCGGTGAAGTTACCCGGAGAGTTGAGCAGATGCGAGAGGCATAACTCCTCGCCCAGCGTTTCAAATGCTTTTTGTCCGTAAGGAACGGCTCTGGAATCGCACCAGATGATTGCAGGACGCAATACCTTTTGGTCTTTGTCCACGCACACCAATCCGTGCATCTGGTAAGAGATACCGATGGCTTTGATGTCTGCCGCATCCACACGCGCATCCGCCAATACGGCTTGCGTTGCCAGCTTCAGGTTTTCCCACCAGTTTTCAGGGTTCTGTTCCGCCCATCCCGGCTTCACGGCTATGATTTCCGCTTCCGTCTTCGGGAAGAATGCGGAAGATACGCACTTACCGCTTTCTGCATTTACCAAGCTCGCTTTAACGGACGAGCTGCCGATGTCATATCCTAATAAATACATGTCTTTGAGTTTATATTGTTAAATTTTCGATTTATTCCGTATCAGGTTTTGAATTCAGGTGTCTTGCCTACCGCCTTACCTTATTATATATCTTCTTGTCGAACCGGTAATACCGTGCCGCACGATGGGCAACTCCTTGCTGCTTCTCTTCCAAAGGAACCACATACTCCATAAGAGCTATCTTTTTGTGGAAATTGCGCACATCTATCTGTTTCCCGTACAAGAGTTCATACAGCGTACGGAGCTGGGATGCGGTGAACTTACGCGGAAGCAGGTCGAAAAGAGAGGACGGGTTGAACTCGATATACTGGCGGATGTAGGTTATCGCCTCTTTTATGATAAGGTTGTGGTCGAAAGCCAGTGCCTTGATATCCGGCAAGGCAACCCAGTTTGCCATATACTCGTCCAGACCGCGGTTAAGCGTACGGTCTATCTTCACGAGAGAAAGGTAGGCGATGGTCACGATACGCTCTACTTTGGACTGCATGGCGCGTTCCAGCCAATGCACGTCTCTGGGGTCTTTGGTGCGGTTCTTGGAGCCGAACGCCTTGAACTGCATCAGATTTACGTTCTTAAGTCCCGTCAGTTCATTCAGAACCCGCTGGGCAGCTTCGTCCAAATCTTCATCCATATAGATCAAACTGCCGGGCAACTTCATATCATGGAAGACTTCACCCTCTTCTTCTCCGGCACGTTTAACCAGCAAGACTTTCAACTGCTCTCCGTCAAAACCAATCACCACACAGTCTACCGAAATATGATTGTTTGCCAATGGCGTATTTTGTTCCACGTTTTGCATAATATTTTCGTTTAAGCGCTGCAAATATAATGAGGTTTTTCAAATATGCAATAAGTAAAAAGGATATTTTTACGATGTTATAAAGCATTATTTTTCAAATATATACATATCGTATATCTTACAATATCATCTTATTGTGTTATCGTATAAAATACAATATGTAATTTAAATCCGTCGCAGCAAGGGGTAATTGTAGCAGATACAATAACTATGAAGTAGCTAATTCTTAAGGATTTCTATATCCGTACATTTATCTTGCCAGAGGGATACATATTGTATTGCAGATGTATGTGAAAAAGGTACATTGCACAAAAAACACCCTTTTGTGCGGTGATTATCAGAAAAACCTATACCTTTGCACCACTTTTTATTAAACACTAAAAATTAATGAAGATGAAAGCATTTGTATTTCCGGGTCAAGGCGCCCAATTCGTAGGAATGGGTAAAGACCTGTACGAAAATTCGGCTTTGGCCAAAGAACTTTTTGAAAAAGCAAATGATATCCTCGGATATCGTATTACAGATATCATGTTCAACGGTACAGACGAAGATTTGCGCCAGACCAAAGTAACACAGCCTGCCGTATTCCTTCACTCCGTAATCTCCGCACTCTGCATGGGCGATGACTTTAAACCCGAAATGACCGCCGGTCACTCACTCGGTGAGTTCTCTGCATTGGTTGCTGCCGGTGCGTTAAGCTTTGAAGACGGCTTGAAGCTGGTTTATGCCCGTGCCATGGCTATGCAGAAAGCCTGTGAGGCACAGCCTTCTACAATGGCTGCCATTATCGCTTTGCCGGATGAAAAAGTGGAAGAAATCTGTGCACAGGTTAGTGCCGAAGGTGAAGTTTGCGTAGCTGCCAACTACAACTGTCCGGGACAAATCGTTATTTCCGGTTCTATCGAAGGCATCAACAAAGCTTGCGAACTGATGAAAGCTGCCGGAGCGAAACGTGCTTTGCCTTTGAAAGTAGGCGGTGCATTCCACTCTCCGTTGATGAACCCTGCCAAAGTTGAACTGGAAGCGGCCATCAACGCAACCGAGTTCCACACTCCGAAGTGCCCTGTATATCAGAATGTGGATGCCCTTCCTCATACCGACCCAGCTGAAATCAAGAAAAATCTTGTTGCACAACTGACAGCTTCCGTACGCTGGACTCAAACAGTCAAGAATATGGTTGCCGATGGTGCTACCGACTTTACGGAATGCGGTCCGGGTGCAGTATTGCAAGGACTTATCAAGAAAATCGACGGCAATGTATCGGCTCACGGCATTGCATAACCGATAAAAAACAGTTAAACGCGAAAGGGGGCTATCCAAAAAAAACGATAGTCCCTTTTTCATTTTTTCAGGATATACTTATGTCGAAATCGGAAGAATTCAGAAAAGCTTTGGACGTTCCCATCCGTAATCTGTCGGTAGACGTGTTGGTACGGGAAATTTGTCATCAGCCGGAATGCTTCGAAGCTATGTATCGGCTGATGTCGGACGAAAAACAAAGTGTTGCATGGCGGGCGACATGGGTATGCGAGAAGCTGAGCGAAATACATCCAGCCTGGTTTATCCCGCTGTACGATGACCTCGTCTACCGTTTATCGGATTGCAAACATCAGGGCTCCAAACGCCTGTTGCTGTCTATATTATACAATCTGCCGGTAACCGTTCCCGTTTCCGTTGAACTGCTTAATTATTCTCTGGACCATATGTTATCCCTGCAGGAAAGCATCGGCGTACAATCCCTTTCCATACGCATGGCTTACCGGCTTTGTAAACACGAACCGGAGCTGTTAAGTGAATTAAAACTTATATTGGAGCATGCCAATACCGAATTTTATTCGACTGGTGTCAAAACTGCCATTCGGAACATCCTGAAGAAAATAAAGAAATAACAGTTCTACCGCCCTTGATAACAACTTAATAAATAAAAAATCCCCTTCTTTTCTTTTTTATCTCCTATTTTCCCTTACCTTTGTCACCGTAAAGACAAAGGGGTGCCCCGACGGGCTGAGATTATACCCTCGAACCTGATGCAGTTAGTACTGCCGTAGGAATTGGATATTTTTTCTTCTTAGAACTTACCTTTACGGTACTTCTTTGTATTTACTTCCATTGTTTTATTTAACAGAAACAGAAACATGAAAGTATCAATCAACAACAAGGAAGTGGAAACCGATGCCGTTACCCTCTTACAACTCACAACCGAGCTTTCCTTACCGGCGCAGGGCGTGGCCGTTGCTGCCAATAACCGTATGATTCCACGTACGGAATGGGCGGATTATGCTCTGTCCGAAGGAATATCCATCGTAATAATAAAAGCTGCCTGCGGCGGATAGGCTATGGAAAAGGTTCAGTTCATTACACATTATACCGAAAGGTATTCTTACCTCGACTCCGCCCGCATGGCTTTAGAAGGCGGTTGCCGCTGGATACAGCTACGTATGAAAGATGCGGCGGAAAACGAAATACTGCCCGTAGTCGCGGAAGTGCGAAAACTCTGCAACGATTATGGAGCCATATTCATCATCGACGACCACGTGGAACTGGTAAAAGAAATCCGGGCTGACGGCGTGCATCTCGGCAAGAACGACATGCCCGTTGCCGAAGCGCGGCGCATACTCGGAGAGGAATATATCATAGGCGGTACAGCCAACACGTACGAAGACGTAAAGAAACATTGGCTCGACGGAGTAAATTACATCGGCTGCGGACCGTTCAGATATACCACCACCAAGCAGAAACTCAGCCCTATTCTGGGTTTGGAAGGATATAAAGAAATTATCCGTCAAATGCGGGCAGATAATATCAACTTGCCTATCGTCGCTATCGGCGGGATTACTTTTGCCGATATTCCGTTTGTCATGCAGACAGGCGTCACGGGCATCGCCCTTTCGGGCACGGTGCTGCGGGCGGATAATCCGGTGGAAGAGATGCAAAGGATTCTTACGGAAACCAATCAGGCAGGCAAAATCAACCAAACAGCCAATTACTGAAATAACAAATAAAAAAGATATGGAGAAATTAATCATTGCGGGACGTGAATTCAACTCCCGTCTGTTTTTGGGAACGGGAAAATTCAATTCCAATGAAATCATGGAACAGTCCATTCTGGCATCCGGTACGGAAATGGTAACGGTAGCCATGAAGCGTATAGAACTGGATAATGAAGAAGACGATATGCTGAAACATATCCGTCATCCGCATATCCAGCTTCTGCCCAATACTTCCGGCGTGCGCACTGCCGAAGAAGCCGTATTTGCCGCGCAAATGGCACGCGAAGCATTCGGAACGAACTGGCTGAAACTGGAAATCCACCCCGACCCGCGTTACCTTCTTCCCGACTCCACCGAAACCTTGAAAGCTACGGAAGAGCTGGTGAAACTGGGGTTCATAGTCCTTCCTTATTGCCAGGCAGACCCCACGCTTTGCAAACGTCTGGAAGAAGCCGGAGCCGCTACCGTCATGCCACTGGGTGCGCCTATCGGCACGAATAAAGGATTACAGACCCGTGACTTCCTTCGGATTATCATCGAGCAGGCAAACGTTCCGGTGGTGGTAGATGCCGGTATCGGTGCTCCCAGCCATGCCGCCGAAGCAATGGAGATGGGCGCTTCTGCCTGCCTGGTCAACACTGCCATTGCTGTAGCGGGCAATCCCGTAACTATGGCCGAAGCCTTCAAGCAAGCCGTAGAAGCCGGACGCACGGCCTATGAAGCCGGATTGGGATTGCAAGCCGACAATTTTGTGGCGGAAGCCAGTTCGCCTCTCACTGCATTTCTCGATGAATGACACACATTATATAATATAAGCTATGAAATCAAGAATAAAATATCCCCGCTCGGAGAAAGTATATCTGCCGGGAACAATCTATCCGGAACTTCGCGTAGGTATGCGCAAAGTAGAGCAAGTGCCCAGTACAACCTTTGCAGGCGAAGAAAAAGTCATTACTCCCAATCCGGACATTTACATTTATGACACCAGCGGCCCGTTCAGCGACCCCGATATAGAAATCGACCTTAAGAAAGGGCTTCCCCGTCTGCGCGAACCCTGGATTCTGCACCGCAACGATGTGGAGCAACTGCCGGAGATTACCTCGGAATACGGCCGCATGCGCCGTGACGACAAGTCGCTCGACCACCTGCGCTTTGAACATATCTCACTACCCTATCGTGCCAAACGGGGCAAATGCTGCACGCAGATGTATTACGCCAAGCAGGGCATCATCACCCCCGAAATGGAATATGTGGCAATCCGCGAGAACATGAACTGTGCCGAATTGGGGATAGAAACGCATATCACTCCCGAATTTGTCCGCCGGGAAATAGCGGAAGGCCGTGCCCTTCTTCCCGCCAACATCAATCACCCCGAAGCCGAGCCTATGATTATCGGCCGTAACTTCCTGGTAAAAATCAATACGAATATCGGTAATTCCGCCACCACTTCAAGCATCGACGAAGAAGTGGAAAAGGCCCTTTGGAGCTGTAAATGGGGCGGTGACACCCTGATGGATTTATCTACCGGAGAAAATATCCACGAAACCCGCGAATGGATTATCCGCAACTGTCCGGTTCCCGTAGGTACGGTTCCCATTTATCAGGCATTGGAGAAAGTGAACGGCAAAGTGGAAGACCTCACGTGGGAGCTCTACCGCGACACCTTGATTGAACAGTGCGAACAAGGCGTGGACTACTTCACCATACACGCTGGTATCCGCCGCCACAACGTACACCTGGCCGACAAGCGTCTGTGTGGCATCGTGAGCCGCGGCGGAAGCATCATGAGCAAATGGTGTCTGGTGCACGACCGCGAAAGCTTTCTGTACGAACATTTCGACGACATCTGCGATATATTGGCGCAATACGATGTAGCCGTTTCTTTGGGCGACGGCCTGCGTCCCGGCTCTACGTACGATGCCAATGACGAAGCGCAGTTTGCCGAACTCGATACCATGGGCGAACTTGTACTCCGCGCCTGGGCAAAGAACGTGCAGGCTTTTATCGAAGGACCCGGACACGTACCCATGCACAAGATTAAGGAGAATATGGAACGCCAGATAGAGAAATGCCACAATGCGCCGTTCTACACGCTCGGCCCGTTGGTTACGGACATTGCACCGGGCTACGACCATATCACTTCGGCTATCGGTGCGGCGCAAATCGGCTGGCTGGGCACGGCCATGCTATGCTACGTCACCCCGAAGGAGCACCTTGCACTGCCCGACAAAGAAGATGTGCGCACAGGTGTCATCACCTATAAGATAGCCGCCCATGCCGCCGACCTTGCCAAAGGACACCCCGGCGCACAAGTACGCGACAACGCCCTGAGCAAGGCACGCTATGAGTTCCGCTGGAAAGACCAGTTCGACCTGTCGCTCGACCCCGAACGGGCACAGACTTATTTCCGGGCCGGACATCACATCGACGGAGAATACTGCACGATGTGCGGGCCTAACTTCTGCGCAATGCGGTTGTCAAGGGAACTGGGAAAGAAAAAGGAATAACTTGTCAGGCTGGAATACAGAGACAACAGATTTACGTTCAGATAGAAGACAGATTTATTTTCAGACATAAGAACAAAAAGACAAAAGAGAGAAAATATGTTCTTTTGTTCTTATGTCTGAAAAGTAAAATTCCACGTCTTTGTATTCTATCCGTTTCATTAGCGAATTATTTTTATCATAGAATAAAATGTTTTCAGACGAATTAGAAAAAATATCCTGGGAAGAAACGACCCGGCGCATCAATGCCAAAACAGATGCGGACGTACGTCGTGCCCTATCCAAAGAACATTGTGACGTAGAGGATTTTATGGCGCTCATCTCACCGGCTGCCGTCCCCTATCTGGAAACAATGGCACGTTTAAGCAAGAAATACACGGAAGAGCGTTTCGGAAAAACGATTTCCATGTTTGTGCCGTTGTATATTACGAACTCCTGTACCAACTCGTGCGTGTACTGCGGTTTCCACATCAGCAATCCCATGCCCCGCACCATACTGACGGAAGAGGAGATTGTAAACGAATACAAGGCTATCAAGAAGCTCGCGCCTTTTGAAAATCTGCTGCTGGTTACGGGTGAAAATCCTGCCAAAGCCGGTGTTCCGTACATTGCCCGCGCACTCGATTTGGCAAAACCTTATTTCAGCAACCTGAAGATTGAGGTAATGCCCCTGAAAGCCGAAGAGTATGCCGAGCTGAAAGAGCATGGCATGAACGGCGTTATCTGTTTTCAGGAAACCTACCACAAGGCAAACTATAACATCTATCACCCGCGCGGCATGAAGTCCAGATTCGAATGGCGTGTCAACGGTTTCGACCGCATGGGGCAGGCAGGCGTACATTCCATCGGCATGGGTGTGCTGATAGGTCTGGAGAAAGAATGGAGAACGGATATCTGTATGATGGCGTACCACCTGCGTTATCTTCAGAAGCATTACTGGAAAACGAAATACAGCGTCAACTTCCCGCGTATGCGCCCCTCGGAAAACGGTGGCTTCCAACCCAATGTGGTAATGAGCGACCGCGAACTGGCACAAGTCACATTTGCCATGCGGATATTCGACCATGATGTGGACATATCCTACTCTACCCGCGAACCAGCTTTCATACGCGACCACATGGCCACTCTGGGAGTTACTACCATGAGCGCGGAAAGCAAAACGGAACCGGGCGGATATTACAGCTATCCGCAGACTTTGGAGCAATTCCACGTCAGCGACGAGCGTAAGGCCGTAGAAGTAGACAAAGCCTTAAAAAGTTTAGGACGCGAACCCGTATGGAAAGACTGGGATGCCAGTTTCGACCTGAAACGGGTTTGAATCCCTTTTTCATAGTTTATAATTCTCATCATGACCCGATACAGCAGACAAATTTCCCTTCCCGAAATCGGAGAAGGCGGACAGGAAAAACTGCATAAGGCAAGAGTTCTGATAGTAGGCGCAGGCGGACTTGGCTCCCCTGCCGCCCTCTACCTTGCAGGTGCAGGAGTAGGCACAATAGGTTTGGCAGACGATGATACGGTCGGTATCAGCAACCTGCAACGCCAGATATTGTATACGGAGAACGAAGTAGGACAGCTTAAGGTACACTGTGCCGCCCAAAGATTGCGGGCTTTGAACGGTAATATAGAAGTGCATGCCTACCCTTTTCGTCTCAACCGGGAGAATGCCCGCCGTCTGATTGCCGATTATGACATCGTTGTAGACGGATGCGACAACTTCTCCACCCGTTATCTGATTAGCGACAGTTGCAGCGCACTGCACAAACCGTATGTGTACGGCGCCATCCAGGGCTTTGAAGGGCAAGTCTCCGTATTCTGTTACGGTGATCGGCCCAAGACATACAGGGATTTGTTTCCCGACGAAACCGCAACATTGCAGATGCCCGCTCCCGACAATTCCGTCATAGGCGTTACTCCTGCCGTGGTAGGCAGTGTGGAAGCAAGCGAAACGCTGAAGCTCATTTGCGGCTACGGCGAGGTTTTGGCCGGAAAGTTATGGACTGTCGATTTAAGAACCATGCAATCGTTCGTCCTTTTACTGTAAAATACCTCGGAAAACATGAAACTGATAACAATTACCCAGCCTGCATTCTTTGAGGGAGAAGCCGAAGCAATCACTTCCCTGTTCGATGCAGGACTTGAGATACTGCATCTCCGGAAACCCGGCGCTTCTTATGAAGACATGGAACAATTATTGAACCGGCTTCCGCCTGAATATCTGAAACGCATCGTCACACACGAGCATTTCCAACTGGCGTCTTTCCGAAATTTGAAAGGCATTCATCTGAACGGACGCAACCCGACAGCACCGGCAGGCTTCACCGGACACATCAGCCGTTCCTGCCATTCGCTGGAAGAAGTCGCCAAATACAAAGCAGCATGCGATTACGTATTTCTCAGTCCCATATACGACAGCATTTCCAAAGAAGGATATTCCTCTGCCTATACTACCGGCAGCTTGCAAAAGGCGCGGCAGGCGGGCATTATAGACGCTAAAGTAATGGCATTGGGCGGCGTTACGGCAGCTCATTTCCCTGAAATCAGCTCATTGGGCTTCGGCGGTGCGGTCCTTTTGGGAGATATATGGAAACGGACGGGAACGGATTTTATCGGGCATTTCAAGGAATTGCTCCATGCGGCGTCTTTATTTTAACTATCAAATATTTTATTATCATGTCGACTATTCCGGTCATTCTCACCATTGCCGGCTCCGACTGCTCCGGCGGTGCAGGCATACAAGCGGATATTAAAACGATTTCCGCGCTCAAAGGATATGCTGCCTCTGTCATTACTGCCGTTACGGCACAAAACACAATGGGGGTTCAGGCAGTATGCCCTATCCCACCGGACATTGTCCGTGCACAGATAACATCCGTTATGGATGATTTGCAGCCTGCCGCTATCAAGATAGGAATGGTGCACAATGCCGCTATCGTGCACACCGTAGCGGAGTGTTTGCAAAAATTCCGGCCTCGTTTTGTCGTTTATGACCCCGTTATGGTATCCACCAGCGGGCGAAAGCTAATGACGGAAGATACCGTGCGCACCATTCAAGAGGAGTTGTTTCCTCTCTGTTCCCTGATAACCCCCAATTTGGGCGAAGCGTCCCTGCTCCTTTCAAATCCCGTTACGGATATAGAGGAGATGAAACTGGCCGCCTGTGAATTAGCAAACCGCTATCACTGCGCCGTACTGGTAAAGGGCGGTCACTTATCCGGCAATACAATGTGCGATGTACTGTACAACAACGGCCGTTTCAGCCTGTTCGAACAGCAAAAAATAGAGAGCCGCAACCTTCACGGTACGGGATGCACGCTTTCTTCCGCCATCGCTGCCTTTGCCGCCCGCAACAACGGACTTGAAGAAGCTGTCCGTCAAGCCAAAGTTTATATAAGCAAAGCAATTTGTCATGGTAAAGACCTGCATATAGGACATGGAAACGGACCTTTGTGCCATTTCTTTTCCGGGGAAATTAATTTTGTTCCCTTAAATTCCACCGAAGAAGTTATCAGAAAATTCCCCCACAAACAACAAGCGGAATATAGAGAGGAAAACTTTCAAGGAGAAACTTCATAATTAAAGCCCGAAATACTTGACAAGGGGTATCTTGATTTCGTATATTTGCATATCGGACAATTGATAACATTAGGTACTGATATACATATCTACACTGGAAAATCATAGAAAAGGCTGGAGTCGGGAAATCCCCGAACCAGTCTTTTCTATTTATTTAACTATTCTCTTTCCTTTATTGTCAAAACAAAAGCCGAAAACATACTTGTATCGGCTTTTGTTATTGCCATGTTGTTGAAATATTGTGCAGAAAGATTTCGATTATATTAGCATGACAACTATATAACGTATCTTTCCATACCATCTTCACATCATTTAACTCAAATCCGACTTACTCCGCCTTCTACTTTTTCGTTATACGCACAGGAGATTATCAGATTTTTATCAAGATTTTCTCCGTGAACTCATTGTTGAACAAATCAATCTTTGTAAATTGTAACATCATTAAAAGTTTGGAGGACAGCCTTATGAAAGACCCGTTTGAACTTAATGCTAAATCAATCATGGCTCTTTATGAACTCTTTCCTACGGAAGAAGCCTGTATTAAACATCTTGAAGCCATTAATTGGCATGGAAAACCTGTTTCACCATTTGACAAGACCTCTAAAGTTTATAAATTGAAAAGTGGCAAATATCGCTGTAAGAATACAGGTAAGAACTTTACCGTTCGTACAGGTACGATGTTTGAAAAGACAAAGATAAGTTTGCGTAAATGGTTTATCGCCATTTGGCTTGTCACCAATCACAAAACAGGTCTTTCTTCCTATCAACTCGCAAATGATATAGAAGTAACGCAAAAGACAGCATGGTATATGTTGCATAAAATACGTCATGCAATGCGCCTCGCCAATGAGAACTTCTTAGAAGAAACTGTTGAAATAGACGAAACTCTTGTTGGCGGAAGAAACGGAAATCGTCATTGGGATAAGAAAGTACCTCATTCACAAGGACGCTCCCACAAGGACAAAGCACCTGTCGTTGGAATGATACAACGGGAAAATCTGATGAATGCACGGGTAACACCTGATACAAAATCCGATACCCTGTCTGCATTCATTAAAGAATACATACACCCCGATGCAATCATATATACAGATGAGAATGATGCCTACAATCAAATAGGCTTTACTTATACCCGTTTCTACGTTGACCACAGTAAGAAACTATACAGCTATGAACATATAACAACCAACAGAATAGAGGGAGCTTGGACGCATTTCAAGCGTATGGTCAAAGGTACATACAGAACTCTGCTCAAAAAGTATTTGCAGAAATACGTTGATGAGTTTGTGTATAGATACAATTTGAGAGACGTCAGCAATTCAGACCGATTTAACTGCTTCCTCTGCTGCGCTGACACACGTTATACATACAAGCAAATCAGAAAATCAGTGGCTTAATATGAAAAGGAGAAAAGAACCAACAGAATTTAAACTTGGAACAATCGTTGTTCCCTATATTGAAATGTTCGATGAAGCGGTAGCCATAAGGACAGAGGGTGTACAACTTATCATTGATACCTATTTTAACGACCTGTCTATTGATGACATTCCCCAGCAATATGTGTTCACTTGGGACTGGCTTGGAAAAGGTTACAAGTTTACCGTAATAAATCACCTCTATAAATCGTCTAAAGCGAAAACTAAACAAGTCTTTAAGAAGTTACTCGCAGAGGCATTGCCATTGCTTATAGACCCTAAAAACGGACTAATAAAAAAGCCGGAACTTAGTCCGGCTGATTTAGGGGGATTTAATTCAATTTTAAAACAACTTTAGTTCTTGATAGGAACGACAGAAGATATTATATATGTTTTAGGGAAAATAAGGTTGATACCCTCTTTTTCATAGTCCTTAATAATACTTTTAGAAGCCACCCCATGATTTTGAGTATAAAGGCTTAATTTGTTTTTACAAAATACAGTAACTTTTTCTTGGTCTCTACTGTTTTTGACAACACCGTCATATAGATACCCCTCTGAAACGGAGCCACGCACGTATTTTACTTCTGCATTTACTATACTTGAATCAAATCTGACATATACGGTATATGCTTTCCCTAATTTGTCATAACTGACTTCAAATTCATCAAGTCTAACGACACCTGCCATATCATTTTTAAGATAGGCTTCCTTATAGGAACAAAACTTGACACTGGAACTTTCATAACAACCTAAAGAATCGGTTATTGATTCTTGTGCATTTGACACCACTGCAATCAGCAGTAACGTGAACAGAACGAAATACTTTTTCATAATGGCGAAATTTTCGAGTTTTTCTCAGACAGCCAGTGAGAAATTACGTTATATATAAAGAAAGTGGGACTGCCACCTGTGCATACTCGAAAGCATCGCCAAACGCTTGTACAAACACACAGATGAGCAGCCCACTTGATATAGGTTGCCCTCTGTGCCTTGTTTGTACTTTTGTTGAATTGGCGATTCTTCGAGTATCAAGGCACTTTCCTTGTAATTTACCAACAATGTCATTGCCTCGAAAGGCTTGTGCAAATATAGTAAATAATTCGTTTCCGTACGCTTTCAATAGGAATAAATCTGCGTGGACGACTTTGCTGGAGATACTCCTGTAACGGTTACAACTGTATTAGGAAGTGGGTTGGCGGATATTTGCGCAATATTTGACATATTTTCACCACTACTAATCGTTACAACCACATCACCAGATTGACTGCTGGGACTATAAACCCAATGAAGAGAAACGTTTACATCCGTATTTACGTTATCGCTTGCATTCGCTCTAACAAGTGTTGGTCTTCCTTGAATTGCGGAAGCCCCCTTTATAGAGATAACCGTCCCTCCCGATTCTTGGTTGACACTTATGCGCCTTGTAATTCCTCCACCCGACACTTCAATAAAAGAACTTCTTTGTGATGTTGTAGGGTTCTGAGAAGCTGCAACTGTTACAGTTCCATTTCCATTGCCACTATCGGGAGTTACTGTAATAAAATCCTTTTGCATAATATTCAGTTTTAAATGGTTATCTATTCAAATCTACTTTGGTAATCAACAAGTAATTGTCAGTGCCAAACTTGAAATCCTCCTTGTGGATAGATTGTGTACGCTCAAGCAAGGCTTGTTCTGTCATGCCGTTTACAAAATTATGTCCGATGTTCAGTACAAGAGTAGTGATGTCTTGTGCATCACGAACTTCATTGTATCGGCACTCACGTGTCTTTAGGTGTACATCATTCACAAGGAATACACGATGTTCACCCAATACATCAAGGATAAGAACCTTACAATTACAGTTCATAACAAGTCCTTGACAGGTTTTCAAAATGTTTTCGTCTAATTTCATATTCAGTATTTTTAATGATTGATACTGAACTTAAAACGTAAAAATCGGATAGTCCGTTTATGTCTTGGGAGTGGATTGTGATTGAGTGGGATGCAGGGAAGAAACGTTAAATAAATAGAAAAGACTGGTTCGGGGATTTCCCGACTCCAGCCTTTCTATGATTTTCCAGTGTAGATATGTATATCAGTACCTAACATTAACCTAAAACTTAGCAAATGGCAAAATCTACTTCTTCCTTTTCTGAATTGGCGCAAATGTATTTCCCCGGTTGCGCTACTCCCAAAAATGCAGTGCGATGTCTGCAACGCAGCATCAAAAGATGTACAAAATTGGCAACATTGTTGGCAGAAACCGGCTATCTTCCTTACAATCACCGCTGGCTTTCGCCCAAGCAGCAAATGCTTATATTCGAGAATTTGGGTGACCCATACCCTGATTAAGTTCCTAAAACGACATAAAAAAACGGCATTTCACACAGTGATTTGCCGTTTTTTTTGTACTTATATTTCCATAATCTTATTAATAGGTTTAAAACGCCTATTAATAAATTACGAAACAATTTATTAATAAATTTTCAAAAATTGTAGTAAAATTCAAAATACATTCGTTTATAGGGATGTATTGACTGTATAATCGTTTTACTTTTCTGCATAGCGATGCTTTGTTTGAATTCTTTATTTATATGGAATTGTATAAAAACAACCACATATTATTTATTTTCGCCCTATGAAAACGAGGGCATTGCAAATGTAACCATTTTAGGCATTTACTGATAAAAAACTATTAACATATAAACCTGTAATAGAGTTTATTTTATCTGTAATTCATCTACCGAAAGCTACCTCTTATCTCCCTACCTTTGTATCCGAAAAGAATGTCTAATCCAATCAAACTGCATTAAAAATGAAAAATGTTCTGATTTTATCATCCAGTCCGCACCGTAACGGAAACTCCGATACGACGTGCAATGAATTTATGCGCAAGGCCATGAAACGTACAATCATTTTAACCGCAATTTTTCTCTTTCTCGCCAATGCAGCAAAGAGCTATGCCCCAAAAGATGCCGATAACTTCTATAAGAATCCGGCAATACGTACCGAATCCGTCTCTTTCCAAAATCTTTATAAGATGAAAGTCGGCGCTGCGCTTTTTCTGCCCCAAGACATGAAAGCAGATATAAAATATCCCGCTATCATCGTCGGTCACCCAATGGGTGCGGTGAAAGAGCAGAGTGCTAACCTCTATGCTACGAAAATGGCGGAACGGGGGTTCGTAACCCTTTCCATAGACCTTACTTATTGGGGAGAAAGCGGTGGAGAAGCACGTAATGCGGTTTCTCCCGACATGTACGCGGAAACGTTCAGCGCCGCTGTTGATTTTCTGGGAACAAGAACTTTTGTCGACCGTGAACGTATCGGAGCTATCGGCATTTGCGGCAGCGGAAGTTTTGCCGTCAGTGCAGCCAAGATAGCCCCCCGTTTGAAAGCTGTCGCTACGGTAAGCATGTACGACATGGGGAGTGCCGCCCGCAACGGACTGAAAAAAGCACTTATGCCGGAACAGCGCAAACAGATTCTTTCTGAAGCCGCCGAACAGCGCTACGTGGAATTTCAGGGAGGCGAAGTGAAATACACAGGTGGCACGATGCACGAACGTCCGGATGCATCCAATCCCATACAACAAGAATTTTATGATTTCTATCGTACCGAACGTGGCGAATACACCCCGAAAGGTGCATCTCCCGAAACTACCACCCACCCTACACTGACCAGTAACGTGAAGTTCATGAACTTCTATCCTTTTAATGACATCGAAACGATTTCTCCCCGCGCACTGCTTTTCATCACTGGCGATACGGCACACTCTCGTGAGTTCAGCGAAGATGCATATGCCCGTGCTGCCGAACCCAAAGAACTATACATCGTACCCGGTGCAGGACACGTGGACCTTTACGACCGTACCGGCCTGATTCCTTTTGATAAGCTGGAGGATTTCTTCCGGAAAAACCTGAAATAAAAAAACGGCCATAAGACTTTTCAGCAACAATAGCAATTTATTATTGGAAAAACATTTCTAAAGGGTTTAAAAGGGGACTGCTGCGGCGGACGCCCGTTGTATCTTTGCATAGTCATTAAAAATAAATGGCATTAGTAAACCTTATTTTTTTAACCTTTTAAACTTTAACAATTATGGCTTTACAGTATGTAGTAACCAAAAGAGTATTCGGCTTTGACAAGACGAACACAGAAAAGTATGTAGCGAAATCTGTCGGTTCGGGTAAAATGAACTTCGACAAAATGTGTGAAAAGGTCAGTCGTTTGTGCGGCATTCACCGCAAAGTGGTGGATTTGGTGGTAAGTGGTTTGGTAGATATGATGGCGGAAGATATCGACGACGGCAAGACCATACAAATGGGTGAATTCGGATTGTTCCGTCCCACAATTAAAACCAAAAGCGCGAGTACGGAAGATGCCGTTAAGGCAAGCAATATCCTTTCAAAACGTATCGTGTTTACACCGGGAAAGATATTCAACCGCATGCTGAATGAGATGAGCGTTACCCGTTCCGTACCTGTAGACACCGACTATACGGACGGCAGCAGCAGCGGGAACAATGGCAGTGGCGGTTCCGGCAACGGCGGCGAAGAAGAAAACCCGTTAGGCTGATTGTCATAGAGACAGCAAATTGCCTTTTCTTGAAAACAAAGTTGAAGCAGCGGTATCCACTCCGCTGCTTTTTTTGTTGCATATACCTGCCATTATTTAATATTATCTATTATTTTTGCAGAAACAATCATAATAAACAGCTATCTATCATGGAAAAAGCCAAAGTATATTTTTCAGACTTACGCACCTCTCCCACCTCTAACCTTTTAGATAAGATGGAACGTCTGCTTAAACGTGCAGGCATCGGACAGCTTCCTTTAAAAGACAGTTTTACCGCTATCAAGATACATTTCGGCGAACCGGGCAATCTGGCGTATATCCGTCCTAATTATGCCGCCCGCATGGCAAATCTGCTTCGCAGTTTCGGAGCTAAACCTTTTCTGACGGATTGCAATACGTTGTATTCCGGACGTCGCTCCAATGCGGTAGACCATTTGCAGAGCGCCATGGAGAACGGCTTCAATCCTATATCCGCCCAATGCCAGGTGATTATTGCCGACGGACTAAAAGGTACGGACTACAGAGAAATACCGGTAGACGGAGAATACTGCCCTGCTCCCAAGATAGGTACTGCCATTGCCGATGCGGACATAATCATCAGCATGAACCATTTTAAAGGCCATGAACAGGCCAGATTTGGCGGCGCTCTGAAAAACCTCGGGATGGGATGCGCCAGCGTAGGCGGTAAGCTGGAACTGCATGCTTCCTCACAGCCCAAAGTTGCCACCGAAAATTGTATCGGATGCAATATCTGCGTAAAACACTGCGCTCACGATGCCATTCATCTGAATGCCGAACGCAAAGCGGAAATAGACTATACCAAATGTGTGGGATGCGGACAATGCGTAGCTCTGTGCCAGCACGACGCCGCCGTAGTGAGCGATTGGGATACGTCCGAACGGCTGAACTACAAGATTGCAGAATATTCCGTTGCCGTGCTGAAAGACAAGCCGCACTTCCATATCAGTTTCATTATGAACGTATCGCCGGAGTGCGACTGCTGGAACCATAATGATGCCGCCATCATTCCCGACCTCGGCATGCTGGCATCGGCAGACCCCGTAGCGCTGGATAAGGCGTGTGCAGACCTGGTGATTCAGGCTCCCGTACTGCACAGCGATAATGTGCTTGCCAAAAAGCACGAACACGAAGACTTGTGCGGCTGCGACAAATTCCACATGATACATCCTGATACGGACTGGCTTGCCGGATTGCGTCACGCCGAAAAAATAGGCTTGGGAACAATGGATTACGAGTTGATAAAAATATAAACCGCATTACTCTTATGGCAAAAACAATGGAAGAAGTGCTGGAACGCTTCCGTACGATTGAGTTTCACGATGATTTTGATATGATTGTAGCCATTGCCAATGGCGGTATCGTTCCGGCAGGCATCATCAATCAGCGTTTACAAAAAGAAGTGCATCTGCTGCGCATCAATCTGAGGGACGAATATCAGCATCCTAAGTACGATGCTCCGCAACTGCTGGCTCCTGTCGATTTTAACTTCAGGGGAAAAAGCATCCTGCTGGTGGACGACCGTATAAAAACAGGAGCTACCATAAAGTTGGCACGCGAACTGCTGAAAGAGGCACGCAGTATCAAAACCTTTGCAGTAAACGGTACGGCCGACTATGCGCTGTTTGATGAAACGTGTTTCAAATTTCCGTGGATATTATAATAAATGAACATTTTTCTGCTATTTTCCTTTCTTACTACGATAAAATAACTAATTTCGTACCGAACAAAAAATAGTAGATTTCAACAACATGGAAGGAGCAACGAACAATTGGTTCTCTAATAAATACTCTATCGGTTATGCCTTGAGCGGCGGTTTCATCAAAGGTTTTGCCCATTTAGGAGCCATGCAGGCTTTATTGGAACACGATATAAAGCCCAATATCATTTCCGGTGTCAGCGCAGGTGCGCTGGCAGGTGTTTTCTATGCGGACGGCAACGAACCTCATAAAGTTCTGGATTATTTTGCCGGGCATAAATTCCAGGATTTAACGAAGCTGGTAATTCCCAAAGTGGGCTTGTTTGAACTTAGTGAATTCAAAGACTTCCTGAAAAGCAACCTGAAAGCGAAGAAACTGGAAGAATTGCAGCTGCCGCTGATTATCACCGCCACGGATTTGGACCACGGACGCCTTGCGCATTTTCATAAAGGGGATATTGCAGAACGCGTAGCCGCATCCTGCTGTATGCCTGTACTGTTTGCACCCGTAAAAATAGACGAGACGTACTACGTAGACGGCGGACTGCTGATGAACCTGCCCGTATCTACCATCCGGCGGGTATGCGAGAAAGTTGTGGCAATCAATGTCAGCCCATTAATGGCGCCTAAGTACAAAATGAATATTGTAAGTGTTGCCTTACGTTCGTACAACTTCATGTTCCGTTCCAATTCATTTCCCGAACGGGAAAAAGCCGACCTGTTGATAGAGCCTTACAACCTGGACGGTTACAGCAACAGGGAACTGGAAAAGGCAGAGGAGATATTTATGCAAGGATATAATGCCACTAATGATATACTGGAGCGCCTGCAAATAGAAAAAGGCACTATATGGAAAGAATAAAAATAACCATTCTCTAAATAGAAAGAAATGAGCGACGAAAATAAACTGATTATTTATCAAGTGTTTACCCGATTATTCGGAAATAACAATAACCACTGCATCAATAACGGCAGTATTACCGAAAACGGATGTGGCAAGATGGCGGATTTTACCGCCAAGGCATTAGGAGAAATCAAAAAGCTGGGTGCTACCCATATTTGGTATACCGGCATTATTGAACATGCAACGCAAACGGATTATCGTCGCTACAACATCCGCCCCGATCATCCGGCTATCGTAAAAGGCAAAGCCGGTTCGCCATACGCAATAAAAGACTATTATGATGTAGACCCAGATTTGGCGAAAGACGTTCCCGAACGCATGAGAGAATTTGAAAATCTGGTGCAACGCACTCATCGCAGCGGGTTGAAGGTTATCATCGACTTCGTTCCCAACCACGTAGCGCGTCAGTATCATTCGGATATGCAGCCGGACGGGACTTCTCAACTGGGAGCAAATGACGATACGGATTATGCGTTCAGCCCTTATAACAACTTCTATTATATTCCGCAATCGGAACTGCATGGACAATTTGATATGAAAGGCGCTGCTGCCGAACCTTATAAAGAGTTCCCGGCCAAAGCTACCGGAAATAACCGCTTTGACGCATATCCCAATATCAACGACTGGTATGAGACGGTCAAGCTGAATTATGGCGTGGATTACCAGAATGGCGGTACCTGCCATTTCAACCCCATTCCCGATACATGGAATAAAATGCTGGACATTCTGATGTTTTGGGCGGAGAAGCATATCGACGGTTTCCGTTGCGATATGGCGGAAATGGTTCCTGTCGAGTTTTGGGAATGGGCTATTCCGCAAGTGAAAGCCAAATACCCTGCCCTACTCTTTATTGCCGAAGTGTATAATCCGAAAGAATACGGTAATTATCTGTTTCGTGGAAAATTTGATTATCTCTATGATAAAGTGGGATTGTATGACACACTTCGTGCAATAGTTTGCGGCAACGAATCCGCTACCGCCATTACACGTGCATGGCAAAGCCTGGGCGGGATAGAAAAGCGAATGCTGAATTTTCTGGAAAACCACGATGAACAGCGTATCGCTTCCGATTTCTTTGCAAGCAATCCGCGTAAAGCCATTCCCGCCCTCATCGTATCGGCTTGTATGAATGTAAATCCCATGATGATTTATTTCGGACAGGAGTTCGGCGAGCTGGGGATGGACAGCGAAGGATTCAGCGGCAGAGACGGACGTACCACTATCTTTGACTATTGGAGCGTGGACACCATACGCCGCTGGCGCAACGGCGGAAAATTTGACGGGAAGATGCTGACGGACAATCAGAAGCATTTGTATGCCATCTATCAACGCATATTAACATTGTGCAATGAAGAAAAAGCGATTTCACAAGGAGATTTCTTTGACCTGATGTATGCCAACATCAATGGTTGGCGCTTCAACGAACATAAACAATATACTTTCTTGCGCAAGTACGGACGGGATCTATTGCTGTTTGTCGTGAACTTCGACCATATATCGGCAGACCTTGCAATCAATATTCCTTCCCACGCTTTCGATTTCCTGCAAATACCGCAAATGGAACAATACCGAGCCGTAGATTTATTGACCGGTAAAGAAGAAAATATAAGCTTATTGCCTTATAAGGCGACGGAAATATCTGTAGAAGGATACAGTGGCAAGATTCTCAAAATAAAGCTATGAAAAAGATAATGCAGGGTGACCAAATCACTCTGCATTATCTTTACCTTCCATTTTATCTTTTAATCTATATAAACGGGTAATAGCCGGATTATAGAATTCGTCAGGGTAATGGGCGGCTATATCGCTCAAATTAGCCCGTACATACCTTTTTACATCAAATATATTTTCAGCATCGCTTAACATGACCTGTTCAGGAAATGTTGCCGTTTCAGCCCACTTAACCAGTGCATTAACACTTTCTTCATCGTATTTATACTCTTCCATCTTTTATTTATTTTTCCGGCAAAGATATAACAAATACTAAAGTTATCCTTACCCTTATGAACAAAATCTGAAAGTGTAACGTTATATAGATGTGTTTTTCATAGTATTAGATATAAGATTAATTAAAGGAGACGTACCTGCTTGTGATAAGTAAGTACATCAAAAAACAGAAGCGTCTGTTTGATTGATAAATGTGTAAGGAGCATCGGTTTACCCAAGCCGATGCTTTTTTTATGCCTATTTGTAGCATGTTAGAAATATTATCCGTAAATTTGGCAGAAATAAGGATATATACGATATGAACATCCCTGTTATATTTCAATTTCTGAAAGAACTATCCGCCAACAACAATCGTGAATGGTTCAACGCCCATCGGGAGCAGTATGAAAATGCCCGGAACGAGTTTGAGAACTTGCTGACAGTAATTATCTCCCGTATCTCATTGTTTGACGAAAGCATTCGCGGAATTGAAGCCAGAGACTGTACATACCGTATCTACCGAGACACACGGTTTTCCGAAGATAAAACGCCCTATAAAAATCATTTTGGCGGCTATATCAATGCCAAAGGAAAGAAATCAGACCATTGCGGATACTATGTTCATTTACAACCGGGCAACTGCCTTTTGGCAGGTGGCAGTTATTGCCCGCCCTCTCCCCTGCTGAAAGCTTTGAGGCAAGCGGTTTATGATAACATGGATGAGTTTCGAGGAATTGTCGAAGACCCGGCTTTTAAACAATATTTTCCCGTTGTCGGCGAGAATTTCCTAAAAACAGCTCCAAAAGGTTTCTCTAAAGACTATCCGTATTTGAAATATCTGCAATGTAAAGAATATACAGTTTCCTGTCATCAGCCTGACAGTTTCTTTTTGGCTCCTGATTTTCTGGAACGTACAGATGATATTTTCAGGCAACTGAAACGTTTTTCCGACTTTGTGAATTACACGATAGACGACTTTGAATAAATTTAAAAACTAATTTAAAAACAATTGAATTATGGTAGTAGACAGACTTGAAAACATAGAGAAATATGCTTCGCTGAATCCTTTATTCGCACAGGCTATTGAGTTTTTGAAATCACACGATTTAAACGCTCTGGAAGTGGGAAAAACCGAACTTAAAGGTAAGGATTTGCTTGTAAACGTAGCGCAAACCAAACCTAAAACAAAGGAAGATGCCAAACTGGAAACGCACAAAGACTTTATTGATATCCAAATACCTCTGTCAGGTACTGAAATAATGGGGTATACCGCAGCAAAAGATTGTATGCCGGAAGATGCTCCTTATAACGCGGAAAAGGATATTACTTTCTTTACCGGTCTGGCAGAAAGTTATATCGAAGTAAAACCGGGTATGTTTGCCATTTTCTTCCCACAAGACGGACATGCTCCCGGAATCACTCCGGACGGCGTGAAAAAAGTTATTGTGAAAGTTAAAGCATAATACAAATACCCAAAAACAATCCTCTATGGAAACACTGAATTTGATTAAGAACGATCCTTGGCTGGAACCATATGCAGATGCCATAAACGGCCGCCATAAACATGCCGCTGAAAAAGAGGCAGAGTTAACCAATAAAGGGAAACAGACATTGTCGGATTTTGCATCCGGCTACCTTTATTTTGGTTTGCATCGTACTGATAACGGCTGGGTTTTCCGCGAATGGGCTCCCAATGCCACCCAGATTTTCCTGATTGGTACATTCAACGATTGGAAAGAAGAGAAAAAATACAGTCTGAAACGAAAAGCAAACGGTAATTGGGAAATAAAGCTCCCGGCTGATGCCATGAAACACGGTGACTTGTATAAGTTAATGGTACATTGGGACGGCGGTTGCGGCGAACGTATCCCGGCATGGGCCAACCGGGTTGTCCAAGATGAGCAAACCAAAATATTCAGTGCGCAGGTATGGTCTCCGGAGAAACCATACAAGATGAAGAAAAAAACTTTCAAAGCTGCTACAGACCCGCTGCTGATTTATGAATGCCATATCGGTATGGCACAAGAGGAGGAAAAAGTAGGCAGTTACAGAGAGTTTCAGGAAAAGATTCTTCCACGCATAGCCAAAGACGGATATAATTGTATTCAGATTATGGCAATCCAGGAACATCCCTATTATGGAAGTTTCGGCTATCATGTTTCCAGTTTCTTTGCGGCTTCTTCCCGTTTCGGTACTCCGGAAGAGCTGAAGGAATTAATTGACACTGCCCACAGCATGGGTATTGCCGTTATCATGGATATTGTTCATTCTCATGCAGTGAAGAACGAGGTTGAAGGCTTGGGTAACTTTGCCGGTGATCCGAATCAATATTTCTATCCGGGTGCCCGTCGTGAACACCCGGCATGGGATTCGCTTTGCTTTGATTATGGAAAGAATGAAGTAATCCATTTCTTACTATCCAACTGCAAGTATTGGATGGAAGAATATCACTTCGACGGTTTCCGTTTTGACGGCGTGACTTCTATGTTGTATTACAGCCACGGCTTAGGCGAAGCATTCTGTAATTATGGGGATTACTTCAACGGTCACCAAGATGATAATGCGATCTGTTATCTGACACTTGCCAACCGCTTGATTCATCAAGTTAACCCCAAGGCAATCACCATTGCGGAAGAAGTATCGGGGATGCCCGGTCTGGCAGCCAAATTTGAAGATGGCGGCTATGGCTTTGATTATCGCATGGCTATGAATATTCCCGATTATTGGATTAAGACTATCAAGGAAAAGATAGATGAAGATTGGAAACCGTCCAGCATGTTTTGGGAAGTAACCAATCGTCGCCAGGACGAAAAAACAATATCTTATGCAGAAAGTCATGACCAGGCGTTGGTAGGCGACAAAACCATTGTTTTCCGTTTGATAGATGCCGATATGTATTGGCATATGCAAAAAGGCGATGAAAATTATACGGTACATCGCGGCATTGCTTTGCATAAAATGATACGTTTACTCACAGCATCGACTATCAATGGCGGTTATCTTAATTTCATGGGTAATGAATTCGGTCATCCCGAATGGATAGACTTCCCCCGTGAAGGTAATGGCTGGTCGTGCAAATATGCCCGTCGTCAATGGAATCTGGTAGATAATAAGAATCTGGCATATCATTATCTGGGCGATTTTGATTGCGCCATGTTGGAAGTTATTAAAAGCGTAAAAAACTTCCAAACTACACCAATTCAGGAAATCTGGCATAATGACGGTGATCAGATATTGGCGTATATGCGTAAGGATTTGATATTTGTATTCAACTTCAACCCCAAACAGTCTTTCACTGACTATGGATTTTTAGTTCCTGCCGGTAAGTACGAAGTCATTTTAAATACAGATAATCCTGATTATGGCGGCCATGGACTGACTGATGATACAGTGAAGCATTTTACTCTTTCAGACCCTTTATATAAAAAAGAGAAAAAAGAGTGGCTTAAACTTTACATTCCGGCACGTACGGCAATGGTATTGAAGAGAGGCAAATAAAATTAAAGCAGAAAATATAACCATGAGAACTAAAAAAGAGGCAGATCTTTATCGGTCTGCCTCTTTTCTGTATTATATATGAATCTTATAATTGAGTATTTATAAAATTCAACATAGTATTGGCATTGTCTATCATCTTTTTCTGAGCCGGTTTACTCGGAGAAAGCAGAGGAATAAGTTTTTCCAAATATTCTTTTGCTTCTTTAAATTCTACTTTTGCCTTTTCAGCGTCAGTTTTCAATGTAGTAGCACCCTGACTGTAAAGTAATGTACCTAAACTATTGAGAGCATTAACATTATTCGGCTGAATCTCAAGAGCTTGTTTAAAAGCATCTTCTGCTGCACTATTTTTCTTAGCTCTCTGTGCTAAAATACCTTGGTTCACATAATATGTGGCATACAACTTAGTCAATGTCTTATTACCGGGTACAGCTTCCAGACCTTCTTTCAAAGTGGCAACATATTCATCATTTTTCTTCAAATCTTTCAACGCACCTGCCTTGCCTATATAAGCATTTGCCAAGTTATACTTTTTCTGTACAGCTATATCAAAATATTTCAAAGCTTCAGCCGGTTTCTTAATTTTATCAGCGCAAACGCCGCAGTTAAAAGCAATTACCGAATCTTGATTGTTGGTTTGTGTCAGATAGGTGCTAAATTTTGTAAATGCAACCTGATAATTTTTAGATTCAAGTGCAGCTTTACCTTCGTTAACCAATTGTGCCGGATCAGCATTCTGCGCAAAGAAATTAGTAGCTGCACAACAAAGTGCAAGAGATAAGATTAATTTTTTCATATGCTTTTATTATTTTAAATATTGATATTTCAAAGTTAGTTGCCTAAAGCGTAGAAGCAAAACCTTTTTACCTTTTTTGAGTTTTTTACGAGAGTAGTAACAAGTGTTATTTTACGTAAACAAAGAGGAATGAAATTTTAGACTGACCCGATTATGAAGTAGAGAGGCTATAATTATCTCAGTTATAAGATTTAAACAAGATTACCTTCTTTTATTAAGGCTATAGCTTAAATTGTATAGTTTCTTGTTAATTGTAACATTGACAGATACCTTATCTTCATTACCTGTATTGACAAACTGTCCCTTAATTACAGGACTTGTGGTTGAGTCTACGGGATATAGTACCGTAATATATCGTACGGGATTATTGTCCGGTTTCCGCATGACAACTGCATAGGACTTTCTGTGTTCATATTTCCTGTCTGTTTGGTAGGATATCCGACCATCAAACTCTTTAAAGATAAGATTCCTGCTCGCCTCTCCGAATGTACGAATTAACAGGTTATTGCTATCATCAAAGGTGGTATGTGCACCAAATTCTTCCTTATCCAGAAGAACATTATCAACAGACTTTCCATCACAAAGATGGAAATATAATTTTGCATATCCGGTAGCAGTCCCGAATCCTTCATCTACCAGCACAAAAAAATCCTGTGGCTGTTTGACGTAAAAGATGGATCGACGATGCTTGAAGTTGTTATATCCTTGATTCTCTGTTACAATAAGTTGATATTCATCTTTTTCCTCGAATAATAATAAAGTACCGGCGGCTTTATTGATATTTTCCGTTCCGGTTTCTTCATGGTCTGCGGTTTTGCCTAAAACCATTGTGTTATGTGCTTTGGTCTGACGAAACCATCTGCGTAGCTCCATAATCTTCTCATTATCCTCTGCCATATATGCACAAACACCGGAATCGGGAAAGAAGTTACGTCCGTTACGATATAACTCAAATGTACCGTTGTCAAGTTGGTTATGGCTTGAGTCTCCCAATTTTAAAGAAACATTATTACTGTGAATCAGCACTGTAGATTGCGGGTCCCAACCACTACGTAGTACATAAAAACCAGAAGAAGGGAATGTTTTTATTTGTGTACTCGGACAAGTGCCACTTTTACCATACGTGGACATATATTCAAACTCGGAATCTTCAGGAAACATTTCCCTATATTTCTTAAAGTTTTTATTTAGCACACTTCGGGTTTTAACCCATGAATCATTGAAAGCAGGAGTACAATCTTTGCTGTTTTTTGTAAAATAACTGGGGTAGGTAAAATGCATCACTACTTTGGCGGCTCTTAAAAGTACCTCATTTAGATTTGGCGACAGCAAATTCTCCGGAACTTCATTCTGAAGGAGCAGCCGTTTGAGATCGTATAGTCCATCTAATATACCTATATGATAATGCAAAGACAAATCATTTGTCATACCATCATCCAAAAATAACTTTGAAGTTTGGTCATTAATGATATCACAACCTGTTTTTTGCCATTGCGAGGCATTCTTCAGCTCTGGAAATAAAGTTCCTGCAAACACTAATGCTACAGCTTGGCTTAACAAGATATTATTTCCACCGGCATATTTGTATTGAGATAAATAATCGGCATGCTCCGCAAAATGTATCAAGAAAAAAGAAAGCCATTCCGATGTAAAGTTAGGAGAACTTTTAAAATATTCGAATAACTCCGTTTGTCCCATAATACGTGTGGATACTTGAAGTTGATACCATTTGAACTTGTCAGGGCTACCTTCGGGTAGAGGGTGCTTGGCAATCCAATCGGTATACACTTCTTTCCATGAAAGCATATATTTCTCATCATGAGACTCTTGATAGGATTTTCCTTGAAGCGGCATCCAATTGTGGCGATGTAATTGCTTTTGATATTCATTATCTGCACCTTTAGGTGTAAATTTCCAATTTATTGTTTTATCACTGTTTTGTAGTGAATAAGGCTTCTTCAAAATCTTATCTTCCAAATAATTATCGTTTACATAGAAACGATATTCATCTATGGCATAGTCTGCATAACCACGCTCTACATCACTGGGAGGGTCTGATGTGACATTGGGATTCTTTATGTTTTTTCTGTTTCTGTAGTAAGCTAACAGTTCTTTTAAAGCAGTAGTATCATCACCTGCTTCATGTAGCGCTTTAACAGTAGCCAATCCGGGATAGTTTAGATTAAGAATATTGAATAGGGCTACTTCTGTATTTTCATTTGGCGACAGAGGCGGGTTTTCTTCATCTGTGATAGGTGGTTTTTCTTCTTTATCTTTTATGGGCATGTCATTATCTGCACATCCAATCAACATAATGATAGAGGATAAGAAAGCATAAATGTAAAAATGACTTTTGAATATCATCATATTAAGTATTTGGTTTAGTGCTACAAATATAATAAGCTTATCACTGAGTGTCGTTTAGTAATGTGTATATCCTGTTTGAAAATAGAAGTTAATTATTAATTTGGTTGAAAATATTATTAGAATTGTCTTTTATGAAGAGAAAAGAAATACCAAAATAAAAAACTTATCTAATCGTTGGTATCAGTTTGAAAAAAAAGATTTAGAAAAACATAGACAATTATTAATAGTGAATTGAATAAGCTGTAACGAGTTGAATCATATTCATATTGCAGCTATCAGAGGTAAAATCCCGATAACAAATATGCCTGTTATAATATATTGTAATGGTAAATATTATTTGCAAATAATAGCTAAGAAGTCATGGCGATATATTATTTTTGCAAAAAAAGGCATTAATAATGATACTATAATAATCATTGAGTAGATATGAAAACTGAGTTAATAGAAAGTTTAGACTTCACCGAGGAAGATTATAATGAAAAAATAGCAGGTGAAAATGTTGCTTCTTTCAACGAGTTTATAGATGCCATTATCGTATTTGTAGAACAAAATGGCGGTACTTTAGAAGATGCAATCATTATGGCTAACGATACTTATTACCAATTATAATATACTATAAGTAATATCAGCCGAGGAGAATTTTTGTAAAAGCAAAGTTTTATTGAGATTTAGCTGATAAGATTTTGAATTTATACAGATTCTTTTGAAATGTGGGTTGATTTAGTTCTCTTTTAAAATAAAAATGTTATGCTATCTAAAGCATTGTATTTCAATAGAACAACTATTTACTTTTCATACATAGATCTATTATTTTAATATAAATAATAAATATTTTGGGTGTAAAATTTGTAGTTTTCATAAAAAAACGTACCTTTGCACCGCAATTAAGGATGGTTCCGTAGCTCAGCTGGATAGAGCAACGCCCTTCTAAGGCGTGGGTCTTGCGTTCGAATCGCAACGGAATCACAAAGAAAGATGCTAATAGGTTTATTTATAACTTGTTAGCATTTTCTTTTTTTATGATAGTTGCACATTATAATCCCAGCGGTAGTTTACAGAGATACCAAAGCACAAACAAAGCAGTCCAGGCAATAAGAATAACCAATGAATACCTCCACGTATATTTAAGCAACGAACCATAGGTAGACTGCTTATCATATTGCTGCATATACGTCAGAACAAGCGGCATATAAAACATAAAAGGAGTAATCGCATTCGTTGCACTGTCACCGATACGATATGCACACAGTGCCATATCCGGAGAAATCCCCATACCCGCCAATACCGGAACGAAAATGAACGACATAAACGCCCACTTCGATGTGGAAGAAACCATAATGAGGTTAATAAGAGCAGTAAACAAGATAAATAATATCAATATCCACAAACTATCCGAACGAACGGGGGAAAGCACATTCGCTCCCATTATTGCGATACACTTATCCAAATGGGAATACTCAAAACAAGCAAACATCTGGGAAGCAAAAAAAGCGATTACGAAATAAACACCTAATAACCTCATCGGTTGGGTCAGCCCCTCTATCACATCACTGTCCGTACGATAACGTCCGGAAACGAATCCATACACCATTCCCATTAAACCTATCCCCAAAGATAACAAGAACAGAATACCAATAATAAACGGCGAACGGATCAATCCGCCATTAACACCTCTCAATATACCCCATGAAGAGAATGTAGTCCATAGAACAAACGCCGCATAGAGCAAGCCGACAATGACAGCTCCCCACAAAGCTCTCTGCTCCTTTCGAGACAGTTGCTTATAACCGCAGAAGGTATTACTCCCATTGTATTCTCCTAATCCCGGCAATAGTTTTCTACAAGTTATATGGTAAATAATGAATACCAACAAGAAAGTGGATACACAAAAGAAATAATAATTGCACAGAGGTCCGATCCATCCACCCAACACATCCGTCATATCGGCAGCCTCCTGTGTTGTGGCAGCAAGCATAGGATCGAGTGTGCTTAAAAGTATATTGGCACTATAACCGCACGACACCGATACATAAGCTGCTATGATTCCGCCTATGGGATGTAATCCTACCGAATGGAATAACGTTGCAGCGATAGGCAGCAATATGATGTATCCGGCATCACCCACTACATTGGACAGTAATCCCAGAACAATAACACTGAGTATGATACGCCACGGATTACGTACCCGTCCGCGTATGCCCTTGCGTATACACGCATCTATAAACCCGGAATGTTGTGCAACCCCTATCCCGAACATCGCCACGATAACCAGCCCCAACGGGGCAAAACCCGTAAAATTCGTTACTACATGACGCAGTAGCCATCGAATGCCTTCCGGGCTCAATAAACTCTGTACACGTATCTCTTCACCTGTATGAGGCAGACGCACACTCAAACCGTAGACATCAAATATCCACGACAGAAAGATAACTCCCAGTGTCAGCAGGAAGAACATCGTTGCGGGATGGGGCATTCGCCATTTATTCCTCATAATTACTCGGTATTCGAAATTATTCCTCGTCCGCTTCCAGATTGTCAATATCAAGAATACGCAGTTCCAGTGCACGCACCACAAGGCGCGTAGCATTTACTCCCACTCGTTCGCACTCTCCAAAAAGGCGCCCTATCAAATCATTCTGCCGTTTCTCCAAAGATTTCACGCCAAACGGCATTCCTTTCAGGTTGGCAATCATTTCCTTTGTGTACCCCAAAGCAAGATGACGGAGAAAACGTTCGTCATATTCGTCTATGTCATAGCTGATAACAGCTTCCTGCCGTTTCGTATCATTCCGGACGGAAGTTTTAAAACGTTCTACAATCTTTTCCAATATGGGATAATTGAAAACAAGTTTTTTCCCGTCCATAACAGCTTGTACGTCTGTCTTGGTCAACAATTCTCCAGTCTTCAGAATAATACCATCAGCTCCCGCTTCAAGGACATCCACCCATAATTTTTCGTTTAAAATCTCTCCGGTGAATATCAACACATGTACATCCGGATAGCGCTTAAATATATTGCGGCAAATATCCACACCGATAGTAGTGGAGCCACCCAAACCCAAATCCAGTAAAACAAGGTCCGGCACACCGGTTTCCATCAAACTCCAGAATTCTTGTTCCGTCATGGCGGTACCGATAACTTCCGCATCCGGTATTTCGTGACGGAATATCTCTTCCGTTCCTTTTAATTCCAGCTTTACGTCCTCTACAATAATGACTTTAAACTTCTTAGCTTCCATATTTCATATCTTTTCATCCTTACTTATTTTAATTTGCTCCGAGAAAAGCCATTATCTTCCCGGCTGAATTCTTTTTAGATAACGGGGCAGCGTAAAGTATACGGCAAATCCCCCTTTCTCTGCAGGTTCTGCATTAATGCGGCATCCTCTTCTTCCGGCAAATTCGTCATGGTCGCGAATAATCTGTTTGCATAACAAGTACTCCGTACCACACAACTTTCCCTTTTCACCGGCCGTCATACGTACCAGATTCGGATAAAACAGTTGATTCAACTCTTCCCTTGTTTTCTCCCGCCGCATATCTGTAAAAAGAAAACGCACAAAATCATCTTCTACTGCACAAGTCAGGCGAATTTTTCCCGCAACTGGCACAGACAAAGCTTCATCAATCAAATTCTCCAACAGAAAATGCAATTGATTTACATCTCCGATAACCGATTCACTTACTGTTTCTATACTGAAAACAACAGAAGCTGCAACTCCCCTGCTCACCTTACGGAAATACTTCTCCGCAGCTTCCAACAGCTCGGGCACAGGAATCACTGTACGCCTGAAAGTAACCTCTTCCAACTGACGGGATGCACATTGGCTCAAAATGTAGAATACCCCTTTATAATACTCTATCAATTCGCTGATAGCCGCTACCGTTTCCCGTTCCTCTGTTTCCGACAGCTTACCGGAGCGAAGTTTGCCTATCAATTGCTTTATTCTATTTGGATAATAAATCGTTTCATGTTTGATGGTAGACAAACAGTTATCAAGCACCATATTCTGCACATGTAGCAAACTGTCCTCCCACGACGCACGACGTGCTTCATCCTGAGCAGTCTCAATATCCCGGTATTTCATTGCCAGCTTCACTACCGCATTGAATATCACAATAGCAATGTAACGGGCTATCAACTCCAGCAATAAACGGTCGGACTCCTGCTGCATCCTGCTTCTCACCAAACACAACACTCCTATACACTGAGTGGAGTTTCCGGCTTTCACAATGAGAGGCAATGCCTGCATTCCATTTTCCGACAGATACCTCTGTTCTTCAAAACAACGTTGCATCAAGTCTTCCCACACAAGTTTGTTCTCTGCTACTCCTTCCAGAGGATTCGACGCGTACTCCAACCTATGGGCAGCCTCGTTATAAACCGCAATGCTCAACCGCTCTATACTCAACAACTCATTAACCGCATCGAATGCATTATCTGCGATTTGTTGCGGAATATCTTTCAACATATCTTCTTCACGTTTTAGCATCTCCTCGTCTTCGGATGCAGATATTACAGATGCGGTAAACACCTGCTTGTTGATTTCCAATACTTGCTCCAAGTTCCAACGGTTTACCAATCTCCTGCGGAAATACAGAACATAATACCCCAAGCATAGCGTAACCAATAAAATAATCACCAACAAGATACTCACCGTCTTATTATTCGTAGAACGCTCCAGTTCGCGGCAGAAATCTTCCAAAGACTGGTCCTCACCCAGCAACTTGTACAAAGTGGTATAAGCAGCATTATTATAGCCATACTCATCCCACTGTTTCAAAGCAAGAAATGCAACCGCCGCTTCATTTCTAATATCCAGAATCACATGAAAATCGGAATTAAACATCTCATTCCACCAGTCCAGCTCAGCAGGTATGTCATCCCCGACCAAAGTCATATAACGATGCGGTTCTTCGGCATACTTCCCGTAATGTTCATTCAGGCAAACCATTGCGGAGTCTATATATTGCAAAGCCAGCGCATATTCACCGTCTACATTACAGTAATAGGCTTCATTGGCATAATCGGAAGCCTTATTCAGTAAAAGTTCATATTCTGCCTGCAAGGCCAATGTCAGAGAGTCAGTAAGTGTTTCTTTCGGCACATCGTTATCAGTTGCCTTGCTGCAAGAAACCATACCTAAAGAGAACACAAGTAGTATTGCGGTCAAAACCTTACGTACTCCTGCCGGTAGTCTGAAGTAGAAACGGCTCCCCTGCCCTAACGTACTCTTCACATTGAACAGGCACACATTAAAAACAGGATTCGTTTTCTTATATTTCTCAATAATGCCCTTACAATTCATTAAGCCGAAGCCGTTGCCCTTATTTTTCCGCAATGCTTCCCGGTCGGGTGCATCATTCATGCCGATAATTTTGGAATCATACACCTTCTCGCCTATGATATGGTTAACATCTTCCGGAGACAGACCGCATCCGTTATCCTCAACGGATATTTCCACAAAATCATTCTCCTGCCGGGCATAGATTCTCACCTTACCCCCCTTGGGAGTGTACTTACGTGCATTTTCTGCCAATGTATTTATCATAAAGAGAGTCAATGCCCTGTCTGCCTTCACACAAGCATCGGTAGGCTCTACTTCCAAATCCAGCTGTTTCATTTCAAAAGCCCGGCTCCCTTTCCTCAACAATTCAAAAAGCTCATTCAGTTCAAAAACTTCGATGCTCAGACTCAGTGTACCTTGCTTCATCTTAATCCACAAAGCCAGAATATCATTATACTCGTTAATGGTGGTAACAAGCTCATCAATATACTGATACTTTTCTTTTTTGATAGTTTCATCATGGATATATCCCATGCGTATCAGTTTATGCACCTCGTTCAGAATGCGGTCGATGTAAGGATGAATACCATCAACAATAGAAAGGCAAGCCTTCTTAATCAGATTCTGTCGTTTGTTTCCGGCAATATGCCGTTCATGAATATAGCGTTGCTTCTCCAGTCTGCGCTGTTCCTCGCCAAGGGAAATGGAAGTCATTCCATTGTCTAACGCCCATTGGATATAAGGATTGATTACTTGCACCATAGCCTGTTCATCTTTCCTCATATGCCGTGCGAATATCAATTCCCTATTTTTGATACATACGTCTTCTGTTCCGAATAAGCATTTCATTTTGGGACGTACAGCCACCAGAATCGCATCCGTGATGTCTTTCTCGGTCTGTGCATCGGCGGGAATGGATACAGTTATCTCCTGACAAATATCCAGCATAGATTGCAAACGGTGCAGATGCAATCTATTGCGCTGTTTAGAACGTTTATTAAAGAACCAGAAGAACACCACCACTACAATAAGCCCCGTAATCACACAGAAAAGCAACAGATTAAGCTGTCCCGCCTCTCTTTCCAATGCTTGATAACGACTTTCCAATTCCTTATCCTGACGGGTATCTTCCAGAATATCCAGATATATATTCCTGTTATAATCCGAATACTCTTTCATTTCCAATCCGGCATAAGTGACACTCAACTGCTCACGTATCCTTGAAATCCATTCGGGAACGGTTTTCAATTTCTGCCGAATCCAGGATTTCTCCGCACATATCGTATCACGACGGTCGTAAGCCTTCAACCAATCCAGACTGTCGTGGCAATCGTAAAAACGGCGATGATGATCGTTTACACACTCTAAGGCACGTTTCAGAGTATCGAGTGCCTGCTCATATTCTCCATGCGCATTCAAATATTTCCCGATAGAAACGTATGCACCCGCAATTTGGTAAATGTCATTATATTGCCGGAATTTCTCCAAAGCCTGTTGTCCCAACCGCATAGGCAATAAAGAATCCACCGGCTCGCCGAATTGTTTCAACGCATGCGTCCGCCGTCCTTGATAAAAATCATAATTATCCGGAGAAGCCATTAAATTAGCCAATCCCTGTATACCGTTTCCTTCAAAATACAGATACCCTTTCCTGGAAGCTAATTTCCAAGTAGTGTAAAGTTCATCAAACTCCCTTAAACGACGCTCATCGGGCGTTTCTCCTTCGCACAAAGAAGCCGACCCTTTTATATAGTGATAATACAATAACTGATTTGTGTCTGTTGCCAACTCCTCATTCTCCGGCACCTCATTGATAGATGCCAAAGCTTCCGGCCGTTGCTGCAAATAATAGTAATATATGGCAGACACAATATAAAACTCCGACCGAGCATAGGTCAGCCGCATTCGCTCATGCCTGTCTACAAACAAATTGTTATCCTCTGCAATGCGTTTCATGCGGCGTACAGCACTATTGCGGTAGTCATAGAACTCTTTGTTCAGTGCCGTCCGCTGATAAATTTTCATCAAGCCTATATCGGCAATCAGAAGTTCCAATTCATTCTTTGTCAGACTGTACACTTCCTGATAGTATTTCTCCGCCTGTTCAAAATCCATTCGCATAAAAGCGCAGAATCCCAGATTGTTACAAGCTTCCGCCTTTCCTTGCCTGTAAAGTTTCACTCCCCGGTAAGCCTTTGAAGCCGCATGACACGATGAGTCCAAATTTTTATAACGATAAGCATATGCCGCCTGATTTAAGGAGTCAATCAGATGCACCTCTTTTGTAGGAGCTGTACCCACGCACGAAACAAATGCCGTACCTATCAGGCATAGCATGCCTATTAATAATATAGATGAAAGGTATTTCACAAAGCAAAGCTACAAATAAATCCGGTAAAGAAAAATATTTTTTCTACAATAAGTCTTGTATTATGTAGCGGGAAATTCATACCTTTGCATGCAAATTAATAAATAGGTAATATCTATTACAAAATGAGCGAAAAAGCACCTTTTATGGTATTCTCAGGAACAAACTCGAGATACCTTGCAGAAAAAATCTGCGCCAGCCTTAATTGCCCTCTAGGAAAGATGAATATCACCCACTTTGCCGATGGTGAATTCGCTGTTTCTTATGAAGAGTCTATCCGTGGCGCAAATGTATTCCTGGTTCAATCCACTTTCCCTAATTCCGACAATTTGATGGAACTTCTGCTGATGGTTGATGCGGCCAAAAGAGCATCTGCCAAAAGTGTTATTGCAGTAATTCCTTATTTTGGTTGGGCACGTCAGGACAGAAAAGACAAACCTCGTGTATCCATCGGCGCCAAGTTGGTAGCCGACCTGCTTTCAGTTGCAGGCATCGACCGTTTGATTACTATGGACCTTCATGCTGACCAAATTCAAGGTTTCTTCAACATTCCGGTTGACCATTTGTATGCATCGGCAGTATTCCTTCCTTATATCGAATCATTAAAGTTGGATGACCTTGTTATTGCAACTCCCGACGTAGGCGGTTCAAAACGTGCCAGCACATTCTCCAAATACCTCGGTGTACCTTTGGTATTGTGCAACAAGACGCGCGAGAAGGCAAACGTTGTTGCCACCATGCAGATTATCGGTGACGTAAAAGACAAGAATGTAGTATTGGTAGATGATATTGTAGATACCGCAGGTACTATTACCAAAGCAGCCAACATCATGATGGAAGCCGGTGCTAAATCCGTACGTGCCATTGCCAGTCACTGTGTCATGTCCGATCCGGCATCATTCCGCGTACAGGAATCAGGCTTGACTGAAATGGTATTTACAGACAGCATTCCTTACTCCAAGAAATGCGATAAGGTTAAACAATTAAGCATTGCCGATATGTTTGCCGAAACTATCAGAAGAGTCGTAAGCAACGAATCTATCAGTTCTCAATATATTATTTGAAAATTGAGAATTGAAAAATAAAAAATAAGGGCTGCGCAGTATTCATTCAGAATCGCGCAGCCCTCTCTATTTTTTAGGGACATTTTACCGAATGCCCCTTTTCATTCCCTGATTTCAATTACTCAACCTTCCCATTTTATAGGTTCCTTTCCGCACCAGCTTTCCATTTTTATCCGTTTCCACAAACGGACCGTCTTTCTTGCCTTGTTTGAAGAAACCTTCATAGCGGTTTCCGTTCTTATCTTCCTGCACGCCACTCCCCTCTTCCAGACCATTTACAAAACCGCCTTTGTATTTTGTACCGTCGGTAAGAATCAGAGTTCCCTGACCGTTGAATTTATTATCTTTCCATTCGCCTTCGTAGGAGTCACCGACGTTCCATTTGTAAACGCCATAGCCATTGCGCTGGTTGTCTTTCCATTGTCCGTCATATACAGCACCGTTCGCCCATGTAAACGTACCGTGTCCGTCCTGCATACCGTTCTTGAAGTTTCCTACATATTTATTGCCACTGGCATGATAGTAAATACCTTCACCGGTACGTTCACCCTGCACATAAGAACCTTCGTAACGGTCGCCCGTATGAAAGAAGTAAATGCCCTTGCCATGCTGCATATCCTCTTTCCAATCACCCACATACTTATCACCATTGGCATATTCAAACGTACCTTTGCCATCACGCACATCATTCTTCCATTGACCGTCGTATTTGCAACCGTCATTCCAGACTAACGTGCCTTCACCGTTTTTCTTATCGTCTTTCCACGAACCGATATATTTGGAACCGTTCTTCCAAACGTAAGTACCCTGACCTTCACGCTTGTCATTTATCCAATCGCCTTCATAAAGGTCTCCGTTATAGTAGTACATAGTACCTTTGCCATGCTGGTAATCCTGATACCACATACCGTCATAACGGTTATTATTCATAAAATAATAGATACCTCTGCCGTGCTGTTGGTCTTGAAACCACTGACCGTCATACTTTTCACCGTCGGGAAAAGTGTAAATGCCATACCCTTCACGCTTTCCTTTAACGTACTCGCCTTCATAGACATCGCCGTTTTTAAATACCGTCTTTCCCTTTCCGTTGGGTTTGCGTCCTTTCATTTCACCGGTATATACGGAACCGTCCTTAAACGTATGCGTCCCTATTTTTATTTCCGACGAGAAAGTTCCCTTTATTTTATCGAAGAAGCCGCCTTTTTCCTGGGCTGCGACACTGCCCTGTGACAAGTATAACAGAAAAATTGCAGTATATAGATATTTCATCTTGGATTACAAGTTACTTAATTAGGATTTTGACAAAGATACGATTAATCTGCCAAAACCACGAGGCGGTTCCCGCTTTTTATGACATTTTTTTGCCGGATATGACTTCTTTTAATTTCTCTTTGCACAAATGCTTTCCGGCAAGTTCGCGTATATCTTCAGGAGTAATATCTCTGACTGCGTTCAGAGCATCTTCAAAGTGTGTATCGCCAAAACCCGAAACCTGAACGAACATCCACGCATCTGCCAGTGAGAATGCCGATTCATAACTGCGGCACATTTCGCCCAGCATATAATTCTTTACCATTGCCAATTCTTCTTCCGGCACCAGATCATTCTGCAGGCAATCTATTTCATGGTAAACCTCCCGGATAAGAGGCTCCACAAACTCGTTTGCCGTTTCCGTATTGATAACCAGCATTTCCGGTCCCGGACAAGAAACGATGCCTGCAGAAATGCCATAGGTATATCCCTTTTCTTCACGGATATTGGACATCAGACGGCTTCCGAAATATCCGCCAAACAGCGTTACCATCACTCTGGTCTTCAAATAATCGGGATGATGGCGTTCCAAAGAAAGCATCCCCATGCGAACCGCACTCTGCATGGCATCCGCATGTTCTACAAAAATTCGTTTATCCATGGAAGAAACCGGAATAAACTCCCGCCTTTCCGGTTTGCGGAAGTCTTTGCCGAACACTTCCTTACCAAACATATCTTCTATCCGCCGTACACAATCATCGCCCACCTTTCCGGAAACGTAAATCGTACAGTTCCGGGAATGATAATGCCGGTCGTAAAACTCTCTGAGTACAGCAGGATTTATCCTGCCATAATCCTCTTTCTGCACCAGCCGTCCGCAAGGATGCACCTCACCATATACAGCTTTCATCAGCGCCCGATGCGCCAGAAAATCCACTTTGGACGAGTTGACCATGAACTGCTGGATATTATTTTCTATTATAACACCCAGCTCCTTCTCCGGAAATACAGGCTCTTTTACGATGGATTCCAGTATTTCCAACGTCTGTGGCAAATATTTGTTCAGCGAATAAAGAGTAATATACGCATATTCCGATGCACTGGACAACTCCAGCCAAGCACCATAATAGTCCAACTTCTCCGCTATTTCCCCCGCACTGTACCGAAGCGTCCCTTCGCGCAGCATACGGTTCGTAAACAAAGCCTGCAACGGTTGCGACTGTTGCCAACGCCCGCCTTCCATCAGCAGGTCTATGCGCACAACTTCATTATCGCCAGAATCAAGCACATTCAAAGACACACCATTGGGCATAGTGCACCGTTGGGGCATCTGTACGGCCAAGTGCTCAATGTCCCTCACCTTAGGCTGAATGGTCCTGTCCAAAAGCATCCCCGAACCGATATTCATTGAGCGTTTCGTGCTTGCAGGAAACGTTCCGCATGTTCCAAATCCTGCGGTGTATCAATACCGATTGTCTCCACTTCGGTAATACCGGCTTTAATGGTATAACCGTTTTCCAACCAGCGCAACTGCTCCAGCGACTCCGCCAGTTCAAGAGAGGACTGCGGCAGCGAGGTTATCTCTTTCAACACTTCCACCCGATAGGCATATAATCCGATATGCTTGTAATATGTATGGTTTTTCAGCCACTCCCGCTTCTCCGCATTACGTTGGTACGGAATGATAGAACGGCTGAAATAAAGAGCATTCATGTTCTTGTTGAGCACCACTTTGGGAGAGTTTACGTTCTCCAATGCCTCAAAACCGTTATCTGCAGTAAAAGGTTTTACTAAAGTGGCAATCTGTGTGGACGGATCGTCAAAACAGGCCTTTACGGTCTCCAGCTGAGACGGCTGTATAAAAGGTTCATCGCCCTGAATGTTTACCACCACATCAAAGCCTTCCCCTACTTTGGTACAAGCCTCATAGCAACGGTCTGTACCGCTTTTATGATGCACGGACGTCATTACGACTTTTCCGCCGAATGCTTTTACGGCAGCTTCAATGCGCTCGTCGTCGGTAGCTACATAAGCATCATCCAAAACACCGGCCACTTGTTCATATACCCGTTGAATAACGGTCTTTCCGCCCAACAAAGCCAAAGGTTTGGCAGGAAAACGCGTAGATGCGTAACGGGCAGGAATTATTCCCAGGAATTTCATATCTTTAAAACTTAAATTACCACATTATTATAAAGAAACGTTTCAATGGCATTTGTCGCCTCAGACTTTCCATCATTCAATTCTTTCAGTCCGCGGATGATATAGTCCCGCTTTAAATCTTCGGGTTTATACACCCTGCTGTCACAAGACAGCAAGTCTATGTCAAGACGTACAATCTCCTGTTTCTTTTCTTCGGGAGTCCTTCCGGCTTCCCGTTCTATATCCTTCAAATGGAGTATGACTTCATCCGCATCAGAATCGGACGTGAAGCGCGCCACCTGATTGGCAAACAACGCCTGCCGCCGGAAAAACAACGGCTCTGTGTCCGCTTCTGCAGAAAAACGGATATTCGGAAAAAGTTCGGACAGCCTCTTGCGTGCCAACGCCAGATTCTCTTTCCTGTTCACGTTACTGCCGATGCAGATTGTGTACACCATTTCCCAATTCTTAATTAAACAAATCGTCCAGTCCCATTTCCGATGCCGGTTCCGCATCCGCATCCTCATATCCGCTGTCCTTGCAGGGGTCAAAACCTTCAGGCAGCTGGAACGTTTCGTTTTCATCATACCCCAAAGACTTGTCGCCAAGCACTTTTACCATATACTTCGCCCAGATAGGCAATGCCATGGAAGCGCCTTGTCCGTGCAACATCGTATCGAAGTGAATATCACGGTCTTCACCGCCCACCCAGCAGCCGGACACCAGCGAAGGCGTAAAGCCCATGAACCAGCCGTCGGCATTATAGTTGGTCGTACCGGTTTTACCACCCATATCGGCTTTTACACCCAGACGGCGGACACGTCCGCCCGTACCTTCATTGACAACTGCACGCAGCATTACCAGCATTTTATAGGCACTGGATGCGCTGATTACTTCCTGCATTTCCGGCGAGAATGTAGCCAGCACATTACCGTCGTTGTCCTCAATACGGGTTACAAACAGCGGCGCAACACGAATACCCTTGTTCGGGAATGCGGTATAGGCGCTTACCATCTCTCCTACGGAGACTTCGCAAGGACCGAGACAGAGAGACACCGAAGGCACAATCTCACGGTTGCGCACACCGAAGCTGTGCACCAACCGCTTCAACTCATACGGGTTCAGTTTGCTCATCAGGTATGCTGTGATCCAGTTGTCCGAATTGGCCAATCCCCACTTCACCGTCACCATGTCGCCGTAACGTTTTTTGTTGGCATTGCGCGGTGTCCAGGGTTTTCCGTTTTCGTCTATCAATGTATATTCCACATGACGAGCCTGGTCGCAAGGAGAAAAACCGTTCTCCATAGCCAGCGAATACACATACGGTTTCATGGTAGAACCGATTTGGCGACGTCCCACCATAGCCATGTCATATTTAAAGTAGTGATGGTTCGGACCGCCTACATACGCTTTTACATGACCGTTACGCGGATCCATCGACATGAAGCCGGCACGCAGGAAGAACTTATAATAACGTATGGAATCCATCGGAGTCATCACGGTATCTTTCTCACCGCTCCAACTGAATACAGACATTTGTTCGGGCGTGTTAAACGCTTTCCTGATTTCCGCTTCGGAAGCTCCGGCTCTCTTCATGATGCGGTAGCGGTCGGACAGTCTCATGGCACGGTCCAGAATTTCGTCTACCTGTTCTTGCGTCAGGCGGAAAGTATAAGGCGCTTTCTTCGCACCTTTCTTCTCTTTGAAGAAGTATCCCTGCAATTCTTTCAGATGCTCGGTCACGGCATCCTCTGCATATTTCTGCATGCGGGAGTCTATTGTAGTATAGATTTTCAACCCGTCCGTATAAAGATTATATTTGCTTCCGTCCTTCTTCGTATTCTTTTCGCACCAGCCAAACAGAGGGTTTGTTTCCCAGTCGAGCGAATCCTCATAATACTTCTGCATCTGCCAGCCGCGATAGTCCGATTTATCGGGCTTCTTGGCATTCAGCACACCACGCAGGTATTCACGGAAATACGTTGCAAGACCTTCGTTATGGTCTACGCGATGATAGGACAGCTTCAATGGCAATGCCTGCAACGAATCCCGTTCCTCAATGGTGATATATCCGGCCTTGCGCATCTGGTCGAGCACCACATTGCGGCGTCCGCGCGAACGTTCGTTATAACGTACCGGATTATATAGGGAAGGATTCTTGCACATACCCACCAGTGTGGCGGCTTCCTCAATCTTCAAATCCTTCGGTTCGCAACCGAAATAGGTATAGGCGGCAGTCTTTATACCCACCGCATTATTCAGGAAGTCGAACTTATTGAGATACATCGTAAGAATTTCCTCTTTGGTATAATAGCGTTCCAGCTTCACGGCTATAACCCACTCGATGGGCTTCTGGAACAGACGTTCCACTATGTTGTCGGCACTTGGCGAATAAAGCTGCTTGGAAAGCTGCTGGCTGATTGTACTGCCGCCGCCCGCATTCTTCTGCATCAGAATACCACGCTTCACCACGGCACGGAACAGCGCGATGGCATCAATCCCCGAATGTTCGGCAAAGCGCACATCTTCCGTTGCAATCAGCGCATTGATAATATGGGGCGACAAATCATTGTATCCCACAAACACGCGGTTCTCCTTGCTATAAGAATAAGTTCCCAGAACTTTCCCGTCTTCCGAGAAGATTTCCGTTGCAAATTTATAATTGGGATTTTCCAAATCTTCCACAGGGGGCATATAGCCAATCCAACCTTTTGCTATCGAGAAGAAAATAACAACGCATGTCAATGTTATCAGCGCGATGAAAATCCAAAGGACTTTTACGACTTTCTTTATCATGTCCGGTTCCTAAAATTCGTTGGTTCAATATTCAATAATGGGGCAAAGATACGGAAATATATCAAAACAACTCTCACAATTTTAATAGAAAACTCTAAATACCCCAAAAACGGCAGAAGCTCCGGAAACCTGCAAAAGCACAGGTCTCCGGAGCTTCCTAACTCATTGCGGGCTTTGACAGTCAGCGAAGAGACATTATTTCCCTCGCCTGCTTATCCGTCAGCCTCACATTTCCTATCCATTTTCCGAAAGTCTCCAGATTATGCAAATCCGTCCCTACCATATCGTACATACCTTTTTCCAGCAATGTTTCAGCATTTTTCATCACCTGTTTTCCATAATAACCGGAGAGCGAAAGCAAGTTCAGCTGCAACAGATAGCCCTTGTCCTTCAATTCGCAATAATCACCGTACCTCATATAAAGATAACGTTCGGGATGCGCAATCACCGGCGTATATCCGGCAAGCGATACATCGTACAACAGCTCGTCCAGATTGTTTGGTGGAGAAAAATAAGACGTCTCTACCAATACACAATCCCCGCACAAAGGCTGCAATCCCTTCTCCAGTCTCTCCCCGAAACCGGAGTCCAACATATATTCAGCCCCCAGTTCAAGCACGGTTTCTCCCGTATAGCGCTTGCACAACGTATCGAAAGCCTGCAACACATCCTCCCAGTGTTCCACGCCATTCATCACATGAGGCGTCAGCCTCACCTTCTTCACTCCGAGCGAGTCGAAGTACACCAACACCGCCAAGGATTCCTCTATCGTCCTTATACCATCGTCCACACCCGGAAGGATATGGCTGTGACTATCCACAAAATCCCTGAAGAAACCGGTATTCGCCAACTTTGTTTTATGTCGTAAGAAAAACATACCCATAGCGTTTAAATTCCAAATATCCTTTTGTACAGTGGCTTCTTGTTCTTCCGGTTTTCATCGTTCCCGTAATTACCGTAACCATATCCGTAGCCATACCCATAACCTGTCTTTACATAATCTATTCCGTTCAGCAGAATACTCATATTCTTCATCTTTCCCGAATCATACAGTTCCTGCAACTCCGGTAGCATCCGCTTGTCGAACAAGCCCGAGCGGACTACATAAACCGTCTGATCCGCCAACCGTCCGCACAACTGTGTATCCACCACAACACCATAAGGCGGGTTATCCAATAAGATATAATCATAGTTCTTTTTCAGCTCCTCCAGCAGCCGGTCGAGTCTGCCGCTCTTCAGCAATTCCGCAGGATTGGGGGGCAGCGCTCCCGATGTAATGATATGCAGCCGGTTATCATCTCCACACACCTGCACCAGTTCTTTCACATCATCCACCTTGCCGCTCAGGTAGTTCGATACGCCGGTCTTTTTCATACCTATCCCTACGCTTTTGCTCAAAGAACCCTTCCGCAGGTCAAGGTCGAGAATCACTACCTTTACATTCGCCAGCGCCATGCTCATGCCCAGATTAAGCGTAATAAAGGTTTTTCCGGAGTTAGGATTTGCCGAAGTCACCAGCACTACCTTTCCTACCGTTTTCTTTTCCGTATCCATAAAGTCCAGATTATCGCGCACTATCTTGAAAGCCTCACAAATGCTTTCCCTGCTGCCTTCCTGTACCACGATATCTTTCTCATGCTTATTCTTTTCAAGCGGCACTTCTCCCAAGAAAGGAATGTTCACACCCGCTTTCAGTTCTTTCTTCGTATGCACGCTGGTATTGAGCAGCGAGCGGATATAAATCCACAAGGCAGGCAGCATAATCCCCGCCAGCAAAGCAATCAGCGCTACCTGCACCTTCTTGGGTGCTACCGGCAAGTCCACACCTTCTGCCGGATCTATGATGCGGCAATTGCTCTCCGTAATGGAAAGCTGGAGCTCATTTTCCTCTTTTTTATTCAACAGAAACAGATACAGTTCTTCCTTTATCTTCTGTTGCCGTTCTATGCTTACCACATACTTCAACTGAGTAGGCACGAATGCTATCTTATTGCTGTTCTCCCGCTCCTTGTTCTTCATATTCGCCACCTGTATCTCCAGACTTGCTATCAGGTTATCCACAGCTTTTGCGATAGACAGGCGCATGGACATCAGCGTACCGTTCAGGTCACGCACGAGCGGATTATTGGCACTACTGTTGGCTATCAGCTTGTTCCTACGCGTCAGCACCGTGTTGTACTCCATAATCAGGTTCTGCACTCCCATATCATCTATCCCGATACTTGCAGGGACAGGCTCTGTCGTCTTCGAGTTATCCTGCAAGTATTCCTTCATATATTGCGCCATATTAAGCTGATTTTCCACGCTTAACCCTTCCGTATCAAGCATGCTCGAACTTTGCAGATACAAGGCGCTTTCCGAAGCAATATCCGTCAGTCTGTTCTTTTTCTTATAATTCTCAATTTCCGCATCCACGGCAGCCAGGTCGGCTTCGATTATCTCCAACCGCTCGCCGATAAATCTGGCGGTATTTATCACAATCCTGTTTTTATCCTCGATGGCATCGTTCTTATAAACCTCAATCAGTGTATTCAGTAAATCTTCCGCCCGCTGCACATTCTCGTCCTCGATGCTCAGGGCTATCAGTGACGACTGCTTGTTTGCCACCCCTACATTCAAAGCCTTGTTATATGACTCCGCTACTTCTTTCATATTTCCCTTCGTCACGTAGACCGTCTTGCCTATGCTGTTTTCGTCCGTAAACAGTGTCGATGCCACCACCATTTTTCCCACCGGAGTATTCACCGTATCTCCCGGCTGCACGGTCAGGATTTCGTCAAATTCCTCTTCTTCCTCTTCATTTTGCAGGGTCATATCCGCCAGCGTCACCTTTCCATTGTCCGACATCGTAACAGTAAGGCTTATCTGTTGTGAAGGAGTTGCATCAAGGAAGGTAACGGCAAACGGCGTGGACGTATAGAGTTCCTTCTTTCTCAGCCCGTCCCACTCCTTGTAACTTATATCCAGATGCAGTGTTTCGACTACCGTCCGCATCAGCCGCTTACTTTTAAAGATACCCACTTCGTTATCTACCGTGCTACCGCCTAACGAAAACAAATCCTGAAAAGCAGCCGCACCATTGACACCTCCGCCTTTTTGCTCATCCTTCACCAATACCGTGGCGGTACGCAAAAATATCTTCGGAGAACTTTTCAGATACAGAAAACCAATCAGGACACACACCGCTACGGAGAGGATAAACCATTTCCGGTTGCGATACACTGCCGACAGCATATCGGCAATCACCGTGCCCTCCTGCCGGCGGCTGTCATTAAAATCTATGAAGTCCAAATCTTCAAACCTGTCTTTTCCCATAAACTTTTTCTTTACTGTTTTTTATTTGAATATAAGCACGGCCAAGGATACCATTACCGATAGTATGGAAGCAAACGTACCTATGGTTCTGTTCTGGTTTATCTCCCGCTGTCCTGCCTTTACCTTATTGGGTTCTACGTATACTACGTCATTCTGTTGCAGATAATAATAAGGAGACGACAATAAATCTTTGTTCCGCAAATCCAGCGAAACCACTACCCGCTCTCCGTTTTCTTCCCGGACAACCTTTATATTCTCGCGCTGCCCGTAAATGGTCAGGTCGCCAGCAAGGCTCAATGCGTCCAGCAAGGTGATGCGGTCGCTGGTTATCTCGAATGTTCCCGGCCGGTTCACTTCCCCCAATACCGATACTTTGAAGTTCAGGAACTGGATGGTTACGATGGGATCTTTCACCAGTCCCTTTTCTATCAACTGGCTTTTGATATATTTTGTCAGTTCTGCACGTGTCATTCCCCGTACTTTAATAACTCCCAACTGCGGAAAGTCGATATTTCCCTCTTTGTCCACCAGATACCCCAATACCCGGTTCTGTCCTCCTGCATATCCGGTATTGCTGTTAGCTATCTGATAACTTACCATCGGCAGATTGAACATCTGTGCCAGTTCGGGATCTTTACTGTTCACCATAATGGAAAGCAAATCATCCGGATGAATCCTGAGGTCATAATCCTGGGTTATCTTTTGCCGATAATCATCCGGCACATCTTGCAGGTACGAAATCTGTTTTTGCGACGCACAACCCGCCAGGACACATAGTACAAAGGCTATGTATCCATACTTCTTCATGTTCTTTATCATATTATCTTTTTTCTACTGAAACATTAAATTAAAATTTAAACAAGTTCTTAATAAGCCACGATCTTATCGAGAATAATATTTGCTGCCTTGGAATTACCGAATAGTTGAGGAAAAGACATATTACTGACAGACAATACGTTGTATGCATTCACAATCCTATTAAAATCCGCATCTGCAATTATACCGGCATTATTTTCCACGATTTCCACCCATTCGGTTTCTGACCTAAGAATTATACAAGGCTTTTCATAAAAGAAAGCCTCTTTTTGAACTCCTCCCGAATCGGTCATAATCAAATTGGCATTCTTTTCCAAACTAATCATATCAAGGAATGAAACCGGTGGCAAAATAAGAATCTGAGCCAATTGCTTCACTTTATCTATTAAATCAACATCAAGATTTATTTCCAGCAATTTAGCTGTTCGCGGATGTAATGGAATAGCTATTTTTATCCGATATTCATTTGCAATATAATACAATGCCTTGAATATATCCGTTAAACGTTCTTTACTATCCGTATTATAATCCCGATGAATCGTCGCTAATATAAAACTATTGGCTTGCAAACCATACTCTCGTAGTATATTACTCTTTTTATCAGCTATTGTCGCAAAATACATACTGTTATCATACATCACATCACCGCTATTATACACTTGCCGATGTTTGTTTCCATGAAATATAGCCGGAGCAATTTCGAATCCCTCATTCTTCAAATTTGCAACTGCCGTATTTGTCGGTGCAAATAAAATGGAAGATAATTGGTCACAAACAATTCTGTTTATTTCTTCCGGCATATCCATATTAAATGAACGTAACCCCGCTTCAATATGAAATATCGGAACATGAAGCTTAGAAGCAGCAATTGCACCGGCAAGTGTAGAGTTAGTATCGCCATATAAAACCACCCCATCAAAATGTTCCGACAAAAGTATTTCTTCTATACCGGCTATCATTTTTGCAGTTTGTTCTCCATGTTTCCCGGAACCTACATTTAAGTTATAATCAGGTTTTGGAATACATAACTCTTCAAAAAACACCTGAGACATATTCATATCATAATGTTGACCGGTATGAAGAATTTTTTCTTCTATTCTGTCGGAGTAATTATTTCGGATAGCACGCGACAAAGCTGCAGCTTTTATTATTTGAGGGCGTGCACCGATTACGGTTAATATCTTTTTCATAGACCTATGTTCTACTGGCAATATTTTAAATATAGAATTTGTGGAAGCAATTTCATTCTGACAACAAGATATATAGGAAAACGGAAAAGCCGGTAGAATGAAAGGAGTGTTTTAAACTCTCTATGAGAATGTGTCTTTTCCTGCATCATACTTTGAAACTGTTGCGGGCTAAAGCCCAAACGCGCAGTAACTTCATCTACGATTTCCTGGTCGAAAGAATACGGTTGTCCGATAATCTTCAATGCCTCCTTCCTTGTAATATGCCCGCTACGGATTTGTGCCGACAACTCCGTCTTCCGTTTGTCTATATTAAACTTCACCGGTAGATAATACGACTGGATAAAATGAGTAAACTTATTTTCCTGGTGATGTCCGCCGTAATCTTGCCATTTAAGTTTCTCTTTCAGTTCCTTATCTACATCTTTTTTCCTATAATCCATAAACTCAAGAATTCGAACCTCTTTGATTCTATGGATAAATGTATCGACAATCAAATCCTGGCAGGTAATAGTAGGAATAGACCGTATCTTATCATATCGAATTGTCCCAAACTCATTTTGTACATTCTTTATATAAACCGGGTCAAAGTAAGACCAGCTTATCGGAGACGAACCTTCTGTACGAAAACTGTGCCCATTCAGTATATACCTGATTTTATATTGCCTTGCCAGCTGATGTAAAGCCGCATAAATCGCTAAGTCCGTGGGAGAGTCGACATCCGGCACGCCGGCTATAAAGAACGAGCGCTGTAAATCCCGGTATTCATTCCAATCAAATTTTATTGTTATTGGTTCTAACTTTAAAATATCACAGGCATTCTTTATATTAGCATCCGCTATTGAAGTTCCCCAGCCGTTATCCACAGAAACAACCAATGGCCTCAGACCGTATTCAACAGCTTTTAACAGCGTGTATGAACTATCTCGTCCTCCACTTAAGCCGCAGACACAATCATATTTCTTGTGTCGTCCTGCATCTTTAATTCTATTAATGAGCTTTTCTACTTGAAACTCTGAAACAGGATGGCTTCTCTCCAACTCATCATGTATATGGCAATATTTACACACACCGTCTGAATCAAAAATATTATCCTCCACTGTTGAATCCAAAACACATCGGTTACATCGTTTTATGGTTTCCATATTTATAATATCATTTTATCTCGTTTTCAATAACATCCGCATAGAACTTGGCTACATCTATTTTATCTTTATATACTTGCTTTACTTTTTCCCTCCATACACTTTTCAAATCAGGGGTAGACAACAGTTCTTCAATTACATTTAGAAGGCGGGAGGGATTATCGGTCGGTATACCTACTCCAAGCTTGTAGGTATGTTCCATTTCATTAAGAACACTAATTTTACCTACAAAATCATTATACCGGATATATGGAGTACCCAATAACCCTGCTTCGAAACACATTGACTGGCTATCTCCGATAAAAAGGGTTGCAAACGAAAGTAAGTGATGCATTAAATTAGGTTCCATTTTCAGGACATACCGGTCATATTTCGCATCAAGGACAGTTTCACTGGTGATGAATATACGTCCGTACCTTGATAAAATATCAATCAAGTTATCCAATAAGAACATAGAAATTCCATTGTGTTGTCCCGTGAGGTCATGTCCTGCGGTAAGACTAACCAACCGTATTATAAAAAACGATTCATTCTTACCCACTATCCCTTTTATCAACTCATAATCGGGAGAAAAGTAATCAGGATGTAAATAAGCTATTTTTTGGTATCCTTTATAAGCTATTTTCTTTCTTGTATACTTACCCACCGAACAGATATCCGGTGAAACAACTTTCGTAACAAATGGATAGGCAAACATACATGCCAATTTATTAATTTCAAAATCATCCTCATTAAAGAACAAGGTTGGAATATTTCTCAGTTTTCCAATGTGTGTAATGCTTATATCAGTTCCAATCATAATCGAAGGCTTGTACTTACGGACAAAACAAAAGAGTAAATAATCCTTTCTAAGTAAATCAATGCCAGCACCCCAGAAAACAGATAACATACTCTTCTTTCGTCTAATCTGTTCGTTTAGTTTTATGTATTCAACATTTTCCGCAATCATCAGACGTTCCAATATATCTTTATTACTGATAACATAAAGCGGCTCATACCCTCTTTGTCTAAGAATGGATACTGTATTCTTAAACAAATGGTAATGGGCGGGATGATTCAATGAAACAAGTATTTTTTTCATATTTGAAAAAGAAATCGATGAACGTACCATACAGCAAGGATGCAATTTCGAAATGGAGCGGTTAGGCATAGACTTAAGCTGGAAATCCTCACGGAAAGAAAGCAATACATATTCCCTGCTCTAAACCTTAAAATTCATACTTCAAGAACCGGATTATTAAAAGGCTCTGACCGTAAGCCATGTCGAAGATATTCATAGTATTCTGACCGATAATTTGAATGTAGACCGGAATATCCGTTCCCGTCGTGTCGGCATCACCGGCACAACAAAAAAGCAATGTTTATTTTCTATGAACAAAATAACATTTCTGCTTTTAAGAGAATATTTAAGGAACAATTTGAGTTTGCGGTAAATATTTATTTTTGATAAACGACAAAGCAAATAGTACAGAAACTTAAGCCCAGTTCATTGTACTACGTATTTGGCGGCACACGGTTTCAAAACGATCTACCTGCTGCAACCAACCAGGGACATCTTTGTTTATCCAACCCAATACGGTAATCATTTTCTGATGAATCTCTTCTACCCGATGCAAATTCCAGCAAATAGATTCGTTATGAAACACCCGGTTACGGAATGAGCGGAAAGTATTCAATGGTGCAGAAACATTCTTCCGTTGCCGTTCTTTTTTGGGAAGATATGGAAAAGCACGCCTCAAATCTTTCCATAACAAGCGTTCGTATTCGCTATTCAACAACGATACCCAAAAACCTAATGTCAATTCGGCTACAACCTTGGAAGGGGTGATATTTTCGTGCCGACCGGCAATCTGTTTTGCTGCCTGAGTAATGTAGCGGTTCAGATTAGTCAATCCCGGTGTGACAGGAAATACGACATACCAATCTTGCCGTCCGGTCATCGTTTCCATTTCCCGGCTAAGTGCATTACGCAGAGTAACTTCAAAAACCGAAAGACTAGTGTAAAAAGCTTCTGCCAATTGCAAATTGCACTGATAATGCAGTACAGCCCGTGCTTCATCATTGGGATAGCGTATAAAATATCGTTCCATACGCTTATTCGAAAAAACTTTTTCGAGAAATGATTTGTTATATATCATAATAATCAGTACTTTTGCAATGCAGTCCCGGGCGTTCCTCTCCCAGCTTTTAGTTACTGGTGATGAATCCGGGTTTTTTTATGCCCTTTTACAAAGGTACTCTTTTTGTGGTGAAAACCTATTTCAGACAACACATTTATTTTTTGCATGGATTTTGCAAACATCCTCATAAATATTCTGGATACGCCGGGCTATATCAGATAAATCCAGTCCCGACCGGATAATACGATTTCTCCCGCCGGTTCTTTCCCTCAATTCGAATATATGTAACAGTTTATCAGCAATATCTTCCGGTTCTCTACGTGCAATAAAACAACCGGCGATACCTGAAATCATATCTTTAACATCTCCTACATCCACGCTTATAATAGGGCAGCCGCATAGCATTGCCTCTTTGATGACCATAGGCGATGCTTCCTTGTCTGAAGTCATCAAGAGGCAATCGCAAGCATTCATCAGCAGATTAACCTGAACCCTATCATAACCTTTCAATTCTATTAACTGACATCCATTTACCAAAGTAACGGCTTTTTGCGCTAATGCGTAATTTTTTACTTTATTCTCAAATGCACCGGCAAATAATACATATTTCCCGCTTTGTTCCCAACCTAAATCATTACGTGCTTCGTCTTTAGGAAGTTCAAAGAATGTATGCGTATCTGTTCCGCATGGCAGTATTGCATAATTACTTTTTTTATACTTCGCTGTTTCATAAATGCGTCTGCTCACAAATATATTAAAAGCAGAAAGGTACATGCAAATCTTAGACAGTAATAGCCAAATGCCTCCGGAGTGAATATCACTGCCATGAAAAGTTGTAACGACAGGGACTTCCCGCTGTAAATTAGCCAACAGTCCGGACAACCCGTAATGTGCATGAATAATATCCGGGTGATATTCTTCTATCTTTTTTAATAAACCCTTCCTATTTTTCAAATAACCGAAAACGCCTTTCCCTTTAACCGGAAAGTAATCTATCTGTATATTCAAACCTTGCACCGATTCTGCCTGCTCCGATACAAATGGAGAATATTTTCCGTAATTATAACTTGCAACGATTAATACTTTCATATCATTGATATTTGTAATTTTGAAACAGGCACATTAATTATCCAACAAGTTTTTTCAGAAAACTGAATCCGGGAACTTCCATAAGCCGTATGACAATACAGCTGAAAAAGAATGTCGACACAGATGCCAATGCAAATTGCGGCAGACCGGCATATACTTCCGGAAACAGATATACTAAAGTGGCAACAAAAAACATGTGAGAGAAATAAATCAACGTACTCATCCGTCTGAACCATAGAAACAGCTTTCTGTCTGCCAACCTTATCCGGATTACAAACAGCAGAATACAGAAGCAAAGTAAATGAGTGGAAAATGGTAAATCATACAAAAATGCAGCAACGGATAATGCTGCCACCCAACAACTCCACACAGTATGCTTCAAAAAATAATCCTGCCATTTACCCAAAAACATCCCGACAGAGACAAAGCCAAAACCCACGAACAAACCGTTTCTCGTACCAACGAATGTCTTTTTGTAAACATAAACAATTTTCTCCAAACAATCATCTGCATGTTCCGTTTCCAAAACGTATTTTATCCCCCAACCTATCAAGGTAAGACAAAGTCCGCTTATCAGAATCCACTCGACTTTCATTTTCCATTTTAACATTATCTTCACAAGAAACGACGCCCAAATTAAAGCCAATAAGTACCACAGAGGCCAGCTCATATGGTTTTCACCTGTAAATATCACATTCCGGCAAAACAACGCGAATGCCCTGAGCAAACTGTTGCTCTCAACTATACACGAACCGTAAAAAGTCAGTGGCAAGTAAAGCAGTGTCCATAAGATGTAGAGCTTTACCAACTTTATTATGTAACTATTTATTACCCCCCCCAATAAGTTTTCCACACGTTTACCGCACACTTCTACGGGGCGCTGCATGCTTATTCTGCGCTGCAATAGAAAACCCGAAATGACAAAGAACATCGGTACTACCCACGGACAGATAAGCCGCATTAAGAGTGCTGAGTCATACGCAGTGTGTATCGCTATGACAAAGAAACTCATAAGGAACTTCAAAAGGTCTATACTATTATAATGTTTCATCTGCTATCCCGTTTTCTGTTTACAATAGACTTTAGCAGTTGCCTCTCACGAAACCTATCCAGGATGCTATCTGTATATCGTAAATGAGCCAATCCTACTCTTCCATTTTTACATACAGGAACCGATACCGGCACATACCGCATCAGTCCGATACATATAATCATAAAGAACAGTGGGTCTTTCAGTTCAATACTCGAAAATAGCCAAGCGCAAGTCATAACTAACAACAGCATACGGCTTGCCATAGACAAATCATGCTTCAACGTATACCAAAACCGCCAAATCACTATCGGAAAGAAAATAAAGAAAGAAACTCCCCAATAGATGCAATTATTGGTAAACGATCCAGACCCTTTTATTGTTACTCCACTTCTTGTTTTCAATAAACCATTTTCATTCAATCCGTGCCCCAAAGGCCATTTTACAATGTTATCTTTAGCAATTAACATATTAGGCACACGACTGATGTTCTCTCCTTTTGAAAGATAATCGTAATCGGAAAGCTCTTTCTCTTTTGCATTGTTCCAAATCATATCAATTTTCTGCATACCAAACGGCAATACATAGAAAGAATACAAAAAGACAATTCCTCCCAGCACACTCAAAATTTTATAAATCACTTTCCGGTTATTCAGCACGATAAACATGAATACCATAACCAAGCTGATAAAATAAGTTGTAGAAAGTGTAGTCAGCCCAACAGACATTACTATCCATATTTTCCGATCCATTTTTATCCGATTTCTCATTAGCCGTAAACATATCCACAAAAGCAGTAGGAAACCAAAGAAAGAAGGTTCTGAAGTAAATCCACTATTCCTCAAAGCACCGTCATTTACCCAAGAAGGATAAGCTGTATACAACAGAAAATGCCAACGGTTTCTTTGGTCACCATCGCCGTCCAAATTCATAAAACCCAAGTAATCGTGAAAGAAAGAAACATCAAACAGCTGCACCAGCCAAAACGGAATACTTATCAAAGCAAGAGTATAAATCAACCTGTCATAGAAAGAAAAAAAATTGGTAATCACATACTTCAAGAAGAAATAAGCAGTCAGATATCGCAGGTTATATCCTACATAGTTACTTAAAAACTCCATTGAAAAGCCACCCCATTTTAATATCGAAAGAAAGTTTATCACAGCAAACAGTAACAGAGGAATAAGTATGACAGCATCAAATTTCTTATTGCTTTTCATCGCAATGACAAGTCCATAAAAGAAGAAAAACAATAATACAATCGTATTTCTTGCCAACAGATTGGGAGCAGATCCTACATAAAACAGGAAGTACACAATACTTATTACATTTCTTGAAATCTGATTACCCATACGTTTTTTTGCAAATTACCAATATAGTTAGAAACAGTCGCTTTAGTATCTTGCACAATCAAGGATTCTGATAAGCCTTGATATAATCGGCAACCATGCGCCTGACCGAGAACTGCTCCGCTACATAAGTATAAGCACTGCCGGCACGTTCCATAGCTTTATCATAATTATTATAGATATACTCTATTTGATTGGCACAATCTGTAACATCTTCCATTCGGAAAGCATATCCTAATTCACCGTATTTTATAATTTCATAAGGTCCACCCTCGTCCGATACCAACACGGGGAGCATGGCAGCAATTCCCTCTGCTACCGTCAGACCGAAACCTTCATAACGGGCAGGATGACACATTAAATCATATTCTTTCAAATGGCTGTAAATATATTGGCGGTCGCACAGACCGAGAAAGTTGATTTGATTGCCAACGCAATACTCTTGCACCAATTGTCTCAGCCTGGGTTCCGAACGTCCTTCCCCGATAAAGTCGACCTCTATGTTTTCTATCCCGCGTTCTTTCAGAAGGGCTACGGCTTTTATAAGGATATCTTGTCCTTTCTTCTCCACATCCAACCGGGATACCTGTACAATACGCATGTTTTTTCCTACGAATGATGCCCGGCGTGTACGCTTTTCAATTTTATCCATAGGTATTCCGTTAGGAATGGTCATTGCCACCCGTCCGGTTCTTTGCTGAATATCGGCTTTTACAGCTTCCGATATCGCTATCAGTTGCGTTCCACGCCCTGCATGTTCCAAAGGAATGTGCAGGTCGTGGACTGTTAAAAACAGTCCACGACCTGCGCGAAGCGCAATTATGCGGAGCAACGCAGAGCTATGTACATGTATAACATCAGGATTCAACCGGTACAACAGCCAATTCAATTTCAAAACAGGAACTGGCGAGTAACTACCTTTCTGTCTTCGCAATTTAAATATCCTGACTGCCGGATTTATCTGTTCGAGCAAGAAATCCAGATAAACATGATTTACAATGACAAGACTTACAGTCTCGGTTTTGGACTGCTCGTTCAATATATCTATGAGCATAGTCTCTGCTCCGCCTATACCAAAACTGAATACGCAATGTACTATTTTCATACACTATTATTTGTTGTTATTAAGTAAATGCCGGGAATTCATTCTCTTACATACAGTCTATTCCCCAATAACGTAACGGTCTTTTATAAATCTTCCCGGTTCCTTGTACGAAATCACTTTCGCCGGAACGCCGGCAACGGTAGCTCCTTCGGGCACATCCTTCACTACCACAGAACCTGCACCGATAGTGGCATTATTACCTATATGCACATCTTCTACAATACACACATTGGGGCCTATATAAACATTATCGCCTATCACAGCCGGTGTTCCTTTGTTGCTTCCGATAGTAAGAAACTGACTGATGTTTACGTTATTGCCTATCACAGTACCGCCGTTAATAACAATACCTATCCCATGACCTATATAAAACCCATAACCTATCTTACACCTGCGGGGAATCTGTATGCCATACTTTTTGGAAAGCCGCCTGTGCATCCATATCGCCAAAGGAAATAGTAAGTTTTTCTGTGAAGCAAGTCGCAACCAAAAGCAGTAGTTAAAACGATGATCAAAACCGAATAACAAATATGTGACAACATTTTTTACCTCCCCCAATGAACCTTTATATCGCTGGTAATCAGACGATATAAAGGTAAAAATCTCTTTTATAGCCATATTGTGTATAATTAATTTATGCAAATCAAGAGCTGAGAAATCCGATTCGTAGAATTCTATGAATGTTTTTTCATTATTGATTTTAATCTGCCGAAATAGAAGTCGAACTCTTGCAGCCCGAACATTTTTGAAAAAGAGAAATACAAGACAAAATAGACAGAAGCTTGAATTAAAATCAAATAAACAGGTCCAGCATCGAATAAAGCTGAAAAACAATAAACCAAAGCCGCTGCCGAAACCGCGATAAAAAAGGCCGGAGCAAGATCTCGAAGACGGAAACAAATATCGTAATGTATCAGTTTGCCTACATATGCGGAGGCTGCGATGTAAAACAAAAATTGAGAGAAGGCATATCCCGCAAGCAACCCAATCATGCCGAACCGGATACTGATTGCTACAACCGTCAGTCCCATTATCCGAAGTAAGAATTCCAGAATGAAAACTTCACGGCTTTTCCCCAAAGACTTTATGACATTGGTATGAACTTCAAATAGCGTAGATGACAAACCTGCAAAAGCAAGAATCTGAAAGTATGGAACCATTGGAAGCCATTTATCCGTAAACAAAACTGCCACCAACGGACGTGCCGTAATTATCAGAACCATGATTATCGGAAACTGGATGAATGCAACAGAGCGTATACACTTTGAAAAAGCATTTCGCAGCTTTGCCCTATCCTCCTGAATGTTGGAGAAAACAGGAAAAGTCACATTAGTCACCACCGAGGATATACTGTTCCGAGGTACATCCTGTAATTTGTTAGCCTGCGAATAATACCCCAATTCCACAGACGAAAAGCATCTTCCGATAATCAGCGAAAGCGCACTGTAATATAAGCTGTTCGCTATCGAATTCAGGAACATGAAGCTGCCGTAGCGGAACAATCCGGTAAAGGACTTCCAACTGAACACCCATTCCGGTCTCCACTTGTTACCCAGCCAATAAATGCCGCATTGCACCATTCCCGTTGCCAACGATTTTACAACCAGACTCCAAATACCGCATCCCAAGAATGCTAACAGAATACCCATACCGGTACCCGCTACGATAGCCGTAAGGTTTATTTTCGCTATCTTCTTGAATGCGATTTGCTTCTTCAAGATATTCTGCTGAATCAATACAAGAGCATTGATAATCAATACAATTCCCTGTACCTTCAATACATTGTCCAGCAGAGGTATATTATAAAATCCGGCTATTGCGGGAGCACATAAATACAGTACGGCATACAAGAGGAATGACAGAAGCAGATTCCAATAGAATACCGTGGAATAATCCGTTGCAGTAGTGTTTTTCTTCTGAATCAATGCACTGCCGAAACCTCCGTCAATAATAGCATCGGACACACTGATAAAGACCAGCAGCATGGCAATGCACCCGAAGTCGTCGGGAGAAAGCAGGCGGGCCAGCACAAGATTGGAAATGAACAGAAACAATGATGCTCCGAAACGTTCTATGGCATTCCAAACCATTCCGGAAAGCACGGTATGTTTTAGAGAATCGGACATTTATAACTTATGGAGATAAAACCGGTTGGGCATATAATCAACTTATAAAATGATTCAGCCTCTTATCAGCTTCCGCAGTGGTGAATAGTATTTTCCCAAAAACAGTTTCAGCCTGACAAAATTCATGGAACCCGTACTCAATCCATACCGGGGTATGGCGAAAACATCATCGGAAGTACGGAAATTACACGGTTGTGTGGAAAATGCCAGTTTCACGGAAGTTCCTTTCAGAATACATTTTTCGCGCACACCGAAGTTTACACCCGGAATTCCATTAGGATAGGCAAATGTCAAGACCGGATGTCCCAGCATGGCTTCCAGCCGGGTAATGGAAGAGCGGATTTCTTCTTCCGCCCGCAGCCCTGTTTCATTTGCCAGGATAGGATGCGTCAAAGTGTGCGCACCTATAGTTACCAACCCCTCACGGTCTATCTGCCTGATTTGTTCCGCCGTCATATTTTGCGGCGCTTTAGGCGACACATGATAGAACTTCTGATAGTACGCAATCATTTTCCAAATATCATCTATGTTCATTTCCTTTATCCATTCCGTATGGACGGGAGTTTTCAGATTCAGAAATTCTCTGCCTATCTGCCACAGACGATCCATGTCATAGCCGCTTATTTCCTGAAACCAAAAATTGGTTATGCCGTCCCTGCACGCTATCTTGGGCGACACAAAGAAAACAGCCGGTACATTATGCTTCTTTAGTATAGGATAGATTACTTCGGCAGAAGACAGATGACCGTCATCCACGGTTATCAGACAGGCATTGCGCAAAGTCTTCCCGTTATAGTAATGGTCATACAATTGCTTTATCCCCACTACGTCATATTTCTGTTTCAGATAAACGATTACATTCTCAAACCATTCCGAATTGTTTACTGCATGAAAATTGATTATTTTATTCATCCCATTTTTTGTTTAATGATTTGCCGGATATACCGAACATATGTTCCATCTCTAAAAAAGCATTCTACCCAATACCCTTTTCTACTGAACAAAAGCAGTAAAAGAGCACGCATAACGGTTTTCACATTTTTTCTTCTCAATACTTCCGCCACAGCCGACAATACGGATATATACCTGATACCATCCCGCTGTCGGCTCTCTTTGCAAGGTGTTTCTCCTGTCCGGTAGTATTGAAAAGCCGCATCGGCAATAGAGACTCCCGCCATATCCGAAATAGGGAGAAATCCCTCTGTCCGGGTACTCATCTCAATGAAATAGTATGCGCCATTGCATTGTTTGTATTCAATTCCGCCGATTCCCACATAGCCTATCCGTTTCAAGAACTCACGCGCCACCTGTGCCAGTTCCGGATTATACCTTGTAGTTCCAACGGCCATTATCCCATTGGATTGCATGGTTTTCACTCCCATACATTCCGCTACATCCCCCTGTCCGCTCCGGAAAAAGACATAAAACCAATATGAATTATCACTGCCCGGAATGTATTCCTGACAGAGCAGGTTGCCTGATAAAGAGTTCCACAGTTCCTCTTGCATGAACCCGTTCCTGTTGAGTATTTTATATTTAAATCCTATCTGTTCCCCATGTTCCACAGACAAGGGTTTTATTATTACAGGGAAAGTAAATGTATCCGCCACTTTTTCTACATCCTGCATATCATTGATACAAGTTGTGCGCGGAACGGTCAGTCCGTTCGCTTTTGCCATATCGCCCGCCTTGTTCTTATAACAGAACCCGTCTATGATTTCTGAAGACGGCATACATAATGTCACTATCCGGTCAAAGCATGCTCGCCTCTTATTGACAATCATGCAATATATATCTGCTGTAAACAATAGCAACGGCTTCCCTTTTACCTGACAATGCGTGCATATTTCAGTAAACGTATGCAACAAATCATCGACAGCGGAATAATAAACGGCCGACACATATTTTGAATGTCCGTATATATCGCAGCGGTTTCTTTCTATACACACCACAACTGTTTGAAGCCCGTGCGCTTCGGCACTTCTGCAAAGAGACAATACAGCTCCCAATGCACCATCTAAAACAATAACGGTTTCTTTCAAATTACAAGAGTCTGTTTGAATTTTCAAAGAAAAGTTTTTATTCAGCCTGCTTTGAGCCGGCTTTCGGTCTGCTTTCCTCTTTTCACTCATCACATAATCCACTTCATGAAAACAAGAATATTGACCCTGATTTTAATCAGCTTCCGTGTGTCCGCCTCGAAAGGTATTGTATAATGTTTGCCGTTTATCTGCTCTATGGCAAATCCGAAGGCGGATATGACAGGTTGCCACCCTCTTTTATAACTTTTCGTTACGCGCGCGAGAAATTATTGATAAATATAACGATTACATTTATCATTTATAAAACACATACCCCTGTAAAAGTTGGAAATATGGCTGGCAACCTGTCAACTACGGGCGGGGGACATGCAGTCGCATATAGTCCGCTTCGAGCCGTAAGCCCAACTCTGTCAATACGTTATACAGTTCCGCAGGGCGGTTTTTCAGCTCTTCCCGGTAGATGCGGAACACACTGTAATACTGGCTCAGCTTTAAACTTTCGCCCTTTTTACCTTGCCATAGGTCTGGGGACTCATCGAGATTTTACGGCAAATCTCTTTGTCGTTCAGGCGTTTGCCACCTACCAGAATCGTGTTTTGGAGCAGTTCCAGGTAGTCGCCGAGCTCCAAGTGGACGAATTCCTGATTCAGATTTTGAGTCATCTATAAATGTTTTTTAAAGTTAATAATGTTAATATATCATCTGTCCGGTTCCCACATGTGGGAACCGCTGTTTTCCGTATCCGGCGCTTTATTCGGAACTTCACTCCGTAAAACCCTAATAACGATAATAATGAAAGAAACTTCAATCAGCCTTTTCAAAGGTTACTCGGATACACATCCGCAGGACAGCACGTTACAGGAAATCGTAAACCTTATCCGCAACGATGCACTGGTGCGCGACCGTACCGAGAAACACCGCTATTACAGTCATAACGGGCAAAAGGCTGCCGCTGCATGGGAGAAAGCCGCCTGCCCGTGTTTTGCCGTTGCCGTGTGCTTCGGAGGCGGCAAGCAGGCAGAGAACATCACGGGCTGGACTTCGCTGGCGCTGGCAGACATCGACCATATCGACGCCGACCGCCTGCCGGAACTTATCGGACGTGTCCGCGCCGACAAGCATACGCTGCTGTCCTACACCACTATCAGCGGTACGGGGCTTCGCATTATCTACCGTACGGACTGCCTGACGGCCATTCCGGAGAAGAACCGGAAAGTCTATTCCAAAATCTTCGAGCAGGGCAACCGCTATTATGCCGACCTGCTGGGATGCGAATGCGACCTGAAATGCAAGAATATCACGAGGCTCAGCGGACTGGCACACGACCCCGACGTCTACTTCAATCCCGATGCCGCCGCCATGCCCGTTGAACTGAAAGGCGACAAGAAAGAGCAACCCGCCAAACCCTCTATCCGTAACAGGCGGCTGGAGAAAGCGATTGCTGCCGCTGCCGGCGAACTGGCAGAACAGGGCATCGTTTACGAGGCACACCAGCGCAACCAATACATCATGCGCATGGGGTATCTGCTCAACGCCTACGGAGTGGCGCAAGCCAGCGCTACCGGGTGGGCGGTGAAACGCTTTGCCGACTACGACGGGGATGTAGCCGCCGTTTTCCGGTCGTGCTACCAGCACACCGAGGAGCATGGGCGGCGTCCGTTGCAAGGGCGGACGCCGAATGCCGGCGGCAACGACGGATTTGCCAGTGTGGAGGACATCGAACGCTTCCTCGACACGCAGGCCCGTTTCCGGTACAATGAGGCCACCGGGAAGTGCGAGACGGCCGTTGCCGGAACAGACGGCGCCGAAGGGGAATATACGGAGATAGACGACCGCTTCGTCAACACCCTATGGAGCCGTATGAGCAAGCAGGGAAAAACCGTGCGCATCAATGACATCCGTGCAATACTGCACTCGGAATATACTGTTCTGTTCAATCCTTTTACCGACTACTTCGAAGGGCTGAAACCCTGGGACGGTGTGACCGACCATATCGGGCGGCTTGCCGCCACGGTGCATGTAAAGAGCGAGCAGTCCGTATTCGAAGGTTACTTCAAGAAATGGCTCGTAGCCTCCATTGCCTCCCTCTTTGACCGGGAAACGGTGAACCACGAGATTTTCGTACTGATCGGGCCTCAGGGCAGCTACAAGACGACCTGGCTCAACAAGCTGCTGCCGCCTGCGCTGCAACGCTATTTTTACATCAAGTCCAACAATAACCGTATTACCAAAGACGATATGTTTTCGCTGGCGGAATTCGTCTTTATCTGCATGGAGGAAATAGACGAACTGGGGACATCGGAGCTGAACCAGATTAAGGCGATGACCACCCAGAAGGTGGTGAACGAGCGAATGGCTTATGCGCATTATAAAGAGCACCGCGCCCACATTGCCAGCCTGTGCGGAACGACCAATAACGTGCAGTTCCTGACAGACCTCACGGGTAACCGCCGCTGGCTGCCGTTCGAAATCAGCAGCATCGACAATCCTTATACGCATCCCGTGGATTACGAGGGGGTGTACTCACAGGCGTATGCACTTTGGAAAGGCGGCATGCGCTATTGGTTTGAGGACGAGGAGATAAAGCTCGTAAACCTGCACAACCGTAATTTTGAAGTGCCCAGCATGGAGCGCGAACTGATACAGGCTTATTACCGTTGCCCCCTGCCGGGCGAAAAGGGTACGTTCGTATCTACCACCGATATACTGAGCCGCATCAACTCTGCCGTAAAGCACTACCTTAGCCCCGTAAAGATAGGGCTTGTGATGAAGCAGGCGGGCTTCGAACTGACGAGGTCGAACGGCAAGCGGGGGTATCGCGTGGTGGAGCTGCCGAGAAACTAAAGGGCTACACTACGGCGCTAAAGAGCTATACTGTGCGGCTAAAGGGCTATGTTACGATGCTAAAGTCGAGGGTAGTTTACGGTTCGCCCAACGCCTCGACTATGAGCCGTACTTGCGCCGGCGTGTATGTCCGCGTTTTGTCCGAGGCGACCAGTGCATGAAGGCTGCTCCGCAGTGTGGGGTGGAAATCTATCCACTGGTTCAGCTTGCGGAAGGCGGCTTGCGGGCAAAGTCCCGGACTGTAGAGCTGGGCAAGTTCCGTGCGCCCGTATGTACGTATCTTGAAAGTTTCCATATCTTTTGAATTCTTTGTTTTTATATAAGCCAAAGATACGTAAATATCTCCACATCACAGCCGTTATATCTGTATATAACGTACAGTAACGAACCGTAACGGACAAATAGTGATAAATGCCCTTAGGCTATGTCGTATCTTCGTATTGTTGCAACAAGGATATAGAATTTTTTAATTTGAAAACTAAAAAAACAAAAGAGTATGATTCGTTACAAAAAGTATCAAATGACCGGCGAAAAAAGCCCATTGAAAGGACTGTGGTATGCACGTCCGCTGATTGAGGACACTTTCGATACCGAAAGGCTTGCCAAGCATATGGCCAACCACAACACGCCCTATTCGGAGGGGCTGATTAAGGGGGTGCTGACCGACATGATTTCCTGCACCAAAGAGCTTATCCTGGACGGCAAAAACGTAAAGCTGGACGACCTCGCCATTTTCTCCGTAGGCATCGTAAGCAGAAAGGGTGCCGCCTCGGCTGCCGACTTTACGCTGGCGGACAATGTGAAAGGCCTGAAGCTCCGTGCACGCGCCACGGGCGAATTGAGCAACGCCCAGATTAATTTGGAAGGCCAACTGAAAGAGGCTTACAAATACAATGTGGACGGCAGCGAACCCGGCAGTGAAAACAAACCCGGCGGCGACGGCGGCGAGGAGGAAAATCCGTTAGGATAATGCCTTGAACACTTGTTTTTACATTAAAACCAAACAACATGAGCACAAAATCAAAATCGGTATGGGGCATCGTCCTCAAAGTAATCATTACAGTAGCCACTGCATTGGCAGGTGTTTTCGGTATCACGTCTTGCATAAGCTGACCTGATGAAAGCCGGAAGTTTCCTTTACCGGCTTCTCTTTCCCCGGAACACTATATTGCGGAAAGCTTTCCAAAAATAGCGCCAGTCGGTAAGGAAAGGGCTTCTGAGATACTGTTCCAGGTAGCGGCGTTCGCTTTCCTGTATTTCATCCAACGTACCGGGCATATCCGCATAAAAAGGCGGGATAAGGCCCGGTTTCGTCCGGATGCGCAGCGCACGGAGCTCTTCGGAGTAAAGGCTGAAATAGTGGCTGCTCAGCGGACGCACACCTACCAGTTTCAAATCGCCCTTCATCCAGTTTATCAGCATGGGCAGTTCGTCCAGCCAGGTTTTCCGGAGAAACCGTCCGGCAGCGTTCACACGGTAGTCACCGGCAATCTTGCCGCCGCTGCACAGTCCCGCCTGTTTATAGATATACGGTTGCAGGTATTCCGAATAGGCATACATCGTCCTGAACTTGTACACACCGATGATTTTACCGCCTTTGCCCTTCCGCTTCAGACGGATAAGCAGTCCGCCCGAAGGCTTGTCGTCGCGTACCGGTTCTTTCACCTTCGCGGCAATGACATAGAACTCTCCATGTACAATCTCCTCGTGAAGCACATCAAACCCGGCACGGTACAGCCTCCCCAAAACCTCGACACGCGTAAGCGCACGGTTCTGCCCTTTCGTCAGCCCGAAATAGAAATCCCTGGTGAAAGAGAGCTTGGGGATTATCCTGTGCCAGCAATAATCCAGGAAGAAGAGGACACGGTTGATGACTACCGGATTCTGCCGCATTATCTTCTCGCGGCGGATGCCCGCTGTGGTACAGTGGCAGGCAATAAGCCCCCCTCTCTCCATGCAATAGTTGGTATAGGAGAAGAGGGTGTTGATATGCCGCACACGGTTGAGCGGACACCGGTGGATAACGAGCCGGGGCAGACGCACTTTATGCGCAAGCACGGCTTCGGGTTCCGGCGAGTCCATGAGCATTGTTACCGGCGAAAACGCCTCACGGCTTTCCTGTATCCGGCGGAGCAGCTCCGAGGAGTTCTCCGCTTCGTGCACGAGCCTCAGCAGCAACGTCACGTCACGGTTCTCCAATAGCTCCGTGTGTTCGATGCCTGTGTTTATCCCCTCTTCCGTCACATCGTCCAGCAGAGGCTCTTCGTAGAAGAAAGGGATTTTCCGGTAAACCAGCCGTCTGACGGCACAGTACAACGCCCATTCGAGCACAATGATGATGCCGGTGGCAAGAATAATGGAATAGTCGTATTCGTAGCCGGGCACGCAATGCCGGTACAGGGTGCAGAGGAACAGCCCCGAAAGTACGTCCAGCGCGAAGATTCCCAGAAACGCATAACGTATCCTCTTGTATGCACCGAACTGCAACTTGCGCGACACTCCGCCCAGCACCACCCAGACAACTGCCGAAAGCACCAGCCAGTACCAGCGGGGCATATCGCCGAAGTAGCGTGCCAGCCAGAAGGCGGACAGGGCAATCAGCAGATCGGACCAGAGTATCAGAAAATTCCGGCGGAATGCAGAGGACATAAACTTGTGTATTGGGTTGGAAAACGCAACTTACCTTACGAACCGGGAAACGTGCCCTATCTTACGAAACCGAGTATCACGGAACAAACCGTCTCTATCTCTTCTTCCGTGATGTAAGGATGTACGGGCAGTGACAGCACCGTGTCGCAAAGCCGCTTTGCCGTAGGACAGCAATCTGTGGGGGCATTCAATGCCTTATAGGCAGTCTGCCCGTGCATAGGCGTGGGATAATAGACCATGGACGGAATGCCCTGCTCCTTGAGGCACGCCTGAAGTGCATCGCGCTCTTCCCTGCTATTGAGGCAAATGGTGTACTGCGCCCAACTCGAATAGTAGCCTTCGGGCGTGACAGGAGTCTTTACCCTGCCCGCCAGCAACCTGGTGTAGAGAGCGGCAGCCTTGTTAATGTCGCGCAACTCGTACTCGCGGAAAGCCTTGAACTTTATTTTCAGAATGGCGGCTTGCAAAGTGTCCAGACGCGAGTTCATGCCGATGCGCACATTGTCGTACTTGAACATGCCCTTGCCGTGCACCCGGTAGGAATCTGCCAGTGCGGCCCATTCGTCGTTGTCGGTAAACACCGCTCCGCCGTCGCCGTAACAGCCCAAAGGCTTGGCGGGGAAAAAGGAAGTGGTGGAGATGTCGCCGAAACTGCATGCACGCTTGTTGCCTATCATGCCGCCAAACCCCTGCGCACCGTCCTCGAGGATGAAAAGCCGGTGGGCATCGGCTATCTTACGGATAGCGGGATAGTTGGCGGGAAGGCCGAACAAATCGACGGTAATGATGACCTTGGGCGTCAGCCTGCCTTCCTCTATGGTACGGGCTATCTTCCGTTCCAAATCCGAGGCGTCCATATTGAACGTATCGCCATCCACATCCACAAAAACGGGTGTGGCCCCTTCCAGCGAGATGACCTCTGCCGAGGAAAAGAAAGTGAAGTCGGGCACGAATACGGCATCTCCCGCACCGATGTTCCATACTTTCAGGGCGAGGGTGAGCGCGTCCGTACCGTTGCCGCACGAAATGCAGTGTTTCACTCCTACATACTCCGCCAGCCCGGCTTCGAGCTCTTTCACGGGTTGGCCCATGATAAAGGCGCTTGATGCCGCTACTTCCATCATGGCGGCGTCTATGTCTTGCTTCAGTACGCTGTACTGTTTCTTTAAATCTCTGAATTGCATGATATAAACCTGTTTTATCGTAAATAATTCTGGTATGAGAATCGGGGACTTGAAACCTATCAAAAATCCGCCGACGGTACGGCAAGCAGGTTGCCGTTTTCCTCCTTGTATTTTCTGCCGCACGAACATGCAAGCGAAGCATCCAAGCGTGCGCCGCACTCACATACCCAGCCTATGCGGCGTGCCGGGACTCCCGCCATAAGCGCATAGTCCTGTACATCTTTTGTTACTACGGCGCCCGCGGCGATGAGCGCGCTCCTGCCTACCGTATGCCCGCAGACCACGGTGGAGTTGGCTCCCAACGAAGCACCCTCTTTAATCAGGGTCTTGGCATATACGCCGTGTACGGGGAAATGCGCCCGTGGAGTAACGACGTTGGTAAACACGCAGGAAGGGCCGCAGAATACGTTGTCCTCCAGCTCCACGCCTTCGTAAACCGACACGTTGTTCTGGATGCGCACGCCGTTGCCCACCTTTACATTATTCGCTATGTTCACGTTCTGTCCCAGCGAACAGTTCTCTCCGATAACCGCTCCCTTCTGAATATGCGAGAAATGCCAGATTTTAGTTCCTTTTCCCACCGTTGCACCCTCGTCTACATAGCTGCTGGGGTGAACGAAACAGTCATTCTTGTTGTCCATTGTTTTCTATGATTTGTTGTACGGTTTCCAGTACTTTTACTACTTCATAACCTGCCTCTCCGCTGTTTATCCCGATGGTGGAGTCGAGATGCTCCACGAAGTACCTCAGTTCCTCTTCCAGGGGCATCTTCTTCTCGTAAGGGATGATTTCGTCCGGAGCTTCCACTTTGACGGGAACGCCGTTCTCGAAATCTATCCGCTTGTTGTAGAAACGGATTTCCTTCCCGTCCGCGGCATCGTCGAAGGAAAGCATGCCTTTACTGCCCGCCACCACCAGCAACTGCTGCTTGTAGGGATGAAGCCAGGATACGTAGATGTGGGCATGCACGTTGCCGGGATATTCCAGTTGCACCAGCGTACTGTCGTATACCCTGTCCTGGAGAAACTTCGCTCCTTTTGCCTCTATCCTGCATGCCGAAGCGCCCGTGAGGTAGTCCAGCACCGAAATGTCGTGGGGCGCGAACGAGGGAAACACGCTTTCTTCCGTACGCACCGTACCCAGGTTCAGCCGGTTGGAATAGAGGTAGAAAAGCTTGCCCAGCCTGCCGCTGTCTATCACCTCTTTTATCTTACGGTACGCCGGATGAAACAGCAGGACATGCCCCACCATCAGGCGCGCTCCCGTGCGTTGTGCCAGTTCCACCAGTTCGGCAGACTGCGCGGCGGTGAGCGTCATCGGCTTTTCCAGCATAACGTTCAGCCCTTTTTCCAGCAGTTTCCTGCCTGCCGGATAGTGAAGTTCCGCAGGAAGCGCAACCGTATATCCGTCGTAACCGCAGGCAATGGCTTCGTCCATGTCCGCATATCCCTTTATTCCGGGATACTGCTCCGTATACTCTTTCAGCCTGGCGGCATCCGCCTCTACCACTGCGGCAAGGCAACCCAGCCCCGACAATGTGCGGATGTGGTTCTTTCCCCACCTGCCGCCGCCGATAACACATATTTTTTTATCCATAAATTAAGAAGAATATTTAAACTGGCTCTAAAGCACTTCAATGTTGGTTCTCACTGCAACCGCCTTCATCACGTTCTTCGTGTCGAAAACGGCAGGTGCATGCCGTTGTACAAAATCGTAATCGACATTGGTGTGTGCGGCGGTCACAACCACAAGGTCGGTATTCCGCAGCAGTCCGGCGGAGAGGGAGGCTTCGCCTTTATGCGATTTGCCGTGATACCGGTACTCGGAGATGTAAGGGTCGTAGAAGGTGACCGATGCCCCTGTTTTCTCCAGCTCCTCGATGACACGCAGGGCGGGACTCTCGCGGTAATCGTCTATATCCTGCTTGTATGCCACGCCGAGCACCAGCACTCTGGAGCCGTTCAATGCCTTGCGGTGGCGGTTGAGTATCTTGCCGCAACGCTCCACGGTGTATTCGGGCATGTGGTCGTTTATCATCATGGAAGCCTCGATCATCGATGTATGGAAGCCGTACTCGCGCGCCTTCCAGGTGAGATAATAGGGGTCCAGGGGAATGCAATGCCCGCCCAGCCCCGGTCCGGGATAGAATGCGGTGAAGCCGAAAGGCTTGGTCTTGGCTGCCTCTATCACTTCCCAAAGGTCGATGTCCATGCGGTTGCACAGGATGGCCAGCTCGTTAATCAGCCCAATGTTGATGTTGCGGTAGGTGTTCTCCAAAATCTTGGTCATCTCCGCCACGGCAGGCGAAGAAACGACGTGCACCTTATCGCCCAGTACCGCTCCGTACATGGCGGCAATCACATCCTGGGCGTCTTTGCCTACGGCGCCCACCACCTTCGGCGTGTTCTTGGTTTTGTAAACCGCGTTGCCGGGATCTACCCGTTCGGGCGAAAAGCCCAGATAGAAATCCTTGCCGCACTTCAAGCCCGACCCGCTCTCAAGAATCGGCTTTATAAGCTCTTCGGTAGTGCCGGGATAGGTTGTGGACTCCAGCACCACGACGGTGCCTGCGGTCAGATGCCCGGCTATCGATTTCGCCGAACTCTCCACATAGCTGATGTCCGGTTCCTGGTGCACATCCAAAGGCGTAGGCACACAGATGGCTACAAAATCCACATCTTTTATAAAGGAAAAATCGGAAGTGGCGCTGAGCGTACCGTTCCGTACCAGCTGCGCCAGCTCCGCATCGACCACATCGCCGATATAGTTGTGTCCGGCATTCACCAGTTTCACTTTTTCTTCCTGCACGTCGAAGCCGATAGTCCTGAAACCTGCCTTGGCTTTCTCTACGGCAAGGGGCAGGCCCACATAGCCCAAGCCCACGACGCCTACCGTGATTTTTCTTTCCGCAATGCGGGAAAGGAGTTTTTCTTTCATTATTGTCTGTTTTTTAGATTAAAATACATGCAACTGGCTTATACGGCCCGAATGGCAGGCGGCTATTCCGTCACTTCGCAATACCAGCGGGAAATGCGCATCATCACTCCTACACCGGCAAGCGTCTTTATGAAATAGTAGCCGCCGCGGGCACGATGCAGCTTACCCGTTATCCCGGCAAAGGGCCCGTGAATGATACGGACGTTCTTGCCGGGTTTCGCTTCGGCCTCTTCGTGCGTTATATATAAGGTGTCTTTAAAATCGGGGTCGCATAATATGCGGAACTCGGTCATCTGCTTGTCGGGTATCTCACAGGGATGCTTTGTTTCTTTGTCGCAAAGCACGCTGAAAGGAACATTGCACTCCTTAAGCATCGCAAGCGTTGCCTTGCGGCTCTCGTTTTTCTGTAAAAAGACCAGATTGTGGACTACCGGGACAAGCATTTTCCTTGTTTTCCCTTCTTTTTCCTTTTCAACATAGGTCATCGGAACAAAATGCACTTTCTTTTTCTCTCTTAAAAAATCACTGATTTTTAACTCCTGGCAGTTGAATGTGCGGACAGCAATACCAGGGATTTTTTGTTGTTTGCTTGATTTGATCATCAAAATCGTCCATATCGGGCTTGATTATCTGTTAAAATCCACATGATGGAAAAATGTAAGTCCGATACAAAAAAAACAGTATTGCAACGGAAAGGATATGCAACGTTATCAGGCCGCGGAACACGCGAACCTTATAAGTCCGGCGAATACGCTATGATGACATGAATAGAAATATAAAACCGTAAACAATACATGAAATAAAGAAGAAAATCAAGGAAAAATCAGGGCACAGCCACTGCCGTCCGCAACCGGGAAACCTCCCGCTACGGGCAGAACCATGCAAGAAAATATGTATCGGACTTAGGCTAAAAAAAGATAGACAACCCCTTCTCCCCGCCTCGTGGATATACGGCAGGAAAACGCGGTTATCAATAAGGATATAGCCTTTTTATACCACCTCTGTACAAGAGTGAGAACTCACAGAAATCGGAATAGAGCACTATAACGGCTGCGAAGATATGCAGATTAAATAAAATAAGCAAAAAAGAACTGCCTTTTTTTCAAGGCTGAAATATCTGTTCCAAGCCTTTTCCATGAGGGATACATGCGGCAACTGTTGATACTCAATATATTGAAAATTGTTGTACCTCTTGTACAGAGGTGACCTCTTGTACAGAGGAACGCTTCTTCAACACCTCATCCAAAAGCTTCTTATTGGCAGAATTCTGCTTTCCGTTCCCGATATCCTCCACATAAATCCGGGTAGTCTTTACATCGGTATGTCCGAGCGCCTGCGCTATGACAGACATATCCACCGAGGACATGAAAGCCAGCGTAGCCCAGGTGTGGCGCCTTGTGTAAGTAATATTTAGAAATGCAATAAAAAACAGAATGACGATAATTAAACGTAAAACGTTTATAATTAAGCATTTTGCAAGATTTGCAGAACAGACAGACCTGCAAAAGAAAACAAAATATTGCGACGTTTCAGTTACCAGACTGTTAGCCGCCTGTTTCGAAAACAACGGCAGGTAACCGAATTTTTACCGATAGGAACAAAGCAGATTTGTATTCACTGTTTATCAATGTTTTGCATGCCAAAGGACGCTTTTCAAAGGAGTATTTTTACAACCTAAAAAAGAGCGTTATGAAAGTGGAAAAATTCAAGGTGCTGCTCTACCTGAAAAAGAGCGAGCCGGACAAGACCGGCAAGGCCCCGATCATGGGACGGATCACCCTCAACCGCACGATGGCACAGTTCAGCTGCAAGCTCTCCTGTACCCCCGGGCTATGGAACGCGCGTGAGAGCCGATTGAATGGCAAGAGCCGGGAAGCGGTGGAGACCAATGAAAAAATAGAGAGGCTGCTGCTTGCCGTACACTCGGCCTTCAATTCCCTCATGGAAAGGAAAAAGGATTTCGATGCCGCCGCGGTCAGGGACATGTTCCAGGGTAACGCGGGCATGCAGATGACCCTGCTCAAACTTCTCGACCGGCACAATGAGGAGATGAAGGCCCGTGTCGGCGTGGACCGTGCACCGACGACAATGTCGACCTACGTGTACACCCGGCGCACCCTTGCCGAATTCATCAAAACGGAATTCAAGGTCTCGGACCTCGCCTTCGGACAGCTCAACGAGCAGTTCATCCGTGACTATCAGGATTTCTGCCTGGAAAAGAAGAAACTGGCAATGGAGACGGTGCGCCATTACCTGTCCATCCTGAAAAAGATCTGCCGCATCGCCTACAAGGAGGGGCACTCGGAGAAATACCATTTCTGCCACTTCAAGCTGCCCAAGCAGAAGGAGACAACACCGAAAGCACTCAGCCGGGAGAATTTCGAGAAGCTACGCGATCTGGAGATACCGGAAAAACGCAGGTCACATGTCATCACCCGGGACCTCTTCCTCTTCGCCTGTTACACCGGCACCGCCTATGCCGATGCGGTAAGCATCACCCGGGAGAACCTCTTCCAGGATGACGAGGGCAGCCTCTGGCTGAAATACCGGCGGAAGAAGACCGACTACCTCGGACGCGTCAAGTTGCTGCCGGAAGCACTCGCGTTGATCGGGAAGTATCGTGACGATACCCGCATCACCCTCTTCCCGCCGCAGGACTACCATACGCTCAGGGCCAACATGAAATCCCTGCGCCTGATGGCGGGGCTGAGCCAGGACCTTGTCTACCACATGGGAAGGCATTCTTTCGCCTCATTGGTCACGCTCGAGGAGGGAGTGCCGATCGAGACCATCAGCAAAATGCTGGGACACTCCAACATAAAGACCACCCAGATATATGCCCGTGTAACTCCGAAGCGACTGTTCGAGGACATGGACAGGTTCGTCGAGGCAACCCGCGATTTGAAACTTATTCTTTAATCCTTAAACAATTAAACAATCATTATCATGCGCAGTACATTTAAGCTTTTATTCTACATCAACCGTAACAAGGTAAAATCGGACGGCACGACCGCCGTCCTCTGCCGGATCAGCATCGACGGAAAGAAATCGGCTGTCACGACAGGCATCTATTGCAAACCCGGAGACTGGGACAGCAAGAAGTGTGAAATCAAAACAGCCAGGGAGAACAACCGCCTTACCGCCTTCCGAGGCCGGCTGGAAGAGGCGTACGGGAACCTGCTGAGGAACCAGGGAGTGGTCACGGCAGAGCTGCTCAAGACCACCGTATCCGGTGCCAATTCCGTGCCGGAATACCTCCTGCAGGCCGGAGAGGTGGAACGCGAACGGCTCAGGGTCCGCTCCAAGGAGATCAATTCCACCTCCACCTACCGCCAGTCGAAGACCACGCAGCTTAACCTCAGGCAGTTCATCGAATCCCGCGGGATGAAGGACATCGCCTTTTCGGACATCACCGAAGAGTTCGCCGAATCGTTCAAGGTCTTTCTCAAGAAAGAGCTGGGACACAGGAACGGACACGTGAACCACTGCCTGTGCTGGCTCAACCGGCTCATCTACATCGCCGTGGACCGGGAAGTATTGCGTGCCAACCCGATAGAGGACGTGGCATACGAGAGGAAAGAAGCGCCTAAACTAAGGCATATCAGCCGCAGTGAACTGAAGCGGATGATGGAAACCCCGCTGCCCGACCCGATGATGGAGCTGGCGCGCAGGACGTTCATCTTCTCCTCGCTGACCGGTCTGGCCTACGCGGATACGAGGGCTCTCCATCCCCGTCACATCGGAACGACCTCGGAAGGAAGAAGGTATATCCGCATCCGCCGCGCCAAAACGGACGTGGAGGCGTTCATCCCGCTGCATCCCATAGCCGGACAGATACTGGATCTTTACAACACCACGGATGACGACAGGCCGGTATTCCCGCTGCCGGTCCGCGATGTCCTCTGGTACGAGGTACATGGAATGGGTGTGGCATTAGGCATGAAAGAGAACCTGTCCTACCACATGGCCCGGCATTCGTTCGGGACCCTGACACTGACCGCGGGCATTCCGATAGAGAGCATCGCCAGGATGATGGGCCATACGAATATCGACAGCACGCAGGTCTACGCCCAGGTCACCGACCGGAAGATATCCTCGGACATGGACCGGCTGATGGAAAGAAGAAAGCCTGCGGCCGGCAAGGAAGCCGCAGGCTAAATAAAAATTGCCGTCGGAATCGTAAATGCAATTCCGGCGGCAATCCTTAAACTTGAATACGATATTATACCAATGCAGCGTGATAGTTCTCCTCCAGCAGCTTCTCGATGTCCGATTGCCTGTACAGGATCTTCCCGCCAAGCTGGATATAGGGAATCCGTCCTTGGTCCCTGTAATCCTGCAGGCACCTGCGGCTGATCTTCAACGTCCCGGAAAGCTCCCTGTCGGTCAGGAACCGTTCCCCGTTGAAGGGAGGACGGTTGTCACGGGCAAGACGTTCCACTTTTTTCTCCATGTTGTCCAGCAGGGCAAAGAACCTGCGGGCACGTTCGTTCTCCTTGTCGATAATGCCTTCCATCTCTTCCGCTCTTTAAAGGTTTCCGTTCTTTCTTCCCTCTCTCACAGCCTTCTCCTTGCGTCTGATGCCGACGTAGGTTATCAGCCTCTCCACGTCTTCGGGCTTGTAATAGAACTTGCGCTGGAGGCGGGTGAACGCCAGCCGTCCGGTATCGCGGAGGGTCTGCAGGGTACGCGGCGAGATGTCAAGGCGCAGGCAGACATCCTGGCCGTCCAGTCACTCTCCGGGTTCCTTACGGCGGTTTCTCTCATACAATCTGTCCACATGTGCGGACAGGTTCTCGGCGCGTGCCAGCATCCTCTCAAGGACACCGGCCTCGATGTAGCATATTTCCATAATTTCAACTTGTTTAAATGTCAGTGCGAATATAAGGGAAGAAACCATGAGAGGCAAGCGCGACCGGTACACTGGCAGGAATAGTCATGGATAGTCGGTTTTTGTCATATGGCGCGGGAAAAATACTCCGTAGCCGGTCGGTTTTCACGACCCCCTTTGGAAAACCTGAAGGACGGGTGCGTCACGGCGATGAAAAAAGAAAAATCCCCACCGGAAGTGAAGCGACCCCAAACCGGCAGGGAGTGTAATAATAAAGGAACGGACTGTTCAGCCCTTGATGTAACCGTACTTTTTCAGGTCGTCCATGAAATGCTCCGGCGTGTCGGTCCTCACCGTCACCCCGTGCAGTTCCCTGTACCGCCCGGAGAAATTCACCATGTACTCCCCGTCGGTGCACCCGCTGTCAAACCAGCTGCCCTCACGCAGGACGCGTACAAACTCGGAAGGGCCGGAGGCGGCAATCCTGCCGCCATCCGCCAAAATACCTGATCTCGTTTTTTTTATTATCGGTATTTCAAATGTCTCAAAAGCCTCTTTGACAGGTTACCATCCGGGATGATCGCCTGAATTCGCATGTACCGGATTTTCTATTTACCAGATTCCATAATGGTTCCTGCCATCCGTTTTTTCTCTGCGGCTGTCGCTTTTTTCCTCGTGGCATCATGGTCTGTTACCGGATGGGAAAAGCCATCTCCATCACAACCATGAATTATAGTGTAGCCATATTTGTATATAGCCGTATGATACGCTATCCGGATAATGCTATCACAGAATTGCGATATAGCCGGATATCAAAATAGGGATAGCCGGGAGCGAAGGGAGCACGCATCCTTCCGGATATAGATATCTCAAAATCTCCATTTGCAGAAGTGTATAAATATCAATCCATTAATGGAGATTATAAAGAAAAAACATAAGTCACACACGACTACCTGTCATTCTCCATTTGCGGATGTGTAGAAGTAGCAATCCATTAATGGAGACGATGAAGAAAAACAATAAGGCGTATACGGCTACCTGTTATTCTCCATTTACAGATGTGTAGAAGTATCAATCCATTAATGGAGACGATGAAAAAACAATAAGGCGTATACGGTTACCTGTTATTCTCCATTTGCAGAAGTGTAGAAGTAGCAATCCATTAATGGACAATAGGGCATGTAAAGGGCAGATTTTCCGTATATTCGCCTCCTTATCCCCGAATTATGGGCGTAAGTCACATGGTCATGGAGATATATCTATCCTTTAATGGGGAGAACAGCCGGCAAATATCTGATGGAAAAGCCCCACAAACCACAGGAAAATAGCCACACAATGGTCTGATACACAATAATTATTGGAGAAACATGGTCCGCCCCTGCGGACAGCAAGTTGTGTTTTCGTTAAACGAAAATCGTACGGTTTAACGGCAACCTGCCGCCAAACCGTCCCTACCCCCTGATGCTCCGGAGTCGTGGGGGATAAGCTACCGGCATGTTCCATGTCCCTTTGGCATGGGATCCTGCGGATGAATCCGGGCACAGAAAGGCGATTTTCGCATAATTTTTCACAAGGTAGTTCCAGAAAAAACTGGTAGCAAGACTTTGCTGGAAGGACTAAACAAGAAGGTGAAAGGAGTGATGTACACCCGCAATGCCCTTGTCCTTTTTCGACTGGGATGCATAAAGGAAGCGAAATATTTTATAAGTGGTTTCTTTCCACCAACCCTTCTGGTTGGTGGAAGCAGATTACCATTCAGTAGATACCAGTTCTGAAAGATGTAAACAACTTGTTTCTTAGATAGCCTTATAAATATGCTACTACTTATTACAGTTCATTTGGAAATGTTATTCTCACTTTTATTCCTCCGCTTTTTCACTTGCTCCACTGCTTCAGATATGATTCCCTTGTTTTCAAAACGCTGCGTGTAATTGGTATAATCCGGATGAATACGTTCGTAAGTTGGGTCAGTGAATAAAGGACTCGTAATAATGTGGTCCGCAGTCGAACGGTTACAGCAGAAAACAATATTTTCAACTCCAGCCAGTCTGGTCAATGCTTTCACATCCGTATCGTGCGGCTGTAGTGTCATCGGATCTGTAAAAAAGAACAGATAGTCTATTTCTCCTTCTACGATCCGCGAACCAATTTGCTGGTCACCTCCTAAAGGACCAGATTTCAGGATTGTGATATCCCATTTGATTTCAGGATGTTTTTCTTCAAGGGCTTTTTTAATTAGTGTACCGGTTGTACCCGTACAATAGAATTTATGTCCTATCAGACGTTCCGAGTTCCAGAGAACCCACTCTATCATGTCTTTTTTCATTGCATCGTGTGCAACAAGCCCAATTCTTCGAACAATTGTTTTCATAAAGCTAAATTATTTTTATATGATAAATTATAATAACAAGAAAAAACTAATTCTATTGAAGGCCGGAGGATGACCGGATAAGTCTGAGCAATTCTTTGTTTGCCCGGCTATCCATGATGGTTTCCCGTTTTTCTTCAAAAAGATTGAGTGTTGTGGAGCATTCCCCACAGATGTCAATGCCCACTACCTGTTCTTTCTGAAGAATAACAGCCAGCAGTTTCTCCAATTCCCATAAGCTGAGAGAACCTTGATCCCAGTTTGTTGCTGCCGAAGCCGGATTCAAGACATCCTTGTCTATGGAAATGTAAACCGGCCCGTTGATATGTCCGGAAGAAAAGTCCTGCCAACCCTCTTCGTGCATGAGCGTAGTTTCACTGTAAAACCGGACTTGTCTTTCATATCCTTTCGGCACAGCCTGTATCAGTTTGTCTGAAGCACCTACGATAATTACTTTCTTGCAGTTGTTGTTATGGTCCAATATATCCTTTACCCAACTTCCGCAAGAAAGTATGTTGTCAAACAACGGTGGCTGCATATCGGGATGGTGGTCGAACACAATCAGCGAAAACGGAGTTTCGAGTTTGTCTGTCCAGAATTTAGTCAAATAATGATAATTGCCTGAATCGATGAAATGGACTCCCTCCGCCGGATAATCAGCAATCATCCGCTTCAAAGCCAAAGTACCATCCCTGTCACAGTAGCCCTCTGTACCATAAAGATGACGACAGTCCAGCCATATAAACTTATTGTTCCGGGCAAACGCCTCGTAGTCATACACTCCCGTGAAGTTCATGATGATGATCGGCCATGCTATCCGTTTATCTGTTTTTTGATTTTGCCCGCTCATACGTTGTTTTTGCATATCCTTTTACTGTTCATTAAAACCATCGTACATAACAGAAATCTTGCCGGTGAGGTAACAAAGCATTCTTGGGATACATACGGAAGGCCTGCTTGAAGCTTCCGGCGTTGAAAATGCCGGATGTCGCCTTAAAGGTATATAAATTCCCATTCTTGGAAACTGACGAAAGGGGAATTACCTCATATATGTGATCCTGACCGCCTTCATGCCTGATAATGACCGATTCTATTCCGATTGCGTCATCCAGGCCTTTCTCATCAACGACAACCGTCACCTCATATTCCTTTCCGGCTTCAACCGTGGCATTCAGCCCATTCCCAGCCTCTATGGATTTGATTTCTATGGCATCCCATCTGCTCCGGACGTTTGCTTTCCAGTCAGCCATCATTTTCGCCTTCGCAAAGTTGTCGGCTGCCAGAATATGGAAATGCTCTGACAGCTTGTTATAGAACCTGTCATAGTAGTCGTCCAACTGTCTTTTCATGGTAAAATGGGGAGCGATTTGTGCGATTGAGTTCTTGATATACTTGACCCAGTTTTCCGAATAGTTCTTCCCCCCATGCTCGTAATATAGTGGCAGGATGTCATGCTCCAACAAATAATAGATGGCTTCGGCATCCAGCTGGTTTTGGTACTGTTCATTCTGATAAGTACTTTTATCGGTCAGTGCCCATCCGGCATCCTTGCGGTATCCTTCATACCACCAACCGTCCAGCACGGAGAAATTAAGCACACCGTTCATCAATGCCTTCTCGCCCGACGTACCCGAAGCTTCTGCCAACCGCGTAGGGGTATTCATCCAGATATCCACACCCGAGATAAGATGGCGCGCCAGGTCCATGTCGTAATTCTCCAAGAATATGATTTTACCTAAAAATTCCGGGCGCCGGGATATTTCCACGATTTGCTTGATCAGTCCCTGCCCGGCACCGTCATTGGGATGGGCTTTGCCTGCAAAGATGAACTGTACCGGATATTTCGGATTATTCACGATCCTAGCAAGTCGGTCTATATCCGTGAACAGAAGATGAGCCCTCTTATATGTAGCAAAACGGCGTCCGAAACCTATTAGAAGGGCATCGGGATTGAATCTCTCAAAAATGGAAACGCTCAATGCCGGATCAACCTGACTCCTGAGCCAGTCCTTGCTGCATTTGCTTTTGATATAGTCCAGCAATTTTGCTTTCTGTTTTAACCGGGTATTCCATATCTCTTCATCTGGGATGCCATAGACAGCCTCCCAGATTTTCTGATTGGACTGGTCACAGAAAAAGTTCTCATCAAAATTGTCCTTGAAAAGCTTTTTCCATTCTGCCGCACACCAGGTAGGCAGATGTACCCCGTTGGTTACATAACCCACATGGTTCTCTTCCGGGAAGTATCCCTTCCAGATCGGCGCAAACATTTGCTGGGATACCGATTTATGTAACTTGCTGACGCCGTTTACCTCCTGGCAGGTCTTGCAGGCGAAGACAGACATGCAGAAACGTTCCTCCTTGTCTCCCGGATTGTGACGCCCGAGATCCATCAGGTTATCCCAGGTTATACCCAACTTGCCAGGATATCCCTTCATATATTTATTGAAAAGCCCTTCGTCAAAATAATCATGACCAGCGGGTACGGGAGTATGTACGGTATAAAGTGAGGAAGCACGTACCAGCTCCATGGCCTGCCCAAAATTCAAGCCGCCATTTATGTAATCACAAAGCCGCTGGATATTGATCAATGCGGCATGCCCCTCATTACAGTGATATACATCCTTCGTTATACCCAAAGCTTTCAGCGTCATCATCCCGCCTATGCCAAGCAGAATTTCCTGTTTTAGCCGATTCTCCCAGTCACCTCCATACAGATGGTGAGTGATAGGGCGGTCAAACTCGCTGTTGAGTTCATTGTCCGTATCCAGCAGATAAAGGGGGATACGCCCCACACTGGCTTTCCAAACATTGGCATGTACCACAAAACTGTCGGCATAGGGGACGTGGATTACCAGTTGTTTCCCATCCGGTTGCATTACCTTTTCAATCGGGAGCTGCCCGAAATTCTGCGCTTTATAATTGACTGTCTGCTGGCCGTCCATGGAAAGCGACTGGTCAAAATAACCGTAACGGTACAAAAGTCCTATGGCACAAAGGTCCACATTGCTGTCCGACGCCTCTTTCAGGTAATCCCCCGCCAACATTCCCAAACCACCGGAATATATCTTAAGAACTTCATCCAAGCCGTATTCCATGCTGAAATAAGCTATTGACGGGCGCTGGTGGTCCGGTTCCACATCGATGTATTTTTTGAAGGCGGAATAGACGGCATCCATTTTATAGACAAAGTTCTCATCATGTGCCAGCGCTACCAGCTTTTCATAATTTATCCGCTCCAGAAACAATACCGGATTCTGTTCCACCTCTTTCCAAAGTCCCGGGTCCAAATCACAATACAGTTTCTTTACGTCATCATTCCATGTCCACCAGAGATTATGTGCGATTTCTGCAAGCTTCCGCAGTTCTGCAGGAAGATGTGAACCTACTGTAATCTCCCTCCATTGAGGGGTATTTACATTATAACTTGAATATTCCATGACATTTTATATTAAATTAAATAAGTTCTAATCTTTATTCAATCCTTTTATTATTTTTCGTTTACCGACAATCCATACCGTATCATTCTCCTTGAAAATTGTATCAGGGTCTGGATTCATAATATTCACGGTACTTCTCTCTATTCCGATAATGATGCTATCCGATATGTCTGCCTCCCGGATCGTCTTTCCGATCAATGGTGAACCTCCTTCGACAGGAAATTGCCCTATTTCCATCTCATCCTGCGAGGATGTTCCGTTCCCGTTCCTTTCTACCTTCTTTTGCTCCATGGATGTCCGGAAGCTTTCCAACTGCCGGTCCGTACCTACGACCGTAACCTTGTCATATGGATAGAGATGCTCTTCCCCTTGTGGTATATCCAGGCGTTTTTCTCCACGGGTGATTGAAATCACATTTATCTGAAACAAGGTGCGCAGGCTGCTTTCTTTTAATGTTCTGCCCACATATATGGAATCAGGGGATACTGTGAAATCCGCCAAATGTAATTCCTTGAACGGGATATTGCTGCCAAGGGTGGAGCCTGTATCACTTTCTGTAGAAAGTCCATTCCCATCCGTCCCTTGAAAGTTTGCCATAAATTGTCTCTCTATAGTCAGCGACCGTTTCTTGATCCGCTTGGAGAAATAAATGACGGCAATGATAAGGGAAGAAACTACCAGCCCGGCTCCCAAGGCAACATTGAAAAGATGGGTAATGATACTCATCATGATAATCGTGCAAATCAGTATTTTGACAAGTACGATTGATACCAAAGGCCCTCTGTTGAACTTGTTGTCCGTCCAGAGTTTACGGAACTCGGCTGAATTGTTCTTTTTCATGATGATGGCCCATAGAAACGGGGATATGACAAGAAAGATGATGATGAAGCCCAACAAGTTCCCTTCCATTCCCGGCAGACTTTTCCTAATCAAAGGATGCACATAGGAAAAATATAAAGTGATGAAAAAAACGCATACGACCAGATAGAGTGTGACAGACACCAGCATAGACCGGATCAGTTTATGCCAAGTGCCCTGGTGTTTTACAGTCATTGCCCCGGACGTATAGTGTACGAGATAATCTTTCAGGAATCCAGGCATGTGGATGTCTATAAACCGGTATGCCGGTTCCGAAAGCCGTATCATATAGGGGGTAAGAAAAGTCGTTATGACAGATACGGCCACTATAACCGGATAGAGATACTTGTCCGTGACATTCAGACTGACGCCTAAAGATGCGATGATGAATGCGAACTCACCGACCTGTGTCAGTGAAAAGCCGGACTGTATGGCAATTTTCAACGGCTGGCCGGAAAGCAGGACACCAAAGCTCCCGAACAGGACCTGACCGGACAGTACCAGCAATGTCAGGATAAGAATAGGGACGGCATATTCCCACATCATGGCAGGATCGATCATCATTCCCACCGACACGAAAAATATGGAAGCGAACAGGTCTTTTACCGGCTGTACGATATGTGCGATTTTTTCCGCTTCAACGGTCTCTGCCAGCAGGGACCCCATGACAAAGGCTCCCAATGCGGCAGAAAATCCCGCTTTTGTCGCAATCATCACCATTCCCAGGCAAAGTCCCAGAGAGGTTATCAATAAAATCTCGTTGCTGGTGAAACGGCGTATCTTCTTCAGCAGGGTAGGTATCAGATAGATACCCAATGCCGACCAGAAAATCAGGAAAGCGGCCAGCTTCAATATACTTTCCAGCATCTCCTTCCCTTCAAAATGTTTGCCTACCGCCAACGTGGAAAGAATAACCATCATCACTACCGCCACCAGATCTTCGATGACAAGAATCCCCAAGACAATGCCGGTGAATTTCTGTTGGAGAAGTCCCATGTCATTGAAGGCCTTGAATACGATGGCCGTGGACGACATGGACAACATTCCACCCAGAAAAATACTGCTCATGTGGGAGAACCCCATTGCATTCCCCGCTGTATAGCCTATGAACATCATGCCACATACAATAGTGACAGTGGCAACGATAGCCGTAATGCCCACATTTATCAATTTCTTGAACGAAAAGTCCAGTCCCATCGCGAACAGCAGAAAAATGACACCGATGTCCGCCCATATTTTGATATTGGCAGGATCGGAAACAGTCGGGACCAGGGAAACGGAAGGACCCGCCATAATACCGGCTACAATGTAGCCCAATATGACCGGTTGCTTCAGCCACTTGAAAATGACGGTTACAATACCGGCAATAATCAGAATTATGGCAAGATCCGATATTAAAGGAGCAACTTCTGACATATTAACGGTTATTTTAGATCGATAATTCGTTAAGGACCCGGATCAGGCTTTTGTCAATAGGCTTGTCCTTTTTGATTGCCTGGACAAAAGGAACATAAACAATCTCGTTGTTCCGTATGCCTATCATAACATTTCGCTGGCCTTCCATTAAGGCCTGGATTGCGGCTTCACCCAGCCGGCTTGCCAGTATGCGGTCATTGGCACTCGGAGCGCCACCCCGTTGCAGATGGCCCAGGATAGAAACCCTGACATCATATCCGGGATATTCCTTCTTTACCCGGTCGGCGTAATACATGGCACCTCCATTCTTGTTTTCAGGACTTTCGGTCACAATTACGATGCTGCTGTTTTTCGTCTTTCTGAATCCACGTCCGATGAATGTTTCCAACTGGTCCACGTCCGTCCGGTCTTCCGGAATGATGGCCGCTTCAGCACCGGAAGCTATTGCGCTGTTTTGTGCCAGGAAGCCCGCATCACGCCCCATCACCTCGACAAAGAAAATGCGGTCGTGCGAGGTGGCCGTATCCCGGATTTTGTCCACACACTCCACGATGGTGTTCAGGGCCGTATCATATCCTATGGTAAAATCGGTGCCGTACAGATCATTGTCAATGGTGCCGGGCAATCCTATGCACGTCACATCATACTCCTCCGCAAAGATCCGGGCTCCCGTCAGGGAACCGTCTCCACCAATAATTATCAATGCATTGATGTTCTCTTTCTGTATGATCTCATAAGCTTTCTTGCGTCCTTCGGGAGTGATGAAAGTCTCGGAGCGGGCTGTTTTCAGTATGGTACCTCCCCTCTGGATAATGCTGCTTACGTCTTCCGTAGTGAGTTCTTTCACTTCACCGGCAATCAGCCCCTCGTAACCTCTATAAATTCCTTTCACTTTAAATCCGTTAAAAATAGCGGCGCGGGTCACGGCACGGATAGCCGCGTTCATTCCGGAAGCGTCCCCTCCGGAAGTCAGAATTCCTATATATTCATCTTTTTTCATCTATCTCAGTTCTTGTTTTGTTTCATTCTGCCAATATAGCTTTCAGTTTTTTCCGGCAGTGAAAAATACGGCTCTTTATAGTTCCCAAACTCACGCCGGTTCTTTCCGCTATCTCACGGTATTTGAATCCTGACAGGTACATCTCAAAAGGTATGAAATGTGACTCCGGTACACTTTTGATGGCATTACGTATCTTTTCCAGGTCATAGTTCTTGTCCACCTCCTCTGTACGGGACTCGTCCATGATCCGCGAATAATATGCAGGATCGGAGGATATGTACAGGCGGGTATGACCGACCTCCGCCCGGTAACCGTTGATAAACGTGTTGCGCATGATGATAAACAGCCACCCTTTGAAATTCGTGTTCTTGTTGTAACTTTCTTTGTGAAGCATTGCCTTGAGCAGGGTATCCTGCAACAGGTCTTCCGCCTTCTCCCTGTTAGCTGTCAGTTTGTACGCAAAACGGAACAGTTCGTCCTGTACGCCAAGTAGTTCTTTTTCAAAATTGAATTCCTTCATCGGTTGTGCCGGTTCCCTGTTCCGGAAGTGTCTGTTAAAGGTCGGACGGCTTTTCCGAACAAGAAAAGCCTGTCCGACCTTACGACATTCCAGATCTGGAATTATTTAACCTCGATAGCCTTGAAAGTTTTTTGTTTTTCTTCCTCCTTCATTTTCGGGATTTCAATGGACAGAATCCCGTGTTCGACTTTTGCGGAGATCTTATCCTTCTCCACATTTTCAGGCAGCAGGATGGTCTGCTGGAACTTGGAATATGAGAATTCGCGGCGGAGATACTTCTTGTCTTTCTTCTCCTCCTTCTTCTCTTCTTTCTTTTCCATGCAGATTGTCAGGTTGTTGTTCTCGTCAACATTCACCTTGAAATCATCCTTTGTCATTCCGGGAGCCGCCATTTCAACCTTGTAGTCCTTGTCATTCTCAATGACATTGATGGCAGGAGCCGTAACTCCCGTTTTTGCCAGCCACTCATTCTCGAAGAAATCGTTAAAAATACTCGGCAACCAGTTTGAGTTTGTTTTTACAGGTACCATTTTTACCTCCTTTTTTAATTGTTAATAAATAAAATATTCAAAAAGACAATACAATCCAGTCTGATTGACTGACTTTTATCGTCTGATCATACCTTGTTCGGCTACAGCCTTTGTCCGTTTCCGTATCTCTTCCGGGTTTCCAAGGTAGTAGTCCTTGACAAGAACCAGTCTGTCGTCAAATTCAAAGACATAAGGAACCGCCGTAGGCAGGTTCAGGTTGGAAATATCCGTATCGGAAATCCCTTTGAGATGCTTGATGATTCCGCGCAGGCTGTTGCCATGGGCGACTACCAGCAGGCTGTCCTTATACATCAATGCGGGAAAGATGATGCATTCCCAGTAAGGCATGACACGCCCAATAGCATCTTTCAGGGATTCCGTACGGGGAAGTTCCCTATCTGGCACACCGGCATAGCGGATATCCATGCCCGGATTACGGGGATCATCTTTGCCTACCGGAGCGGGAGCCACGTCATAGCTTCTTCGCCAGATGTGTACTTGTTCTTCACCATATTGGACCGTCGTCTCACTCTTATTCAGTCCTTGAAGCATGCCGTAATGCTTCTCGTTCAGCCGCCAGGTCTTTTCAACCGGAATCCAGTCTTCATCCAGCCGGTCCAGGACACAGTTCAACGTTTTTACGGCACGTTTCAAGTAAGAAGTGTAAGCTGCCTCAAAAGAAAATCCGGCCTCCCGTAATGCATCGCCTGCCTTGCAGGCTTCTTCGACTCCTTTCTCGCTTAAATCCACGTCCGTCCATCCGGTAAAACGGTTTTCTTTGTTCCATAGGCTTTCGCCATGACGTAATAACACTATTCTTTTCATGGATACTTCTCCTTTATGCAATGGTTATTGAAGAATCCAGATATACGTCCTGAATGGTGTTCAGAAGTTGAACTCCGTCTTTCATCGGTTTCTGGAAAGCCTTACGACCGCTGATCAGCCCCATACCACCTGCACGCTTGTTTACTACTGCCGTTACGACGGCATCATGCAGGTCGGATTCCCCATGGGATTCCCCGCCCGAGTTGATCAATCCGACACGTCCCATATAGCCATTCGCCACCTGATAACGACAAAGGTCTATCGGATGGTCAGTGGTCAGTTCCGAATACATACGCTCGTTTGTCTTTCCGAATCCGATAGCCTTGAAACCGCCGTTATTGGATGGGAGCTTCTGCTTCACGATATCGGCTTTGATGGTAACCCCGATATGGTTGGCTTGTCCTGTTAAATCGGCAGCGGCATGATAGTCGGTTTCATCCTTTTTGAAGCTGCTGTTTCTCAAATAGCACCATAAAATAGTAGCCATTCCCAGTTCGTGGGCATATTCAAAAGCCTGTGACACTTCTACTATCTGGCGGCGGCTTTGTTCCGAACCGAAATAAATGGTAGCGCCGACAGCTACAGCACCCATGTTCCATGCCTCTTTTACCGTACCGAACATTACCTGGTCGTAGCTGTTCGGATAAGTCAACAGCTCGTTATGGTTCAACTTCACGATGAAAGGAATCTTATGGGCGTACTTACGTGCCACAGCTCCCAGAACTCCGAATGTGGATGCCACGGCGTTGCATCCTCCTTCAATGGCCAGCTTTATGATGTTTTCGGGATCGAAATAAAGCGGATTGGGGGCGAAAGACGCTCCTGCAGAATGTTCTATCCCCTGATCCACCGGCAGGATGGAGACATACCCGGTATTGGCCAAACGCCCGTGCCCGTACAGGGCTTGTAGGCTCTCCAAGGTGCGTATATTCCTGTCGGAATTCATCCATACCTTATCTATCATATCCGGTCCCGGAATATGGATAAGTTGTTTGTCTATCGTCTTACATGTATGGTTCAGGTAGTACTCAGCCTGTCCTCCCAATAAATCTACTATTTTCATCTTATTTATTTTTATTGATTATTCTGGTTTATGACTCCCGTTCACCCAGTTTTGCATCCATAAAAAGGATAGCACTGTCTCCGGCTTTCCTTAGCCGACTAACAATATTGAGTACATTCGCTTCTTCTTCTACCTGCTCACGAACAAATTGCCACAAGAAGTTCTGAGTGGCATTGTCTTTCTCTTCGGATGCTACCTGTACCAATTCATCAATCAGTTTGGAAACATGTTTTTCATGCTCCAAAGCATGTTCGAATACTTCAACAGGGTTACCCCAACCTTGTGGAACCACATCGACCTTGTCCACTTTCGGGGTTGCCTCACGCTTAATCATGTACTCAGCAATGGCATATGCATGCCCGATCTCTTCTGCAGATTGTTTCTGCATCCAGCGAGCCATTCCGGAAAAGCCCTCTCTTTCCAGATAAAAAGACATCGATAAATACAGGTTGGCAGACCATAATTCTGCTGTGATTTGCTCATTCAGGGCATTTTGCAATTTTTCAGTCATGACGAATCAAACTTTTAATGTTAATAATAAATCCAAATTATCTCTCTTCTTTAAGAACAAGCATGGGCTTGTTTCAAAATTTCAATTAATACCGGACGTATCCCGCTGATAAAACATTCCACGGCGATCACCATCAGAATAAGTCCCATCAGTCTCATCATTACATTGTTTCCCGTCTCTCCCAAGATTTTTAAAAGCTGGGTGGACGCGCACAGAATAAAGAATGAAAGAATGCAGACCAAAGCGATTACGCCAAGCAATACTATTTTGAAAGTATATTCCGAAGCATCTTCCATCAATGTTATTCCACTGGAAATCGCTCCCGGACCGCATAACATCGGAATGGCAAGAGGTGTGATGGTTATATCTTTGGAATATTCTTTTCGTTCAGTTTCATTCAGTTTCACATGGGTGAAATGTGCCTGCAACATATCATATCCGATTTTAAAGATGATGATACCTCCCACAATCCGGAATCCGTCTGTTGAGATGCCGAAAAAATGAAACAGGAACCTGCCCGATAATGTAAAAAGGACTAATATGATAAATGCAATGGTACATGCTTTCAAGGCGATACATCTGCGTTCTTTCGTATCCATTCCATCAGTCATTTGCAGGAATACCGGCATCACTCCAAGCGGGTCCATCAAGGTGAATAGCGAAGTGAAACACAATGTTATATATACAAATATATCCATGATGACATATATTTTATTGTCGATTATTATATCGCAAAAAACATACCAGATAGCATTCTGCAATATTAAATTTTGCAGAATATCAATCTTAAATCCATACCGTCAAAAATAAGGTAGTCTCCGTTCGTTTTCCTTGGCGAGGATACGTAATAATTCCATAAATACCGTACTTACATATATACGGTCTGCATACAGCCCGCTGATGAAAGAATGGAAGGACATGTTCACATTCCGGCATAATATGAGAAATGTGTTTACCTGACATGATATGTACTGCTCGTGTTCAAGCAATTCATTCAGGGCATTCAATGGCGTTGTCCATTCATGTGTATCCCGTTTCATTTCATTGATTGCAACACATCCTCCATCATGGCATATCCGATTCATCATCTGATAAACCTTGTTCATATTGTCCTGTGCTTGGGAGTTTAGCCAGGAGCTAAGTATTGGAAGCCGTTCATCTTCAAAATAGACCTGCAATGACAGGTATAAACCGGTTGACCATATTTCTGTATTGATCAACTCATTCATGGCGTTTTCTATTCGTTTATCCATTATCACTCTGAATATTGAAAATCCATTACTAATATTATGTGTTATTCCCTGTATATAAAAATTCCATTCGATTGTGGGTAACCCATAAAACGGAATTCTTAAACGAGGCTTAAATAATAGGATACTTATCCGCATAGACAAATTGTCACAAAAATAGTGCTATGGTGTCTTTTTGTCTTGTCTTCCTTGCAGAATATCCAATAAGATATCCAGTTCTCTTTCTATTCCTTCAATCTTATCGGAAATACAGTCCAAAGTATTATGGTGCAGACTAGCTTTACAGTCCTGCAACTCTCTTGATAGAGAAAGTACCTGCAACCAAAGTTCTTCCTCTGTGTGACAGGGGGAGTTACTATTATCTAGTACCATAGAAGGAGAAGGCAGAAAAGTGTCTTGGCATGTAATTTGTATGATTATGATAATGAACGGTATGTCCCGAAAGAGACAGGATGGAAATGAAAGGATAGAATATTCCACAAAAGACAGTAACAAACGAAGGGGGGGAAGTCGTTGGAGACAGTTGTCTCGCTTTTAAAACAAGTTGCTTTCATAATGTTTATAATAAGCCAACCCTGTTCCCTGGAGTTGTGTTTATATAAAGTTAAGCGTGGGAACTTTGGTATTACCGTTCAGAAGTATCCCCATACTCAACAACATATAATACACAAAGCCCCACGCCTATATATAACAAAAATCTATATAAATAGTACGTGGAGCGTCCAATGTATTATCCAATTGTTGTTTCGAAATTGGAGATTTCCTGAACTTGGATAATGCCTTAACGCTTTACTATAAATCTTCTATTTTTAAAAGACTAATACAAATGTAATAAAAGAAATGAATTCTTTCAAAGGAAATATCTCCTTTTTTAAGGGGTGGCTTAATTTTTCTTCATTAAAAGTCTTAGAATTACTGCCTGCCAAAGCCCGTCACAATTTTTTTGAAATCCTCAAGCTGTACATTAAGCTCTATATAGTACAAGCAGAAAAACAGACCATGATGCCGCAGGCAGTATAGGCCATAACCCACTCTTCCGTGAGTATCTTATCTATTTGACAATAATAAAAATGTAAAGGAGGATAATGGCATGGACAATATTCGTATCCCAATACATATAGGTTAACATATAAGGGAAAATGGTCACGGAGCCCACAAACCGTAGAATGAAAAAATATATTTCCATCGTGCACGGTTTATGCCTCTATCCGGATATTTGGCCGGTGCCGCAAAATGCACAATGTATACTCCATAAAAAACACCAGGGAGGAAAAATAAGTCATACTGAACAACGCCTGTCTGTAATGGGTCATGGATACAAATGGACTACAGATAATGGCTGCAATGGATATAACGATACAATCAAGCACAAAATAATGTACGAACGTGCCTATCAGTTGCATTTGGATGAAGCAGTACCACTTCATGCGATGTTTGGTTAGATTGAGTATGGATATAGGGGCTTAAAAATTAGACAGATACAAATTTACTAAAAAAGGAGAGGCTGTCTCAAAAGAGGTGTTTACAAACTTACTTTTGAAGATTTCATCCTTTCAAACTGCTTTTTCGTTGCCATAAGCCTCCTAAGAGGCTACTTTTGCAAGATTATATGCTATGGCTAGCAGGGCGAACTCAATTTCAACCTTCTTAAATCCACGAAGATGGAACCTCTTGAAGTGCTTGTTGTTCTTGAGGTTTCCAAATACGGCTTCCACATCCTGTGGTCGCTGACTGCGATATTTCAGACCTTCATCAGAGAGTAGCTTTTCACGTTCTCTTTCCTTGATTTTCCTCAGACGGTGATTTACCTGTACAATCCTTTCCGAGCGGCTTCTGTAGCACCGGCATCTTAACGGGCAGTCCTTATAGTTACGTGCCTTGTATCTTGATATGGTCTGCACAAAACCGTTGTTTGTTACCCGCCTTGCATCGGAGAGTCTTTCCATTCTCTGTCCCGTAGGACAATACATGCCGTCGGTTTCTTCGTTATGAAAATAATTGTACTTTATAAAGGTTTCAATGCCATGTCTGAAAGCATACAGATAGTTCTCTTCACTTCCGTATCCGGCATCACAGACAGACACGTCAGGGTATCTGCCGTAGAGGGAATGGAAATCATCCATATGCAGAGGATAGGTGGAGGTATCGCCCAACACTGATGGATGGTATAGTTCAGAATGAACTGTTTATTGGTACTGAACTGGGGATTGTATCCGGGTTTGAGTTGTCTGTTCTTCATATGGTCATCTTTCATGCGCATGAAAGTAGCATCATTGTCTGTCTTTGAGTAGCTGTTACGTCCGTCAAGTATCTTTCCCTGCGATTCATATTTCTTGAGCTGTTCAGGCCATGACTTCCTTACACGTCTTACCTTCGCTTTCATCTTCTTGTCAGCATCCACTCCATTCAGGGCATCATCTATCTGCCCGAGTGCCTTTTCCACTTTCTCCGGGGTGATATCCTGATAGGCAACCGGAGCGGAATCACGCAGTTCCTGCTTGGTGAGGGACTCGGCGTATTGCCATATCTCCTCAAGCTGTTCCGCGATTCTGGATATGCGGGTATGTATAGATTTGCCCCCCAGACGAACGTATAACGGTTGGCGTTCACCTCCATCTTCGTCCCGTCAGTACAGGCCACATCCAGACTTACAAAACCTTCCGCCACGAGAAACTTTACAATGGTTGCAAATATCGTCTTCAGCACATCCTTTAGCCGGCTGCTGCGGAAACGGTTGATGGTATTATGGTCAGGAGTTACATTGCCGGTAAGCCACATGAAGCGTATGTCATTACGACAGAACTCTTCTATGCGACGGCTGGAATAGATATTACGCAAATGCATAGACAAGAATCTGAAGCATCATGCGTGGGTGGTACGCAGAACAGCCTTTAGGGGAATACTTACGGTAAAGTGCTTCAAGGTTTATCTGTTCAATGATGCGGTGAACAACCCGGACCGGATCGTTCCGGGGAATAAAATCGCCTAAACATGGAGGTAAAAGCAGATTATCGTTGGATGTGTAACTTTTAAACATTATCTTTGGGATATCTTACTTGATGCCCTAAGATACAAAAAATTAGGGAGATGGGCAAGTTCTGGCTGAGCGAAGTTAGGGCTTACCCGATTTTTTGCAGACACAAAAAAGGCCATCCCAAAGTTTATTTGAGACAGCCTTGTTTATTTTATGTGCAAATGTAACTGTTATCCTAAATAACCATTCAGAATTATTTCAGCATTTCACCTTTTTCGTTGAAAAACACAACGCTTTCGGTTCCGACGGCATCAACCAAAGTTACTTTATAAGTCTTTACGCCATCTTCTGCCACTTCTACGGCTGCTTCCTTAATGGTGGATTCAGCATAGTCTTTCTTGATGGCGTCCTGAACTGCCTGCGGGAGTTCCTTTATATCAATCGGTTTAAACTCGTTCACCATTGCAACGATTTCAACATCTGATGCCATGTTGTTAGCGAATGCTACTGAACTACCTAATCCCATTACCAGTGCTACTGCAAACAATACCTTTTTCATAATGCTAATTATTAAATTGTTAAACATCTTATCGTCTTACGCTAAAGAATAGACAATCACCGTGCCAAATAAATGGATATTTATCATATTGCTGTAAAACAGACCCTTATGAATTATTCATATTGCATAATGCAAATGTCTGATGGGCATTTTTTCTACAATGATGTGGAATGCGATACACATGGCTACACATGGTCTAACGACTGTGAATAAGAGAGTTGAGACGTTAAAATCATGCAGACGGCATGCGAAAGGAGTCGTAACGAAAGTAATCTCTCCATTACGGCTCCTGGTTATTATCCTTCTACTGTTAAAAAGTAATATCCAATTTCACCATGAATGTTATCGAACGATAGCCGCACTCCTTGCTCAACAGGTTGTTCACCATAAACTGGAAAGCGACTCCCTTTGTCACTTTCACGCCGAAGTAATTGCGTATATGTTCGTAAAGGAGATAGCCCATTCGCTGGGATTTGAAAATACGGCGTTCTTCACCCAATTCTTTAAACGGTTCACCGGCTCTACTCCGCAGGAATATAGAAAACATTAATCTGCCAGATACCTTTTCATTCGCGGCGAGTACTCTGTCCGGTAGTTTCCGCAACTGTCCGTATAGATAATGAAATTGTCAATTTCCGGATGCTCTTTCTACAACTGACGGGCTTTGCGGCTCCCCAACGTCATAAAGGCCGTTGCATAGGCATCAGCAAGCATGCACTGATGGGCAATAATTGTAGCACTCAATATATCCTTTTGAACCGGATATCCTGTTATCGGATTGATGGCATGAGCGTATTTCCTTCCATCTTTCAGATAGAAATTACGGTAGTTGCCGGAAGTTGCGAGTCCCAGCCGTTCCGACAGTTGCACAATTTGTTCAAGCTCGGAGTTTGTTCCGGTACTGTCATCCTTCGGTCTGACAATGCCAATGCACCAATTCCACCCTTGCGGGTTCTTTCCTTTCGCTATCATTTCGCCGCCGATGTCTATCATATAGTTCGATATGCCTTTGCGGTCGAACAAACACGCGATTATGTTACAGATAGTACCGCCGCCGAGCACCGAGAAATTGAGCAGGATGCGGGGATCGTCTTTCATCACACGGTTGCCCTGTAAACGCACTTTTCGGAAGCCTACAAAGTGGCGGATACTGTCTACGAGTTGCGGAGTGATGCTGTCAAACTTTGTAAAGCCAAATCCCCACAGGTTGATAAGCGGTGCACAAGTTACGTCAAATATCCCGCCTGTTTGTTCCGACGCTTGCATGGCTGTGCGGAAAGGATTGCATCAAGTTATATATCTTACGATGTTTTTTGTGCCAAGTGTATCTCTATGTAGAATACATTTCTAATTAGCTAAGCGATATATGAAACTAATCTTATCGAAAATTTTGTCCGTATCTTCTCCGACCTTTGGGTTAATCAGTTCAGCATATATCTGCATAGAAAAGATTGATTTTGTGTCCTAATACTTTTGTAAAGTTTCTTATGGCACGCCTTTTAATATACCCGAAACAACAAAGGTATAATGTCCGATATGAAAAAAACTGGATTTTTATTGAAGCGAATCAATTCTTTTATTATTTTTACCTTTCCTTCCATAACCAACGTGGTGCGCCGTTGCGCCCTGCAGCTGCTCATGTCGAAACAGAAAACACTGGACAAGCAGACGCTGAAGGAAGCCTTACAGAAAGAAACACAGAAAATGTGAAATTATTACGTGGACTCCGACGGACCGCCCTGCTTGTGTTACCGGCTGCCTTGCCCGGGATGAACCTTTGAGATGCAACCGCCAGACAAAGGGGAAGAGGAACACTTCCATACCCGTAACCCGGCAGGACAGTCTTATGCCAGGGACACAACTATAGAAAAAAGGACAGACCTGATAGTAAGATGCGTTTGGCAAAAAAGGAAATGATGAATATTAATAATAGAAAAAGACATTTGTTCCGCAAAGCATACGCGGATATGTACATAAAAGAAGAGAAATATCTTCAAAAGGAGGATTGTTTTCCAGCCCCCCATTATTGGTAGTTTTTAGGAGATAAAGCCTAAGGATATTTTGTTCTTCTCACTTGAAAACCTTATTTTTGCATAACAAAAACGTCCTTTGAATGTATGCAAGATGAAACAAGCCGCTGAATTTCGCTCGTTTCTAAATAGTTACCTATTAAATAAAAATAACAAGAGAACTATTTAATTTTCAGTTAGATAGCAAAAGCATTGTGTTTCGCAAGGTGGTATGAAACATTCTTGTTCATGATTCCGGCTTCCTTTACCCATGGCTTCAGATACTTTGAGAGAGCATAGGGAGTCAGATCAGGAAACACATTGCTGTCAGCATTCCTTTCAGTGTCCGGCAACCATTTCAGTGCCTGTTCTGGCAGAGGAATATAAACGACATTTTCAGTTTTTTTCATTCTGGTAGCCACTTTCCATGTACCATTGTCACTGTAGATGTCTTTCCATTTGAGGGTCCGGACATCGCTCAGGCGCAGTCCACAATTACAGGAAAACAGGAATGCACGTTTTATAGTTTCATTTCCACACTTTGCTCTGATAAGCTGCTTTACTTCATCGATTGTAAGATATTCCCTGACAACTTCGACCGGCTGTATCTTTTCAGACGACGATAAAAGGGAAAAGGGATTTGTAACAAGTATTCCTTCACGGACGGCCGTGTTAAGGGCTGTATTCAGTTCACAGAGTATATTGAATCCGGATTTGGGGCTCAGACATCTCCCATCCGACATTTTGTATTCAGTCTTAAGATAATTGGAAAAACCGATGCAGAAAGACTTGTCAATCTGACACAACTCTAAATCTTCACTGTATGTTAAAAGGAATTTTTTGGTTCTTGTGATTTTCGATAGTTCTCTTACACCTCTGTTCTTTTGGATTGTATAGTATTGGTCCATCCATGAAGATAACATGATGGGGGATTGTCCCGTATCTTTGATGGAAATATATTTATCCGGTACCGGGTTCTTCTGGAGTTCTTTAGTACGTTGCTTCCTGAGTTTTTCAACCTTGTTTAAGGTTGCACGGTTTTTTCTGATGGAATTGTCATCCGTCTCCACAAGCAGGAACAAATCAGGAAGACGTTCATACGTGCGCTTTCCATTCTGGTAAATCTCAAAAGATATGGATTTACGCCCGTCTGCCTTGGTAGTAAACCGGACTTTTACGGGATCTTTTGTATATTTGCCTCTGTCTCCTTCCATCACTTCTAATTTTGTTACAGCTACAAAGGTAACACAATTCCCCATATTTATCGCAAAAACGAGTAACAAAATTGCAGCAAAATAAGCTATTTAATAAAACGAAAGGAATCAAAGGCAATTTTATAAGTATCTATAAATTAGCATTATGAGTTGCTTTTATTTCTGTTTCTTTCTTTTGATTTTCGTATTTAAGGTATTAAGCTCCCCCATAGGGCTTATTACTGGCATACGGGCAAGCCCGGCACGGATTAATACTACATCTCATACGATGCGGGGGGGTGTCCGGATTTCAGTGTACATATAAAAGGAAGCATGGCAGATTGCACCTGCATGATGAAACCTGCCATCACTTTGCTTTATTTCCATATCTACACCCCGGCAATAAAGTAAAGCCGGGAAATGTCATAGAAAAATGTCACACCGATGGGGTTAAACGCTAACGGCTCAGTAATAGAAATCACGGTTGAATCTGTATTCCTTGCCTTCTTTGACGACCATCCGCTTGTTGCTCAGGAATGTTGCGAGCTTTACGGCTTTGTTGTGCCCCAGTTTTATTCCTTGCCGTCCGTAGCCCTCTTTCAGCTGTTCAATCAAGTTGTCATAGCCATTGATATTGCCGCCCTCAAAAGCGGCGTTCAAAGCGGAACGGTGCGAATCCTCAGGTATTTCCTTGTACGGGTCGACCAGTTCCTTAGGCGGGCGTCCTGGCTGCCTTTTCTGGGGCTGATATGACTCCACCTGTCTGGGTAGGGAATCATCGTTTACCCGGAAGGCAAACGGCTCAAACTCACGGTCACGGCTGTGTATGGCTTCCACCACGCTAATGGACTTGTCGTCTTTGTCTGGCTCTATCTGCATGACTGTTTCCGCCTTGTTGTTCAGTTCCGTGCCGACATGCCCGCGTGCGTGTTCGTCATTCTTGTTCTGATGCAGGACGGTATGGATGTGTATCTGCCGGTCATCGGTCCATTGCATGAACTTGGATATCACATCGGTGGATTCACCGGGTGAATTGATATCATGGATGAAGTCCCGGATGCCATCTATGATGACCAGACCTAAATCGGGTATCATGCCGATTGCCTCTTCCGTTATTGCCAGTCGTACTTCTGGCGAATATTTCCGAAGTGCCAGCATCTTCAGATTGTCGGCATCACAATCTTTCGGCAGGCCTGCCATCCTCAGTATTCTGTCGAGAACTTTTTGGCAATGGTTCTTGCCTGTTCCGTGTCAATGTAGAGAATTTTCTTTTTGTCTTCCGGGAAACAGAAGGTGTGTCGTAATACACGATGCGCCTTCTTTTTTTTCATTGACTATAAAAATCGACTCATTTTTTTAAGCTGCGATATTTTGAGGATTTCTTTGATTTATGCGTTCTCAACATCTAAATAGAACAACTGTAAGCTCATAAAACGGTCTAATCAGCCAATCCATACCTTCTTTAGTCATTTTTGCACACATCTTTTTTATATTGAAGGCAATGGCAAAGAAGGCAAAGTCCATGAAGACCTTATCCTTTCCAAAATGGCGGAAACGTTTGTAATTCATATTGTTTTTCATTTGTCCGAACACGGCTTCCGGTTCTATGCATCTCTGTCCTCTGTGTTTCAGCCCTTCCTCTGAGCAGAGCAACTCTTTGGCTTTTTGCTTGTATTTTCTGAGTCTGTGATTCAACTCTATCGTTCTGTTCCCCTTTGCTTTAAAACATCGGCATCTTAGCGGACAGCCTTCACATCTGATGGCTCTGTACCTGGCATTTTCGCTGACATATCCGGATGCTGTTTTCACATGTCTAGTCCCTATCCTTTGCATCTTCTGTCCCATGGGGCAGATACAAAAGTCTTGTTCTTCATTGTAGTAGAAGTTTTCCGCCTTGAACGGGTCCGGTTTGAATCTCGGCCGCTGTTCCATGTGGAAGTAGTTGTACTTGACGTAGGCTTCCATACCGTTTTCTGACATGAAGCGGTAATTCTCCTCAGAACCGTAGCCGGAATCGGCAACCACCGTATGGGCCAGCCTGTCATATCTGCTTGAGAAGGATTGCAGGAAAGGTATCAGGGTCAGTGTATCCGTAGGGTTCGGGAAGAGTGCAAAGTCGGTAATGAACTGGTTCCCGGTGCCGATCTGGAGGTTGTAACCGGGCTTTGTCTGGCCGTTACGCATGGCATCCTCCTTCATTCTCATGAAAGTAGCGTCATTGTCCGTTTTGGAATAGGAATTCCTGTCCTGCAGCGTGTCCAGACGGTTGTCGTATTCCTGTAGCTTGTCCCTGTGCTCTTCCAACTCCTTCAGCTGTTTGCGTTTCTTTTTCAACGCAGTCTTTTCCTCTTTCGTGGAGGGTTCAGGAACCTGTTCGAGTGCTTGACGCAATTCTCCCGCCATTTCAGTCAGCATGGCCGGAGTGAACTCAATCTCCTCATTGCTTTCCGATGAGTTCTCCTGGGCGATGACATTGTCTATCTGCCCTAGCAGGATATGTATCTTCTTCATCAGGCGTTCACGGTTCCGCTCAACCGTTTTCCGCCAGACGAAAGTATACTTATTGGCTTTGGACTCAATCTTTGTCCCGTCAATGTATTCCACATTCAAGCTGATGAAGCCTTTGGAAGAGAGAAGGAGTACGGTTTGGGTAAACACCTCGTTGATTTCATTCTTCACCCGGTTGCGGAAACGGTTGATGGTGATGAAATCCGGTTTCTCATATCCGGCAAGCCAGATATAATGGATGTCACGGTGAAGGAGCTTTTCGATTTTCCGGCAGGAGTAGATGTTGTTCATATAGGCATACAGAATGACCTTGAGCATCATCCTGGGATGGTAAGGGCTGCGCCCGCATTCCTTATACAACTTCCTGAAACTTTCAAGGTTCAGGCTCTCAACCAAAGCGTCAACCATCCGAACTGGATCATGCTCTGCAATATCCTCGTCAATTCTTGGAGGAAAAAGCACTGTTTGGTTGGGATTGTAAGGACGAAAATGTATCTTTGTCATAGTATAAAATGTTATGCTTAAAGATACAAAATCTTTAGGTAATAACAAAGCCCCTGCTTGTGAAAGTCGGGGCTTTGTGCATAAAAAAAGAAGGTGCGCATTTTGACACACCTTCTTTTATTATTGTTGGGGGAGCGGAAAAACGCCCCCTGCAGTGTATGTGGAATCAAAGCTTGTATAATCCCTTTTTGGGGAAGTCCAGTTCCGGATTGCCTTTATAGCCGATGTTTCCGCTGCCGCTGGTACGTGCTTTCAGGAAGTCGGTGGCGTGGCATTTGATGTCTCCCGAACCGGATACGCTTGCCGAAACGCGTTTTGCCTGCAGGCCGGATGCAAACAGGTCGCCCGAACCCGCTACACGGTAATCGGCTTCCTGGGAAGTTCCCGTCAGTACTGCCGTGCCCGATCCTGCCACGGATGCTTCGGTGCCGGCGGCCGATACGTTGTCAAGCTTCAAATCTCCGGAACCGGCTATGGATGCCGTGAGATTGGCGCAAGTGATGTTGCTGCCTTCTATGTCGCCCGACCCTGTCACGGATACGTTAAGATTGCCGGTGCAGGTTATGTTGTCCGCGTCGATGTCTCCCGAACCCGCTACGGATACTTTCAGGTTGTCTGTTTTCAGTCCGTTGGCTAACTTTACATTACCAGAGCCGGCAACGGAGATGTTGTTGAGTGTCTCGGAAGAGACGCGTATCTCCAGCTTGTTATAAGATACGCTGACGCCTTTCTTGAACTTGATATTCAAGGTGTTGTTGGCAACGTTGATGTCCAGAAGGTCTACGATATTGTCGGACGTATATATCTCTACTTGGGGCTTTCCCGCCTTTTGGGTGTAGATAACATCCGGACTGCCTGCCAGGTTCACACCGGTGAAGTTGTCTACTTTGATAGCTTTGGTTACATAATTCTTGCTTGCTTTGACTGTTTTTCCGTTGAACAGACCGGAGTTGTAGTTGCAGGTGCAAGCTGTTGTGTTTAATGCGAAGATACCTGATACGATGATTGCTGTTAATGTTTTCATGTTCAATTTATTTTAAGTATTCTTGTTCATTAGACGTAGTCTTCTTTCAAAAAGTTGCAGGGATTATGACTTTTTACCGGGAACTTCTTGTTGCCGGTTCTTATTCAAATTCTATGCCATAAGCATAAATCTTTGTTTATTAGGATGTAATGAAGAGAATACGGTGTCCGCTTTTGAACACATTGTTCGTTTTTGGTAGACAGCCGTTTGCTTTTTCGGACGATTCTTCGTTCTTTTGCCCTTATTTCAAGGAGGAAAGAACAGATGATAACGGAGCATGTTTTAGAGGATAAGGAGCTGGGACGTTTGTTGGTACGGGTGAATGTCCGTGCCCGGCGTCTGACTTTTCGTACGCGTGAGGATGCCATTCATGTAACTGTTCCGCCGGGCACAACCATCGGGGAGGTAAAGAATGCTGTGGAGCAACTGCGTCCCCGGTTGAGGGCCGCCCGAGAGAAGCAAAGCCGTCCGCTGATTGACTTGGGTTATCGGATTGATACGGAATTCTTCAAGTTGAGTTTGGTCGGCGGAGAACGCGACCGTTTCCTTTCGCGCTCGGAACTGGGGGAGATGCAGATTATCTGTCCGCCGGATGCAGACTTCTCAAATAAGGAGTTGCAGGCTTGGCTGCGTAAAGTGATTGAGGAAGCCTTGCGGCGTAATGCCAAGATTATTCTTCCGCCTCGGCTTTATGCACTCTCGTTGCGGCATAATCTTCCTTATAAGAGTGTGAAAATAAACTCCAGCAGCGGGCGTTGGGGAAGTTGTTCCGCCCGTGGAAACATCAATCTGTCCTATTTCCTTGTCCTATTGCCCAAACACTTGATAGACTATGTGCTGCTGCACGAGTTGGCGCATACCCGTGAAATGAATCATGGCGAGCGCTTTTGGGCGTTGCTTGATGGCATGACGGATGGCAAGGCGCAACTGCTGCGCAGCGAGCTGAGAAAGTATAGGACAGACTTCTGAAGCAGGCCGATTATAGTGGGAGAGGCACGGAAGCGGGCTACTGTGCCAACAGTTTCACTTCATCGCCGTCTTTTTCAAAACGATAGTTACCGCCTTTTTCGCTCAACTCAAACAGAGAAAGTCTGTCGGTTGCCTTGTCCACTATCATCAGTGCGCTTTGCTCGGCAAACCGTTTTACCTCGATATTGAAAGGCTCTTCACCGATGCACCGGTCTGCCAGCACGCTGTCATTGAGAAGAATGGAGATGGAATCGCCGGCAAAGCCTTTCACCAAAGTGATGTTGTAGGTTTCGGCAAAGTGGCGTTCGCCCTCTTTCTGCCGTTGCAGGCGCATGCTCATGTAGACGAAGATAACGACAACGAATATTACGGCAAAAGCAAGGATGCCGTTGCCTATCATAAACTGTTTGTTGGTATTCAGGTGATGTACCATGACGATTGAGTTTAAAGAACCCTGCAAATGTAGTGATTAATTTTGAATGGAAGATAAATTCGGGCAGGAGTGCTAAATATTCTTTTTTTCTCCTATTATTTTGTAGTCGAACAGATTATTTATATCTTTGCAACCGAAACGGATGAAAGGTGGAGGGGCGATTGAGCTCCTCTTTTTTGTTCCTAATGGTTAATCTATGATAGAAAAGAAAACAGTTTGTCAGATTGTAGACGAGTGGCTGGAAGATAAGGAGTACTTCCTGGTGGAAGTCATAATCAGCCCGGATGACAAGATTGTGGTGGAGATAGACCACAAAGAAGGTGTTTGGATTGAGGATTGTGTAGAGTTGAGCCGCTACATAGAGTCCCGGTTGAATCGTGAGGATGAGGATTACGAACTGGAAGTCGGTTCCGCCGGTATCGGACAACCGTTTAAAGTGCTGCAACAGTACGTCAACCACATCGGCAAGGAAGTGGAAGTATTGGCAAAAGACGGCCGCAAGCATTGCGGAGTGTTGAAAGATGCCGACGAGCGGCAGTTCACCGTTACTGTTCAGAAGAAAGTGAAAGAGGAGGGAGCCAAGCGTCCTAAAATGGTGGATGAGGACCTGACCTTTGCATACGAAGAGATAAAATATACTAAATACTTAATTAGTTTTAAATAAGACTATGGCCAAGAAAGAAGAAACTATCAGCTTGATAGATACCTTTTCGGAATTTAAAGAACTGAAGAATATTGATAGAACCACCATGGTGAGCGTGCTCGAAGAGTCGTTCCGCAGTGTGATTGCAAAGATGTTCGGAACCGATGAGAATTACGACGTGATTGTGAACCCGGACAAGGGTGACTTCGAAATATGGCGTAATCGTGAAGTTGTGGCGGATGAGGACCTTGAAAACCCGAACCTGCAGATTTCTTTGAGCGAAGCCCGGAAGATTGACGCTTCGTACGAGGTGGGAGAGGAAGTGACGGATGAGGTGAACTTTGCGAAGTTCGGCCGCCGTGCTATTCTGAACTTGCGCCAGACATTGGCTTCCAAGATTTTGGAACTGGAAAAAGACAGTATTTACAATAAATACATTGATAAGGTGGGTACTATTATCAATGCAGAGGTTTACCAGATTTGGAAAAAGGAAATGTTGCTGCTCGATGACGAAGGCAATGAATTGCTGTTGCCCAAGACCGAACAGATTCCGAGCGACTTCTACCGTAAGGGTGAGACTGCCCGCGCCGTGGTAGCCCGCGTCGACAACAAGAACAATAATCCGAAGATTATCCTGAGTCGTACGTCGCCCGTTTTCCTGCAACGTCTGTTCGAGATGGAAGTACCCGAAATCAATGACGGACTGATTACTATCAAGAAGATTGCCCGTATTCCCGGTGAGCGTGCCAAGATTGCCGTTGAGTCATACGATGACCGTATCGACCCGGTAGGCGCCTGCGTCGGTGTGAAGGGTAGCCGTATTCATGGTATTGTTCGCGAGCTTCGCAACGAGAATATCGATGTCATCAACTATACGTCGAATATCCAGTTGTTTATACAGCGTGCCCTCAGCCCTGCCAAAATCTCTTCTATCCGTCTGAACGAGGAAGAGCACAAGGCGGAAGTCTTCCTGAAACCGGAAGAGGTGTCGCTGGCTATCGGTAAAGGCGGTTTGAATATCAAGCTGGCCAGTATGTTGACTGAGTACACCATTGACGTGTTCCGCGAATTGGATGAAGCGGTAGAGGATGAAGATATCTACTTGGATGAATTCCGCGATGAGATTGACGGTTGGGTAATCGATGCCATCAAGGCTATCGGTATTGATACCGCCAAGGCTGTGTTGAATGCACCGCGCGAGATGTTGATTGAAAAGACTGACCTGGAAGAGGAAACGGTGGACGAAGTATTACGCATTTTGAAATCGGAGTTTGAAGAAGGGGAAAATTAGTGATTAGTGATTAGGGGTTAGTGATAAGTGATTTTTGGTATGTATAATAAAATCATCACTAAACACTAATCGCTAACCCCTAATCGCTAATCACTAACCACCACTTCTTTCTCCATTATTCATTAAATTAAAGTATGACGATAAGGTTAAATAAAGTAACAAGAGATTTAAATGTAGGAATCACGACGGTAGTTGAGTTCTTGCAAAAGAAGGGATATACCATTGAAGCAAATCCCAATACGAAGATTACCGACGAGCAGTACGACTTGCTTGTGAAAGAGTTTAGTACAGATAAGGATCTTAAATTGAAAACGGAGCGTTTCATTCAGGAACGTCAGAGTAAGGAACGCAACAAGGCATCGGTGGCTATTGACGGTTATGACAAGGAAGCACAGGAAAAGCCGAAAACTGAAGAGGTGGTAAAGGCTGTGGTTCCCGAAGATGTACGTCCGAAGTTTAAGCCTGTCGGGAAGATTGATTTGGATAAACTGAATCGCAAACATACTGTGGAAAAAGAGGAAGAAGCGGTGGAACCGGAGATGCCGGTGGTTGAAGAAGTAAAGGTGGAAGAACCTGCACCTGTTGTTGAGGCTCCGAAACCGGAACCCGTTCCCGAACCTCAGCCCGAGCCGACACCTGCTCCGGTGGTTGAACCTGCTCCGGCGGCAGAAGAAGAAAAAACTGCGCCGGTGGCTGCAGAACCCGTATCGGTTTCTAACGAAGAGCCTGCTCCCGCTGCAACCGAAGAGGCTGTTTCGGAAAATAAAGAAGAAAAAGAAGAAATATTCAAAATACATCAGCCTGAGTTTGTATCGAAGATTAACGTCATCGGACAAATAGACCTCGCTGCGCTGAATCAGTCTACACGTCCGAAGAAGAAATCGAAAGAGGAAAAGCGGAAAGAGCGTGAAGAAAAAGAAAAGCAGCGCCAGGATCAGAAGAAGCTGATGAAGGAAGCCATTATCAAGGAGATTCGTCGTGACGATAATAAGACGAAAGATGGCAACGATGCCAACGGCAAGAAAAAGCGCGTCCGCATTAACAAGGAAAAGGTGGATATCAACAATGCATCCAACTTCCAGCGTGGCGGAAACGATCGTCTGAAAGGCGGCCAGCAAGGGGGTAATAACCAACAAGCCGGTAAGAACAAGAATAAAGACCGCTTCAAGAAACCTGTAATCAAGCAGGAGGTAAGTGAAGAGGATGTGGCAAAGCAGGTAAAGGAAACTTTGGCACGCCTGACTTCCAAAGGCAAGAATAAGGGTGCGAAATACCGTAAGGAGAAACGTGACATGGCATCCAGCCGTATGCAGGAGCTGGAAGACCAGGAAATGGCGGAAAGCAAGATATTGAAGCTGACCGAGTTCGTGACTGCCAATGAGTTGGCGAGCATGATGGATATTTCCGTTACGCAGGTTATCGCTACTTGTATGAGCATCGGTATGATGGTTTCCATCAACCAGCGTCTGGATGCGGAAACAATCAATCTGGTAGCGGAAGAATTCGGTTTTAAGACAGAATATGTAAGTGCGGAAGTGGCTCAGGCAATCGTTGAGGAAGAAGATGCCGAGGAAGATTTGCAGCCTCGTGCTCCGATTGTAACGGTGATGGGTCACGTAGACCACGGTAAGACCTCGTTGCTCGACTATATCCGTAAGGCAAATGTTATTGCCGGTGAGGCGGGTGGTATCACGCAGCATATCGGTGCTTACCACGTGACATTGGAAGACGGACGCAAGATTACGTTCCTCGATACTCCGGGTCACGAAGCGTTTACCGCCATGCGTGCCCGCGGTGCCAAGGCAACGGATATCGCCATCATCATTGTGGCTGCCGATGACAACGTGATGCCGCAGACCAAAGAAGCCATTAACCATGCCATGGCTGCCGGTGTGCCTATCGTATTCGCTATCAATAAGATTGATAAGCCGACTGCCAATCCCGATAAGATTAAGGAAGAACTGGCTGCCATGAACTTCCTCGTTGAGGAATGGGGCGGTAAGTACCAGTCTCAGGATATTTCAGCCAAGAAAGGTATCGGCGTAAGCGATTTGATGGAGAAAGTATTGCTGGAAGCCGAAATGCTGGAACTGAAAGCAAACCCCGACCGTCGCGCTACCGGTTCCATCATCGAGTCCTCATTGGATAAGGGTCGTGGTTATGTGGCTACGGTACTCGTGTCCAACGGTACTTTGAAGATGGGCGATATTGTACTCGCAGGTACAAGCTACGGTAAGGTGAAAGCCATGTTCAACGAACGTAACCAGCGCATGAAAGAGGCAGGTCCTTCGGAACCGGCTTTGATTCTCGGTTTGAACGGTGCACCGGCTGCCGGAGATACGTTCCATGTAATCGAAACCGAACAGGAAGCCCGTGAAATTGCCAACAAGCGCGAACAGTTACAGCGTGAGCAAGGTCTGCGTACACAGAAGATGCTGACGCTGGATGAAGTGGGCCGCCGTTTGGCATTGGGCGACTTCCACGAACTGAATATCATCGTGAAAGGTGACGTGGACGGCTCCGTTGAGGCGTTGAGCGACTCGTTGATTAAGCTGTCTACCGAACAGGTACAGGTAAACGTTATTCACAAAGGCGTCGGCGCTATCTCCGAATCGGATGTATCTCTGGCTGCCGCTTCGGATGCGATTATCGTAGGATTCCAGGTTCGTCCTTCGGGCGCTGCCGCCAAACTGGCAGAGCAGGAAGGTGTGGACATCCGCAAGTACTCTGTCATCTACGATGCCATTGAAGAGGTGAAGGCTGCCATGGAAGGTATGCTGGCGCCGACTTTGAAGGAACAGGTGACGGCAACTATCGAGGTGCGCGAGGTATTCAACATTACCAAAGTGGGTCTTGTGGCAGGTGCCATGGTGAAGACCGGAAAGGTGAAACGCAGCGACAAGGCTCGTCTGATTCGCGACGGTATCGTAATCTTTACGGGAAACATCAATGCATTGAAGCGCTTCAAGGACGATGTGAAGGAAGTTGGAACGAACTTCGAATGTGGTATCAGCCTGACAAACTGCAACGACATCAAGGTAGGAGACATCATCGAATCTTACGAAGAAGTGGAGGTAAAGCAGACTCTGTAAGCAATATATAAAAAATCTTCAGGCGCGGATTACACGGATTTCACGGATTGGTTAAGAAAAACCGTGTTTGTCCGTGTAATCCGCGCCTTTTTAATATAGTTATGGCTGTTGTAGATAGTATAATCTTGGTAATAATCGGTGCCGGAGCGCTTGTAGGTTTTATAAAAGGTTTTGTAAAGCAGTTGGCTACCTTGTTGGGACTGGTTGCCGGTCTGGTAGCGGCAAAGGCTTTGTATGCTTCCGTTGCCGAGAAAGTGTTTTCCAGGATTACCGATTCAATGACAGTGGCGCAAGTGCTGGCATTCATTGCTATCTGGGTAGCAGTGCCTCTGGCTTTTGCGTTGATAGCTTCGCTGCTGACGAAGGCGATGGAAGCCGTGTCGCTCGGTTGGCTGAACCGTTGGCTGGGTTCCGGGCTGGGAGCGCTGAAAGCACTTCTGCTGGTGAGTTTGCTGGTGGGCGTTATCGAGTTTATAGATTCGGACAATACGCTGCTCAGTCAAACAAAAAAGAAAGAATCGGTGTTATATTATCCCATGAAGTCATTTGCCGGAATATTCTTTCCTGCAGCAAAGGCTGTTACGGAACAGATTGTGAATGGAGATGTGGTTTGATTCGTAACTTGTAATTTTATAATTATAGAAACAATGCAACAAGAAGAACCCAATAAATATGTAAAGGAACTCACTCAGGAGAAGTACAAGTACGGTTTTACGACCGACGTGCACACAGACATCATCGAGCGTGGTTTGAATGAAGATGTGGTGCGGCTGATTTCCGAGAAAAAAGGAGAACCCGAGTGGTTGCTGGAGTTCCGCCTGAAAGCGTACCGCCATTGGCTGACGCTGGAGATGCCTGCATGGGCGCATCTCCGTATTCCTGAAATAGACTATCAGGCTATCTCATACTATGCCGACCCTACCAAGAAGAAGGACGGACCCAAGAGCATGGACGAGGTAGACCCGGAACTGGTCAAGACATTCAATAAACTGGGCATTCCTCTGGAAGAGCAGATGGCACTTAGCGGTATGGCGGTGGATGCCGTGATGGACTCTGTATCCGTAAAGACTACCTTTAAGGAGACGCTTATGGAGAAAGGTATCATCTTCTGTTCGTTCAGCGAAGCAGTGCGCGAACATCCTGATTTGGTACAGAAGTACTTGGGCTCGGTGGTGGGCTATCGCGACAACTTCTTTGCGGCACTGAACTCTGCGGTGTTCTCCGACGGTTCTTTCGTCTATATCCCGAAAGGGGTACGTTGTCCGATGGAGCTGTCCACTTACTTCCGTATCAATGCCCGCAATACCGGACAGTTTGAAAGAACGTTGATTGTGGCGGATGATGATTCATACGTTTCCTACCTGGAGGGATGTACGGCGCCGATGCGTGACGAAAACCAACTGCATGCCGCCATTGTGGAGATTGTGGTGCACGACCGTGCGGAAGTGAAGTACAGCACTGTCCAGAACTGGTATCCGGGTGATGCCGAAGGCAAAGGCGGCGTGTATAATTTCGTAACGAAACGCGGACACTGCAAAGGGGTAAATAGCAAACTGTCCTGGACGCAGGTGGAAACCGGTTCGGCCATTACCTGGAAATATCCGTCCTGTATCCTTTCGGGCGATAACTCTACGGCAGAGTTTTACAGCGTGGCGGTAACCAATAATTACCAGCAGGCAGATACCGGTACGAAGATGATTCATCTCGGAAAGAATACCCGCAGCACTATCGTCAGCAAAGGTATCTCCGCCGGACGGAGCGAGAACTCTTACCGCGGTCTGGTGCGCGTTGCCCAAAAAGCGGACAATGCCCGCAACTATAGCCAGTGCGACTCCTTGCTGCTGGGCGATAAGTGCGGTGCGCATACGTTCCCTTACATGGATATTCATAACGAGACGGCCATTGTAGAGCACGAGGCAACCACCAGCAAGATTAGCGAAGACCAGATATTCTATTGCAACCAGCGCGGTATCTCTACGGAAGATGCCGTAGGACTGATTGTGAACGGTTATGCAAAGGAGGTACTCAATAAGCTGCCTATGGAGTTTGCCGTAGAGGCGCAGAAATTGTTGGCGATTTCACTCGAGGGAAGCGTAGGATAGCTATTGGAATTCAAAATTAAAAATTAAATATCATGTTAGAGATAAAAGACCTGCACGCCAGCATCAATGGCAAAGAGATATTGAAAGGCATCAACCTTACGATCCGCGATGGTGAGGTGCATGCCCTGATGGGACAGAACGGAGCCGGAAAGAGTACACTGAGCAATGTGCTGGTGGGACATCCTGCATATGAGGTGACACGCGGTACGGTAACTTTCAACGGCAAGGACCTTTTGGCTATGAGTCCTGAAGACCGTGCGCATGAAGGTATTTTCCTTTCGTTCCAGACACCGGTGGAGATACCGGGAGTTTCGATGGTGAACTTTATGCGTGCCGCTGTCAACGAACAGCGTAAATACCGTCATCTGCCCGCCCTGTCTGCTAGCGAATTCTTGAAACTGATGCGCGAGAAACGCGCCATTGTCGAACTGGACAACAAACTTGCCAACCGTAGCGTGAACGAAGGCTTCAGCGGCGGTGAGAAGAAACGTAACGAAATCTTCCAAATGGCTATGCTGGAACCTACTTTCGCCATTCTCGACGAAACGGATTCCGGTCTTGATGTAGATGCTTTGCGCATTGTAGCCGATGGCTTCAACAAACTGAAGACTCCCCAGACCAGCGCAATGGTCATCACCCACTACCAACGCCTGCTGGACTATCTGAAACCGGATACCGTCCATGTACTGCTTGGCGGACGCATCGTGAAGACAGGCGGCCCCGAACTGGCTAAGGAGATTGAAGCACGCGGCTTCGATTGGATTAAGAAAGAAGCGAGTGAATTATAAATTATGGATTATGAATTATGAATTATCCTGCGGCATGATGATGCGCAGCCCGTTCATAATTATAATTCAAAACTCATAATCAGATAACATGAGTGTAGAGCAACAATATATAGACCTTTTCTCCCAGACGGAGGCGATGATATGCCGTCATAGCGCCGAAGCGCTGAATGCTCCGCGTGCCGCTGCATTTGCCGACTTCGAGCGGCTTGGCTTTCCTACCCGTAAGACGGAGAAATATAAATATACCGATGTCAGCAAGTTCTTTGAACCCGATTACGGACTGAACCTGAACCGGTTGGAAATTCCGGTTAATCCCTACGAAGTATTCAAGTGCGATGTGCCGAATATGAGCACTTCCCTTTACTTTGTTGTGAATGATGCTTTCTATAACAAAGCTTTGCCGAAGTCTCATTTGCCTGAGGGCGTTATCTTCGGTAGCCTCAAGGAAATGGCGGAACAGCGTCCGGAGCTGGTGAAGAAGTACTACAGTAAGCTGGCAGATACTTCCAAAGATGGAGTGACGGCTTTCAATACTGCCTTTGCGCAGGACGGCGTATTGCTGTATGTTCCCAAGAACGTGGTGGTGGAGAAACCTATCCAGTTGGTGAACATTCTGCGCGGTGATGTCAACTTTATGGTGAACCGCCGTGTGCTTATCATTTTGGAAGAGGGTGCGCAAGCCCGTCTTCTGGCTTGCGACCACGCCATGGACAGTGTGAATTTCCTTGCTACGCAAGTGGTAGAGGTATTTGTCGGGGAGAACGCCACTTTCGACTTCTATGAACTGGAAGAGACGCATACCAGTACGGTACGCATCAGCAGTTTGTATGTCAGACAAGAAGCTAACAGCAACGTTTTGCTGAACGGAATGACTTTGCATAACGGTACTACCCGTAATACAACCGAAGTTACGCTTGCCGGCGAAGGTGCTGAACTGAACCTTTGCGGGATGGCTGTTGCGGATAAGAACCAGCATGTGGACAACAATACCACCATAGACCATGCAGTGCCCAACTGTACCAGCAACGAACTCTTTAAGTATGTGCTCGACGACCAGTCTGTCGGTGCTTTTGCAGGTCTGGTACTGGTACGTCCGGGTGCGCAGCATACGAGTTCCCAGCAAACGAACCGTAATCTTTGCGCCACTCGTGAAGCGCATATGTATACCCAGCCGCAACTGGAGATTTATGCCGATGATGTGAAGTGCAGTCATGGTGCTACGGTAGGCCAGCTCGATGAAAGTGCCCTGTTCTATATGCAGCAGCGCGGCATCTCCGTGCATGAGGCACGTTTGCTGCTGATGTTCGCTTTTGTAAACGAGGTGATTGACACAATCCGTCTGGATGCCTTGAAAGACCGTCTGCACCTGCTGGTGGAGAAACGTTTCCGCGGTGAGCTGAACAAATGCCGCGGGTGTGCAATATGTAAATAATGGAGAATTATGAATGAAGAATTGCCATGCGGGTACTGATGCTGCGCAGCTTATTCTTCATTCATAATTCATAATTTAAAAGATATGGACCTTCAAAAGATAAGAGCTGATTTTCCGATACTTTCCCGTGAGGTATATGGTAAGCCGTTGGTTTACTTTGATAACGGTGCGACTACGCAGAAACCCCGTCAGGTGGTGGATGCCATTACGGATGAGTACTATTCGGTCAATGCCAATGTGCATCGCGGTGTGCATTTCCTTTCGCAGCAGGCTACGGAGTTGCACGAGGCATCTCGCGAGACGGTACGGAAGTTCATCCATGCCGGCAGTACGAATGAAATCATCTTTACCCGCGGCACGACGGAAAGTATCAATCTGTTTGTGTCCAGCTTCGGTGAGGAGTTTATGCAGGAGGGGGATGAGGTGATTCTCTCCGTCATGGAACATCACAGCAACATCGTTCCCTGGCAATTGCTGGCTGCCAAAAGAGGGATTGCCATTAAAGTTATCCCGATGAATGACAGAGGCGAACTTTTGTTGGACGAGTACAAACAGTTGTTTTCCGAACGTACGAAGATTGTCAGCGTAGCCCATGTATCCAATGTGCTGGGTACGGTGAATCCCGTAAAGGAGATGATACGCTATGCCCACGGGCAAGGCGTTCCCGTGCTTGTGGACGGAGCCCAGTCCATTCCGCATATACCGGTGGATGTGCAGGATTTGGATGCGGATTTCTACGTTTTTTCCGGTCACAAGGTGTACGGTCCTACCGGTGTGGGTGTGCTTTACGGTAAAGAGGAATGGCTCGATAAGATGCCCCCCTATCAGGGTGGCGGCGAAATGATACAGCACGTATCGTTCGAACGGACTACTTTCAATGAACTTCCTTTCAAGTTCGAGGCGGGAACACCCGATTATATCGGTACGACAGGGCTTGCCAAAGCGTTGGATTACGTTTCTGCCATCGGTATGGAGAAGATTGCCGCCCATGAACATGAACTGACTACATATGCCATGACACGTTTGAAAGAGATTCCCGGTATGCGCATCTTCGGTGAGGCCGAAGAGAAAGGGAGTGTTATCTCTTTCCTCGTAGGCGATATTCACCATTTCGATATGGGCACTTTGCTCGACCGTTTGGGCATTGCCGTACGTACGGGGCATCACTGCGCACAACCGTTGATGCAGCGTCTCGGCATTGAAGGAACGGTGCGTGCTTCATTTGGCCTGTATAATACGAAAGAGGAGATAGATATATTGGCAGCGGGCATAGAGCGTGTGAGCCGTATGTTTTGATGCTTGCCGGATGAAATTGCGTATTTAATTTTTTTTTTTGACTATTGCTGCAACTTTTCTTCCTCTTTGTGCGTCTGATAAGTTGCAGCTAACTTAAAAATAAAGATTATGTTAATAACAACGACTTCAGTGATTGAGGGTGCAAAGATAACCCGTTATTATGGCATCGTATCCGGTGAAACAATTATCGGTGCCAATGTATTCCGTGACTTTTTTGCCAGTATCCGCGATGTGGTAGGCGGACGCAGCGGTTCGTACGAGGAAGTGCTTCGTGAGGCTAAAGATACGGCGCTTCGCGAGATGCAGGAACAAGCCCGTTTGTTGGGCGCTAATGCAGTGATTGGCGTTGACCTTGATTACGAAACGGTAGGCGGCAGCGGCAGTATGCTGATGGTGACTGCTTGCGGTACGGCTGTGACAGTAGAATAAAGAGAGTGCGGCAAAATAAAAACGCTTGCGGTTTATTTCTTTCAGGCACGGAATTACACAGGATTTCACGGATTAACTTTATTCTTTTCCGTGAAATCCTGTGTAATTCCGTGTCTGAAGGAAATCATCAAGTACGTTCTGATATATTCTTTTGTTTTCCAGTCTTTGGCATAAATTCGGTTAATCGTTTGCTTATTTCATTTCAAATCAATACTTTTAAGCTTTCGTTCAACCTTTTAATACGATTTATGCTATGGACCAATTGCTTTTCTGGCTGGTACCGGCCGCTTCCGTTCTGGCGCTTTGCTTTGCCTGGTATTTCCATCGTCAGATGATGAAAGAGAGTGAGGGAACTCCTCAAATGGTTAAGATTGCCGCTGCTGTGCGCAAAGGCGCCATGTCCTATCTCCGTCAGCAATATAAGATTGTGGGATGGGTGTTTCTGGGACTGGTGATTCTCTTCTCGATTATGGCTTACGGTTTCGGAGTGCAGAACTCCTGGGTTCCGATAGCTTTCCTCACAGGCGGATTCTTCTCCGGCCTTTCCGGATTTCTCGGTATGAAGACGGCCACGTATGCCTCGGCGCGTACGGCAAACGCCGCCCGTAACTCATTGAATGCAGGTTTGCGCATCGCTTTCCGCAGCGGTGCGGTAATGGGGCTGGTTGTAGTGGGGCTTGGCCTGCTCGATATTTCCTTCTGGTATCTGCTGCTCAATGCGGTTATCCCTGTGGATGTGATGACACCCACTCATAAACTTTGTATTATCACCACTACGATGCTGACGTTCGGTATGGGAGCTTCCACACAGGCGTTGTTTGCACGCGTGGGTGGCGGTATCTATACGAAAGCCGCCGATGTAGGTGCCGACCTTGTGGGCAAAGTGGAAGCCGGCATCCCCGAAGACGATCCCCGCAATCCCGCAACCATTGCCGACAATGTAGGCGATAACGTGGGCGATGTTGCCGGTATGGGGGCCGACCTTTACGAGAGTTATTGCGGCTCCATTCTTGCTACGGCGGCTCTTGGCGCAGCCGCTTTTATCCATTCGGGGGATACGCTGATGCAGTTCAAAGCCGTCATTGCCCCGATGCTGATAGCCGCTGTGGGGATTATCCTTTCCATTATAGGCATCTTCTCCGTGCGTACCAAGGAGAATGCCGGGATGAAAGACCTGCTGAACTCCCTTGCTTTCGGTACGAACCTGAGTTCGGTGCTGATAGTCGTTGCCACTTTCCTTATCCTTTGGCTGTTGAAGCTGGACAACTGGGTGTGGATATCCTGCTCGGTGGTTGTGGGGCTGGTGGTAGGCATCGTTATCGGTCGTTCCACGGAATACTATACTTCCCAATCCTACCGTCCTACCCGGAAACTGAGTGAGAGCGGCAAGACGGGGCCGGCTACTGTCATTATCTCGGGTATCGGTCTGGGTATGCTCTCTACTGCCATTCCGGTAATTGCCGTAGTGGTGGGCATCATTGCTTCCTATCTTTTTGCTTCCGGTTTCGACTTTGCCAATGTAGGTCTGGGACTTTACGGCATCGGTATCGCTGCCGTAGGCATGCTTTCCACGTTGGGCATTACGCTGGCCACGGACGCTTACGGTCCTATCGCCGACAATGCCGGCGGCAATGCGGAAATGTCCGGTCTGGGCGAGGAGGTGCGTAAGCGTACCGATGCGCTCGATTCTTTGGGCAATACGACAGCCGCTACGGGTAAGGGCTTTGCCATCGGTTCGGCTGCATTGACGGGACTTGCCCTGCTTGCATCCTACATCGAGGAAATCCGTATCGGACTGACCCGTCTGGGCACTACCGACATCTTTGTGGGTGGTGAAGCGGTGTCCGTACAAGATGCCACTTTCTTCGATTTCATGCATCACTACGATGTAACGTTGATGAATCCCAAAGTTCTTTCGGGTATGTTCCTCGGTTCGATGATGGCTTTCCTGTTCTGCGGACTGACGATGAATGCCGTAGGTCGTGCCGCTGCCCATATGGTGGATGAAGTACGCCGCCAGTTCCGCGAGATAAAGGGTATCCTTACAGGTGAGGCCGAACCCGATTATGAACGTTGCGTAGCCATCTCCACGAAAGGCGCGCAACGCGAAATGGTAGTTCCCTCGCTGATAGCAATCATTGCTCCCATCCTGACCGGACTTGTCTTCGGTGTTCCCGGTGTGTTGGGACTGCTTATCGGCGGACTTAGCAGCGGATTCGTACTTGCTATCTTTATGGCGAATGCCGGCGGTGCGTGGGACAATGCCAAGAAGTATGTCGAGGAAGGCAATTTCGGCGGCAAAGGTAGCGAAGTGCATAAAGCCACGGTTGTAGGCGATACGGTAGGTGATCCGTTTAAGGATACTTCCGGTCCGAGCCTTAATATCCTTATCAAACTGATGAGCATGGTGGCCATTGTTATGGCGGGGCTGACTGTGGCTTGGAGCCTGTTCTAAACATACGCGATTCGTTCCGTAAGACGAAATCATTCATCCCGTGAGACGGATTTATTCATCTCACGGGATGATTTTTGTCGTTTCGCGGGACGAATATATTTGTCTCATGGGATGGATTTATCACGATAATATCCTAATTTCTACGTTCGAAGCAGCGCTTTGTCTGTAATCACCTATATCGAACAGAACAAGGTCACCAGAAACGGCACGCTGAAATCCACTACAAATCCGTGAAATATGGAGACTACGACAAACTGCTGTCCTGCGGTACGGGTGATTATCGGGAGTGTGGTATCCATCGTTGTGGCGCCGCCGGCAGAGATGGGAGCCAGGTTGCCAAACCAGCGTACCAGTAACGGTGCTGCCAGCAGGGTAAGTATCTCGCGGCTGATATTGGCGAGTAGGGCGATAGTTCCGAGTTCTGCTCCTTTGTATTCGGTAATGAAGATACTGGAGAGTGAATAATATCCGAATCCCGAACCTACGGCCAGGCAATCGGTCAGGGAACGGTGCGTCAGGATGAGGCTGACCGCTGCAGAGCCTGCCAGCGTGCCCAGTATCGTCATAATGGGCAGAAATACCAGCCGGGGATTGAGCGAACGGAAATTCTTCAATGTCTGCGGGTCGTTACCCACACTCAATCCTACACTGAACATCAGGGCGCAAAGTGCATAGAAGCTGATCTTGCTATCCATGACTGCATCAACGGGGATCAGGTGGAAAATTCCGCAAAGCGTACCCAAAACAAAGAAACCGATTATGATAAGACTGCCTTTCATGCCGTTTTTCCTTTCTTCCTATATAAAGCTTTCCACAGCGCCCAGGCAGCAACGACACTACCCAACGTACTGCCCAAAGTCAGTATCACGGCTTCGATGCCTATGGTGTGCAATCCTTTGATAATTTGCTCGTTGCCGCCAACTTCAATGCCGAGGATGAACAGCAGCGCCCAGATTAATACCGTGATGACAGTATGAATCTTATGTAAACTTCTTTTCCGTAAGAGATAGCCCAGCAATATTCCGGTGAGCATCAGTCCGATAATCGTAAACATCTCTGTTGTATTTTAATTTGCCGGCAAAGATAGTCATATTTATTCTCTTTAAAAATCCGGTTTACTTATGAAAAGATTTATCTTTGCGTATTCTAATGTAGTGATGTATGCTGTTACCTTATTTAAATAAAGAGCTGATAGAAGCGGGATGTGACGAAGCGGGGCGCGGCTGCCTTGCCGGTGCTGTCTATGCCGCAGCCGTTATTCTTCCCAAAGATTTTAAGAACGAACTGCTGAACGATTCCAAGCAACTGACCGAAAAACAGCGGTATGCCCTGCGCGAAGTCATTGAGAAAGAAGCGTTGGCATGGGCGGTGGGGATTGTTTCTCCCGGGGAAATAGATAAGATAAATATCCTCAATGCTTCTTTTCTTGCCATGCATCGTGCTGTTGACCGGTTGCAGCTACGTCCGCAACATTTGCTTATCGACGGCAACCGTTTCAAGAAATACCGGGACATTCCGCATACCACCGTTGTGAAAGGCGACGGCAAATACCTTTCCATTGCAGCCGCTTCCATTCTTGCCAAGACCTATCGCGACGATTATATGAACCGGCTGCACGAAGAGTTCCCTTATTACGACTGGAATCATAATAAGGGATATCCCACAAAGAAGCACCGTGCGGCTATTGCCGAACGGGGAACCACACCTTATCACCGCATGACGTTCAATCTGCTGGGTGGCGGGCAGTTGGAGCTTCCTTTCCTATAATTTTTGTTCCAATAAGTCTATCCGTTTGGATAGCAGGTCGATAATTCTGGTGTTGGCCTTGATGAGTTCACGGAGGTCATTCAGGTCATCTGTGCTATCATTGTTGCTGTTTTTGCAACTGTTGTCTGTATCCGGATTCATATTTTTGTCTATGTGACTGAATAGACTTAACGCAGAGATACCCAGTACCTTTGCGATTTTGTCTAATCTTGTCAGTGTTAAATCCGTTTCACCATATTCAATCTTACAGTAGGCACTTGTAGAAAGGTTTAGTTTTTCACTCATTTGCTCTTGTGTCAGGTTCTTCTCCAGGCGTAGCAGCTGCAGTTGTTGTCCTGCGATTTTCTTTAGTTTTGTGTTCATTCTGATAGTATTTTGGTTAATAGTAGGTGTTTATTGGGTAAATATAATAAAATTAGTGTACATACGCAATATTAAAATGCGCTTATCTTTGTTAACGAAAAGAAAAGTTATCTGAGACGGATTGATAAGATGTGATATCATGATTAAGCAGATTGGAAACTGACTGTGAAGCGTATTTTCAGATTTAGTAAAAAGCCGTTCACAACTATCAATATTTTTTAGGCGAAAAGGGAGATTTACACATTTATTATAAACCCTGGAGCAGAAGTGTTATTTCTGTTTCACATTAAAAATTACAGGTTATGAAGAAATATTTATTGGTTTTATTGGGTCTGTTTGTTTTGACTACCACTACTTACTCTCAGGAATTAACGGAGAAAGAGAAAGCAAGACAAGAAAAAGAAGCACGAAAACAAGCAAAAGAGAATGCCAAGAAAGAAGCTAAATTGAAGAAAGCAGCCAAGAAGGATGCTAAAATAGCTGATTTGCGTGCAGATTATGAAGAATTTTTGGCAGAGTGGGAGCCTATCGAAGCCAATATAGGCATTGCGGAAGTTGATACATTTTTTATACACACGAATGAATTGTTTGCTTTGCTGCAACAAGTAGAAGAGAATACCGCTTTTATAGAGATGGTTCCCGAACCTTACTTTGATGAAGAAATGGGAGTGACGGATACGATTTGGAATGCCAAAAACAAGAATACAAACGAACCCATTGCCAAGAATGATGCGCTGAAAGTATATAGTATCGCTACTCTGAATCTTACAGAGGCTGCTGCCCGCGGAGTCTCCCTTACTGCTGAAAGCGTATCGGCACTGGCATCTCTGACTTCGGACCCATTGAAAGCATTGACAATCGGAAAGAAAGTGAAACAGGCAACAAAAGCTATTAAGATGTCTGTAAATGTAATTCCATTGATTCAGCGTAATATCAAAGAGAACACGGAGAAACTGAAGTATAAGAAAGCCAACGAGGGGCAGGAAGTGAAAGAAGAATAGTTGTAAACAAGGGACTGCACGATGAAAAAGATATATTTATTGTTTGTAATGCTTACTCTTGCTTTGGGTGTTTTTGCCCAAAGTAAGGGTAAGAACGCAATGACCTTACGTCTTGTAGATATAAAGGTTACGGACGGTACTTTGGTGAATATTGCCAAAGAGCAGGAGGCCAAAGGTAATACCAAACCTATGGATATGATTCGCATCTATGAGGGGAATGTACGTGCCAAGCTGGATGAAGTGGCAAAGGCGAGCGGACGTTTTGAGATATCCGATGAAAACGCATTGGAAGCCCTCACACGGGATGCAGAGGCCAGCCTGTTTATGAAGATGTCCAGAGCGGAAAAGATAGAGTACGTATCTTCCAAGCAGAATGACTATACGCTTTCCTGTGATATAAACAGTTGCCAGTTCACCCGCAGGGCAGGTGGAGCAGGTTATTCCTGTGTACTTCGCCTGAAAGTAAGCATCAGTGATGCGCGCGATTCTACGGCGGCAGCATTGATTTCGCGTGAGTTTATCAGCGATATCAAGAAAACCGCTATCCGCCCCAACCGGGACGCCGCTTGTCAGGAAGCTCTGGCTACTTTAACGGAACCTTTGACGGACTTCTTTTTGAATAATATCCCGGTATACGGGCTTCTTGGTTACGAAGGAGATGAATATGTCATTACCTGCGGCGAGAGCCTGAATATAAGAAAAGGAGATCAGTTCCAGGTTTCTTTGATAAAATATAGTGGTGGGGAGCGTCAGAGCGAAGTGGTTGGTGCTGTAAAGGTACAAGACTTGCGCGCTTCTACATCTGCGGTTTCTTTCACCGAGGGTAAAGACCGTATAATAGAATTGATACCTACATTGGATGCCAACAGTTTCCTGCAATGTAGACTGTTACTTTTAAAATCCCGTTGATATATGAAGAAGATATTGATTTTTTCTCTTTTCTGTTTACTGTGCTTCACGACTTCTTTTGCCCAAAAGGTAAAACCGGTGAATTATGGCGGATCGGTTAATTTGATGGAAGTAAGGGGACGTGGAGGAGATGCCGTCGTGGTACTCCGTACGTTGGGATATGGCAAGAACGATGCTTTGGCGCAGGAGGATGCGGAAGTGCGTGTAATCCGTGCTTTGCTTTATTCGGGTTTTTCCAAGGATTATCCGGCTGTGATTTCGATGACGGAGTCGGAGGCGGAAGCGAAGAGCCAGGGCAAGTTGCTTGCTTTTTTTGAGAACAAGGAGTATAAGGATTGTATAAGTTCGGTGAAGCCCATGGGAAAACTGGACAAAGTGAAAGGTGAGAAAGTAAAGAAGAAGCCTTTTGATATTACAGTCAACTATTATGTTTTGAAGAATAAGATAGCGAATATGAACTTCGATTCGTTCGGTTTTTGATTAATATAGATGATTATGAGAATAGTTGTTTCTTTTTTAAGTCTGTTCCTACCTCTTTATCTGTTAGCCCAAAACGGTCAGGCGAGACAGCCGAATGTAATGGTGGTTCCGTTTGTAGAACCCGGAGAAGGAGAGAACGACCGGATAAAAGATGCGGTTCTGAATGATGAAGCTGTGCCGTTGGCTCTTTCCAAGATAAAGGAAGAGTTTAATTTGCGTAATTTCAAGACGATTGACTTTATGACGGAGTTCCAGCGGGTACAGAACCGTGCTTATGCGGCCTCTGCATTGAATGCCAAATCTACCGGATTGCAGGCGTATGTGGATGGCGCACGGGCGGATATATATGTGACGGTGAAAATTACCAAAGAAGATTTTGCCGGAGGAGCTTCCAATGTCACCCTTTTGATGGAGGCTAAAGAGCGTGAGACCGGTTTTTCGTTGGCAAACGCCAGTATTGTGAGCGACCGTTTCCGTGCGTCTAAAAAAGAGCTGACCGAATATGCCTTGGAAGACATCTCTGTGAATTTCTTTGACCAACTGAAACAGGCATTCCGTGATATGGTAACCAATGGCCGGGAAGTGAACATAACCCTCAATGTCGATGAAAACTGTGACTTTGATATGGAAAACGATGCTGTCGGTACAAGAGATATGACGTTGAGTGATGAGCTTGACGAGTGGGTACTTGAAAATGCTTTCAAAGGCAACGGCGAAATCCGTTCGGGAGGTAACGGTCTGAATGTCTATATGCGTGTGCCGGTATATGACCCTGATACGGGAAGACCGTGTTCCATAAAGTCGGAAACGGGCAAGCTGAGAAGGTTTGCATCGGGATTGTTGAAAGACAAAGGCTATACGGTTAGCGAGAAAGCCGCTTCCGGACAGTACATACAGCTTTTAATTCAGAATTCCAGGGAATAACATTGGACTGGGTGTCCGGCAGGTGTTTTTATGGATAAGATACACAGCCGGACATCTGTCTTTTAATAATTATGATATGAAGAAATTCTTATTTCTATTGATTGCAGGATTTTGTACCGTTCAGCTTTCGGGACAGACAATCAACTTCTCCGTACAACCGTTGTCCGGGGAAAGCGAGTTGTCCGAAGCATCGCAAGAAATGCTTCAAAACAAGTTGAGACAGATTATCACCCGAAACAGTGCGGGAGCGGCAAACGACTATAATGTCTTTGTCATAGAACCGGTAATAACGGTTTTAGACAAGCAGTCCACTTCGGGGTTGATGCGTAATACCACGCTTGTAAAGGGAGAATTGACGCTGGTTGCCAAGAACAAGATAGACGGCAGCATGTATCACAGTGCCGTTGTGTCCGTATCCGGGCAGGCTGCAGAAGGCGCCGACCCCTATAAAGCCATGATTTCCGCTCTGCGTACAACCGATCCGGTTTACACCCGTTTTATCCGTATTGCCCGGCAGAAGATACAGGATTATTATGCCGCTAATTGCGCTACTATTCTTCAGAAGGCACAAAGCCTTTACAATTTGAAGAAATATCCGGAGGCATTGAGTTATCTTTCTGCCGTGTCGGAGAGTGTGCCTTGTTATGAGCAGGCTTCCGTGCTCCAGACGGAGTTGGCGCAGTATGTGCCCGATGTACAGCCGGATACGGTGATTATACAGAAAGTGATAGAGAAACCTGTTGAAGTGGAGAAAATAGTGGAGGTTGAAAAGATAGTGGAAAAGCCGGTTGTGGTTGAGAAGGTAGTCGAGAAACCTGTGATTGTTGAGAAAGTGGTCGAAAAGCCCGTTGCGCAGGAAACTCCGGCAGCCCGCTGCGAAATTACCCTTTCCACAAACAGGTTGCAGTTCAAGGTCTTGAAGTGCACAGGCAATGCTACCCAGCAGCGTATCACGATTTTGGCGGAAATGACCAATGTGGACACAGGCCGTAATACGGATGAGTTCTTGCGATTTACTTCCGCCTTTACAGACAGCGGTACGGAATGCAAGAACTTCGAGATACAGAACGGGGCATGGATGAAGATGCCGCCCCGTGTAACGGTACGGCGGGAGTTTTATGTAACGAACGTATTCGACAGATTCTCCCTTTTTTCTTATATAGAGTTGTTGGTAGCGGATACAAAAGTATACATTCGTAACCTGCCGGTTCAATGGCAATAAAAAGATAAAAAGCGTATGAAACGATTGATATGGATGATTTTCATCACATTGCTGGCTGCGGGTGTCGCAGCCCAGACCAAAGTGGTGGAAAGGAGTGCAAAGAAAGTGCCGGGTTGGCTGAATACGGCTGTGGAAGATTATCTGGTAGTGTCGGTTACGGCCGGCTCGTTGGCAGAGGGGCAGACGAAAGCGTTGACCGAGATAACCGAACGTATCATTCAGTCGGTAGCCAGCAATGTAACGGTGTCCAAGAAGAATACTCTTTCGGAAGTCAATGTGAATGGAAACATAGAATCTTCGGATGCTTTTACGCAAATATCCAGGATAAAATCTGCCAATCTTCCTTTTCTGAAAGGGATTTCCCTTTCCAATGTCGAAGAAATCTATTGGGAGAAAGTCCAGGACAAAGCCACGAAAAAAGAACATTATAATTATTCGGTAAAGTATCCTTTTTCGCGTTTAGAGCAAAGGAAACTGACTGCGGAATTTGAAGCATTGGATGCCGGGCAGGTGGCCCGGTATGAAGCGTTGGAGCAGAAGATAGGGGCAATCGAATCTGCCGATGAGATAAGCCGTGCCATAACGGAACTGAATACCTTGTCCGAGTATTTCTTCGATGATGTACGTTTGAGCCGGGTAAAGGGGCTGACTGCCCGCTACAGGCAGTTGTACGATGCGCTTACACTGACGGGCACTTTCCTTGAAAGCGGAAAGTATCAGTGCCAGCTTCTGTTGGATGGTAATCCTATAAAGGTGGCGGCCAAACCCAAAGTTACGTCCAACTGCGCCGGTCAAATCAGCGTCCGTCCTGCCGACGGGATGTTCCTCATTACGTACAGTGCGGAAGACTGTCTGCCGGAAGAAGAGAACTTCCTGAACATTTCACTGACAGTCGGCGGCAAACGCTTGCAGCATAAGGCTTTCCTGAACGAGGCGGGAACGGGAAGCATGGCTTTCTCTGTCGTACCGGAAGGGAAACTGGTGCTGACGGCCGATTCCGTGGCGGACAGAAAGATATTCAATATCAATATCCGCCTGACATTGAACAACAGGGGAGGTACCCCTTTCGGGTTGAAGGCGTTGGAACTTCATGTTCCCGAAATATCCGCTCCTATTATATTCGATGATATAGATGGCGTGTATAAAACCAAAGGTATTATACAGATAAAGGCATTGGCAGAGGGTGAATTTACGGTCGGAGAGAAAAAGAAGCCGCTTTTCTCCTTTGTGCAGGGTGCCATAACATTCGTCAATCCGCAAACGGGTGCCGTAGAGCGCTCCCAGTTGTCTTTACCTTATGTCACAAACTGGGAATGAGTATATTATTAACAATTAAAAAGAAATGATTATGAAAAGAAGTTTTGCGTTTTTTGCGCTTGTCTGCGCTATATTGTTCGGTTGTGCGGCAACTGCTGGTGCACAGTCCAAAGCTCTGAAAAAGGATGTCAAGAAAAGGGTGAAAGAGTTGACCAAAGAGGGATGGAAGCCATTGGCAAGTTCTTCTACACTGGAGTATGCTTTTTCCAAGTACCGCACGTATCTGGAGGAAGATCCGGAAAACCGCATCGAGCTGGTAGGTATTGCCATCGGTAAGAATGTAAAAATAGGCAGAGAGAATGCCATAATGAACGGCATTACCAGTTATGCTTCCAGAGCCAAAGCACAGGTTGTAGGCAAGATGAAAGGGTTGATGTCTTCCGAGGCGTCTTCTACTCCGGAAGAGGAGATTGACAAGTTCGGCGCGGCTTATGAATCGGGTGTCAATACAAAGATTGCCGGTCTTGTGAAGCAGCACCTTGTATTGGTGAAAGAAAACAAGGACGGCAGCAAGGAATTCAATGTATATATGTCTATCGATGAGGCCAAAGCAAAGAAAGCCAGGGAAGAGGCTGCGTTGGCGGCTAAAAAACAGGCGGCTTTGGGCGTACTCTCCCAGCAAGTGGAGGAGTTTATCGGCGAACCGGTAGAGGCTGAGTAATCTATATGGATTTATAAAGGTTGTTCCTGTGGCACAGTGCTCCGGGTGCAACCTTTTTCGGTTATTTAAAACGATGCGACCATGAAGAAAACAATATCTTTTATTGCAGGGCTTTTATTGGCTCTTACGGGAATGGCTCAGGAGAACAAGGGCGGTATATCCGGTTTTATGAAAGAGGAGCTGGAAGACTTCGATAAATTTATGGATGATGCCAATAAAGACTTCATCAACTTCATGCGTGAGCCTTGGAAGGAGTTTGAAGCAGAGAAGCCGGTTTTGAAGCGGGTGAAGCCCGAACCGGTGAAGCCGGTTATATACGATGAAAAGACTGCGCCGAAGAGTGAAAAGCCGATTTGCCTGACGATTGAGGAAATACTCGATATGACGACTTCGGAAGGGAAACAGAAGCCGGTAGTACAGCTTAATGAGGTAGACAGAATTGTCTTTGACAAGCCCGAAGTGATAGTTCGGAAGAAGAAAGACCCGAAAGTCATCATTATCGAAGAGAAAGCTGCGGACAAGCCGGCGGTGCAGCCAGAAAAGAAACCGGTGGTCGAGGTTGTCGAGGCCGAACCGGAAGCAGAACCTGCTCCTGTTGTTGAAGCAGGCCGACGTCCGGAGCCGGCGGCAGAACCCCGGTTACCGGTCTCCTCAACTCCAACGTCCCCATTGTACAGGGGCGAATCGGGACGCAGCAAGATAGCGTATGGCGGTCTGGCTTTTTATTTGAATAACAGCCTGAACCGTAAATGCAGCTTGAACGGACTTAATGAGAATGCCATTGCAGATGCCTACGAGGCTTTATGCAACTCCGATTACAAGCCGTTATTGGCAGATTGTGCGCAGATACGGAAAGATTTGCGGCTGAACGATTGGGGAGTTTTTACATTGGTGAGGCAGGTAGCCGATACTTATTGCGGTACGGCCAATGAAAGCATTGTAATGCAACAGTTCCTGCTCAATGAAATGGGTTACAAGGCACGTATGGCAAGAAAAGCCACGGAAGATAAAATGATGTTGTTCGTTGCTACGGATTGTTCTATCTATGCGCATCCTTATATAACCTTAAACGGTCAGAACTACTATAATCTCAGCGGCAATAATGAACAATGCCAGTTTTACATGTGTCAGAAAGACTCTCCCAAGGCAAAGAACAGTGTAGGAATGCAATTGAAAGAGGCTCCGTTGTTTCCGGGTACAGTCGTCAGTTCCACTCACCAGGCAAAGGGAAGCGCTGCCAGGGTAACGGTGGATGTTCCGAAGGCTTTGATGGATTTCTATAAAGCTTATCCCCAGTGCGATTACAGCGTCTACTTCAATGCTCCGGTCAATGCTGCCATGGAAAAACGGATATTATCTTCATTGGCTCCTTTGGTGCAGGGACGGAATGAGGCGGATGCGGCAAACATTCTGATAAATTTCGTGCAGACCGCTTTCCAATATCAGACAGACGGGCAACAGTTCGGATACGAGAAGCCGTTCTTTGTCGAAGAACTGTTCTACTATCCCTATTCCGATTGCGAGGACCGTGCGATGCTGTTCTCTTATCTGGTGCGGAAGCTCTTGGGGCTTGATGTCGTATTGCTGGATTACCCGGAACACATCGCCACTGCTGTCCGCTTCAATGGCAATGTTTCCGGTGATTATCTCATGGTGAACGGCCGGAAATATATAGTTTGCGACCCCACTTATATCGGTGCTTCTATCGGTATGACGATGCCCAGGTATAAAACGGTGTCTGCAAAGGTGTTGAAATACTGATGGCTGTAGCGTACACGTATTTTCAGAACCATTTGATCTTTCTGAACCATATAAAGGTCACGGCCGATAATATTGCGGACAGCAGCACAATGAACACAAACGCATGTGGAAATCCTTCCAGGTGTATATCCACGTTCATACCGTAGAAACTGGCTATCAACGTAGGTATCATCAGGGTAATGGAAAGGCTTGTCATGCGTTTCATGATAGCATTCACGTTGTTGGAAATGATGGAAGCGAAAGCATCCATTGTCCCTGTAAGGATGTCGCTGTAGATGTTTACCGTGTTGTACGCCTGTTTCAGTTCGATAACAACATCCTCCAGCAGTTCCAAATCAAGATAGTCCGTGTCTTGGAAGATGTTTTTCAACCGTCCTATCATGACTTCGTTGCCGCGGATGGAAGTGTTGAAGTACACCAGCGTCTTTTGCAGTTTCATCAGCTGTAGAAGGTCTTCGTTGCGGATGCTCTTTTCCAGTTCCTTTTCGGCGGTGGCCACATCGTTATTGATTTGTTTCAGATATTTCAGGAACCATACGGCGGAGGAGTATATGATTCGTAAAATCAGTGTCAGCTTATTGTTGACAACAATCCCTTTGCGGCGGGTATGCTGTATGAAGTCCGGTATCAGTTCGGTGTGATGATAACATACGGAAACGATGATATCGTTGTTTGTAATGATGCCGATGGGCACAGTGATAAACGGGATGCCGTGCTGGTTGCTCTGCATCGGAATGCGCAGAATGGTCAGCAGCCAGTTGCCTTCGGTCTCCGTGCGCGGACGTTCGTCCGTATCGGCTATGTCTTCAAGGAATGATTCGGGAACTTTCAGTTCTTGGGTAAGGAATTGGAAATCGCTGTCGTCCGGGCACTCCACGTTTACCCAGCAGTTAGGTTTCCATTCGGCTTTTTCTACGAAGCCGTTTTCGCTGTAGAGATACTTTCTCATTGTTTTGCCTCCTTTCTTTAGTCCGAACAGAGGCATTGCGACCAACGTCTCCGCTCGCTTTAATTGTAAACACTATTGCACGTTCGTGGGTTTGAATCGTCCATAATTTCAGTTGATTTTATTTAAAAGCCATGCAAAAGTATGAAAATCATATTGGATTTCATGCGTTGGCATGGCTTTTTTAGGATTTCTTGTTGTTTATGGAAAAGCGCTCCTTTGTGCAAATGTTATTTTTACTTTCCGAATGACATAGTTTGGCCGCTATTTTGTACCTTTGCAATTGGAAAAACGGATTGTAAATCAATTCCCTTCTTCCATATAAGTAGAGATTGTACAATTAAAAAACTAATAATTATGAGCAAGAAAGCCCTTTTAATGATTCTTGATGGCTGGGGTATCGGCGATCAAGGTAAAGATGATGTGATTTTCAATACGCCTACTCCCTATTGGGACAGCCTGTTGGCCACTTATCCGCACTCGGAGTTGCAGGCAAGCGGCGAGAATGTCGGTTTGCCCGACGGACAGATGGGTAACTCGGAAGTAGGTCACCTCAATATCGGTGCAGGACGCATCGTATACCAGGACTTGGTAAAGATTAACCGTGCTTGTGCCGACGGCAGCATCCTGAAGAATAAGGAAATCGTTTCCGCTTTCTCTTACGCGAAGGAGCACGGTAAGAACATCCATTTTATGGGACTCACCAGCAATGGCGGTGTGCACAGTTCTTTCGACCATCTGTTCAAGCTTTGCGATATTTCAAAGGAATACGGCATCGAGAATACATTTATCCACTGCTTTATGGACGGTCGCGACACCGACCCGAAGAGCGGTAAAGGTTTCATCGAGCAGTTGACGGCACATTGCGAAAAGTCAGCCGGTAAGATTGCTTCCATCGTAGGCCGTTTCTATGCCATGGACCGCGACAAACGTTGGGAACGTGTGAAAGTGGCTTATGACCTGTTGGTAAACGGAGAAGGTAAGGTTGCTTCCGACATGGTCCAGGCCATGCAGGAGTCTTACGATGAGGGCGTAACCGATGAGTTCATCAAACCGATTGTAAACGCGAACTTCGACGGTACTATCAAGGAAGGTGACGTAGTTATCTTCTTCAACTATCGTAACGACCGTGCCAAGGAACTGACTATCGTGCTTACTCAGCAGGATATGCCCGAGCAGGGAATGCACACTATTCCCGGTTTGCAGTATTATTGCATGACTCCGTACGATGCTTCCTTCAAGGGTGTGCACATTCTCTTCGATAAGGAAAACGTACAGAATACCTTGGGCGAATACTTGGCAGCCAACGGCAAGACCCAGCTCCATATTGCCGAAACGGAGAAGTACGCCCACGTAACATTCTTCTTCAACGGCGGTCGCGAAACTCCGTACGATGCGGAAGAACGTATCCTTGTTCCGTCTCCGAAGGTGGCTACGTATGACCTGAAACCGGAAATGAGCGCTTACGAAGTAAAAGATAAACTGGTTGAGGCCATCAATACCAAGAAGTTCGATTTCATCGTAGTGAATTATGCGAACGGCGATATGGTGGGTCACACCGGTATTTACGAAGCCATTGAGAAAGCCGTAAAAGCTATCGACGAATGCGTGAAAGATACGGTGGAAGCTGCCAAAGCCAACGATTACGAGGTAATCATCATTGCCGACCACGGTAATGCCGACCATGCCCTGAACGAGGACGGTACGCCGAATACGGCCCACTCTTTGAATCCCGTTCCGTTTGTTTATGTCACGGCCAATAAGAATGCTAAGGTAGAGAACGGTGTATTGGCGGATGTAGCTCCTTCCATCCTGCATATTCTGGGTATGAAGCAACCTGCTGAAATGACTGGTAAAGACTTGATTATAAGTTGATAATTGAGAATTAAAAATTAAGAAATGATAGCAAGGGATAATGTTATCCATGCTAAGTCGTATGCGTTTGCTATTCGAATAGTAAACGCATACAAGTTTTTAGCGGATGCTCAGAAAGAATTCATATTGTCTTAGAAGAAGCGGATGAAACAATCTTTAAACAGGTGAACATTTATTTTTTAATGCTCAATTTTTAATTTTCAATTTACTAATGTTACAGATAGATGATGTTGTAGTTTCTTTTGATGTACTGCGCGAGAAGTTCCTTTGCAATCTGGATGCTTGCAAAGGAGAATGTTGCATTGAAGGGGATGCCGGTGCTCCGGTGGAATTTGAGGAGGTAGAGAAACTGGAAGAGGTACTGCCTGTGATTTGGGATGAACTTTCTCCGGAAGCGCGTGCCGTGATAGATGCACAAGGAGTGGTGTACACGGATGAAGAGGGCGATTTGGTAACGTCTATCGTTAATAACAAGGACTGTGTATTTACTTGCTATGACGGGAAAGGCTGTTGCTATTGTGCCATAGAAAAAGCGTATAGAGAAGGTAAGACGGACTTTTACAAACCCGTTTCCTGCCATCTTTATCCTATCCGCATAGGCGATTACGGGCCTTATAAGGCGGTGAACTATCACCGTTGGGATGTTTGTAAGGCGGCTGTCCTGTTGGGGCGGAAAGAGGATGTGCCGATATATAAGTTCTTAAAGGAACCTTTGATACGTAAATTCGGTGAAGATTGGTATGCCGAGCTGGAACTGGCTGCCGAGGAGATGAAGAAGCAGGGAATGATATAAGAAAAGCTCCGGTCAACAGGTGTTTCCTGTCCGTCCGGAGCTTCTTCGTTGTAAGATGTGAGGTTGGTAAATAAAAAATTGAGGATTGAGAATTAAGAATTAAAATGATAGCATGTCTATTTTTCCATTCTTAATTCTCAATTTTTAATTTCCTGATTATGCATCGATATTTGCATAGGTTGCGTTCTTTTCGATGAAATCGCGGCGCGGGCCTACGTCTTCACCCATCAGCATGGAGAAGGTATAGTCGGCTTCGGCTGCATTCTCAAGATGTACTTGCTTCAGCATACGGTTTTCCGGATTCATGGTTGTCTCCCACAATTGTTCCGGATTCATTTCACCCAAACCTTTGTAGCGCTGGGTGTGGACTGCATTTTCCGAACCGCCGCCGTAAGTATCGATAAACTTCTGGCGCTGTTGGTCTGTCCAGCAGTACTCTTTCACCTTGCCTTTGGTGCAGAGATAGAGCGGGGGAGTGGCAATGTACAGATACCCTTGCTGTATCACCTGCGGGAAATAGCGGAAGAAGAGCGTCATGATCAGCGTGTCGATGTGAGAACCATCGACGTCGGCATCGGTCATGATGATTACTTTCTTGTAACGCAACTTGTCTATATTGGCTTCCTTGCTGTCCTCTCCGTCTACACCGAAGCGGATGCCCAAAGCCTGAATGATATTGTTTACTTCATCGCTTTCGAATGCTTTGTGCCACATGGCCTTCTCTACATTCAGAATCTTACCGCGAAGCGGCAGGATAGCTTGGAAAGTACGGTTACGTCCTTGTTTGGCAGAACCGCCTGCAGAGTCACCCTCGACAAGGAACAATTCGCATTCTTCCGGGTCTTTGCTGGAGCAGTCGGCCAGTTTGCCCGGCATGCCGCCACCGGACATCGGTGACTTGCGTTGTACGGACTCGCGCGCCTTGCGTGCAGCCACGCGTGCCTGTGCTGCCAATATCACCTTGTCTACAATCATTTTGGCTTCTTTGGGATGCTCTTCCAGGTAATAGGAGAGTGCTTCGCCTACAGCCTGGTCCACAGCTCCCATAACCTCGTTGTTACCGAGCTTTGTCTTGGTCTGTCCTTCAAACTGCGGTTCGGCCACCTTGATGGAGATAACTGCGGTCAGACCTTCGCGGAAGTCATCGCCGGAAATCTCTACTTTTGCCTTTTCCAGCATCTTGTTGTCTTCGGCATATTTCTTCAAGGTACGGGTCAGCGCACGGCGGAAGCCGGCCAGGTGCGTACCGCCTTCGATGGTATTGATATTGTTTACATAAGAGTGGATATTCTCGTTGTAGGAAGTATTGTACATGATGGCTACCTCTACCGGCGTACCTTGTTTTTCGGTGTTGATGTAGATAACATCGTTCACCAGATGTTCGCGGGAAGAATCTATATAGCGCACAAACTCCTTCAAGCCCTCTACGGAATAGAAAACTTCTTGCTTGTAGCTTCCGTCTTCTTCTTTTACGCGGAGGTCGGTCAGCGTAATTTTGATGCCGGCGTTCAGGTAGGCCAGCTCGCGCATGCGGGTTGCCAGAATATCGTAGCTGTAGACCGTTTCAGTAAAGATTGTAGCATCCGGCCAGAACTGCTGACGCGTACCGGTGATTGCGGTAGTGCCGACTTCCTTTACCGAATATAGCGGATGGCCGCATTCGTATTCTTGCTGGTAGATTTTTCCGTTGCGGAAAACCTGCGTCGTCATGTGCGTGGACAATGCGTTTACACAAGATACACCGACGCCGTGCAAACCACCGGAAACTTTGTAGGAACCCTTGTCGAATTTACCGCCGGCATGCAGCACGGTCATGACAACTTCGAGAGCGGATTTCTGTTCTTTTTCGTGAAAGTCTACCGGAATACCGCGTCCGTTGTCTTGTACGGTGATAGAGTTATCTTCGTTGATGGTAACCTCGATGTGGTCGCAATAACCGGCGAGCGCTTCGTCGATGGAGTTGTCTACAACCTCGTAAACCAAGTGATGGAGTCCCTTGGAACTAATGTCGCCGATGTACATGGCAGGACGCTTACGTACAGCCTCTAAACCTTCCAGTACCTGGATGTTACTGGCCGAGTAATTGCTTTCGCCGTTTATCTTTTCTTCTTCAGTCATAATCTAATTTCTCTTATTGTAATAACAAAGCAAAAATAGTGAAAATCCTTGATATATCATGCCGGCGGCTTGATAAATTTGGGCTGTTTACAGCTTTTTAGCACCGTGAGGATTTGTTTGTTTTGAGGGTATTGTCCGGAAATGATACAAACGCAGAAAAGTCCGAACTAAAAAGTCCGGACTCCCATATCTTTTGTGTAACTTATCAGCTTAACCGAGTTTGTTGATATAAACTGCCAACTTTGACTTCAGGTTGTTAGCCTTGTTCTTGTGGATTACGTTAGTCTTAGCCAACTTATCCAACATCTTTGTGATACCAGGATACATTGCTGTTGCTTCAGCTTTATCTGTAGTAGCACGAAGCTTACGAACAGCATTTCTCATGGTTTTGCCATAATATCTGTTGTGAAGTCTTCTTGTCTCTTCTTGTCTGATTCTTTTCAGTGATGATTTGTGATTTGCCATCTCGACTAATCTTTTTTAATTCGTTTATCTTTTTAATTGTAGCCCGTGGGGGAATCGAACCCCCCTTTCAAGAATGAAAATCTTGCGTCCTAACCGATAGACGAACGGGCCATCCTTGTTGAGCGTTTCCGCTCTTTGCAACCGTTTTTCCTTTCGTTTGCGGTTGCAAAGGTAGAAACTATTTTTGAATTGGCAAACATTTCTGATAAAAATTTTGCAGAAATTCTTCTGTGTTTCCTCTTGTATATGGTTTTATCTATTGATAATCAGATGTATAATGATGTTTTTAAATTTTCTGTATTTGCTTCATTTTTTTTATTCCTCTTCTTTAAGTTCCGTAGTTTCGCGCTTTTTTTGTAGCTTTGTTAGCCGGATTGAAACTTGATTAAAGGACGGAAATGTTACAGAAAACGCAAGGAATCGTATTGCATTCTTTGAAGTATAAGGATACTTCTATTATTGTAGACATCTATACCGAGGTGTCCGGACGGGCTTCTTTCCTGGTTCCGGTGTCCCGTTCGCGCAAGGCTGCGGTGAAGTCGGTACTGTTCCAACCTCTGTCTTTGGTAGAGCTGGAAGCGGATTTCCGGCCGAATACTGCTATATATAAGGTGAAAGAGGCAAAGTCTTTCTATCCTTTTACTTCGATTCCTTACGACCCTTATAAATCTGCCATCGCTTTGTTTCTGTCCGAATTCTTATATCGTGCGCTGCGCGAGGAGGCGGAAAACCGTCCTTTATTCGCTTATTTGCAGCATTCCATTGTCTGGTTGGATGAATGCGGCAGTGGCTTTGCCAATTTTCATCTGGTCTTTTTGATGCGTTTGTCGCGTTTTCTCGGATTGTATCCGAACTTGGAAGATTATCACGGCGGCGATTATTTTGATTTGCAGAATGCCTGCTTTACCCCGTTGCGTCCGCAATTGCATTCCGACTATATAGCGCCGGAAGAGGCGGCACGTCTCACAAGGCTGATGCGCATGAACTACGAAACGATGCATCTCTTTGCCATGAGCCGCATGGAGCGTGCCCGTTGTCTGACGATTATGAACGAGTATTACCGTTTGCATCTGCCGGATTTTCCCGTACTAAAGTCTTTGGAAGTCTTGAAAGAGTTGTTTGATTGAGCTCCGTTTCAAAGGGCATTCCGTTTCCTTACGTGTTTCCTGGAATTTCCTGTAGAGAAACGCGCGTTTCCCTTAAGGGAAATTTCAGTTTCCTTAAAGGGAAATTCTCGTTTCTATGAAAGGGAACGGGCGTTTCTTCCGGGGGAAACGGGCGTGTCATAGGCATGGAAACAATAAAAAGCCGTACTTCAAGCTGCTCTCCAACCGGAGGGGAGCTTGAAGTACGGCTCTGTACGTATTGGGTTGGGCAGAACGCTTATCCCAGCAATTCCTTTACTTTGGCCGAGATGGCACGTCCTTCGGCAAGCCCGGCAAGTTTCTTGCTGGCTACGCCCATTACCTTGCCCATATCCTTACCACTGGTAGCGCCTGTTTCGGCGATGATTTCCTTCAAGGCAGCTTCCAGTTCTTCGGGAGACATCTGCTTGGGCAGGTATGCTTCCATAACCTTTACTTGCGCCAGTTCTGCATCGGCAAGGTCCTGGCGTCCTTGCTGTACGTAGATTTCGGCGGCGTCCTTGCCTTGCTTTGTCAACTTCTGAATGATTTTCAGGGCGTCGGCATCGGTCAGGGTATCATTGGCTCCCGGAGCGGTCTTGGCTTCGAGGAATACTTTCTTGATGTTTCTCAGGGTTTCCAAAGCTACTTTGTCTTTGGCTCTCATTGCGTTTTTAATGTCTTCGCTGACTCTTTCAAATAAATCCATATTGTTCTTTATTGTTTTACTGTTTACAATGTACTGTTTCCGGCTGAAGTCCGGAACGGCAGTCGGTTTAGAAAGTGATTATGCCGTTGCCGCCGCTTTCCGCTTCCTGCGCTTCTTCGGTGGCGAGTATGCCGGCTTCTTCCGCCTTGACCTTGATTGCCGCTAGGGTACTCTTGTCGCGCTGGTAGGTAGGGGAGTTCTCCACCATGCTGATGATGTCGGCGTTGTCCAGGTCTTCGGGGTTGAAGATATAGATATGCCGGCGGCGCAGACGCTGATACTTGGTGTTGGCATCCTTTCCGTAGTAGGTTTCGCGGCGTGAGCGTCTTTGCTCTTCCTCTTCCTCCAGTTCGGCAAGGCGCTTCTGCTCTTCTGCGGTACGCTGGGTGATGCGGTCGTCCATCTCTTTCATGTGGATGTCCTGGATGCCGAAGCCGGTGGCAAGCAGGGTAATCTTGACCTTTTGCTCCAGTTCCGGGTCTTCCGCCATACCAAATTTGGTTTCGAAGTCGCGGTTGAAGCGGTTCATAAAGTCTTTTATTTCATCCATTTCGCTCATCATCAGTTCATGGTCGGGACTGTAGGAGATATTAAGCAGTACTTTCTTAGAGTTGAAGATGTCGTTATTGTTCAGCAACGGAGAATGCTGTGCATTCTTGATGGCTTCGCTGACTCGGCTTTCGCCTTCGCCGTAACCGGTACTCATAATAGCTACCCCACCATCTTTCATGACTGTTTTTACATCGTTGAAGTCGAGGTTGATGATGCCTCGCATAGTGATGATTTCAGCAATGCTCTTGGCTGCAATCAGCAAGGTGTCGTTTGCTTTGGCAAATGCGCTGGTTACGGAGAGGTCTGGATAGATTTCACCCAGTTTTTCATTGTTGATGACAAGCAACGCATCTACGTGTTTGCTGATTTCTTCCACACCGTCTAATGCTTGGTCTATCTTCTTGTCTCCTTCCCAACGGAAAGGAATAGTAACGATACCAACAGTCAGTATGTCCATTTCTTTGGCAATCCGGGCAATGGTAGGAGCTGCACCGGTACCTGTACCACCACCCATACCGGCAGTGATGAAGACCATTTTCGTACCATCGTTCAACATCCCTTGCACTTCGTTTATGCTTTCTTCGGTCGCTTCTTTCGCTTTCGCGGGGCGGTTCCCGGCTCCTAATCCTTCGTGCCCCAGTTGCAGTTTAACTGGAACCGGAGATTCTTCCAATGCTTTGCGGTCGGTGTTGCAGACAACGAAAGCGACATCATGTATGCCTTCCCGGTACATGTGGTTTACGGCATTACCGCCACCGCCACCTACACCGATAACTTTGATGATTTTCGGTGAATCGGTCGGAAAATCGAATTGTGCTATATCGTCCATGAGTAATAGTTTATTCTGTTGTTAAAACTTATGTTACATTTTCTCTCCATCTCCTAGAATTTCTTCCTGAATTTTATCGAAGAGCCCCCAAAATATGTTTGGTTTTGTATTGCCGGGTTTCTTCGTACCTGTACCGGTTTTGGTGCCCGACGTGGGTTTGGAAGGTTCGGGCTTCTTGGGGGCTTCTTTGACCGTATCTTTGCCTGTATCAAATCCGATGACAGTTTGTGTGTCATTCGGGTCGTTGGGCTTTTCAAGGATCGGTTTCACCTCCTGCAGGCAGCAGTTTTCGTTGCCTGCGGCAAGAAGGCCGAGCAAGGTATTCTGCATACCGTCCTTGGTCAGTACGTCACTGAATCCGTGAACGGTATCATGCACGAAGCGCATCGTCTTTACTTTCTCTATTTTGCTTTGCTTGCGGAAAGCTTCTTCGATATTCTTCAGGTTTGCTCCGCCTCCGGTGAATACGACTCCGGAGAATAGCTTATCCTCATAACCGGAGAGCTGCAACAGGTTCCATACGTTGGCAAGGATTTCTTCGGAGCGTGCTCCGATGATGTTGTTCAGCGTGGCCAGCTCAATGGCGCGTCCGTCTTCCAGTGCACATACGGCGGGTGTCTCGCTCTCTTCCTCTTCCTCGTAGAGGGCATTGCCGTATTGCAGTTTCAGCTTTTCGGCATCCTGCTCTTCCATCTGCAGGGACGTGATGTCACGGGTAATGGTGTTGCCACCCAGCGGCAATACGCTCAGGTAGCGGAGAATATTGTTCTTGTAGACCGAAATGGTGGTGGTATCGGCGCCGAAGTCCACCAGTGCACAGCCCGAACGCATCTCGTTTTCCGTTAAAACGGCGTTTGCCAACGCTATCGGAGCGATAAGCAGGTCGGCTATCTCCACCTTTGCCTGCTCGAAGCTGTGTTCCAGGTTCTTCTTGAGTGAGGCGCGTGCCACGATGTTGAGGAACTGTCCTGTGATGTGCTGGCCTGCCACGCCCACCGGGTCGGCTTGCAGGGTATTGTCTATCTTGTATTCTTGGGGGGCCACATCCAGTACACTCATGTCTGCCAACGGCACTTCAAGGTTCTCGTCACAGATAGAGTCTACCAGCTCTTGCGAGATGATGCCTTCTTCGTCCAGTGTACGACTCACCGCGTTTTTTACTGTGCGCAATGACTGTCCGCCGATGCCTACATATACTTTGGCAATGGAGTTGTTGAGCTGGTTTTCCAGCTTGTTGGTGATGGAAGCCAATGCCTGTGCTGTCTTGTCGATGTTGTAGATGACCCCCTTGTGGATAAACGAGGACGCATCTTCGCGTGCATAGGCCAACACCTGAATGCTTCCGTCACTGTTCTTCTTTCCTGCGATACCGGAAATCTTGGAAGAACTCAACTCAATAGCGGCGATGAAATCTGTTGTTGCCATAACTGTTTTATTTACTATTTTACTATTTACTGTCTACTATTTGCTGCGCGGTAACTATTCTCTTTTCGTGCAGATAATCTGGTTACCAAACTCAACACTGATACGGGAATATTTGTTCCAGCCTACCTTGTTCAATCCTTTTTCGTAGAATACCTTTACCCGTTTCAGCTTCCGTTCGAAGTCGTCCAGCTTACCGAGGTAGATGACATGGTCGCCTACGCGCGGTACCAGCTCTATGTTTTTGTCGGGCAATACATGAATCTGCTCGATTTGCGCGTTCCAGAACGAATTCTTTTGCAAAAATACACCAAACTTATATAAATCCCTCATGGCAAACGACTTTTCTACGTTTCCGGTCACAATGGCACGGTGCGCAACGCACTTTGCATCGGGCGGCATTACCGTGCCCTTATTGTCCAGATAGTAGTTCTCGCCATTGGCGCTCATTACCCTCAGGATAGGGATGCGCTGGGTTACTTCGATACAGAGTTTGCCGCTCGGCGTCTTGTAACATTCCACTTCGTCGATGAGCGGATGCTTGGAGAGCGCCTGCTCCAACATTTTGGTGCGGATACGGTCCAAGTGCTTGCCTATGGGACTGACGCCTTTCTTTTCGAGCATGGCGGCTACTTCCTTTTTCGTGATGAAGCCGGCATATACCGTGTCTTTGATAACCAGCTCCACATCACGGCACACTTGACCCGCCGGCTTCCGGTTGAAAGCGGTAACGGCCACTATCAGGTAGGCAAGGACGAGCAACAGGACGATAGAAAGTAGAATCCTTTTAATCATAGGCTTATTTGCTGTTTACTGTTTTACGGTTTACGCTTTGCTGCGCTGTTCGAGCAGTCGGGCTATGGAAGGTACATAGTTGTCCAGGTCTCCGGCTCCCAGCACTATCAGCACTTCAACCGGTTTCTTCGAGAGCAGCTCGGGAATGTCTTCCTTCCTGCATATGCACTTTTCGATGCCCGGGCGCAGGTTGTCGTATATGAGTTGGCTGCTGACACCGGGAATGGGTTGTTCGCGGGCAGGGTATATCTCTGTCAGAATTACCTCGTCCAGTAGCGAGAGGCTGTCTGCAAAGTCTTTGTAGAAGTCTCTGGTACGGGTATAGAGATGGGGTTGGAAGATAGCCGTTATCTTCTTGTCCCGGTAAAGTTCGCGGATAGACTTCACGCTTTGCGCGATTTCGGCGGGATGATGGGCGTAGTCGCTGAGGAATACGAGTCTGTCCGTCTTTATCTTGAAGTCGAAACGGCGGTCTACGCCGCGGAAACTGGCCATTCCCTGTCTGATTTCCTCATCGGTTACCCCGTTCAGGTGTGCAAGCGCCATAGCTGCCACGCCGTTCTCTATGTTGATGCCGATAGGTACACCGAGCCGGATATCGTTGATGCGGGTGTCCGGAGCAATGAAGTCGATGACGATTTCACCGTTTCCGATGCGGATGTTCTCGGCATGGAAATCTCCTTCGTCGCGGGAGTAGGTATAAGTTCTTACGCCCGGCTGTACATCCGGCTGCAAGGCAAGTCCCTTCCGGATAATCAGTGCCCCTCCCGGTTGGATAAGGGTGGTGTAGTGGCGGAAGCTTTCAAGATAAGCCTCGCGTGTGCCGTATATGTCCAAATGGTCGGGGTCGGTAGAGGTGATAACGCTCATATAGGGAGAAAGCCAGTGGAACGAACGGTCGAACTCGTCGGCTTCGATTACGGTGTACGGACTGGCCGGAGATAAGAGCAGGTTTGTCCCGTAGTTCTTGGAGATGCCTCCGAGAAAAGCCGTGCAGCCCACATGCGACTGGTGGAAGAGATGCGCTGCCATTGTACTTGTGGTGGTCTTGCCATGCGTACCGGCAACGCAGAGTCCTTTGCTGCTGCGGGTAATCGTACCCAATACCTGGGAACGTTTATGTATCTCGAAACCATTCTCCCGGAAATAGGCCAGTTCGGCATGCTCCTGAGGAATGGCAGGGGTGTACACCACCAGTGTGCTTTCCTTGTCCTTGCAATTCTCAGGGATGAGACCGGTGTTTTCCTCATAATGTATTTGTGCACCTTCTGCAATGAGATGCCCGGTCAGTTCGCTTGGCGTACGGTCATATCCCGCCACGAACTTGCCTTTGGATAGAAAATAGCGTATCAGTGCGCTCATGCCGATGCCGCCGGCACCGACGAAATAAACGGATTTTATGGTTTCTATATTCATGTACTTGTCATTTAATAAGTTTCAGCACCTCTTTGGCGATGACGGTTGCCGAGTCGGGCAATGCCAATCGGGCGATGTTGTTGCTCAATTCTTTCAGTTTATCACTGTCTTTTACCGTATCCAGTGCTGCGGGCAGGAGTTTCTCTTCGGCTTCCGCGTCCTTTACGTAGATGGCGGCGTCTTTATCGACGAGCGCCAGTGCGTTTTTGGTCTGGTGGTCTTCTGCCACATTGGGCGAGGGGACAAGGATTACAGGCTTGTGAAGCAGGCAGAATTCCGAAATGGAGCCGGCGCCGGCACGGGAGATTACCAAATCGGCAGCCGCATAGGCCTTCGCCATGTCTTTGATGAAATCCGTCACATACAGGTTGGGTATGGCATTGATGTGCGGGTGGTGTACGGCTTCACCGGTTACCGCGGTGATGGCGTCCCTTACCTGGTCGATGTATATTTTGCCGGTCTGCCAGATGAACTGTATGTCGGAGTTCTGCCGGATGACGTCAAGGCCGGCGGTCAGGGTGCGGTTAATGGTGCGTGCCCCGAGGCTGCCGCCCAGTATCAGGATAGTCTTTTTGGACGGGTTCAGGCTGAAGTAGCTTACGGCTTCTTCGTGCGCAACGGCATGTCCGAGCAAGTTCTGGCGGACGGGGTTGCCGGTCATGATAATCTTCTCTGCAGGGAAGAACTTTTCCATGCCTTCGTAGGCAACGCATATCTTGCAGGCTTTCTTGGCAAGCAGCTTGTTGGTGACACCTGCATAGGAGTTCTGCTCTTGTATCAGGGTAGGCACTCCCATCATTCCCGCCGTTTTCAGGGTAGGGCCGCTGGCATAGCCGCCCACACCTACTGCCACCTGCGGACGGAATTGCTTGATGATGCTGCGCGCTTTCCATTGGCTGCGTGCCAGTTTCACCAATACGGCAAAGTTCTTCCACAAGTGCTTGCGGTCGAAGCCCGCCACGGGCAGGCCGATAATCTTGTAGCCGGCATCGGGTACACGCTGCATTTCCATGCGGCCTTCTGCACCTACGAACAGGATTTCCGCATCAGGACGCAATTCCTTAATCGCGTTGGCAATGGATACGGCCGGGAAAATGTGTCCGCCCGTACCGCCACCGCTGATGATAATGCGCGGCTTGTTGTTCTTTGTTTCCATATCTGAGTTTATCTACTTGCTACTACTGATAATTAATCTTATTCAAATTCGGCATCGCTGTTCAGCATCTTGGCTGTCGGCTCGGCAGCGCTTTGCGCTTCGCTGTAGGTGCTTTCGTTTCCGTTGCCGGTTTCCACCTGCATGGTGATTTGGGCATCGTGCGCTCTCTGTTCTTCCAGCTTGGCGGTGTACCGGCTCACACTCAGTATCATGCCGATATAGGCGCAGTTTATCAACGTCGAAGTACCTCCTTTGCTGATAAGCGGCAGCGGTTGCCCGGTTACGGGAGCCAGTCCCACGGCCACCATCATGTTGAAGACGGCCTGCGACACCAGCAGCAGGGCTATGCCGATGATGAGGAAGGCGGGGAAGGTGCGGTCGCATTTCTTTGCGATACGTCCTACACGTATCAACAGACAGATGTAGAGGAATACGACTATGACGCCTCCTACCAGTCCGAGTTCCTCGATGATAATGGCAAAGATGAAGTCGGAGAATGCCTGGCTCAGGAAGTCACGCTGTACGGAGTTGCCCGGTCCCTTGCCGATGACATTGCTGGTGGCGACGGCGATACGTGCATGGGCTATCTGGGCGTCTTTGTCTATATCGAATTTTGCGGCAGGTACTACCTCGTCACTCGTAAACTTCTCGATACGGGCACGCCACGTGTCGAACCGGTGCAGGAAAGGTATGTCGCTGTTCTTGGTCATCAGCAGGAAGGTTACGGCAACAATGCCTACCGATGCCAGGCTGCCAATCAGCATCAACAGGCGTTTTGCAGAGACACGCCCTATGAACATCATCAGAAAGACTACCCCGAACAGCAATGCTGCCGTGGACAAGTTCTCCGGAGCAATGAGCAGGCAGATAACTCCGGTTATTATCATAATCCGCTTGAAAGCCTTCGGATTGGCGCCGTCCTCATCCTGCCCTTTGGACAGGATGAAAGCCGTGACTATGATAACCGCCATTTTGGCTATCTCCGAGGGCTGGAACTGTATGCCCATGAACGTCATCCAGCGCGCCGCCCCATTGATACGTTCCATCATCATGACCAGTATCAGCAGTATTGCGGAAGCCGGCAACAGGAAGACAGGGAATACCTGAAACCATTTATAGGGGATGTTGTGCATGAGGACCACAATCACAGCGCCTACCATCAGGATAATGCTGTGCTGGGTGATGGGCCCCCAATGGTCGCCGCTCTTATAGGTAAGCGTACTGGCAGCACTGAACACCTCTGTAATGGAGATGAGGCAGAGGAAGAGGAAAATAATCCAGATTACTTTGTCTCCTTTGAATATGCTTTTTAATAAATCCATTTATAACTCTCTTACGTATTTCTTGAATTGGTCGCCCCGGTCTTCATAGCTCTTGAAGAGGTCGAAGGAAGCGCAACAGGGACTCAATAATACTGTTTCGCCTTTCCGGGCTAATTTGAAAGCGGCGTCTACCGCGTCTTTCATGCCGGTCTGCACATCGGCCACCGGCAGACCGAGGCGGTCGAAAAAGCCGTGCAGCTTTTCATTGTGCAGTCCCAGGTAGACCAGCGCGGAGCATTTGCTACGTACCAAATCCTCTATTTCGGTATAGTCGTTTCCTTTGTCTTTGCCGCCGAGGATAAGCACGGTTTTGGTTGTCATGCTTTGCAGGGCGTACCAGCAGGAATTGACATTGGTTGCTTTGGAATCGTTGATGAATTGGACGCCGCGTACGGTCGCTACCTTTTCCAGACGGTGCTCTACACCTTTGAAGTCGGACAAGGCTTTGCGGATATCTTCTTTGCGGATACCTGCAAGGTTGGCGGAAATGCCGGCAGCCAATGAGTTATACAGGTTGTGGGTTCCTCGCAGGGCAAGTTCTTCCTGCTCCATGTTGAAAGCAATCGGTTCGTTGATTTCCACTTCACCGTCTTCCACATAAGCGATGGCGCCGTCTTCCTTTACGGCGGCGAAAGGATAGGGATGGGCTTTTAAGCCGTGCTTTTCCAGCTCTCTGCGGATGATGGGGTCGTCGTTCCAGTAGATGAAAGCATCTTCCGGAGTCTGGTTTTGCGTGATGCGGAATTTGGCATCCACATACTTCTGCATGCAGTGATCGTATCTGTCCAGATGGTCAGGGGTAATGTTCATCAGGACGGCGATATTGGCGCGGAACTTATACATATTGTCCAGTTGGAAGGAGCTGAGTTCGATAACATAATAGTCGTGCTTCTCCATGGCCACCTGCAAGGCAAGGCTGTTGCCGATGTTGCCTGCCAGCCCTACATTCAGTCCCGCACTCTTGAAGATGTGGTAAATGAGCGAGGTGGTGGTAGTCTTGCCGTTAGAACCGGTGATGCAAATCATTTTGGCGTTTGTATAACGTCCGGCGAACTCTATCTCGGAGATGATGGAGATGCCTTTTTCTTTCAATTTCAGAATCAGCGGAGCGTCGTTGGGGATGCCGGGACTTTTTACCACTTCATCGGCATTCAGTATCAGCTCTTCCGTGTGCTGTCCTTCCTCCCAGGTAATGCCATGCTTGTTCAGCAGTTCCTTGTATTTGTCTTTAATGGCAGACATGTCGGATACGAACGTGTCGAAACCTTTCACCTTGGCAAGTACGGCAGCTCCCGCGCCGCTTTCGCCTGCTCCTAAAACTACAATTCTACTCATATACTATTATAATTAAGAATGGAGAATGATGAATAAAGAATCCGGCTGCATATTGTGATGCGCTGTATCGGTAACTCTTCATTTTTCATTCATAATTCTTCATTGGGTTGTTATCTTATCTTTAACGTTATAATTGTTATTGCTGCCAGTACAATGGTTACAATCCAGAAGCGGACGGTAATCTTCGATTCATGGAACAATTGTGCCGGTTGGGTAAATACTACTTTGCAACCGGGCTCTATCAGATTCATGCCGGTACGGAAGTGGTCGTGTATCGGCGTCCGTTTGAAGAGACGCTGTTTTACCCCTTTCCGTTTGCCGGCTTTGTAGTAGACCCGTTGCAGAATTACCGACAGGTTCTCTACAAGGAATATACCGCATAGGATAGGTATCAGCAGCTCTTTATGGATGATAATGGCGTATACGGCAATGATGCCGCCGATGGTCAGACTGCCTGTATCGCCCATGAATACCTGTGCCGGGTAGGCATTGTACCAGAGGAAGCCGATAAGTGCACCGATGAAAGCGCAGATAAAGATTACCAGCTCTTCCGAACCCGGTATGTACATGATGTTCAGATAACCGGCATATTCGATATGGCTGGATACGTATGCCAGTATGCCCAGTGTCAGACCGATAATGGCGGAGTTGCCCGCTGCCATGCCGTCCATGCCGTCATTCAGGTTGGCGCCGTTGGAAACGGCGGTTACTACGAATATGGTGACGAGCACGAACAGTATCCAGCCCGCCGTTTGTGCGTGTTCTCCCATGAAGGACACGAGGTCGGCATAGTCAAGGTTGTTGCTCTTGAAGAAAGGGATGGTAGTCTGTGTAGCCTTGATTTCTTTGGCGGCATGTACTACCTCGATGCCTTGTCCCGGTTTCTCTACCTCGATGTTTTCACGGATAACGACCTGCGGACTGAGATACAGGGTAAGCCCTACAATGAGTCCCAAGCCTACCTGGCCGATAATCTTGAACTTACCGTGCAGGCCTTCCTTGTCTTTCTTGAATATCTTGATGTAATCGTCGGCAAATCCTAATGAACCTAACCACACAGTGGTGATAAGCATCAGAATCATATAGATATTATTCAGCTTGCCCAGCAACAGGCAGGGAATCAGAATGGCAAAGATAATGATAACTCCGCCCATGCTCGGTACGCCCACCTTGTTTACGCCGAACGGGTCGATGTTGGCATCCCGTTGCGTCTCGGTAATCTGTTTGCGTTTCAGCAGGTCGATGAACTTGTCACCCCAGATGCTCGAAATGAGCAATGCCAGGATGATAGCCATCAATGCCCTGAAAGATGTATAGCCGAACATACCCGCACCAGGGAAGTCGTATTTATCTAACCATTGGAATAAGTAGTATAACATAGTTTCTTACTTTATCACTTTAAAACATTATCGCCTTTAGTTCCTCTTTGTCATCGAAATGATGCTTCACTCCTTTTATCTCCTGATAATTTTCATGTCCTTTACCGGCTACGAGAATGACATCTCCCGGTTGTGCCAGCATGCAGGCGGTCTTTATGGCTTCTTTTCTATCGGCGATACTGATTGTCTTCTGCAAATCGTCCTTATCCAACCCTGCCAGCATATCGTTGATGATGTCTTGCGGCTCTTCAAAGCGGGGATTGTCGGAAGTGATGATGACACGGTCGCTCAAACGGGCGGACTCTTTAGCCATGATAGGACGTTTCCCTTTATCACGGTTGCCGCCTGCGCCGACTACGGTAATCACTTTGCCTTTGCCTTCCAGTACGCCGTGGATGGCATTCAGCACATTCACCAATGCATCCGGGGTATGGGCATAATCCACAATGGCGGTAATGCCCTTCGGAGAGCGGATAGAGTCGAATCTGCCTGCTACAGGGTGTAAAGTGCTGAGGGCAACGAGCACATCTTCTTCTTTCTTTCCCAACAGTACGGCTGCGCCGAATACGGCAAGAAGGTTGGAAGCATTGAACTTGCCGATAAAGCGTACGGCCAGCTCATGGTTGTTGAAGTCGAGCAGCATGCCTTCAAAATGAGACTCCAATACTTTTCCCTTGAAATCGCTGAGGCTTCTCAATGAATACGTATATACGCGCGAACGTGTGTTCTGGGTCATGACCAGTCCGTTCTTGTCGTCCAGATTGGTCAGGCTGAACGCGTTCTTAGGCATGTCGTCGAAGAACTTCTTTTTTGCTTTGAGGTAGTTTTCGACAGTCTTGTGATAATCCAGGTGGTCGCGCGTAAGATTGGTGAAGATGCCGCCGGCAAACTTCAAACCGCTGATACGCTGTTGTGCGATAGAGTGGGAGCTGACTTCCATGAATGCGTATTTGCATCCGGAGTCTGCCATCTCACCCAGCAGGCGGTTAAGGGTAATCGGGTCGGGGGTGGTATGCTCGGTCGGCACGGGGCGGTCGTCAATGTAGTTGCATACCGTGGAAATCAGTCCGACTTTATACCCGAAATAACGGAATGTATTATATAATAAGGTGGCAATGGTTGTTTTGCCATTAGTGCCGGTTACGCCCACCAGCTCCATTTTGGAAGTGGGATCACCGTAGAAAGTGGTGGCAACCTTACCCACCGCATTCTCGCTGTCTTTTACTTGGATATATGTAACATCAGGATTTGTTTCTTCCGGCATGTCTTCGCACAGTACGGCTATAGCGCCTTTTTCAATGGCGGTAGGGATATATGCGTGACCGTCGGTCTGCGTACCGCGCATTGCCATAAACAAATGTCCGGCTGCAACTAAACGGGAGTCGATATTCACTCCTGTTATATCTTTCTCCGTACTGCCGATAATTTGTACCGGTTGTATCGCTTTTAATAGTTCGCTTAATTTCATTCCTTATTATATAATAATGTATATTCTTATATTAACGTAATGTCAAGGCTATTGTCTGTCCTTTTATCAATCGGCTTCCGCCTGCGATGGACTGGTTTCTTACCTTGCCGATGCCGTTGAGGCGTACTCTAAGTCCTTTGCTTTCCAGCAGATAAACAGCATCCTTGGCCCCCATGCCCACTACGCTGGGAACTATGCCGTCAGAAACTTTCTGATTTTGCAGGATAACGGCGGACGGGGCAGCCTGGCTGTGTCCCCACAACTCTCTCTCGTTTTCTACCTCAAACTGTTTCTGCACCGGAACATCCAATGTGTTGAGCACGCATAATGCCTCGTTCATCTCTCCGGCTTTTACCGCAGGAATTACATTGGTGGTGCTGTCTATTGCACTGCGTATATCGAACCGCAGATTCTTGGCATATACCCTTTCTGCAATCTTGCTGAATACGCTACCCGCCATCAAGCCGCCCGATGCCGGAAGTCCCGGCTTCTGTATGGAAACGATGCAACTGTATTTGGGAGCCTCTGCCGGGAAGTATCCGCAGAAACTGACGAGATAATTCACCCGCCCCGCCTTATAGCCGGCGGCACCTTGCGAAATCTGCGCCGTACCCGTCTTGCCGGCTACGGCAAACTGTTTGCTTCCGGCGGGTTTGGCCAAACCTTCGGCGACTACTTTGCGCAGAATCTCCCGTATCTGTGTCAGCGTATTGTCCGAGCAAATCTTCGGATTGATAACTTCCGTAGGAAAGTCACGGACAACCTCACCGTCTTTCACTGCCGCTTTTACGAATTTAGGGCGCACCATTGTACCGTTGTTGGCAATGGCATTATAGAAAGTCAGTATGTTCAGTGGCGGTACCTGCGTTTCATATCCTATACTCATCCAGGGTAACGTGGTCTTGGCAAAATACCGTTCTTTCGGACCGCGGATGTTAGGTTTGCCCTCTCCGGCTATTTGCAGGTGGAGCGGGCGGTCTATACCGATGCGCTTCAATCCGTCTACGAACTTCTGCGGGTTGTCGCTGTAGTGCTTGTCGATAAGATATGAGACGCCGATATTGGATGATACTTCCAGAATACGTGTCACATCAATCTTGCCATATCCGCCCCGATGCCAGTTATGGTCTTTCATCGGGCGGCCGTGCATCATCATGATGCCGTTGCCTGTGTCGACTTCCGTATGGGGAGTAATCTTTCCGTCTTCAAGGGCTACCATGATAGAGGCTGTCTTGAATGTGGACCCCGGCTCCAGCATATCGCTGATGGCGTTATTACGCATTTCGTAATAGTTGCCGTCGCCCGCTTTCATCATGTTGACAATGGCTTTTACTTCTCCGGTCTGCACTTCCATCAATACGGCAACGCCCACACTGGCGTTTATCTCTTTCAGCTTGTCTATCAGTGCTTTCTCGCAAATATCCTGCATACCCACGTCGATAGTGGAAATGATGTCGCAACCGTCTACGGGAGCAATGTCCACTATGTTCAGGTATTTGTTCATCACCTTCTGGCGATGGGTGATACCGTCACGTCCTTTCAGCAGCGTATCAAAGGCAAGTTCGATACCGTTTTTGGCTCCTTGCGCTGTATCGGCGTAGAGGTCGCCGAGTGTACGTGCCGCCAGAGAACCGAAAGGTTTCTTACGCTGGTTGAAAGGCTGTTCATGGAAGCCTCCTTTGTATTTGTTTAGTTTGAATACCGGCAGCCTTTTAACTTCTTTGTATTGGATATAGGAGATACGTTTCGGGTAAATCAGGTAATTGCGGCTACCCTTTTTACGTCCTCTTAACAGATGTCTTTTAAATTCGGCGGCACTTTTATCGGGGAATATCTGGTGCAATCCTTCGCAGATTTCTCCCAGATGATTCATAAGCATGGTGTCTTTCTTCTCTCCACCCGCTTTGAAGTCCATGTAAATACGGTACTCCGGTAGGGAGCTCGCCATTAATTTACCGTCCGATGAAAGGATATTGCCGCGGTTGGGCTTCACCCTAACATTCTCCTTCACAAAGCGGTCGGCAACATCTTGCCAGTACTGACGTTCGGCAAACATGATGACAGTACCTTTTACGATAATAGCTACTCCTATCAGTCCCATGACGAGGACTACGAAGAAGTAGCGGGTCATTATATTTTTCTTGTTTACTGCCAAGGTTGTTTCGATTTACTATTATACTATATTACAGTTTACTTGTTTATCGGTTTGCTTACCATTATCCGTACTTATTTGATTAAGTACGGCGGATTGGTCGAAGTCTGCAAATCGCTTTCTTTCGTTGCGATGTATTCCTCGATACGCGATTGACGGCTCCGTTCCATCAGTTCGGAACTGCGTGTCAGGGCATCGTATTTTATATCTATCAGTTCTTTCTTGAGCTTGTCTATCTCTATCATCTGCTGCTGGCAGGCGTAACGGTTATGGATATAGAACAGAATAAGAACCATGATGAGGACAAGCAGCTTCGTCTGACGACGGAAAAAGTCCGTAGCCAGAATATCACCGCCTATAATGTTCTTTAGCGAAGTCCGTCTTTTCACCTTTTCGCCTTTTTGCTCCTCTTGTTTATTATTTGTTTCATTCATCGTTCTATCTCTTTACAGCCTTATCGCTTCCCTCATTCTTACACTTTTTCCGCAATCCTCAGCTTGGCGCTTCGCGAGCGCGGGTTGCGTTCTATTTCATCGTTATCCGGAACAATCACTTTATTGTTTACCAGACGGAAAGGCGTCTGTACGTTTCCGAAGAAGTCTTTTTCCGCCTTGCCCTCTATGTTGCCGGTCTTCATGATGTTTTTCACCATGCGGTCTTCCAGCGAATGATAGGTGATTACCACCAGCCGTCCACCCGGCTTTAATGCTTCCGTGGCTGCATATAACATCTCTTTCAACGCTTCCATTTCCCGGTTGACTTCGATGCGCAACGCCTGAAACACTTTGGCAAGCTCTTTCTTTTCTCTTTCACGCCCGAAGAGGGGCTTGATAATTTCCAGAAATTCCCCGATGGTACCAATCTTTTGAGCGGCACGTGCCTTGACAATAACGGATGCCAGCTTGCGACTGTTCTTCAATTCTCCATACAGATAGAAAATGTCGGCAAGGCGTTCTTCATCGTATGTATTTACGATGTCGGCGGCTGTGAGTCCGGCACGCTTGTTCATCCGCATATCGAGGGCGCCGTCAAAACGGAACGAGAACCCCCGTTCGCTATCGTCGAAATGATGTGACGATACACCGAGGTCGGCGAGTACGGCATCTACCTGCTCGATGCCATGATAACGCAGGAAGTTATGCAGATACCGGAAGTTGCTGCGTACAAAAGTGAAGTGCGGATCGTTTACGATGTTCCGTTCGGCATCTTCATCCTGGTCGAAACCAAGCAGTCTTCCACCGTCTCCCAGGCGGGAGAGTATCTCGCGGGAATGGCCGCCGCCTCCGAATGTCACGTCTACATACGTTCCGTCCGGACGGATATTCATTCCGTCAACGCTTGGCATCAACAGTACCGGAATATGATATGTCGTTTCTTCTTTCATTTTTCTTTCATTACAATCATTCTATTACTCTACGCTCTTATCGCTTGTCTCTGCTTCTTCCTCTCCCAGGTTTTCCTCTCCTAAAATATCTTGCAGCGCTTCGCTGAATTCTTCCGGGTTCATGAAAGGCTGTTCAGCCTTTTCTTTCGCCCATATTTCGATGGTGTTGTCCACGCCGATAAAGCGTACCTCACTTTGTATGCCTGCCATTTGCAAATAGCGTTTAGGCAGCAGGATGCGTCCGTTCCCGTCGGGAATCATGATTTCCGCATCGCTTACAAACTGTCGGAAAATTTGTTGGTGTTTCGCATTCCATTTGTTCAGCCGCTGCCGGAGTTGGTTTTGCGTTTTGAACCAGACGCTTTCGGGGTAGAGTATCAGGCAGTCCTGAAATACATCTTTACGCAATACGAGTCTCTCTTCGGAAGCAGCCTGCAACTGTTTCCGAAAGCCGGCAGGGATAAATACACGTCCCTTTGTATCCGTCTTTGCTTCAATATTGCCTAAAAAGCGTATCATTTTCACCTTATTATAATAAGCGACGGTAAAAGTACACATTTCCCCACAATTCCCCACAATGTTTTAACTAAAATCTTATTTAGAAGTTTTCAACAGCTTGTTGATTACTTATTCTGTTGAAAATGAACAATGTGTTGTATTGCTTGTTTGGTGGAGGAATTGCGTGCTTCCCGAGTAAACACATGGTCTGTCGACCGCAAACGTACGGTCTGTTTGATGGAAATACATGGTGTGTTTTGGGCGAACAGATAGTGTATTGGGGATAAAACAATGTTTGTTCATATCCCCTTCACCTTTCACTATGCCCTGCTGGTGGCGCTTGACGGGTGAACCCTGTAATTTATGGCAGGCTTATAAAAAGGAATGTGTGTCAAGGCAAAAATTCGCTTATTATTTGTTTCTTTTTAGGTGCGGGTTACACGGAAAACACGGATTTCGCGGAAAAAGAATAAAGAAAATCCGTGAAATCCGTGTCTAAAAGAAATCGTCAAGTATATTTTGACTCACTCTTTTATATAGAATGTTGACTAAACAAAATCCTTCAGTTCTTGTTGTAGTTTTTGGCGGGTAAAGAAGATACGGCTCTTTACGGTTCCCAGCGGGAGTCCCAGCTTCTCGGTTATTTCGCGGTATTTAAAGCCGGAAACATGCATGGAGAACGGAACTTTATACTCGCGCGGCAGTGAATTGACGATACGGTGCATCTCTTTCAGGTCATATGCGCTTTCTGTGTTCTCAAATGCTGTGTCGCGCGGCAGGTTCAGGTAGTAAAGATTGTCCGTCTGGTCCACAAATGTCTGGTCGCGCACTACTTTACGATAATTGTTAATAAAGATGTTGCGCATGATCGTATATATCCAACCTTTGAAATTAGTATCGGGCATGTATTTATCTTCATTATCCAAAGCCTTGAGTGATGTTTCTTGAAGAAGGTCGTTGGCTTCTTCGCGGTCGGAGGTGAGCTTGTACGCAAAGCGTAATAAATCGTTTTGGACTCCGATCAGATCTTTTTTAAATGTCATACTGTTCATAAATGTGCTTTGTTAAATGGTTACTTGTTCGTTTTGCCTTTTAGCATTGCAAGTTTACGAAAGTTCCGGCTTCCCGGCAGGCCGTTTTTAAGCAATCTTTGGGGTAAAAACTATCAAATGATAGATTTTAGGTGCTATTTGATAGATTTTGGGTGCAGTTTTCTATCGAATATTTGCATTTAATTAAAAAGATGCGTTAATTTTGCGCAATCATTTCATCACAAAAAGAATGGCTGACGACTCTTTATTTTTGATTGACATTGATAAGATTCTTCGGGAGAAAGCTCCGAAGCATGTGAAGTATATCCCTAAGTTTGTCGTATCTTATTTGAAGCGCATTGTTCATCAGGATGAATTGAATGTTTTTCTGAGAGAGTCGAAAGATAAAGTGGGGGTGGAATTCCTGCAGGCTTGTCTGGACTTTCTGGATGCCAGACTGATAGTGAAGGGCAAGGAGAATCTGCGAAAGGATGGTCTTTATACATTCGTTTCCAATCATCCCTTAGGCGGACAGGATGGAGTGGCGTTGGGTTATGTACTCGGGAGTTTTTACGATGGAAAGGTGAAATATATGGTAAATGACCTGCTTATGAACCTGCACGGACTGGCTCCTCTCTGTATTCCTATCAATAAGACCGGCAAGCAGGCCAAGGACTTTCCGAAAATGGTAGAGGCGGGGTTTGCATCGGACGATCAGCTCATTATGTTTCCTGCCGGGCTTTGCTCGCGTCGCCGGAATGGAGTCATCCGCGATTTGGACTGGAAAAAGACGTTTATAGTAAAGAGTGTTGAAGCGCACCGCGATGTGGTACCCATTCATTTTGACGGTCGTAACTCCGATTTTTTCTATAACCTGGCGAATCTTTGCAAAACGTTGGGTATCAAGTTTAATATAGCCATGTTGTATCTGGCAGATGAAATGTTGAAAAACCGTCATAAAACATTTACCATTACTATAGGTAAGCCTATTCCCTGGCAAACATTTGATAAGACGAAAACACCTGCCCAATGGGCGCAGTATGTGAAAGATATCGTGTATAAATTGTAAGTTGAACATTGAATATTAAAAAATAGAAGCTCGGAAGATGGAAGATATTATTGCACCGATAAGCAAAGAACTGCTGAAAGCGGAGTTGACCGAAGACAAACGCTTGCGCATGACGAATAAGAGTAATAATCAGATATATATTATTACTGCCCAGGATTCACCCAATACAATGAAGGAAATCGGACGTCTGCGTGAGATTGCATTTCGTGCTGCCGGTGGCGGAACAGGAATGTCCATGGATATTGATGAGTACGATATTATGGATAATCCTTATAAGCAGTTGATTGTCTGGAATCCGGAAGAGGAAGAGATATTGGGCGGTTACCGCTATATTCTCGGTACGGATGTACGCTTTGACGAGCACGGCGCGCCGATTTTGGCTACTGCGCACATGTTCAATTTTTCCGAGAAGTTCCTGAATGAATATCTTCCTACTACCATTGAGCTTGGACGTTCATTCGTGACGCTTGAGTACCAGTCTACCCGTCGCGACAGCAAAGGCTTGTTCGCATTGGATAACTTGTGGGACGGTTTGGGTGCGCTGACGGTGGTTATGCCCAACGTGAAGTATTTCTTCGGAAAGGTTACCATGTATCCCAGCTATATCCGTAAAGGACGCGACATGATTCTTTATTTCCTGAGAAAGCATTTTGCCGATAAAGACAGTCTGATTACTCCGATGAAACCGCTGCAATTGGAGTCGGACGAGGAAGAACTGGCTGCATTGTTCTGTAAGGATACATTTAAGGAAGACTATAAAATATTGAATGGCGAAATCCGTAAGCTGGGATACAATATTCCGCCGTTGGTAAATGCCTACATGAGTCTTAGTCCGACAATGCGTATGTTCGGTACAGCCATTAATTACGGTTTCGGTGATGTGGAAGAAACAGGTATCCTGATTGCCGTCGATGAAATCCTGGCGGAAAAGCGCATCCGCCATATCCAGTCATTCATCGAAAGCGAGCCGGAAGCATGCAAACTGACTTCCGGGGCGAATAAGATATTCTATCCGAGCAGATAAATCATACAGCCGGCAGGCTGTTTCCGTTGATTTTCCGGTAGAGGTCGAGGGCGAATACATCCGTCATGCCGGATATGTAGTCCAATACGGCCTGTATCCTTTCATACAGTGCAGTTGCTTTCATATTATATTGTCCGGATACCCGGTTGATGAGCAACTGCGAATATGCTTTTTCCGGTGAACGTACCGCATCGATCATCAGTTCGAGCAAGGTGCTGATGATACGGAAGCCGGCAAGTTCTATGTCCAATACATCGCGCGAACGGTATATCTTCTTGAAAGATACCTCTGCGCAATGTTGGTAGGCCGCGGCAGGCCGTTCGGTGATATGCTTGATGAGACTTCCCTCAAATTCCCCTTCCAGTATCTGTACTTCGTTATCGAGGAATGCCCGGGTGCATTCGCCGATAAGCAGCCCGATGACGGAAGAACGCAGATAGGCTATCTGTTCATTGGTGTCGCTCACAATCTTGAGCGTATCGAGGATGTGCGCCTTACGTTCGTCGGGAAAGTAGGCCAGCAGCAGGTCCTGCGTTTCCTGCGTAGTGAGAATCTTCAGTTTGTGGGCATCTTCGATATCCATCATCTGGTAGCAGATGTCATCTGCCGCTTCTACCAGGTAGACAAGCGGGTGACGTGCGTACTTCAAAGGTGAACCGTTAAGCTGTTTCATCCCCAGTTCTTCGGCTATTCGCCGGAAACTTTCTTCTTCGGTAGTAAAGAAGCCGAATTTGGATTTCTGTCCTGCCAGGCTCGATGAAAAGGGGTATTTTACGATGCTGGCAAGTGTGGAATAGGTTAGGACGAAACCGCCTTTGCGGCGTCCTTCAAACTGATGGGTAAGCAGACGGAAAGCATTTGCATTTCCTTCAAAATGAGTCAGGTCTTCCCATTGTGCCGGGGTGAGTTGTTCTCCGTCGGGTTGTTTTTCTTTCAATGCCAGCCCTTTTCCTTCCGAAAAGAAAGTAGAGATGGCGCGTTCGCCGGAATGTCCGAATGGCGGATTACCCAAATCGTGCGCCAGGCATGCTGCGGAAACAATGGAGCCGATTTCGGGCAGATAAGAGTCTTGCAGTTCGGGGCGGCGGGCAAGGATGGCTTTGGCTACGTCATTGCCCAGCGAACGACCTACGCAGGAAACTTCCAGACTATGTGTCAGTCGGTTGTGTACGAATATGCTGCCGGGCAGAGGGAACACTTGTGTCTTGTTCTGCAATCTCCGGAAAGGTGCGGAGAAGATGAGGCGGTCGTAATCCCGCTGAAATTCAGAACGGTTCTCGTGACGCTCTTTATGAAACTCTTCCAAGCCGAATCGTTTGGCGGATATGAGGGTATTCCAGTCCATCATGTTCTTACTTTCTTATTATTTAACTGCAAATGTATGACTATTTGCTTCAAAATCCGTAATTTTGTCCGTTAAATAGTGAATTAAAGTAATCTCAATCGTAACTTCATTGAAATGGCAAATAATAGTATGACCGTCCGAATTATAAATAAGTCGAAACATCCGTTGCCTGCATACGCCACCGAATTGTCTGCCGGAATGGACATCCGTGCCAATCTTTCCGAGCCGATAGCTTTGGAACCGTTGCAGCGTTGCCTGGTTCCTACAGGTTTGTACATCGCTTTGCCGGCTGGGTTTGAGGCGCAGATTCGTCCCCGTAGCGGTTTGGCTATCAAGAAAGGTATCTCGGTATTGAATTCTCCGGGTACTATCGATGCAGACTACCGCGGTGAAATCTGTATTATCCTCGTAAATCTTTCTTCGGAAACATTTATGATTGAGGACGGAGAACGAATCGCCCAAATGGTAATTGCCCGCCATGAGCAGGCCGTATGGCAGGAGGTGGATGTGTTGGATGAAACGGAACGCGGTGCCGGTGGCTTCGGACATACGGGCGTGTAGTTGGGATGGGGTATGAGTGATTAGCGATGAGTGATTGACGGAGGGTTGCTTATACCATTTGATTTTATATAGATAATGAGCATATTCAATAATAAGAAAATAGGGCTGTTTTTGTTGGTGGCGGGCTTCTTGCTTGTCTCCTGCGGGACATCCCGTAAGCAGACAAAGGCATTATCGGCGAAGCCTGTGGCGGAACTTACTCCGGAACAGCAGCGTAAGTACGATTACTTCTTTTTGGAAGCAGCCCGTCTGAAGATTCAGAAAGACTATGATGCGGCTTTTGATTTGCTGCAACATTGCCTGACTATCAATCCGAATGCTTCGTCGGCCTTATACGAACTGGCGCAATATTATTTGTTCCTGAAGCAAGTGCCTCAGGGGCAGGCTGCATTGGAGAAGGCCGTGGAAAACGATCCGGATAATTATTGGTACAGTCAGGGACTGGCGAATTTTTATCAGCAACAGGACGAAAAGGAGAAAGCGATGAAGCTGCTGGAAGATATGTCCATACGTTTCACCGACAAGCTGGATCCGCTTTATGCCTTGTTGGACATTTATAATCGGCAGGAGCAGTATGATAAGGTGATTGCCACTTTGAACCGGATTGAGGAGAAGATGGGCAAAAGTGAGCAGTTGAGTATGGAGAAGTTCCGTATTTATCTGCAAATGAAAGACAATAAGAATGCTTTCCATGAGATAGAGAGCCTGGTTGCGGAGTATCCGATGGATTCCCGTTATCAGGTTGTGCTGGGGGATGTATATATGCAGAACGGAAAGAAAGAGGAAGCATATAACATGTACCGCAAGGTGTTGGATGCCGAGCCGGATAATGCCATGGCGATGTATTCGCTGGCGTCCTATTATGAGGAGACCGGTCAGAAGGACCTTTATCAGCAGCAGTTGGACACTTTATTGCTCAACAAGAAAGTTCCTTCGGAAACGAAACTGAATGTAATGCGCCAGTTTGTCGTGCAGAATGAGCAGGACGGTAAGGACAGTACGCGGGTTATCAGCCTTTTCGACCGTATTCTGGAACAAGAGCCGGATGATGCCGGGATACCGATGCTTTACGCTCAGTATCTTTTATCCAAAGGAATGAACAAGGAAGCCTTTCCGGTACTGCGTCAGGTGTTGGCAATTGATCCTACCAATACGGCTGCGCGTATGATGTTGCTGGGTGAAGCGGTACGCAAGGAGGATTACAACGATGTGATTGATTTATGCGAAGCCGGCGTTGAAACCAACCCGGAGATGCTGGAGTTCTATTTCTATCTGGCTATCGCTTATAACCAGGCGGAACGGACGGATGATGTGATTTCCGTCTGTCAGAAAGCATTGACGCAAATTACGGCGGATAGTAAGAAAGAGGTCGTTTCGGATTTCTATTCCATTTTGGGAGACGCCTATCATACGAAAGATTTGAATACGGAAGCCTATGCTGCCTATGATTCGGCGCTGGTGTACAATCCTTCCAATATCGGAGCTTTGAACAATTATGCTTATTACCTGTCTGTCGAGCGTCGTAATCTGGATAAAGCCGAGGAGATGAGTTATAAGACGGTAAAGGCGGAACCCGATAATGCCACCTATTTGGATACTTATGCCTGGATTTTGTTTGAGAAAGGCAATTATGCCGAGGCCCGTTTGTATATAGACGATGCCATGAAAAGTGACGGAGGCAAAAGCGATGTCATCGTAGAGCATTGCGGCGACATCTATTATATGACGGGTGATGTGGACAAGGCTCTGGAGTATTGGAACCAGGCATTGAAGATAGGCAGTAAGTCCAGGACTCTACAGGAGAAGATTCGGAAGAAGAAGTATATCAGTGATAAGTAAGTCGGTAAAACGGTGAAGTGATACATAATAAAAGTAACAAGGTAATGGAACAAACAAAATTCAATGGCAGGACTCTGGTCTTTATGCTCTTTATCCTCTGCTGTCTGGCAGGCTGTAAAACCACCCGGAAGGCGGAGACGTCCAAATTTCCCGAAAGTACCCGCTACCTGTCTTCCAAGGTGCGGCTGACCGTTCCTACCAAAGACGCCGTTTTCACCGTAAACGGTACGATGAAGCTGATAAGCGGCGAACGGATGCAGCTTTCTTTTCTCATGCCTATCATACGTACAGAGGTGGCACGCATGGAAGTGACACCCGAAGAAATATTGCTGGTAGACCGCATGGGCAAGCGTTACGTCCGTGCTGCCCGTAAGGAATTGAAAGATGTGTTGCCGAAGAAAGCCGACTTTGCCCATTTGGAAAAGATTCTATTCAATGCTTCCAAACCCAACGGAAAGAAAGAGTTGTCGGGAAAGGAATTGGGCATTCCTTCGCTGGAGAAAGGCAGAATCGAGTTGTCCGGCTTTTCCAATAATTCGTTTTCGCTGACGCCTACTGAGCTGTCTTCAAAGTACACGCAAGTTGAGTTGAATGAAATATTAGAAATGCTGATGAGCTTATGAGACGTTTGCTTTGTATTTTTATAGGTTGTTTCTGTCTGGCTTTTCCGCTTCTTGCCCAGTCCAACAAACTGATAAAGGAATTGGAAAGCAAGCGCGGTGCTTTGCAAAAGCAGATTACCGAATCGGAAACACTTCTGAAAACTACAAAGAAAACCGTAAGCAGCCAGTTGAACGGACTTGCCGCTTTGACGGGGCAGATAGAGGAACGCAAACGCTATATCCTTACCATAAATAACGATGTAGGGTCGATAGACCGTGAGCTATCGTCATTGGAACGCCAGTTAGGAAAATTGCAGCGCGATTTAAAGGACAAGAAGAAGAAATACGAGTCGTCTGTCCAGTACCTTTATAAGAACCGTTCCATTGAGGAGAAGCTGATGTTTATTTTCTCTGCACGGAGTCTGGCGCAGACCTATCGTCGTTTGCGTTATGTGCGTGAGTATGCCACTTACCAACGCCTGCAGGGCGAGGAAGTGCTGAAAAAGCAGGAACAGGTCAATAAGAAGAAAGCGGAACTCAGGCAGGTGCGGGCTGCCAAAGCCAATCTGCTGAAAGAGCGCGAGGCCGAGAAAGTAAAACTGGAAGCGCAGGAGAAAGAAAAACGTATCCTTGTGGCCGATTTACGGAAGAAGCAACGCGGATTACAGAACGAGATTGCCAAGAAGCGGCGCGAGGCCAGCCAACTTAATGCGCGTATCGACCGCTTGATTGCCGAAGAAATAGAGAAAGCCCGCAAACGTGCCGCAGAGGAAGCACGCCGTGAAGCGGCTGCCCGCAAGAAAGAAGCGGCTAAAGCGGATAAGTCGGGAACGTCCGCTTCCGGAAAAAAGGTTGCTCCTCTGGAAACTTATACCATGAGTAAGGCCGACCGCGAGCTGTCCGGTGACTTTGCCAATAACCGCGGCAAGCTGCCTATGCCTATCAGTGGAGCTTATATCATAACCAGCCATTACGGGCAATATGCCGTGGAAGGATTGCGCAATGTCAAGTTGGACAATAAAGGTATCGACATCCAGGGAAAACCGGGGGCGCAGGCGCGTGCCATCTTCAACGGCAAGGTGGCGGCCGTATTCAAACTGAACGGGCTGTTTAATATCCTTATCCGTCATGGAGCCTATATATCCGTATATTGCAACCTGGCTTCCGCTTCGGTGAAACAAGGTGACACGGTCACTACCAAGCAAGCTATCGGCCAGGTGTTCTCGGATGGGGCGGACGGCGGACGTACGGTACTTCACTTCCAGCTACGCCGTGAAAAGGAGAAGCTGAATCCCGAACCCTGGCTGAACAGATAAATCTTATATCGTTGCTCCGTCCAGCAGGTCCAGATAAAGTGCAATGGCCTCTTCAATCTCTTTGACGAAGATAAACTCATCCGCGGTATGGGAGCGGCTGCTCTTGCCCGGTCCTATTTTCATGGACGGGAAAGACATCAGTGCCTGGTCTGAAAGGGTAGGCGAACCGAAAGGAGTCCGACCCATCGCAACGGCCTTTTTTACCAGCGGGTGTTCGGGAGAAACATGCGAAGAACCCAAGCGGAAAGAACGCGCTTTGGCTTCACAGGCAATGTGTTTCCGTATCTCGTCGAAAAGTTCCTGGTTGGTGTAACATTCGTTGCTGCGGATGTCGACTACGAATGTACAGCGGTCGGGTATTACATTGTGCTGTGTCCCTGCATTCACCATGGTTACACTCATTTTTACCGGTCCCAATAAAGCCGATTCTTTCGGGAAGCGGTAATCGCGGAACCAGGCAATGTCGTTCAGCACCTTATATATGGCGTTGTCGCCTTCGTTCCGGGCAGCATGCCCTGACCTGCCGTAGGCAGTGACATCCAGTACCATCAGCCCTTTTTCGGCAATGGCGGGTTGCATCTCCGTGGGTTCGCCCACAATGGCGAATTGTATGGGCGGCAGCTCCGGCAGTACGGACTCTACTCCTTCCTTGCCCGACACCTCTTCCTCGCAGGAAGCCAGGTAAATCAGGTTGTAAGCCTGTGTAGTCCGGCACAATTGCAGGAATACCTGCAGCAGGCTGACTACGCTTGCCCCGGCGTCATTGCTTCCCAAACCGTAAATCTTGCCGTTCTCTTCCGTTGGGGTGAACGGGGCTTTCCGCCACCCGTTTACGGGCTTCACCGTGTCGATGTGCGAGTTCAGCAGCAGCGTAGGCTTGTTCAGGTCGAACATCGGGCTGAGACACCATATATTGTTGCCTTTCCGTCCGGTTGCCATTCCCTGCATTTCAATGTAATTCTGAAGAAAATCCGCGGCCTGCTCCTCTTCGCGGCTCAATGATGGTATGGCTATCAATGATTTAAGCAGTCCGATTGCCTCGGAAACCAGTGTTTCTATATCCGTTGTCATCGTTGGGTTCTGTTATATATTCGTTATTACTTTGCAAACTTACGGATAAATCCCGAAAAAGGGAGATAGTTTCAAATAAAACTAATACCTTTGTACCCATATTTACCAATTCATTAAAAATATGACTTATCATCATTTGTCTGTTCTGATACATCGTCAGGCAGAGAAGTATGGAGACAAAGTAGCCCTTAAATACAGGGACTATGAAACATCACAATGGATACCTATCACTTGGAATAAATTCTCTCGGACAGTACGTCAGGCAGCCAATGCGTTGGTGGCTTTAGGTGCAGAGGAACAGAGGAATATCGGTATCTTCTCACAAAACAAGCCGGAATGTTTATTTACCGATTTTGCAGCCTTTGCCAACCGTCTGGTTACCATACCGCTGTATGCTACCAGCTCTTCGGCTCAGGCCCAGTATATTATCAACGATGCTCAGATACGTTTCCTCTTTGTGGGCGAGCAATTCCAGTATGATGCCGCTTTCAGCGCATTCGGCTTTTGCCACTCTCTGGAGAAACTGATTATTTTCGACCGCAGCGTCGTGCGTGATCCCCGCGACAAGACCTCTATCTACTACGACGAGTTTCTGGCATTGGGCGAGGGACTACCTCACAATGCCGTTGTGGAAGAGCGTACCGCCCGTGCATCGGACAGCGACCTTGCCAATATTCTTTATACATCCGGCACCACCGGCGAGCCGAAAGGAGTGATGCTGCACCACTTCAACTACAGAGAGGCTATCCGCATCCACGATATCCGCCTGACTGCCATGACGGATAAGGATGTGTCCATGAACTTCCTTCCGTTGACGCATGTGTTTGAAAAAGCATGGACTTATTTCTGTCTTCACAGAGGTGTGCAGGTTTGCGTCAATCTTCGTCCGGCAGATATTCAGACCACTATCAAGGAGATACGTCCTACATTGATGTGCAGCGTTCCCCGCTTTTGGGAGAAGGTATATGCCGGTGTACAGGAGAAGATTGCCCAGGAGAGCGGCCTGCGGAAAGCAATGATGCTGGATGCTCTTAAAGTCGGGAAGATGCACAACATTGATTATCTGCGTGCAGGCAAAACGCCTCCCCTGATGCTTCATCTGAAGTATAAATTCTATGAAAAGACTATCTACGCCCTGCTGAAAAAGACAATCGGTATTGAGAACGGTAATTTCTTCCCGACTGCCGGCGCTGCCGTATCCGATGAAATTTGCGAATTCGTGCACTCGGTGGGTATCAATATGGTGGTGGGTTATGGATTGACGGAATCTACGGCTACCGTATCCTGCTTCCTCGACAAGGGGTATGAGATAGGTTCGGTAGGTACTGTCATGCCCGACCTTGAAGTGAAGATTGGAGAAAACAATGAAATCCTGCTTCGCGGTAAGACTATTACTACCGGCTATTATAAGAAACCGGAAGCCACCGCTGCGGCTATCGACAAAGACGGCTGGTTCCATACGGGTGATGCCGGCTATCTGAAAGGAAATCATTTGTATCTGACCGAACGTATCAAGGATTTGTTCAAGACCTCGAACGGAAAGTATATCTCTCCGCAGGCTCTGGAAACCAAACTGTCGATAGACCGTTACATTGACCAGATTGCTGTTATTGCCGACCAGCGTAAGTTTGTGTCTGCCCTGATTGTTCCGGTTTATGGCTTGGTGAAGAACTACGCCAAGGAGAAAGGTCTTGAGTACAAGGATATGGCCGATTTATTGCAGCATCCTAAAGTGCAGGCTTTGTTCCGTGCCCGCATTGATACGTTGCAACAGCAGTTTGCGCATTATGAGCAGGTGAAACGTTTCACTTTATTATCCGAACCGTTCAGCATGGAACGGGGCGAGCTGACAAATACATTGAAGCTGAAACGCTCTGTGGTGGCAAAGAACTATAAGGAGTTGATTGATAAGATGTACGAAGAATAAAAGTCCGGATGACTTTAGAGTTTGCTTAAAATAGGAAAAAAGGAGGCGGTATGCCTCCTTTTTTATTGTCGGATATGCTGTCAACGGTTTAGGCTTATATGTTTACAAATGGAACGGTATGATTCTTTTTTCTTTTTTCCTTCGTTTCCGCTCCGTTGAATGAGCTCCATCGAGTCAGGGACTGAATGCCTTTGACTTCCTGACTGAATGCCTTTCATTCAGGGATTCATTGTCCCCCTGTTCAGAAGTCTTTGTGAGCGGGTAGGGAGAAAAGGGGAAAAAGTTGGAAGTCGGGATAAAAAATGTGTATTTCTTCTTAGGGTTGCGTCGGTGTGGTCTGTTTATATTCTATGGAAAGATATTTTTAATCTTAAAACTTAGTATGCTATGAGAAAGCTTTTATCGGCGCTGATATTGTCGTTTTCAATATGGAGCATTTTTTCATGCCGGCAGGAAAATAATGTAACCGTTAAGCAGTATCCCATGTTCTGGACATGGCTGGATTATCGTCCCGGCATGAATTTCGATTCGGTATGCCAGGTGATGAATGACATCGGCATGGATGGAATAATGCTGAATGCACCCACCCCCGACGACTATCGCATTGCCATTCCCATAGCCCGTAAACACGGCATTGAAGTATACGCATGGTTGTGGACCATGAATCTGGAGCACGACCGCGATAAGATTTTGGCAGAACATCCCGACTGGTTCAGCGTAAACCGCAACGGAAAGAGCCTCGCAGATACTACAGCATATGTGGATTATTATAAATTCCTCTGTCCCGCACTGCCTGAGGTGCGCGAATTCATCAGGGAGAAAATTAAGTCGTATTGCGAAGTCGAGGGATTGAACGGAATTGCCATCGACTACAACCGTTTGGTGGATGTAGTGCTTCCTACCACGTTATGGCCGCATTACGGTATTATGCAAGACCGGGAATATGCCGCATGGGATTACGGTTATCATCCCGCCATGCTCGAAAAGTTCAAGAGCAGGTATGGCTATGACCCGCGTGAGCAGCAGGACCCTTCGGCAGACATAAAGTGGCGGCAGTTCCGTTGCGACCAGATAACGGAAGTTGCGAATATGATTGCCGGAGTGGTGCATTCGTATGGCAAGACAATGGCGGCATCTCCGTTTCCTACGCCGAAGATGGCTTCACGCATGGTGCGGCAGGACTGGGGTAAATGGAACCTGGATATCGTTTTCCCGATGGTTTACCATACTTTCTATACGGAAGATGTCAGTTTTATTTCCGATTGTACCGTTGAGAATGTGCGCGACAAGAATGATAAAACCGTATTGTATTGCGGCATGACTGCTACCGATGGTCCGGAAATGTTCGAATGTATGGATGCCGCGCTGAATAGCGGCGCTCAGGGCATTGCCGTATTTACGGTGGCAGGCTTGCGCTCGTCCGAGGTAAAGAAGCGGTTCAAAACTTATACGGACAGTGTACGGGCGGTGCGCGCGGCTAATGGCGGTATCATTGAAGCGGTGCATCCTCACGTGGCGGATACCAATCCTTTTACTCATAAAGGCATCATGGCGTTGGTGGAAAAACGTATGCGACGGATTGTGGCCGAAGCATCCGGTAAAGAGGAATTACTTCCGTTGGCTTTGGGTGAGTATAAGCAAACGGAATCTTACGATGCCACCCGTTGCTATCGGGTGACGGACGAGAACAGCAAGACGGTCTTTAAGGTTACTTTCTACTTCTACGGTGATGTACTTTCGGGTTGGGACGTAGTGGCGGAATAGCCCGCCCTCTTCCTTATTCCGTTGATTGCAGCGGATTTATGCGATTTTTTCAGACTTTTGCACTATCTTTGCGGTTCGAAAAGATAGAATTTGAAGAAAGTATATGATTACCATTGAACAACTGAAAGATATCAAGGAACGTACCGAAGCGTTGAACCGCTATCTGGACATCGAAGGGAAAAAAATACAAGTGGAAGAGGAACAATTGCGCACGCAGGCTCCGGGTTTCTGGGATGACCAGAAAGCCGCCGAAGCTCAGATGAAGAAAGTGAAAGGCTTGCAGCAATGGATTTCCGGCTACAATGAAGTCAAGGTTATGGCGGATGAGTTACAGCTTGCATTCGATTTCTACAAGGATGAACTGATAACGGAAGAGGAAGTGGATGAGGCCTATGCAAAGGCATCCGCTGCCGTAGAGGCCCTTGAACTCAAGAATATGCTTCGTGAGGAAGCCGACCAGATGGATTGTGTACTGAAAATAAATTCGGGAGCCGGCGGCACGGAGAGCCAGGACTGGGCGAGCATGCTGATGCGTATGTATCTGCGATATGCCGAAACACACGGATATAAGGCAACTATTTCCAACTTGCAGGAAGGCGACGAGGCCGGAATCAAGACCTGTACCATTGAAATATCGGGCGATTATGCTTACGGCTATCTGAAAGGCGAGAACGGTGTCCACCGTTTGGTGCGCGTATCTCCCTATAATGCTCAGGGCAAGCGTATGACTTCTTTCGCATCCGTTTTCGTCACTCCGCTGGTGGACGATACGATTGAGGTGAACATCGAACAGGCGCGCATCTCGTGGGATACTTTCCGTTCCAGCGGTGCGGGCGGACAGAACGTAAATAAGGTGGAGTCCGGCGTGCGTTTGCGCTATCAGTTCAAAGACTCTTACACTGGCGAGGAAGAGGAAATCCTGATTGAGAATACCGAAACGCGCGACCAGCCCAAGAACCGGGAGAATGCAATGCGTCAGTTGCGTTCCATTCTGTACGACAAGGAACTTCAACATCGTATGGCGGAACAGGCGAAGGTGGAAGCCGGCAAGAAGAAGATTGAGTGGGGTTCGCAAATCCGCAGTTACGTGTTCGACGACCGCCGCGTGAAAGACCACCGTACCAATTTCCAGACTTCGGACGTAAACGGGGTAATGGACGGTAAGATAGACGGTTTCGTCAAGGCCTACCTGATGGAATTTGCAGGCGGAGATAACATTTAGTCCTTTCTGTTTTCCTTTCTATAGGCACGGGATTGCACGGATTTCGCAGATTTACTTTATTCTTTTTCGGTGAACTCCGTGTAATCCCGTGTCTGATAAAGAAACAAATAACAAGCGTTTTTTTGTTTTGACACATTCCTTTCTTTTTTCTTTTATAAATGCTTGCAAACTTCCCGAATTTCCTTTTACTTTGTTTATCGTTGAACTTTAAACTATAGAAACACCATGGGAAAGAGTAAAAAGAAAGTAATGCACAGCCGGAAAGAAGAACAACAAGCCAGGAAAGTATTGCTGATTATCGGAGTTGCTGCTTTGGTATTGGTGGTTGCCATGCTGGTGGGCTATTCCTTCTTAGGCTGATTCAGAAGATAAATATGCCGCAAGAGATAGAACGGAAGTTTCTCGTAAAAGGAGAATACAAGTCGCAAGCATACTCGCAGAACCGTATCATTCAGGGATATATCAGCAGTGCGCGCGGACGGACGGTGCGGGTACGCATACGCGGCGGGCATGGGTATCTCACCATTAAGGGAGCATCCGATGCATCCGGTATCAGCCGTTACGAATGGGAAAAAGAAATTCCTTTGAATGAAGCCGAGGAGCTGATGAAACTGTGCGAGCCGGGCGTTATTGATAAAACCCGTTACCTGATACGCAGCGGAAACCATGTTTTTGAGGTAGATGAGTTCTACGGTGAGAATGAGGGACTGGTAGTTGCCGAAGTGGAACTTGCCTCGGAGAACGAGCCTTTTGAGAAGCCGGACTTTATCGGGCAGGAAGTGACGGGAGATATCCGTTATTACAATTCGCAACTGATGAAGCATCCGTTCAAGGAATGGAAGTAAACTAATTACGCCCCGTAATTGTTGATTCGTATATGGAGAAACTGTACCAATACCTGCCGGAAGAACTCGTCACTTTTATCCTGGTGACGGTGTTTTCTTTGCTTATAGGTCTTTCCTTGAGGCGTATCAGTCTGAAGCGCGAAGGAGAGACGACCTTGTTCGGTACGGACCGTACTTTCACCTTTATCGGCATTCTGGGCTATCTCCTCTATATTCTCGACCCGACGGACTATCGTCTGTTTATGGGTGGCGGGGCTGTCCTGGGGTTGCTGCTTGCCTTGAATTATTACGTCAAGCAGGCGCAGTTTCATGTGTTCGGGGTCACTACCATTGTCATTGCGCTCATTACGTATTGCATTGCACCTATCGTTGCTACGCAGCCCTCCTGGTTCTATGTAATGGTAATTGTGACCGTATTGCTCTTTACGGAGCTGAAACATACGTTTACCGAACTGGCACAGCGGATGAAGAACGACGAAATGATTACGCTTGCCAAGTTCCTTGCCATCAGCGGTATCATCCTCCCGATGTTGCCCGACGACAATCTGATACCGGGCATCAATCTCACGCCTTACAGTATATGGCTGGCTACGGTGGTGGTTTCGGGCATCTCCTATCTTTCTTATCTGCTGAAAAGATACGTATTCCGTGAGTCCGGTATTCTGGTATCCGGCATTGTAGGCGGGTTGTACAGCAGCACTGCCACCATATCCGTACTGGCGCGCAAAAGTCGGAAAGTATCCGCCCAGGAAGCACCCGAATATGTGGCGGCGATGCTGTTGGCGGTCAGCATGATGTTCTTGCGGTTTCTTATCCTGATAGGAATATTCAGTGTAGGGGCTTTGACAGCCATTTATCCGTATTTGCTGATAATGTCTGCCGTTGCTGCCGGGACGGCGTGGTTCCTGCATTCCCGGTGGAAGCGTCCTGCCATGTCGGAAACGGTCGATGAAGATGAGGACGGCAGCAATCCGCTGGAGTTCAAGGTAGCGCTTATTTTTGCCGTGCTTTTTGTGGTATTTACAATCGCTACCCATTATACGTTGATATACGCCGGTGAGGGCGGGTTGACTCTGCTCTCCTTTGTTTCCGGCTTCAGCGACATCACTCCGTTCATCTTGAATCTTCTGCAGGGTACGGGCAATGTGCCTGTTTCATTGATAACGGCTTGCAGCATGCAGGCGATAGTAAGCAACATTGCCGTGAATATGTGTTATGCATTGTTCTTCTCCGGCAAGAAGAGTCCGTTGCGTTCGTGGGTGTTGAGGGGCTTCGGTTGTGTCATTGCCGCCAATGTGTTCCTGCTGTTGTTTTTCTACTTTCTGTAAATCAATGTGCTTTTCGCTTTTTTTAACTCCGGTGTTCCGATAAATGCCGAAGAATGCCCTATTTTTGCCTAATTCGTTGTGACAGTAGACACTATCTGCTACGAAAAAACAGACAAGGTATAGATTTAAACAGGGAAACACCATGAAAAACAGATGGGCCATGTTGCTGGCGGTATTGTTAATACCCGTTTGGGCAACTGCACAGAATGCGGCAAACTCCTCCTTTCAGATTAAGGGTATCTTACTCGATTCTCTTACTAAAGAAGGCGAGCCGTACGCTACAATCAAGATAGTCAAGAAAGAAGCGCCGGAACATGCGTTGAAAATGCTGGTGACGGATATGAAGGGACACTTCCAGGAGAAAGTACCCGGTAATAAAGGCAACTTCATTATGACAATTTCTTCGGTGGGACGGAACAGTATTGTGAAGAACTTCTCCGTAAAACCGGGAGAAAAGTTGATGGACTTCGGTACCATGTATATTACAGATGCTTCCAATGAGTTGGGACAGGTGGAGATTGTAGCCCAGAAGCCGTTGGTAAAGGCAGATATTGACAAGATAGAATATAACGTGCAGGACGACCCCGATTCCAAGTCGAACTCTGTTCTTGAGATGCTGCGCAAAGTACCCCTTGTAACGGTGGACGGCGAAGACAACATCAAGGTGAACGGCAGCAGCAGTTTCAAGGTGTATGTCAACGGCAAGCCCAACAACATGATGAGTAATAATCCTACAGAAGTCCTGAAAAGTATGCCCGCCAACTCCATCAAGCACATAGAGGTAATTACCAATCCCAGTGCAAAGTACGATGCAGAAGGTGTCGGGGGTATCCTGAACATTGTTACCGTAGGCGGCGGACTGGAAGGGTATACGGCCACGTTCAGCGGCAATGTCAGTAACCGTGGCGCCGGTGGGGGTGTATTCGGTACGATAAAAAGCGGCAAACTGACTTTCAGCGCCCGCTATAATTACAACTATAACAACCAGCCCCGCAGCTACTCCGGCGGCAATCGGCGTACCGTCGGCGAAACGGACAGCAGTTCGTCCGACCTGGATTACAGCGGGACAAGCAAGGGAGACGGTTCTTTCCAGTCAGGCAGTATGGAAGCCAGCTATGAAATCGACACATTGCGGCTGGTAACCATGTCCTTCGGGCTTTGGGGCGGTAAGAACAAGAGCGACGGAGCGACCAATACGCTGGCCACCTTCCCCGGTACTGCCAACGAACTGTATAGCTATGTCTCCAATAGTCACAGTAAAAGTTCCTGGTATTCCATTGACGGCGGTATCGACTACCAGCGTCTGTTTCCCGTAAAGGAACGCATGCTCACGTTCTCGTATAAGATTAATACCCGCCCGCAGACCTCGGATTCCTATTCCGGTTATGAGTATGATATGGACAATGTGGCCCCGGACTGGCAGGATTTTATGAAGCGCATGCTCGACCAGCATAATGACGGTTCGCAAAGCACTACGGAGCACACCTTACAGGCAGATTATACGACTCCCATCGGCAAGATGCATACAGTGGAAACCGGAGTTAAATACATCCTTCGCAACAATACTGCCGAGGACGACCGCTTCCAGCGCGCCGCAGGGCAGCAGACCGATTATGAATTCGATGAAGACCATAGTTCCCACTACAAACACCTGAATGATATTCTGGCTGCCTATGCCGGTTATTCCTTGAAAGTGAAGAAGCTCTCCGGCAGGCTGGGCGTACGCTACGAGTATACCATACAGAATGTGAAGTATCTTTTAGGCAAAGGCGATAACTTCAAGAAGGATTTCGACGATGTAGTGCCTTCCGCCAGCATCGGCTGGAAGCTGACGGATATGTCCAACTTGCGTTTGGGTTATAACATGCGTATCTACCGTCCGGGCATCTGGTACCTGAATCCCTACCTGAATGACAGTAATCCTACCAATATCACGCAAGGCAACCCCAATCTGGATAGTGAGAAAAGCCATGCCTTCAATCTGAGTTACAGCAATTTTACGCAGAAGTTCAACGTCAACCTATCGCTCCGCTATTCGTTTACCAACAACAGCATCGAGCAAATCTCCGAAATGGTTCCCGATACCGAGATTGAGGGTTTGAAAGAGACTACCGGCAAAGAGGTGCTTTACTCCACTTATCAGAACATAGGAAAAACCAAGAATGCGAGTCTTAGCGGTTATATCAACTGGAATGCTACATCCAATACCCGTATCTATGCCAATATCTACGGTAACTATTCATATATGGAAGGAGCCAACGGCCTTAAAAACGACGGTTGGAATCTTTTTGCCTACGGGGGTGCGCAACAAACCCTGCCCCATGACTGGCGCATCAGTCTGAACGTGTTCGGCCAGACTCCCTGGGTAATGTTACAGGGTAAAGGGAGCAGTTACTTCGATTACGGCTTGAGCGTAAACAAGTCTTTCTTCGACAAGCGTCTGACCCTCTCTGCTTTTGCCAGCAACTTCTTTAAGAAGTACATGGACAATACCAATACGCTCGAAGGCGTTGGTTTTACGCAGGAGAGCTGGAGCAAGTACAGCCGCCAGCGCTTCGGCATCAGTGTCAGTTACCGTATCGGTGAGCTGAAAGCCAGCGTTAAGAAAGCCGCCCGTTCCATCAGCAATGATGATGTAAAGGGCGGTGGAGGCGGCAATAGCGTTCAGTAGGATCGCAATCCCGGCTATGAAGCGGAAATGGGGGTGTCAGAACTCAATTGGAATCCTAACTTCCGCAATCCCTGCTGTACGTCCGGATGGCTCATGAAGAGTTTCCAGAGCAGTCCGCTGCGGTAATTCTCAATCATGACGGCTATCGGCCCCTGGTCGATGGCAAGATAACGTTGCGGATACCAGTTGTCCGTTTCGCTGAAAGCGTCGTAGAATCCGTAAGGGCCGAACACCTTGTCGCCCATGTCGTAAAGGTGGCGCATCACTTGCAACGAATACTCCGGTGTATATACGATGGACGAAAGGGCGGCGGTGGGAGCGATGACTCCCCGGTCGTCGCGCTCGTTGGGCGAGTGGGCGGCATACCCGTCTGTGGAGTAGCTGGCGGTCAGTCCCCAGCAGTCCGGTCCGAAGCCTTTGTAATGTTTGGGGTTACGGATGCAGTAGGCGCGGTTCACAAGCGTGAGGTTACGCATTTCGCCGAAGTAACCGGGGCAATACTCGTCTTTCAGCCCGTTGGGGTCGAGTCCCAGGAACGAGTACTGCGCCCAGAACAGAGGACCGGCTTCCGTGCCCTGATACCGCAGATGCAGTTCGATGCCCTCTACCTTATGCGGGCTGACGATGGCGCCGTTCTGCGCCCAGCCTTCGTGGTATACGGCGGCAGGCACGCCATGCGTAGGCGAGGCGGCGGCAAGGATGTACATGATGAGGCATTCGTTGTAGCCGTGCACGGGGAAGTCCATCTCCCAACCGTATTCGGGGCTCCAATGCCAGTAGAGCACGTTTTGGTCACCCTGGCGGTAGAAGTTCCAGTCTACCTCCCGCCATAGCTTGTCGATACGGGCGGCGAGGGCTTTCTCTTGCGGATTGCCGCCTGCATAGTACTGGTGTACGGCAAGGAGAGCCTGCATGATGAAAGCGGTTTCTACGAGGTCGCCGCCATTGTCTTTTTGTCCGAAAGGCTTTACCCGTCCCGTATCGCCATACCACCAATGGGGGTAGGCACCGTGAAAGCGGTCGGCGGTTTCGAGGAAAGAAACGATGCGTTCCATACGTGCCAGGCCTTCTTCACGGGTGACGTAGCCCCGGTGGATACCGGCAAGCACTGCCATGATGCCGAAACCGCTGCCGCCGGATGTCACTACGTTTTGGTCGTTTTCGGGATATACGCCGTCCATGTGGATGCGTTCGCGTGCCAGTCCGCTGTTGGGTTCGGCTCCGTCCCAGAAGTAATTGAAGGTCCGGCGTTGTACGGTGTCCAGCAGGGCGTCGTCGCTCAATGCTCCGGATGCACCGTCGGATTTCTTTGTACCGCAGGCTCCTGCAAGGAACAATAGCAGGAGAAGCGGGATATATAGGTTTACTGATTTCATACTGTTTTACGTGCAATGATTTATATACTGTTGGGAGAATTCTGTTTCCCTGTAAGGAAACGCCCGTTTCCTTAGGGAGAAACTCCCGTTTCCTTAGTGGGAAATTTCAGTTTCCCCTGAGGGAACTGCGCGTTTCCTTTGGCGAAACTGTCAGTATCCTCAGGCGAAACTGCGGGTTTACTTCAAGGTAATACGAGCCGTCCTGGCGGCCTGACTGCTTCCACCGATGAAGAGGTCGAAATCTCCAGGTTCGGCTACGTGGTTCAGGTCGTAATCATAGAAGCGTAGCAGCTCCGGAGTAATCTTGAAGGAAACGGTCTTGCTTTCGCCGGCACGCAGGAAGATTTTTTCGAAGCCCTTCAATTCACGCACGGGGCGGGTGATGCTTCCTACAAGGTCGCGGATGTATAGCTGTACGACTTCGGCTCCGTCCCGTTTGCCGGTGTTGGTAACGGTGACTGCGGCGGTTATGGAACCGTCCTGTCCCATCGACGGGGTACTCAGAGCAATGTCACTGTACCGGAAAGTGGTGTAGGACAAGCCGTATCCAAAGGGATAGAGCGGCTCGTTGTCCACATCCAGGTAGTTGCTGCGGAACTTCTCGAACCATTTGCCTGCCTGCAGCGGGCGTCCGGTATTCTTGTGGTTGTAGAACAGAGGTATTTGCCCTACATTCTTCGGGAAAGTCATCGTCAGCTTTCCGCTGGGGTTGACATCTCCGAACAATACGTCGCCAATGGCATAGGCGGCCTCGCTTCCGCCAAACCATACGTTCAGTATGGCGGGTACGTTCGCCTGCTCCCAGGTCAGCGTCAGCGGACGTCCGGTGAAGAGGGTGAGCACTACGGGCTTGCCCGTCTTCAGCAGGGCTTCCAGCAGCGAGCGCTGCACGTCGGGCAGGTCGAGATTGGTACGACTGGAGCTTTCGCCGCTCATTTCGGAAGATTCGCCGAGTGCGGCTATGATAACGTCTGCACCGGCGGCTGTTTTCAGGGCTTCGTCCAGCAGTTCCTTGTCCGTACGGTTGTCCCGGTTCAGGGAGCGGCCGAACATGGTGGCGCGTTCTTCGTAGGCGGCGTCGCCGATGAGGTTGCTGCCTTTGGCGTATGTGACGTTCACTTTGCCGGACATCATCTCTTTCAGTCCCTCATACAAGGACGGATAGTCGTTGAGACGTGCGGCTACGCTCCATGTGCCGGGCATATTGCTGCGTGTGTTGCCCAAGGGACCGATAACGGCTACGGTTCCTTCTTTTTTCAGCGGGAGCAGCGGTTGGGGCAGAGAGCCGGGATGTAGCCTGATGCTGTCGTTCTTCAGCAATACGAAGCTCTCGGCGGCAATGCGGCGTGCGGCGGCGCGGTGCTCTCTGGTGAAGATGTCGCGTGCGGGGCGCTCCGGGTCGCAGTATTTGTAGGGATTGTCAAAGAGCCCCAGCTTGTACTTGGCTTCGAGGATGCGGCGGCAGGCTGTGTCGAGGGTCTTCATGCTTACCTTGCCCGACATGACGGACTTTTTGAGCGTGCCCACAAAACCTTCGCTCACCATATCCATATCTACCCCGGCATTGAGGGCACGGGCGGAAACTGCTTGCAGGTTGCCGATGCCATGTTCTGTCATCTCGGATATGCCGGTAAAGTCGGTCACTACAAAGCCGTTGAAGCCCCATTGCTTGCGGAGCACATCGGTCATCAGCCATTTGTTGGCTGTGGCAGGTACGCCGTCTATCTCGTTGAAGGACGCCATTACACTGCCCACACCTGCCTCTACGGCGGCCTCATAGGGGTACATATATTCGTTGAACATGCGGTTGCGGCTCATGTCTACCGTGTTGTAGTCACGGCCCGCTTCGCCTGCCCCGTAGAGGGCGAAGTGCTTGACGCAGGCAAGGATTTCATCGTTGCGCTTGAGCTGGTCGGAGAGGTTGGCTCCCTGATAACCGTATACCATCGCTTTGGCAATTGCTCCGCCAAGGAAAGGGTCTTCGCCACTGCCTTCGCTGACACGTCCCCAACGCGGGTCGCGGCTGATGTCCACCATCGGACTGAATGTCCAGGAGATGCCGTCGGCACTGGCTTCGATGGCGGCAATACGTGCGGATTCCCGAATGGCTGCCATATTCCAGGTGCAGGAAAGCCCCAGAGGGATGGGGAAGATGGTTTCGTAACCGTGTATCACATCCATGCCGAAGAGCAGGGGAATGCCCAGACGGGAGTTTTCCACTGCCAGCTTTTGCACGTCGCGTATCTTGTCCACTCCTTTCAGGTTGAAAAGTCCGCCGACGAGCCCTTGCTCGATTTTCTTGGCTACGTCACTGCTTTTGGCTTGCCCGGTAGTGATTTCACCGGTAACGGGCAGGTTCAATTGCCCTATTTTCTCCTCTACGGTCATTCGCTTCATCAGGGCATCGATAAAGCGGTCCATGTCTTGAGGAGATTTTTGCGCCTGCATGGCGGCGGTGCCTATAAAGGCGGCTGCAAGTAGCAGACCGGTTCTTTTGAAAAGCTTCTTCATAATATGTTTCTTTTAATCTGTATTTTCTAATACGGTTCTTTATACACGTTTTTGCATATGCTTTTATAGATACTTTTTAAGCATGGATAATGCATATAGGTCTTTCTAAGTTAAAGCCGGAAAGGCTTTTATCTTCGAGAGAGATGTGTCAAAATACACTTGACGATTTCTTTTAGGCACGGATTACGCGGATTTCACGGAAAAAGAATAAAGAAAATCTGTGTTTTCTGTTTAATCTGTACCTAAAAAGAAACCAATAGTAAGCGAATATTAGTTTTGACACACTTTCATATTACAGATGATTAACATACACCCTATAAAGGAAAAATTATTGTGTATAAATCATTTGTCCTAACCTTGTAGATAAAAAGCTTTCAGCCTTAGGTGCATTATCATGCTGTATGGTACTAATCACTAACCACTAATCACTAATTATCGTTAATAATCAGGATTCTGTTTCAGCACTCCATTTGATTTGTCAATTTCTTCTTGCGGCAATGGCAGCAAGTCATTCTTGTCCTGATAGTTCTTTCCGGCGGCTTGAAGCACCTCTTTGGCAATGCCCCAGCGCACGAGGTCGTAGAAACGGTCGGGTTCCAATGCCAACTCAACGCGGCGTTCGTGGCGAATGGCATCGCGCAGTGTGCTTTGGTCAGTGGACGTGACTTTGGGCAGTATGCTGCTGTCCGCACCGCGTGCATGGGCGCGGACCTGCTCCAGATAATCGATAGCCTCTCCCGGAATACCTTTCTCGTTGGCGGCTTCGGCAGCCATCAGCAATACGTCCGGGTAGCGGATAATGCGGATGTTTACCCAAAAACCGTCTTTGGTATATTTCTTACGCAGTTCGGGTTCGGTATACGCCTTTTTGTTGAAGTAAGCCCCCATAGCGGTGGATACGGGAGATTCACCGTAAGGCTTGTTGGTATTTTCCGGAGTGACAGGGTCGCTGATGCTCCGGCGGAAATAAAGCAGGGTGGCATCTTTGCGGGGGTCACCGGGCTCGAATGCCCCGCCTAACAGCGTAGTACCCATATGCCAGCCCCAACCGAGGTCCCAATCGCCTGCGCCGCGCACGCCTTGTACCTGGCAGAACTGACTTCCGATGACATCACTGTTTTTCAGGGCATCGGTCGATTCGCATTGCAGTTCGAACACGCTTTCGCCGCAGTTCTCGCCCTCAACGGTGAAGACTTTATCTACGGGTGTGTTCAGGTTGTAGAGGCCGGACTTGATGACTTCGGTGGAAGCGTCGTACATATTGTCCCAGTCGTTGCGCATCATGTAGGTACGGGCGTGCAGTGAGCGGGCGGCTCCCCAGGTGATGCGTCCGGTATACTCGGAAGTCCATGTCAGCGGCAGGCATTTCTCGGCTTCGGTCAAGTCCTTGTCTATCTGTTCGTATATCTCGTTCACAGCAGCTTTGGGCACGTTGGCGTCGGATGCTTCTTTCACTTTGAATGTTACCAGCGGCACTTCTCCCCAGGCACGTACAAGGTTGAAGTAGCAGTAGGCGCGGAAGAACAAGGCTTCGCCTTTGGTACGTACGTTCTCCAAATCATCCTTGTTTCCGCTGTTTTCCAGGTCGTCGAGGATTTCGTTGCACTGGTAGATGATTTTATAGTTCTGTCCCCAATAGGCACTGAGCGTACTGTTGGAGGCTGTATACTGGAAATCGTCCCACATGGCTGCCTGGTCGGCGCCGTCGCCGGCATCGCTGCCTTTTTCGGAATCCTCGCTGCGTACCATGTGTATCATGAAGGCGGGTATTCCGGCAGTGATGTTATAGCTGCGCATCAGGTAATATACGTTGTACATCTTTCCGCCGATAAGGGCGTTGGGAGCATCGTCTTCGGTGAACTGCCCCAGCGGGTCGCGGTCGAGGAAGTCGTTGCAGGATGTCAGGGCAAAGGTGGTGAGTGTACCTGCTATCAGAGTTAGAATCTTATGTTTCAGTTTCATGATTATTATTTTTTGGTTCATCGCAGCAGACACCGGGTTGTGTACTCTGCGGTGAATTGTTTTTAGAATGTCAGATTAAAGCCGAATGTATAAATGGCAGGCATCGGATAGCTGCCGTCATCTACGCCGAAAGCAATGGCCGTGCCGCCCAGTTCGGGAGTGTAACCGGTATTGTGTTTCCAGGTTTTCAGGTTCTGGATGTTGACGTAGAGCTTCAGGGCCTGCATGCCGATTCTGGATATCAGGGTCTTGTCGAAGTTATACGCCAACTGTACGTTGCGGATACGGAAAAAGCTGCCGTCTTCGATGTAGTACTCGGAATTCATATTGTTGATGGTATGCTTCGTGTTGAGCAAGGGTTGGGTATTGCTTGTACCCGGTCCGTGCCAGCGGTCCATGCGTTGTTCCATGAAGTTGAACTGGCTCCAGTTGTAGTTGTCCCAGGTACGGAATATCTGGTTACCGCCTTGTCCCATCATGTCGATGCCGAGCTCCCAATTCTTATAGCTTACGCCGAGGGCAATGCCGTAAGTGACATTCGGGGTAGGGTCGCCTATCAGGGTACGGTCGGCAGTGGTGATTTCACCGTCACCGTTCACGTCCTTGAATTTCAGGTCGCCCGGAGTCACGGTGGCCAGGGTATTCTTGGGCGACCGGGCTATTTCTTCGTCCGTCTGGTACACGCCCTCTACCTTGTAACCGTAGAAGTAACCGATAGGATAGCCTGCCATTGTGTAACTCTGGCTCTTGTCGCCTGCGATAATCGAGTAACCCTCCTGTACAAGGCTCAATACCTTGTTTTTGATGGTAGTGAGGTTGAAGCCTGCGCTATAGCCCCAGTCGCCAATCCGGTCGCGCCAGTCGATGGCGAGCTCCACGCCTTTGTTCTCTATGGAACCGAGGTTGCCGATGCCCGGCACCGTGCCGGAGATGCCCGGAACTTCCGCCAGCAGGTCTTTGGTGGTTTTCTTGTAATATACACCCTCGAAGTGCAGGCGGTTGCGGAAGAAGTTGGCTTCTGCGCCCGCTTCCCAGGCTTCCACCTTTTCCCAGCGGAGATGGGGATTGGGCAGGTAGGACAACTGGTAGCCCGGATAGATGGCGGACGGCTTGCCGAATACGGCGGAATAGGCATTGGTGAGCAACGGTTCGGCAGGATAGGCCTTGTCCAGATTCTGATTGCCGAGCGTACCCCACGAGCCTTTCAGCTTCAACATATCCAGCCAGGTGATGTCTTTCATGAACTCCTCTTCGGACATCAGCCAGCCTGCGCCGACGGAGTAGAAATTCTGCCACTGGTTTCCGGTGTAGGAGAATGCGGAGGAACCGTCGCGGCGGAACGAACCGTTGAACAGGTATCTGCCTTTGTAGTTATAGAGCACACGTCCCAGCATGGATACGGTGCTGCGCTCCCATTGCTTGCTTTCGTTGGTGGCTGTTGCCGCATCGCCGATGCTGATGTACCACTTGTCGGGATTATCGGGGATAACCAGGCCTACGCCCTGCGTACGTTCTCCGCCCAGCATCTCCAGCTTGTTGTAATAGGTGGTGAAGCCGGCGGTGGCGGTCAGGCTGTGGTCACCCCAGGTATTGGTGTAGGTCAGCAGGTAGTCGCTTTGTACTTTGGCTTCGGTTTCCTTGGACTGTTTCACGCCGGTCTTACCGTTGCCGAGGGTCACGACATTGCCTTCCACACTGCTGTCGAATACGTTGATAACAGGCGTGTAGGTGCGGCTGCTGTTGGAAGCATAGTCCATGGAGTACATTACTTTGAACTGGAAGTTTTTCAGGAAGTCCCATTGGCCGTATACATTGCCCGATGCGCGGTAGTTTTCCGCACGGGTGGTATTGGCTTTCAAGTCCACATCCACCATAGGGTTGTTCATCTGTGCTTTCTGGAAGCCGGGCAGGGTGGTGTACAAGCCGTATTCGGCATTGTATACGGGGGCTACCGGGGCTGCGCGGAGAGCTGTTGCCACACTTTTTGTATCGGCGGGCAGTATGCGTGCGCCGTTGAACTGGAAGCCTACTTTGAAGTTATCCGTAACTTTATAGTCGTTGCTTATGTTCAGTGTGACCTTGCTATACTTCTCGTGCTTGATATTGCCTTGTTCGTAGGCATAACCGGCGCCGAGGTAGAAGCTGTGTCTGGCGGAAGCGCCCGTGATGCTGACATTGTTGTTGGTGATGAATCCGGTCTGGAAGATTTCATCCTGCCAGTCGGTATTGCCCGTCCATGGGGTGAAATCAAATTCGGGATTGCCTTCATTTCTCAACTGTTCGTTGTAGAGTTCCTTGAACCCGGCGGCGTCGACCATTGCAATCTTGTCCGTTACACGCTTGAAGCCGAACGAGCCGTTGATGTTGACGCGCGTCTGTCCTTCTTTGGCTTTCTTGGTGGTGATGATGATGACACCGTTGGCGCCGCGCACGCCGAAGATGGCGAGGGACGACGGGTCTTTCAGGATTTCCATGGACTCGATGTCCTGCGGATTGAGGAAGTTTATGTTGTCATTGAACAGGCCGTCTACTACATACAGCGGTTTGTAGCCGTTAATGGAGTTTGTACCGCGCACGCGTATTTCAGGATCTGCTCCTGCCTTGCCGGAATTGATAACCTGTACGCCGGCTATCTTTCCCTGCAGGGCGGCTACCGGGTTGACTACGGGTTTGTTGGCAATCTCATCGCCTTTGATGTTGGTGATAGACCCGGTGAGGTCGCGTTTCTTGGCGCTGCCGTACCCGATGACGACCGTTTCGGCAAGCATCTGCGAATCGTCGTTCATCTGCACGTCGATAACACTCCGGTTACCTACTTTGACGGTTTGCTTTACCATGCCTACGTAGGAAAACTCCAAAGTGGCTTCGGGCGGCACTTGGATGGAATATTTTCCGTCAATGTCCGTAATGACACCGTTGGAAGTGCCTTGTTGCAGTACGGATGCTCCGATGAGCGGTTCGCCCGTAGCGTCGGTCACCGTACCGGTCACTGTCTTGTTTTGAGAGAAACCGGGAGTTGCCGTAAAGAGCAAACATGCTATCAGAAATAGATTTTTCAGCCAGAAGGCTTTCTCCATAGAATGTTTAGGTTTTTTCTTCATTGCATAAATTTTTAGTGGATAACTAACTTGATTGTCTCCTCTGAAACAATCGGAATGCAAAAAAGATTTGGGCGTTTTGTATATCTCCGGTTTTTAACATAATCCGGAAGGTTTCTTCGGGCGCTTCGCAGTCCGTTCGATGATGAGGTTTGTCTCTTTGTCCTGTAATCGTAACCCGGCAATACAGTGGTGCCATGTTTTCAGTGCCTCTTCCCTTTCTCAACCAAAAGAGAACACTGAAGGAAAGAAGCAAGCCATGTCACCGAAATGGTCACCGAAAAGGTGTCTGTTTTTTTCGTAGTGCCTTGGTATAAGCAATAAAAAACCCACTAAAATTGCAGTTTTAGTGGGTTTTTGTCTATAAAAGACTGTATGTGTGTGCGGGTGATAGGACTCGAACCTACACGCCTCACGGCACCAGATCCTAAGTCTGGCGCGGCTGCCAATTACGCCACACCCGCAAGGGATTTTCCCGTTAAGCGGTGCAAAGATAAGAAGTTTTCTTGGTTTTACAAGTAAAAGTTCAAAGAAAGTTATTCGCTGACTGCCGGAGTCCATTCCCCTTTAAGGAAAGCCCGGGCTTTTTCGATGATAGTGTCTATATGCTTTGTTTCATCCGCTTCATCCATATTGACTTTGATGTCGGGTTCTATTCCCCATTCTATCTGCTCCATGTCGGCGTTGAAATGTGGGCTGGCGGAGAAGCGTACTGTCCATCCGTTAGGCAGTTCGGAAGTGAAAGGCATGCCGGAGCCGCCACCGGTTTTGTCACCCATGATAGTGACATTGGGCAGACAGCTCATCTGATTGACGAAATCGTTGGTTGCGCTGTAGGAGCGGCGGTTGGTCAGCACTACTGTTTTCTTTTGCCAGCGTATGCTGTTGCTGGGTTCCAGTTCTATGGGGTAGGGCTCGGAGAAATCATTATGTCCCTTGCCGGTTTTGTGGCGTATATACCCGGTCAGCACTTTCTCGTTGGTGAAACGGGCGGCGATGCGTTCGGAGTTGGTTACGTTGCCGCCGCCATTGTTGCGTACGTCAATGATAAGTCCGCTGCATGGGGCAAGATAGGAGAGTATCTCATCCAGGTTTCCGTTGCCTATGCCCGAAGAGAAACTCTCGTAACGCATATAGCCGATGTTGTCTTCGAATATCTTGTACTTGATACCTGCGGCAGTGCGGTAGTCGGTACTCGCCTTGCCCAGATAGAAGTCTTCCACAATGTCTTCGCGGAAGTTGCGCGGATAGTCCTGATACCAGGCATCGTAATACGAAACATTGTGGGCGGAAGCTAAGTTTACATGCCCGTCCTGCAGTTCGTTCAACATGTTTCCCAATACTTCAAACAGGCCTTCGCTGCTCATGCTGCCGGTAATCAGCCTGCTGTATTCGTCGTGTATGGCATCCCAGTCTATCTGTTTGTATTCCAGGAAGCAGTACTGCTCGTCGATAATCTTCCAGAGGGCTTCAAAGTTTCCCTGCGGAGAATTGGCAACTTCGTCTTCGCGGATGCAACTGCCCAGCAAAGGAAGCACGGCAATCAGAACCATTATATTTTTCAGAAACCTTACCATCTTGTCATTCTTCATTTATCACTCCGCTTCTTTATTTCTTTCTCTTGTTTTTCAATAAATACAGCTCCTTCACGAATCCCACCATGAATACGTGCGAGTAGGTGTGTGTCTTTATATCGTTCACGTGTGACTGCTGCGCGTCCCATATATAAGCGAAACGCATTTTGGCACGTCCCACCGGAAAGTCTGCCGTAAGCATTTGCCGCAGTGACGGCTGGTTGTGCAATGAGGTGAATTTCACCACTCCGCTGCTGTTGCCCAACGAGAAGATTTCGTAATAGGATTGCCCGTAGTGCGGTGAGAACATAACGCCCATTAACGGCAGATTGACCTGGTAGCGCAGTGTCAGCGGATAGTTCTTTATGCGTAAGTTCCAGATGGCCATGCCCGATACGTCCAGATTGATATAGGCGCGTGCCGATGCCGGATTGTTGGTATTGCGCAGGTTGTAGACAAAACCGCCGTTCAGGTCGGCAAGACCGCCGGCGAGCAACTTGAAATTGCCTGTAATGGGGAAGTTGTAGTGCAGGCCGTAGTTCCAGTTTGCCAGTGCGGAGAATGTATTGTTGTTATCCGCTTTGTTGCGGGTATATCCCAAATCGGCCTGAAAGAAACTCTGTAGGGAGAGCCTGCCATCCATCCATCTGGTCATGCGCATGCTTTCGCGCGAGACGCGGAAATCAATTCCGGTGTATTCCAGGGGAGACAGATAAGTGTCGAATACATTCGTAAAACCTACGCCGTACATGGTGGCGCGAGTTACGAGGCGGCTCTGTTCCAAACCTTCCGCTGTGGCGGGAAGCTGTGCCTGCATGGCACTGCTGCATAACAGCAGTACCGTACAGATAACCGGTATTATCGGTTTAGGTAGTTTCATGTTCCTTGCTGTCATCATTATCGGAGAACAATTTCATTTGTCCGGTCAGCTCGTCCAGTATGTCGCTTTCACTCTTTCCGTGGTCCGGGTCCAGAATTTCGGGTTCTTCCTCATTCTTGCTTTCCGGGATTTGCGGAGTTTCCGGCTGGCGGGTAGGTTCTAACTCGTTGATAGTTTCCAGCGTATAGGTAGTCAGTCGCTTGCCTTTCGCTTTGAAACCTTTTACGGCGATAAATTCGTCTGCATCGACCACCAGCGGTTCGCGGAATTTGTCATGCCCGCCGAATACGACTTCCAGTCGGGGATAGTATTCATCGGTCAGCAGGATGAGGCGGTTATTCTTGTTTTCGCCCAGGTAGTTCTGCTTGCGGCTGCTTGCTTCAAAGCAGAATCGCTTGATGTACGGATACCCCTGCTGGTCGGCATCATAAAGGACTGCCGTCCACACCTTGTTCGGGTCATATTTCTCCAATACCCGTATATTGTCTTCGTAGTGGTTGTTCACATCGAAATTGCTGGTGTAGAACTCGCCGTTGTTCAGCACTATCAGGATTTGCTCGTCGCTTTGGAACTCACCGAGGTATTCTCCGCGGTTGTCGTAGTTGAGGCGCAGGACATCTTGGTCGAACCATACTTTCCGTCCGCCCAATGTGGAACCGCCGCGCTGCTTCAGGGCTATCTTATGAACCGGGTTACGGGTAAGTATATTACCCATGGCCTGACGTCCTTTGATGTTTATCTGGCTGAAATCTTCTTCGAAGATGATGCGGCGTATGCGCGGATTGGGCTTGAGCGTCACTTTGATGATTTCGGCCTCACCGTTGGGATTGGCTGTGAAATACACGATGCGTGAGTCGGGTGTGCCTTGTGTCACGTCGTATTCGCGGTCGCGCACTACGGAAGTCACGGCGAAACGCTTGATATAATGCGTGCCTTCTTTCCCGTCGCGGTAAACAACGTTGTAGATGGTACGTTTGTCGTTCTTCTTGAAGACATTGGCATAGAGTATGTTCTTGCCTACGAATTTCTTGTCTGCTACCGGAGTGATGATATAACGTCCGTCGCGGAAGAAGATGATAACATCATCGAGGTCGGAGCAGTTGGCTATGAATTCATCTTTCTTCAGGCCGGTACCGATGAAACCCTCTTCGCGGTTGATATACAGTTTTTCATTGGCTTCCACCACTTTGGTAGAGTCGATGGTGTCGAAGTTGCGTAATTCGGTACGGCGCGGGAAGGCTTTGCCGTATTTCTCTTTCAGCATGCGGAACCAGTCCACCGTATATTCCACGATATTTGCCAGGTGGCGGTCTATCTCCTCGATGTCCGCTTTCATGCGGGCAATCAGCTCTTCTGCCTTGTCGGAGTTGAACTTGAGGATACGCGCCATTTTTATCTCCATCAGCTTGAGGATATCCTCTTTGGACACCTCACGGATAAACGTGGGATAATAAGGTGTCAGACGCTCGTCGATGTGTTCGCAGGCGGCATCCATGTTCTTAGCCTGTTCAAATTCCTTATCCTTGTAGATACGTTCTTCGATGAATATTTTCTCCAGCGATGAGAAGTGCAGGCTTTCCAGTATCTCGTTCCTGCGTATTTCCAGTTCCCGGCGCAATAAGGCCAATGTGTTGTCCACCGACTTCTTCAGTACATCGCTTACGGTGAGGAAGTGCGGTTTCTGCTCGTCGATGACGCAGCAGTTGGGCGAGATGCTGACTTCACAATCCGTAAAGGCGTAAAGTGCATCAATCGTCTTGTCCGATGATACGCCGGGTGCGAGATGGACTAATATCTCCACGCTTCCGGAAGTAAGGTCTTCTACTTTCTTTATCTTGATTTTTCCCTTTTCGCTTGCTTTAACGATAGAATCACAGACACTGGCCACCGTTTTTCCGTAAGGTATCTCGCGGATGACGAGTGTTTTGTTATCCACCTTTTCAATCTTGGCACGTACCCGTACGGCTCCACCGCGTTCACCGTCATTGTACTTTGAGACATCAATATTGCCGCCTGTCTGGAAATCGGGATAGAGCTTGAATTCTTCCTTATGCAGGTATTTTACGGATGCGTCGCAAAGTTCATTGAAGTTATGCGGTAATATTTTGGAAGAAAGACCCACGGCGATACCTTCCACACCCTGTGCCAGCAGCAAGGGGAATTTGACGGGCAGCGTCACCGGTTCCTTGTTTCGTCCGTCGTACGACAGTTTCCATTCGGTTGTTTTGGGGTTGAATACTACATCGAGTGCAAATTTGGAAAGGCGCGCTTCGATGTAACGGGGGGCGGCTGCGCTGTCTCCTGTAAGAATATTCCCCCAGTTTCCCTGGCAGTCGATGAGCAAATCCTTCTGGCCGAGTTGCACCAGTGCGTCACCGATGCTGGCATCACCGTGCGGGTGAAACTGCATGGTGTGTCCCACGATGTTTGCCACCTTGTTATAGCGTCCGTCTTCCATGCGCCGCATGGAGTGCAGGATACGCCGTTGCACGGGTTTCAGTCCGTCCATGATGTGGGGTACGGCACGTTCCAGGATTACGTACGAGGCATAATCCAGGAACCAGTTCTGATACATGCCGCTCAGTTGGTGCTTGACGTTTGCATCATTGGTATCCGCTGGTTTATAATCCGAATGCCCTTCGCTCCCCTTCGGGAGTTCTTTATCCAAATCATCTTTTGTTCCTTCAAAGTCTTCGCTCATATTTGTTCGGGAGTTGTCTATTCATGAATAACCGCCGGTTGGGCAGTTGCAGGCAAAAATACGAAATATATTCCATTAAAAGAAAGACTGTATGTGAGTTTTTAAATAGCTTTTATTATATAGAGAGTCTCAGTTATATGGATTTATAAAAAACAATTTGTTTCAAATACGAATCCATATAACTGAGACTCTTTTTTTATGTTATAGTTTTTGTGTATTTAGGCTTGTAGTGTTAATCAATTTATTTTAATGGTTACGGAAATTCCATTTGGAGTTATCGCTGTTCATATCGAATTTACCAAGTGATGGAGTGCTATCTCCTATGGACACTAATACTAGTTCTTCATTTGTCCCAGGAACTTTTTTAGGCATGATACGGTAGGTACCATCAGTGAGTTGTTCTATCTTCCATAGTTGTTCGGGAGCACCGGTAAACTCAGTTACAGTTGTAACTTCAGCATCTGCTGTGGCAGCCAATGCACGGTTGGTTCCTTCAATCACTATTTTGTAGTAAGGTCCTCCTAAATATCCGCCGGCATCGGGTACGGCAGTAATTGTCCACTTCTGGTGGGGGCGGAACATATAATCACCGATTCTTACATCAATGTTACCTTGTGGCCATGTGTCGATAACATCTTCTAAAGTTTGCGACTTCAAAGGCAGAATAGGTTCGTCACTTTTTTCCCAAAAACGGTGTCTGCCTCCTTCCATACGTACGAAATCAACACTAAGTTCAAGAGCGTATCCTCTACGTTCGGATTCAATTTCGTATGTACCTTCCTTGAATACTTCACCTGCTACCGGCCATTCGTTTTTCCATAGAAGCGGGCGTATGGCAAGTACACTACGGCCACCACGGTCGAAATCGGCTTCAAAATGACATGACATCTTTTCTACTCCGTCAGTTTCGATGAAACGCCCGAAGTGTCCTGGGCCGGTCTGGCGGTTTCCTGCAGCGAGTACCATCTTTCCGCCTCCTTCCAGCATATCTCTGCCCATATTGTCGATGTAGGGGCCTGTGACTTTGCGTGAGCGACCTACTACGATGTTATATGTAGAGTTAGGACCATCGCAGCAAGTGCCGTGTGTACCAAGCAAATAGTACCAGCCGTTACGGTATATCAGGTCGGTTGCCTCGCAGTCGATAGCGATGTTGATAGGTTCATTGCCTTCCATTCGTTTGCCGGTGGTAGGGTCGAGTTCGACCAGCCGGATAAAACCGAAGTAGGTACCGTAAGATAGCCACAGACGTCCGTCAGTAGGGTCAAGCAATAGTCCGGCATCGATAGCATCACAGTCTTCATTGTCTTCGGACGAAGCGACAGCAATAGCTTCTGTATATTTGAAATCGGGCGAATTAGGGTCTAATGTCTTGTTCCACATGGTAAGTACCGTACCGCGATGACTGCCCCCAAGACCTCCTCCGGTGGCGCTGTAAGCAATCAGGTAACGGTCACCTATTTTCACGGCATCGGGAGCTGCACCTCTTCCGGGTCTTACTCCACCGCTATTCCACGTCCATCCGTCCTCGGAGATCAGGCCGCCTCCACCTGTACCGAAGGTGTAATATTTGCCTTCGCATTTCATAATGGTGGAAGGATCGTGTATATAAGGTTCTCCGATTTGTGCGGTTGCTTTTTCAGATATCAGCAAGGATAACAGGGTTGCAACACTCAAGAATATAGATTTTGTTTTCATGATTATTTATAACTGATAGTAATGTTTTTAACAGGAGCTCCCTTTTCGTCAAGGAGGCGGATACAAAAATCGCTCATTCCGGGTCCGTTGATAACGGCTCCCTGGATAATATTCTTTCCTTTTTTTAAGGTCAGCCGCTTGGACAGGCAATCGTCTTTTACCATACGGCGGTCACCGGATAAAATGACAACTTCTTCACCATTCAGCCACCACATGGAGGCGGAATTTGAACCGACCGATATTCTGACATTCGGTATGTCCTCCGGACAATTGATAACAGTGACAGCCCAAAACAGTACGCCGTATATTTGTTTTTGAAGACTAGATGCAAAACGGAACAGCTTTACATTAAACAATTTACTGTCGAGAGCGTGCCAGGTTAGTTTCTGTTTACCGACTTTTACTTTGTCGCCGTCTTTGGGTAATACGGTGAATTGTCCGGGAAAATATTCGGTAGTAAAGGCCTTACGGATATAACTGTCCGTAAATACCGTGTTACTGCGGTTAGGCTTGTCGATAGGTTCGAGCAATAGCCAACGGCGGATAAAACCATCATCATCGGGTGATATGATATCGGTAGTACCCGGCGAAAAATAGGTGGCCAAACGAGAGGCGGTTTCTTTGTTCTGTGCATACCCCTGCACACTCATTAGAGTGGCGAAGCAAATCGCCAACCATACTCTGTAATAAGGATTTTTCATTGTTATGGTGTGTTTCTCAATAATACATAATTATTTAAATAGTAGTGGAGCAAATTCTTTCAGGCATCTGCGCCAAGTGAGAAATTCATGGGCAGTACCCGGAGATTCGTAATAGATGTTGTTGATACCGGCGGCTTTCAAACCATCGCTGAGTTTTTTGGTTCTTTCGGGATGTTCTTCCGAACCGATACCCAGGAAAAATACGTGGATGTTATCATTGAATGCCTTGCGGTCTTTGAAGATTCCGTTATAAGTTGTGTCTATATTCTTCAAGTCGATATTGCCTGCTCCACTGAAGCCACCGATATAAGCAAACTTGTCAGGGTTATTCAGCGTGGTGTTAAAAGTGAGAAGACCACCCCAGGAAAGTCCGGCCATTGCACGGTTGTCCCGGTCTCTCAACGTCCGGAAATTAGATTCAATGTGCGGAATGATTTCATTTACCAAAATGGCCGGAAATTGGGCACCGAATTTTGCTCTGGCATCGGCAAGGCTTTCGCCCGGCTTGTTTTTAAATACTTCGATATTGCCGTTGTCCATTACTACGATCATGGGTTTGGCCTTACCTTCGGCAATCAGATTATCCATGATGAAGTTCATCTTACCTTGGTTGGCCCAGCTTGTCTCATTTTCTCCCATACCGTGCTGCAGGTACAGTACAGGGTACTTTTTGGAAGGATTCTTATCATACTCTGCGGGTGTGTAGACGAGGCATCTACGCCATTCTTTACGAATGTCGGAATAATACCAGCTTTGGCTTATTAAACCGTGAGGTACATTCTTGATAGAATAATAGTCTACTCCCTTTTCTGGAATCTCAATACCGCTGACCCATTTGCCCATGCCGAAGAAGGGTTTGCCATTGGGGTCGGCTGTACTTACCCCATCTACTATTATTTGATAGTAATGGAAACCGACGACCTCAGGCTTTTCCGAAACAAGCGACCAGTATCCGTCTGCTTCTTTGGTCATTTCACCCCGGAAGCTGATTTCTACTTTTTTTGCATTAGGAGCAAAAACTCTGAAATGTACTCGCCGGTCTTCACCTATCCGGGGGTATTCCGCGCCATTGATATTATGCTCATTAGGTACTGTACCCGCAGGAAATTCTTCTTGTTGGGCATACATAGTTAAGGGAAACACCGCTAAAAATAGAAAAATAAAGTTCAATGCGTTTTTCATAATTTGAATGTTTAAAATAATATATATTGATTACCTATTTTCACTATCATTTGAATAGAAGCGGGGCGAATTGATATAGGCTTTCGCGCCATACAGGCCAGGTATGCCCGCCCGGAGTTTCGAAGTATGTATATTTGATGCCTATCTGGTCGAAGCGTTTCATCATTATCTGGCAATTGTTGTAAGCTATGTCTTCTTTACCTCCCATGGAAATCCAAAATTGTTTTAGCTTCGTATTATAGTCGTCTTTTTTATTTTGTAGCATTTTATAATATTTTTCGGTGTCGTTACCCCCTCCAAAAGGAGTAGGATTAGCCCACCAGCCGGAACTAAATACTCCTAAGTAGGCAAAATAGTCGAGGTTGGGGATACCTGCGTTTAAAGTTTGGATACCTCCCATAGAGAGTCCTGCCAGTGCACGGTTGTTACGGTTGGCTTTTACGCGGAAATTTTTTTCTATGAATGGAATGCATTCTTTAAGAAGTTCGTTTTCGAAATCGTTAGTGTTGCCATCTGTCATGACGATAATCATAGGTTCTGCTTTCCCTTTTGCTATTAAATTGTCCATGATGATGTCGGTACGTCCCTGATTAGACCAGCCGCGTTCATCTTCACCCCCACCGTGTTGCAGATAGAGTACAGGGTAAGATTGCGTGGATGTATCGTAGCCGGGAGGACAATATACGAACATACGCCTCCAGCTATTGGCTGTTTTGGAGAAATATCGTTTTATACGGATATCCCCGTGTGGCACATCTGCTATATGGAAACGTGTATCACCATCCGGGTAAGGTATTTCCACGCCACTTGCCATCATACTACATCCGTAGAAAGATTCGCTGGCAGGATCGGCAACGGATACTCCGTCAATAATGAGAAAATAGTAGTGAAAACCTTGTGTAAGCGAGTCGGTAATACAACTCCATTCGCCATTAGTATTGCGTACGAGGTCGTATTTACGACCTAAATCGATTTGTACTTTTTGGGCGTCAGGCGCTTTTATTTTGAATTCTATACGATTGCCGGGTAAAAGGCGTGGGTACGTGGCATTGCGGACATTGAGCTCACTACGTTTGCCGGGCAGTGTAGATTCATCTTGTGTACGGCGGTTAGGTTGTGCCAGGAGAGCTCCTAAACACACGGATTGAAGTAATAGAAAAGTGAAAATTCTGTTCATAAATTCTGTGTTTTTTTGTTGTTGACTTCGCAAAGATAGCTGCATTTCCTACTCTTTTCTTTGTACTTTTAAACACTTTCCTTGCATTTTTAGATAATATAGGTGTGTACGTCCTTTATTTTCTTTAGTTCATTTGATTCTATATGTTGTATAGTTGTGTATTACATACATATTTATTGTTGTATTTTAATTTGTACAAACTTTCAATACGCAATATGTTGTATGTAACAGTATGAGGAAAAACATTTTATTCTTTCTTTTTATATTGTTTATTGTTGTATTACTTTTGTAGTAAAGAATCATAGTATATGAAAAACACTTTATTATTAATATTTGCTTTTCTGTTATCGGAGTTCTCCAATGTAGCAGTGTCCCAGGATTTCGCTTTCTGTAATATTAATAATTTGTCAGGCATTTCCATGCGTGAAGTAACTGCTGTAGTGCGTGATGATGACGGTTTTGTTTGGGCTGCTTCACGTACTGGGGTTTTGCGGGTTGCGACTGACGATTATCAGCTCTACTCGCTTCCATTTACTACGACTGATGTGATGCAGATCAAGATGGCTTGTCGTGGCGGGTTGTTGGTTGTTGCTACTCAAAATGGACAAATATTCCGTTACAACCGTGTATTGAATAAGTTCGACCTCTGGTTTACGTTTTCATCATTATTGGGGAATGAGGATTGGGTTACTAATTTATTAATAGATGTTGATGGAAAAGTATGGATAAGTACTAGTACTGGTATTTTTTTATGGACGGGCGAAGAAATTGTACGGGCATTTGATAATATAGCAGGTATTTCTAATATGACGCTATTGGAAGGTTGTTATGCATTAGCTTTTGTACAATCGTCCATATACCGTATCAATACCCGTAATCGTACGAAAACTAAATTGCAGGGCCATCTTCCTTATATTATATCATCTGCTCGCTATGATGCGCATACCCATCGTGTTTGGATAGGTACCTATAATGCGGGATTGTGGCAGTATGACCTTATCGATCAAATGCTCCGGAAAGCTGCGATTCCACAATTTCCGAAACTTATTGTGCGGGATATTCTGATACCTGATACTACTTCGCTTTGGGTTGGTGTCGATGGTGGCGGTATATGGATACTTGATTCGGAAACTTGTCAAGTACGACAGGTATTACGTGAAAACCTTGATAACCCTTCTTCTTTGCGTGGTAATAGTGTTTACTCCTTGTTGGTCGATGACCACCGGGTATGGACAGCTACTAATAGTGGAGGGTTACAGTATACAGAAATAACACGTTCCAACGTGGAACATTTAGTACATGGTATCAATAATCCGCAATCGTTACATAATAATGAGGTAAACCATATCGTTACCGATAGTCGGGGAAATCTTTGGATTGCGACCAATGACGGTATCAGTCTACGTGAGGCTTATACTCATAGGTGGAAACAGTTATATAGGGGATGCCAGCAGGTATTCTTATCGTTGGCCACTGATAAGAAAGGACGTATTTATGCTGGAACTTATGGTGAAGGACTCTACGTATTGGATGAAACTACAGGTCGTAAACTGCATCATTATACAAGCCGTGATGGCAATATATTCGGTGCGGGTGGTTTTGTGTTTGCAACCTATGTGGACAGCGAGGGCGATGTGTGGATGGGAGGCGTTAAAGGTAATGTATACTGTTGCAATGCCATCGATGGGAAACTTCGGACATATGATACACAACCTGTTTATTGTTTTGCAGAACTTTCACCCGGACAAATTTTATTGGGATGTGCATATGGTTTGCTACTGATGGATAAGGAAACTGGTAAATTAGATATCCTTTTATCTGGTTATACTGTACATGATATTGCTGTTGCAGACCGTATTATATGGGTCTGTACTTCAGGAGGGGTGATAGGTTTGAATATGCATACAGCCGAACAAGTACGCATTACTACACAGCAGGGGTTACCAAGTAATTATACTAAAAGTATACTATTGGCTAACAATAATTTGTGGATAGGTACAGATAACGGATTGTGTTGTTATAATCTTTTTCATAAACAAATACGGACATTTGCTACTCAACCACAGTTAGCAAATGTGTCGTTCAGTGTTAATGCTGCTTGCCAATTGCCTGACGGTCGACTAGCTTTCGGCAGTAACAATGGAGTTGTTTTATTTTATCCCAGCAAAATTAATACAATTCATCCTTCGGGACGTATCTATTTTTCGGATATACATGTATCGGGACGCTCTATTCGGGAAACGGTTGATTTTAATTTATCTGTTCCTATCGACAGTCTTTCTACATTGCATTTGAATTATCCGCAAAACTCTTTTACATTGTCGGTACTTCCGCTAGGATGCGTCAGTAAGTCTGTCTCCTTTTCATGGAGGTTAGTGGGGCAGGATGAAACATGGAGTACTTATACCACTAACCGATATATCAACTATACCAATTTACCGGCTGGAAATTATACGCTTTGTATCCGGTTGTACGATGGTAGCCTGCTGTCACAGCGGCAACTTTCTATTGTTGTTGAGCCTCCATTTTGGCAAACGGTATGGTTCCGGTTATTGGTGGTAACTGTAATCATTAGTTTGCTGTTTCTTGTCATTCGCTATTATGTACAGTATTTGCATCATCGTTACTCTAATGAGAAAATACGCTTTTTTACACGTATGGCACATGATATACGTACTTCATTGATGCTTATTAAAGCACCTATAGAGGAGTTACATAAGGAAAAATCTCTTTCGCAGTGGGGAACCAGGTGTTTAACACTAGCTTCTGAACAAACTGCACGGTTATCCGACACGGTTACTCAGTTGCTTGATTTCGAAAAGCTGGATGTTGGATGCGAACAGCCGTTGTTTACCGACTTTAATCTAACCGATCTCATTAGACGGCGTACCGGAATATATGCTTCATATGCTGCCGGAAAACAAATAGATATTAAGGTTGACCTTATGCCGGAGGATTATTGGGTACAGGCCGATGTGCGTATGCTGGAAAGGGTGGTCGATAACCTGCTTTCCAATGCAGTAAAATATTCTACCTCTGGAGAACTTATTGAAGTGACTTTTACCGGAAAGGCGACTGAATGGGTGCTGCGTGTCAAGGATTATGGTATAGGAATCAGCAAAGCGGCGCAGCGTAAGTTGTTTCATGAGTTCTACCGCAGTGATAATGCAGTGAATGCGCAGATTGTAGGTTCAGGCATCGGCTTGTTGATGACAAAAAGATATATTTCCATTCATGGTGGAAAGATTACCGTAACCAGTGAACTCGGGGTAGGGACTACTTTCGATATTACGGTACCTTTACGGCTTGCTTCCCAAATGAAAACTGCCGATGTGCCCGTAGCAGATAAAATTGAGATGTCTGAAAACGGAGATTTGGCGGTACACGATATGCATATCCTCATTGTAGAAGACAACCATGCTTTATGCGAGTTCATGGTACATCCATTGCGTGAGCATTTTCGTGTAACTACAGCTAATGACGGGCAGCAAGCTTGGGAGATGCTGAATGACTTGCAGCCCGACCTCATTGTTTCCGATGTGGTTATGCCGCGTATGGATGGATTCGAACTTTGCCGTAAAATTAAGTCTACTTACGAAACATCTCATATTCCGGTAATTCTGCTTACTGCCCTTTCCGATAAAACCAACCAATTACACGGATTGGGGCTGGGAGCTGATAATTATTTAGTTAAGCCGTTTGATATGGCGTTGTTAGCAAGTCGCATAACTTCTATCATCCGTAACCGGCGTACAGTGCTTCAGAAAGCTTTGGAAGCAAAGCGCGATGATGTACGTTCTATTGTAGCCAATCGTATGAATGATGAATTTATCAAGAAAGCTGTCGAGTGCGTACGTGCCAATATTGCTAACGAGAACTTCGGTAAAGAAGAGTTTGCCTCTGCCCTTGCTTTGAGTCAGTCTTTACTTTATAAAAAAATAAAGGCACTTACTAATTTATCAGTAGTAGAATTCATTCGTTCTATCCGATTGAACTATGCTATGGAGAAACTTCGTTCGGGAGAATATAATGTGACGGAAGTGAGTGAGATGTGCGGGTTTAACACATCAGCTTATTTCAGTAAGGTCTTTAAAGAATATTTTGGAAAAACACCTACAGAGGTTATGCAAAACTCTACTTTATAAGTTAAAATTGAGCATGCGATAAAGTAAGAGCTGAACTTCGGGAGGAGTTCAGCTCTTAATCTCACTGTTTATTCGCCACTTGGATTTTGCTTTAGATTAGGATTAACGGAAATTGCATCAAATGGGAATGCGAAGTATTCATGCTTGCCTTTTATGAAACCTGTTGTTCCACTGTTGGGATTTGAATACTCTACATAGATACGATGCTTAGGTTCGCCTTTTGTGAAAAATGCATCGTAAGCAGTAGGTATGTTTTTACCATTATCTTTAACACCATCTGTATCGCCCCAACGCACCATATCCGGGAAACGAACTCCTTCAAGCCACATTTCGAAACTCTTCTCTTTTTTTACATCTTCCAATGTAAGTTGAGTAGAAACATAATCGGAACCTGCACGATTTTGAACATCCTGAAGACATTGAAGACCAAGACCATCTGCATCGTCTGTTTGTGCACAAGCCTCAGCATACATCAACAGAACTTCGGCATAACGGAAGATCGTGAGATTTTTGAATCCCCAACTACCTTTTGTGTTATCCTCTTTCCAAGCAACGAATTTATTGGCAAAATATTCTCCAACACCATAAAGACCTGTCTTGTCCTTAATGCCAATTTGATCGGATGTTTCAAGTTGTGCACGGGTTAATCCCTTGCCTTTGGTTCCATTCCACTCCATTTCGTAGAGAAATTCGTCAGCGGTGAGGAAGGTTGATTTACGGCGATAAGAATCACCGTCATTGGCTAACATACGTGCTGCAAAGTCTTCACGAATGGCATGCCCCCCCCAACCGTCAACACCTATGAATGAAGGCATGGAAGCTAACTTGTCAGTCCGCCAGTTCCAAAATTGGATAAACATCCAGCCTGTACGCTGAATATAGTTACTCCACTCACCGATGTTTGCATTTTCCACCACATTAGCTTGAAAAATCATTTCTTCGCAGAGGTCTCCTGATGTGTGGAATAGATTTGCCCAGCGATTACCGGGTACAAGTTCGTATTTTCTAGATTGGATAACTTGTTTGAGGTTATTTTTTGCACCTGCATAATCTCCCATAAAGAGACGAGCCTTACCTGCAAGGGTAAGAGCAAAGCCCTTGGTAACTTTTGAAGCCCCCACTTTGTCTGTCGGGCTTGTGCGTTCATCAAGGTCATTTACCACAGCTTCTGCCTCTGATGCACACCATTCGAGGAGTTTGTCATGGCCACCTTCATAGTTAGTGGGTTTGATATCTGCTGAGAGAACATGGTCTACTAATGGAGGACAATTCCACCCGATAGCAAGTGTGAAATGTGCCCAAGCACGGAGTGCGCGAGCTTCAGCACATACACGTTTCTTGATGTCCGTAGTAGGTTCTATATTATCAAGAATAAGGTTACAGTCATAAATTACTCCATAAAGTCCCCAATAGGCATTCTTGATAACTTCGTTCTGTGAGTCATAACGAAACTCATTGAGTTGTGCGCCAAAGTCATTGTCGCCATAATAATTACCCGCTGCTAGCATGTCGTCACCGGGTTCATTGAAGAGTACAGGAAGAGCGATGTAAACACCTTCGTTACCAGCAATGTTCAAACAGAATGATTGGTAGAGGTTGTTAAGCGCATTCTGTGCGTCATCATCGGTCTGGTAGAAACTTTCAAATGGGATGACACCTTTTTGCTCAATGTTGAGACGATCCTCACAAGCGCTGAAGAGTAATGTAGCACTTAAAAGTGAATATATAATCTTTTTCATAATGAATATACTTTTTTGAGTTTTTTCAGGTAAAACTTGTCCCGGTTAGAATGAGAAACTTGCACCGAATGAACACTTCTTCATGGTGGGATACGAACCTATGTCGAAGCCAGCACCACCATTTCTGCCTGTGGTTGCAGTTTCAGGATCCATTCCCGGATAACTGGAGAATGTAAAGAAATCGTCCAAAGACACAAAGAAGCGGAGATTCTTGATTGCCACTTTCTGAGTGAGTTTCTTGGGCAAAGTGTAGCCGAGTTGGAGTTGTTTGATCTTGAAGTAAGAGCCGTTGAACATAGAAGCGCTTGACCCCCAAAAATTAAGATCAGTAGCTACTTGGCTCGGTGCAGGCATGGAGGCCCCTTTGTTCTCTGGAGTCCAAGCATTGTCCATATAGTATCTCAATGAGTTGCGTAGCGGGCTGTCTGCACGATAGAGAATGTTGAAAATTTTATTGCCTGCTACACCGGTACCGAATGCCGTAAAGTCAAATCCTTTGTATTCGAGATTAATAGTAATGCCGTAAGTGAACTTTGGAATGGCACTGCCGATGTCTGTCATATCCTCGTCTGTCAATTCTGAAGAGTTCACAATTTTACCTTCACGATTGCGGAATCGGGGGGCACCAGTTTCGCTATCGACGCCGACATAGTCAAATGCACGGAAGTACCAGATGGAATGCCCTTCTTCAAATGCAGTATGTACTTTGTTGTTTGTGCCGTCTACACCACCTTTGCTGGCTGTAATGCGTGGGAGATCGTCATAAAGGTAAGTTACTTCATTTTTCAATGTAGAGAAGTTCGCATTGATACTGTATGCAAGGTCACCGATATGGTCTTTCCAACCGGCTTCGAATTCAAAGCCTTTGTTATTTACTTTACCAGCGTTTACGGTGGTTTGGTTTGTATAAACCTCGGGAACCGGATTGATTTTTACAAGAAGGTCTTTTGTGTTTTTGTTGTAATAGTCAAGACTTACCGTTAGGCGGTCGTTCAGGAAACGCATGTCAAGGCCGAGGTCCAACTGTTCGGATGTCTCCCATTTGAGATTTGGATTGGCGAGTCCAGAAGGATAAGAACCGTAGTATTGTTCGGGGTTGTCTCCGTACTGGTACCAGGCTGCATTGTAGCTAATGGGTGCGGTGTATGGATAGTTGTTGAGCACATTTACATTACCGTTACGTCCCCAAGATGCACGGAACTTCAAGAAGGAGATAATATCGCTGCTGATATTTTCTTTAATGAATTTTTCATTACTGATAGTCCAACCTACGGCCAAAGAAGGGAATTTCCCCCAACGTTTGTCAATTGGCAGTTTGGAAGTATCAAATGCATCAGCACGGTAGTTGAATTGCAAGCTATAACGGTTGTCGAATGTATAGAGCAGACGACCAAAGTAGGAGAGACTGGTTGAAATACCCGGAAGGTTTCCGATGCTTTTTGTTGTAGTTGAAGCTGAATTTACATAGTCGAGATACTTAAAATTATCAGCATCGCCGGAGAGAATTTTATTACCGCCTGTACCGGTTGCTGAAGCTGATACATTATCCGAACGGTCTTCTGTATAGGACATACCGATCATAACGCCTATGTTGTGTTTATCAAATAATGTCTTATTAAAGTTTGCAAAGTTTTCCCATTGGTAGTAGTGGCTGTTATTAGCGTTGGCCGAGATGGAATAGTTATCGGCTTTGGCTTGTCCGTTCATGTAATAGGGTTCGGAGTAGTCATGGCTATTGCTTTGTGCAATACGGTAGGAAAAACGAGATGTCATTACAAGACCGTCAATGGGAGTCAGATCTACGAAAGCCGTTCCGCGAACGGTGAAACCGGAATTCTTGTAGTTACGGCGGTCAAGCTGGAGGAGTGGATTGCCATTGTCGTCCATTTGGAATTTTGAAGTAGCGTAGTATTTGCCATTCGGGGCAACAAGAATTTTTTCGGGGTTTGTGGCGTATACGTCTTTCATACCTGTGGTAAAATCATCAACGCTATCCCAATATACGGGAGTTAGGGGGTCGAGCAAGAGAGCTGGTGCAAGCATGGAACCATAAGCACTTTGGTGAGTGATGTTGCGGGTTGCCCACTTTTCAATAGAAGTGTTGGTGCCGACTTTTATCCATTTATAGAGTTGATAGTCTGCATTAAGTTGGGCGGTAAGGCGTGTGTAAGTGTCTTTCTTGCCGCGTACAATACCGTCATTGTCAATGTAATTTATAGAAGTAAAAAAATGGCCTTTGTCGTTGCCGTCTTGGAATGTGACAGAGTGTTGGGTAGCCCAGCTAGTATCGAAAACTTCCTTTATCCAGTCTGTTTCTTGCGGATTGTTGTAGTCAACGCCATTAGCTTCACACATAGTTTTCATATCATAACCCGACATTTCTTTGTATTTAATCCAGTCTTTTGCACCGAACAGTTCAGGTGTTTTGCCAAGGCGTTGGTTAATGGCTTTGAAAGAATATGTAATTTTGGGACGACCATTTGCGCTGCTACCAGTCTTTGTTGTAATAAGGACAACGCCATTACCGGCTTGGGCACCGTAGATTGCAGCTGAAGCGGCATCTTTGAGGACTTCCATAGACTCAATCATGGATGGGTCAAGGTATTGGATGTTGTCAACTTTCAAACCATCGACAATCAATAGCGGACCAAGTTGGTCTGAGTTTGATGAATAACCACGAATACGAATCTTCGCTCCTTCACCGGGAGCACCCGATGTGTTCAGAATCTGAACACCGGCAGCCTTACCTTGAAGGGCGGCGCCGGCATCAACTGTTGCTAAGTTTTTAATATCATCTCCACCGACTGAAGCAATTGCTCCTGTAAGGTCGCTCTTACGTTGAACGCCATAACCTACAACAACTACTTCATCAAGCACTTTTAAGTCCTCTTGCATACGGATATCAATTTTGTTACGACCATTGACATTGATTGTCTGTGTCTTGTAACCTACAAAAGATACGGTAAGGGTCGCGTTGCTATTCTGTAACGGGATAGAGTAGTTACCATCCATATCGGTAATACATCCGTTGGTCGTTCCATTTTCAAGAATAGCAACACCAATCATTGGTTCAGAATCATTAGCTGAGACAACAGTACCTTTAACTAGGGTTTGTGCCATTGCTGAAGTGCAACAGAAAACAACAAACGCCAGTAAAAACAAAACTTTTGTTTTCATAAGCATAGAATTGGTAATTTTTAATGAGTTAATTAGTATTAGATTTGTAATGTAGATATCTACAACATCTTCATTTGTAGAACTTGTTAATTGCACTTTTTCTTCTTTTTAATGTTTTTTCATTGGCAAAGTGTTTTTTTATAGTTTAATAAAAGTAAATAATGAAATTTATTATATAATATTATTGATGTAGCAAAAATGTACGCCTATAAATATTATAGCTTAATGCGCAGATTTGTAAATATTTGTATTGGAAATTGCTAATCTAGAAGATAAAGTTGAAACGTAAATGCTGTCATTAGTTCTCATTTGATTATTAGCCTGAGAATCCATCCCACCTGATATGAGAAAGGAGATTCTTCATCGCTCCACTCTTCTGAATGATAGAATGCACGGTTTATCAGAACTTTAATTTTACCTTCTAGATTAGTGAAAGTTATTTCGATACTCCTTCTTTAGTCTGCACCACAGTTTGCATAGTACCATCTGGATTATAATGCAACTCGTCCACACATACGCTGCGTCGTCCTATTGCTCCGGCATGTCCGTCAAGGGTCAGGACAGCGTTGTGGTAGAACAGATACCATTGTCCCTGGAACTCTATAATTCCCGGATGAATGGTGAAGCTGTTTTCTGCCATACCGGTCAGTTCGCCTTGCGGTGTCCACGGACCCTCCATGTTGGGAGCGGTGGCATAAGATATATTCTCGCGACCTTGTCCGAAGGATGCATACGTAAGGTAATACAAGTCTCCGCGTTTATGAAGCCAGGGACCTTCTACGTATCGGGGCAGGTCTACCACCTCGATATCGCCGTCGATTTCGGTAAGGTTAGGCTTCAACTTGGCAAGGAAACAAGTTCCGTTTCCCCAAGAAAGCCAGGCTTGCCCATTCTCATCTATTAAGGCGGTGGGGTCTATGTCGTTCCACCAGCCGCGCGGACCGTTGGGAGTCATATCGTCGGTAACGAGCGGCTTTCCGATTGCATCGGTGAAAGGCCCTGTGGGGGAATCGCTGACAGCTACGCCGATTGCCTTGCTGTTATAAGGCTCGCCGGCTTGTACGGTAGTATAATAATAGAATTTGCCGTTATGCTCTATCACCTGTGCTGCCCATGCCTCACCTATGCCCCATTTAAAGTCCGTGGGTTTCAGTACGACACCGTGATCGGTCCATGTCTGCATGTCTTTCGTAGAGTAACAGAGCCATTCGGTGATGTTGAATTCCTTACCGCCGTGGGCAGTGTCCTGGCCTTCGTAATATTCGTCGTGCCCTACATACAGATAGAGCGTGCCATTGTGTACGAGCGGAGCCGGGTCTGCCGTAAACTTGTCTTTAACAAGCGGATTACCCGTGTTGCGGAAGGTAGGCAACTTGGGTTGTTGTGCGCATCCTGCCAATAGGCAAATGGCACTGAAAATAAAAAGTAAATTCTTTCTCATATGTATTATTTTATTAATAGTATAATCAAACTCTCTGGCATGATACCCGATGCAAAAATAGGCCTGCAACGTACTTGCCGGCTTATATTTTTAGATATTCAGTTTACAGAATTAGGTATATATCGGAAAAATATAAGCCGTTTTCTATTCCAGTAACCGATTCACCGCATGAACCAGATAGATATAATCGGGAGCCAGTGGGATAACATACTCATTCTCGCTCCAGTGAAACTGGTAGTCGTCCCGGTTCTCCGGGAAGTCCGGTTTCAGCAGGCGGATACCCGGTACGATACCGCCGGGGATGAACGAGTGATCGGCACGGTTATTACCATAAGCCACCCTCTTGGGCTGGGCGCCTACTCCCGATACGAACGAACGGTTATGGTAGGGGTGGCAGCCGTAGATATAGTTTAAATTGCGGAATACCAGCTCCGGGCTGCCCAGTTCGGGGAACAACTTAAGAATTTGGTAATTGATGATACCGTTGCGAAGTATCATGGCATTGCCGGCCCAACTGTTCAGGCTGATGCCGATACCGAACGGATTTAGCGTTTCCTGCTTGGTCTGCTGCGCTATATATGCCTTTATTTGCGGTTTTACCTGCTGTTTGAAAGTATCGTCCATGAAGGGTGCCAGGCGGACGATGAGTGCAGCGTTCCGGTTAAATTGTCTGGTAAGTTCAGGAAGCAACTCGTCTACCCGTGCTTTGTACATGGCATTGCCGGTGGCACGCCACAACTCGAAGGCAGCGTGGCATTCAGAGGCGGTGAGCTGCTGGAAGCGGTTGAAAGGCGTCGGGGACTCCTCCTCTTTGCCGGCTTTGCGGTTGTGCTCGTCTTTCCAGATAAACTCCGCTATCCGCAAAGCCTCGCTAGCGAGCGAAGGGTTGAGGGCAGGCAAAACACGTGCTGAGGCAGCTAGTGCGGCAGCAGTTCCGTAATTGAGGGCAGGTGTACGGTTGGTGAACGCCATGCGGTCGTCTGCGTTGCCCGCAGTACCGTCGGTCTTGGTTACGGCATCGCCCAAGTGGCGGTATTGGTACAGGTGCGATTCGTTGATGCCCGGAATGGCATATCCGATAGCGTTGACCTGTGCGGCGAGCTGCAATACGCCATGCTCTATTTGCTGCAATACGTCAGGCTTGCCGTCGGGTAGGTGTATCTCGGTATAATGTGCCTGTTGGTCGACAGTCGTTTCATCGTGGGCGGGAGCGAACTCTTCCCAAATATCTGTCAATGACTGCACGGTTTGCTGCTGCGAGGGCGTCTGGATGTCGAAATCGCCGGCATCGAACCAGCCGCCTACATTCAGTCCGGGGACATGCTGTCCGGGTTTGAACCTGTTGTCCGTGCTGGCGCCTTGGCTCCAGCCGTCCCAGTGCGAATAGTTCACCGGTGCTTGGCGGGCGTCGTCCAGATGAGCGGCACCATGCCATACGCGGTAAGCTTCACGAACGAACATATGGTCCATTTGTACCGGCATAAAGACATCCAGCGTAGGATACCAGGCACGCTGGTACACATTGGCATCGATTGGGAACGGGCCGCTTGTCTGGTCGCCGTAAGCCAGTTTGTAGATACCCGGTTCCTCTACCTGCGAAAAGTCGAATTGCAGGTAATTATAGCGGGTGTACATACCCCATATTACCGGTTTGCTCGATAAGGCAGCCGTCAGCGAGCCGTCTGAATTGACCTTGTAAAGCGTGATGTCCGAAAGCGGCTTGTCGTTCTTGTCCAGTTCTATCACGGCCATTTTCTGCTGTGCAGGATGATAACCCACTTGTGAATAACTGATAGTGGGAGTACGCAACCAGCGGGTATTGGTTTCGGCCTGTATGAACCATTCGGCTATCTTGCCGGTTTTGCCTGCCGGCAGCAACGTGCGCACAACGAAAGTACCGTTTTGCTGTTTGTTGCGCCCGTCAAAAAGCATCAGCTTGCTGTCCGGTAGCGTGGTACGGATAGTGATATGTTTCGACGGAGAATCGGGAGCTATCTCAATTACCGTACCGGCAGCCATTGGCGTCGGCTCCACAATACCGTTGATAACGGTCATGTTGTCGGCTGCCGAGGTGGGGAATAGTCCCGGCCTGCCGTCCATTAAGTAAGAGTGTCCGAAGAATACGGGCGGAAAGAACTCCATGTTTAGTCCGGCCACCCCTACGAGCGAGTCGGGCAGTACCTTGTCTGCCGATACGCTGAGGTAGAAACCGCCGTCGCGTGCTTCTCCGGTCAGCGTATATGCAAAGGCATACTGGGGATATTCCAGACTTACATCAATGCGCTTAGCCGCTTTGTCCACGGTACGGTTTATGAATACGGGCAATTTGTCCCACTGCCCCGGGGTAGGGTTGAGGCGGACATCACCGTTGGTAGCGGTGCGCAGTCCGTGATGAATGATTTCGACGGCGCTTATTTTGGAATCGTCGAACATAGCATCGTACTTATTGTTGAAAACAAAATAATTCAGTCCGCGGGTTTCGAAATAATTGGAGTCATTCAGCATCAGGTCGTTGACTTGGGTGAAGGAAGGAGAACCGTCTTGCCTACAGGCGCCGAACAATGCGAACCCTATGAGCGGTAAGATAACCTTGCCATATAATAGGGAAAAGAGCGAATAGCGTTTTTTCATGAAATGCTGATATTAAAAAGATTTGTACTATGTTATTCGAAACTTATCCAGTCTACTGCCACCGGATGTTCTCCGGTAAGAATGGTTTTCAAACTTTGGACACCTTTGGGCGCATTGCATACACTTGTGCTTATTTCCGCCCATTGCCCGGTTGGTTTTACGGACAGAACGGCGATTGTCACCCCTTTGTCTCCGATAGTTTGTAAGGTTATCGTGCCTCCTTTTTCTGAACGTACGCGTGCTTTGAGCCGTTTTACGGGTGCAGTGCCGAAGTCGACATTGTTGTACACCGCCCACGTGTCTGTCCTGTGGAATAAAATCTGCCATCCCTGGAATGTGTCTGTCGGGTCCAGGTAGTCTATGGACACTCCGTAAGGACTTATTGCAGAGTAGCGGTCAAGCTGGATTTTGCTGCGTGCATCAGTCATGCCCACTCCACGCAAGGTTGGCTTCACCTTTTTGATAGTACCGTCTGTGTTGAAGAAAAGTGAGTCGATACGTACCGAACGGTTCTTGTCGAAGTTGGGAGAATAATCGTTATGATGATAGAAAAGATACCACTGGCCGTTGTATTCCGTAATGGAGTGGTGGTTGGTCCAGCAGCCGACAGGCGATTCGTCCATGATAATTCCTTTGAAAGTGAACGGTCCCATAGGGCTGTCTCCCATGGCATAAGCCAGGTTTTCGGTCTTGTCCTGTACCCAGGGGAAAGTGAAGTAATATTTGCCGTTGCGTTTGAATACATATGGTCCTTCCTTGAAGCCTTCGGGCAGCCCTTGAACCTGTATCGGTTCGGAGGCAAGCTCCTTCATGTTTGGCTTTAGTTTGGCAACCGACATACCACGTCCCGACCAATAAATATACGCTTCTCCGTCGGTATCTACAAGGACGCAAGGGTCGATGCCGGATATGCCTTTTATGGGTTCGGCTTCTGGTGTGAAAGGTCCTTCCGGGTTGTCGGCGGTAGCTACGCCGATGTTGAAGCCGCGCCTGCCCTCACCTTTGGGCGTACTGGGAAAGTAGAAGTAATATTTTTCGTTTTTATATACACACTCGGGAGCCCACATGGAGTAGGAGTCGGGCTGTACCCAGGGAATTTCGTTTTGGGAGAGAATAACTCCCAGGTCAGTCCAGTGGGTCAAGTTGGTCGAGGTAAATACATGATAGTCGGCCATGCAGAACCATTCTTTCAGATGTTTTACTGGGCTGGGTATGTCGTGCGAAGGGTAGATATATACCTTACCGTTGAATACCCGTGCCGTGGGGTCGGCAGAAAACTGGTTCCTGATAACCGGGTTCTGTGCCTGAAGCATACCGGTTGTGGCAGCTGCCGTAGCGAGTAGAAGGAAAAGTTTTTTCATAATATTATTTAATTGTTGTACACCACAAATGTAGTGGAAGAACACGCTTTTTTTCTTGCACTTTTGGATACGACTTTTATACTTTTAAGTAAAATGTCCGGTAATGAGAGAAATAGCAGGATATAATTGCAGTTTTCTTTCTCTCCATTTGCGATAATGCTTATTTTTCTTTTGGATATGTACGGTGCCCTGTTGTTGAATATGATGCTTTCCTGAAATCTACATTTTTCTTGTCGTCCGACACGGGAAAAGTAATGATATACCGTGCGAGAAATTATAAAAAAGTTCGGGCGGCTCTTATGGCCCTTTTCTTCGAGTATCCGGAACAGGTAATATATATTCGGAAAGGTAAGACCCTCGCGAGCCAGGAGGCGGCAGAGGAATAAGCCGGATATAACTCCGGGAGTGTTAAGAAATAGAAAGTATTCGGTAACCTTGTCTGGCATCCGCTGGTAGAGATATGTATTGCCCTGAAATAGGATTAGCATTTGCAATTCGCTGTCTGATTACACCGCATATAACTGTTTTATGGGTTTGTGGCTACAAACATTACCATAAATTAATACCCCCGTTGCCCTACATATAAGATAAATCCCTATCTTTGTGGCGCTTTTTAACTGAACAAAGATTTCGAATTAATTAAGATACAATAAAAAATGGCACAGGAAGACGTTTTTAAGAAACTCGTATCACACTGTAAGGAATACGGATTCGTATTCCCTTCCAGCGACATCTATGACGGACTGGGAGCCGTATACGATTACGGTCAGATGGGTGTGGAACTGAAAAATAACATCAAACAATACTGGTGGCAGAGCATGGTGTTGCTGCACGAAAACATCGTAGGCATCGACTCGGCTATCTTTATGCACCCTACAATCTGGAAAGCAAGCGGACACGTGGATGCGTTCAACGACCCCTTGATTGATAACCGCGACTCGAAGAAGCGTTATCGTGCCGATGTATTGATTGAAGACCAGCTCGCCAAGTATGACGACAAGATAAACAAGGAAGTGGCGAAGGCCGCCAAGCGTTTCGGTGAGGCTTTCGATGAAGCACAGTTCCGCAGCACGAACGCACGCGTACTGGAGCATCAGGCCAAGCGCGACGCTTTGCACGAACGTTTTGCCAAAGCGTTGAACGACAACAATCTTGAAGAGCTTCGCCAGATAATCCTGGACGAAGAAATCGTTTGCCCTATCAGCGGTACGAAGAACTGGACGGAAGTCCGCCAGTTCAACCTGATGTTCACTACCGAAATGGGTTCCACTTCGGAAGGTGCGATGAAGGTTTATCTCCGTCCGGAAACGGCTCAGGGTATTTTTGTGAACTATCTGAACGTGCAGAAGACAGGACGTATGAAGATTCCTTTCGGCATCGCACAAATCGGTAAGGCTTTCCGTAACGAAATCGTTGCGCGCCAGTTTATCTTCCGTATGCGCGAGTTCGAGCAGATGGAAATGCAGTTCTTCGTAAAACCGGGCACTGAGCTCGACTGGTTCAAGACTTGGAAAGAAACCCGTTTGAAATGGCATAAGGCGCTGGGATTCGGCGACGACCATTACCGCTATCACGACCACGACAAATTGGCCCACTATGCAAATGCCGCTACCGACATCGAGTTCCTGATGCCGTTTGGCTTTAAGGAAGTAGAGGGCATCCATAGCCGCACCAACTTCGATTTGTCCCAGCACGAGAAATTCTCCGGCAAGAACATCAAGTACTTTGACCCGGAAACCAATGAAAGCTATACTCCGTACGTTATCGAAACCTCTATCGGCGTAGACCGTATGTTCCTTAGCATCATGTCGGCTTCTTATTGTGAGGAGCAGCTGGAGAACGGCGAAACCCGCGTGGTGCTGAAATTGCCTGCTGCGCTGGCTCCGGTGAAACTGGCGGTTATGCCGCTGGTGAAGAAGGACGGTCTGCCCGAAAAGGCTCGTGAGATTATCAACGACCTGAAGTTCCACTTCCATTGCCAGTACGACGAGAAAGACAGCATCGGGAAGCGCTACCGCCGTCAGGACGCTATCGGTACTCCGTATTGTGTAACCGTAGACCACCAGACGCTGGAAGATAACTGCGTAACGCTGCGCAACCGCGATACGATGCAGCAGGAGCGTGTGGCTATCTCCGAACTGAACAATATCATTGCAGACCGCGTAAGCATTACTTCTTTGCTGAAAACGCTGCAATAAGATAAAATGTATTTTGTTTGTCCCTGCCGTTCAGAGCGTAGCGAAAAAGCTGTGCCCTGAATGTCGGGAGACAAATGCCGAATAATAGTAATCCCGTAATTTATAATCAGATGAAGAGACCGTTCCTTTTGTTTTTACCCTTCTTGCTGTTCATAGCAGGTGCGTTTGTGGCTTGCGAAGAAGTGGAGGAAGCCGGAAAATATGATAACTGGGTACCGCGTAATGAAGCTTTTATTGATTCCATAAAAGGTAAGACCGGCGATAATATCGTGGCTTCGCTTGAAGATGCCGAAAAGATGGAGATTGGCACGTTGTATGCCATATCCGTGCCGACCAGCGGTACCGGGGTCAATGGTACTTTACGTCCTCAGTATGTGTATTGCAAGAAGTTGTGGAAAACAGATAGCGGGGCATACCCGTTGTTCACGGAAAAGGTAAGCGTTTTCTATCGTGGTACTTTCATTACCGGAGAAGAGTTCGATGGCAATTTTGACGGTTTCGGAGCGACAGACCGCGAAATTCCGTTGCCTTTATCAGATCCCTTGTCCGAAAACTCTCCCGAATCCAAATGGCCTACGGCTTTTAATTCCCCTTCCGAATTTATGGTATCCGAAGTTATTGCGGGCTGGACATGGGCTTTGCAATATATGCGGGCCGGTGAGCGTTGGATGCTGTATATTCCCTGGCAGAGCGGATATGGTGCAAGCGGCAGTTCATCCGGTGATATTCCCGGTTATACATCATTGACCTTTGATGTATGTTTGGAAGGTATTGCAGACTGATTGATTGGATATAAAAACAGAAAAGGTGGTAAAGTTTGTTCTTTATCACCTTTTTCCGTTTATATGCGTGTCATGTGTTTTCTCTAAATCTTTTTCCTGAGGGCTTTCGCCCATATTTTATAGCCTTCTTCTTTCAGGTGTAATCCGTCTGTTGTCAAATCGGTACGTAATACATTGCTTCCTTTCTCGGTGAATAAAGGGAAGAGATTGATGTACGTCAGGCCCTTTTCTTTGGCAAGTGCTTCCAGTTGTTTGTTGATTTCGGGTATCATATTTGTCTTGCCTGCCAGTCTTTTATAACGGCCGAAACTTTCGTTGATAGGAAGCAGGCTTTGCAGGTAAAGCCTGGTGTCGGGAGACTCTTTCCGGATGCGCTCTACCGTCATGCGAATCATACCGGCGATGCTGTCGGCTGTCAGGTCGTGCGAAACATCGTTTACGCCGATAAGCAGGAATAGTTTGGCAGGTTGTCCTGGCAATATCTGGTGCAGGCGGTCGTACACACCCATTACCTCATCGCCGATAATGCCGCGGTTGCGTACGTGCTTGTTGCCAAGGCGGGCGGCCCAGTCACCACCGTTTTCCGTCAGGCTGTTGCCCAGCATGACTATATCTTTGCTGCCGATGGCAGGTTCGTCCATGAACTGGAGAAAACGTTTGTAATAATGGTCCGTATATGTGCGCGGAGCGGGATACAGAGAGGCTGCCACTGCGTTGGCTACCAGTGAGCGCAGGCGTACCACGCTGTGTCCGTCTTCCGGATGCACGGCGTTAGTCAGCAGGATTACGGACGTGTCATTGTCGGGGTCGATTACGACAGATGTACCGGTGTAGCCCGTATGCCCGTAGGTATTCGGACTGAAGAAATCGCCGGCATTGGATGCGTAGGGGCTACATACATCCCAACCCGGTGAGCGGCCCAGACCCGCTGTAGCACGGGGTACGGTGCGCATGGTCTTTACGCCTTGCGGGCTGAGAATGCGATGTCCGTTCCACTCTCCGCCATTTTGCAGGGCGGCGCAAAGTATGGCAATATCTTCGGCGCAGGAGAATACGCCTGCATTGCCGCTGATGCCGCCGTTGAGAATGCGTGCAAGCGGGTCGTGCACCTGTCCGCAAAGAACCTGCCCGTCGGGTTGTTTCTCTGTCGGAGCAATGTTCTCCGGTAGAGGAACGGTATTTATCCACTTGCCGTTCTTGTCGCGTAGGCAAGGGAGATAATCGGTGTGCTTCATACCCAGTACGTCGAAGACGTTTTCACGGGCAAAGTCGCGCAAGGATTGTCCGCTGACGGCCTCTATGATGTGTTGCAGGGTGATGAAGTTTAGGCAACTGTACTGAAAGTCGGTTTGCGGCTTGAAATCGCGTTTGCATCCGGCGATGTACTCCATCAGCCCTGCCGGGTTGGGAGAACCGTATTTCTGTTCCAGCTCCGCAGCCGGGGCATAAGGCGGGAGTCCGGAACTGTGTGTCAGCAAATCGGCTATGCGGATCACCTTTTTGTCTTTTCCGTCTTCGCTCTCCCAGTCCTTGAAGCCGGGGATGTAGCGGCTTACAGGGTCGAGCAGGCGTATCTTTCCGCGTTCTGCCAGAATCATCGTGCATACGGCTGTGGATATGGACTTGCTGCAGGATGCCATATCGAAAACGGTATTTACGGTCATAGGTTCCGTATCCGGATAAATCCGTTTGTTGCCGTATGCCTTCAGATAGGCCATTTTGCCGTTGCGTACCACTGCAAGTACGGCGCCGGGAATCTCTTTGCCGGCGATGGCTGTTTCAATGGCTTCATCGGCATACATCAGTTTGCGGGAATCCAGTCCCGCCTGTTCGGGAGCTACCCGCTGCAAAGGCTGTGCGGTGGCTGCCTGCAGACCGAACAGAAGTACAAGGATACTGGTAAGTGTTTTCATATCTTGTTTGCTATAAGTGGATTTTCGGACAGAAGAACCGGGAACATAAACAGTGCGGAAGATGCCGCATGCGGCAAGGCAGAATCTGTTCTTCCGTTCTTTTGTTCTTCTGTCTGAAAACCGGGTGAGATCTCTGTGTGCTCTGTAGTGAATCTGCCAGTTGTCATTCTTTGGCCCGGTAAGCGTCTGCCGCTTTCTTCACCGAGCCGTGCATCAGCAGGAGCGCCTTGGCTTTTCCGTAATCAAGCCCCAGTTCCTCGACCAGCATACGCGTGCCGCGGTCCACCAGTTTCTTGTTGCTGAGCTGCATATTCACCATCTTGTTGCCTTTCACACGACCCAACTGTATCATTACGGAAGTGGTAATCATATTCAGAATCATCTTCTGTCCTGTACCCGACTTCATGCGCGAGCTTCCCGTAACGTATTCAGGTCCTACAATCATCTCAATAGGTACATCGGATTCCGCAGCCATTGGCGAATCGGGATTGCTGGTGATGCAAGCCGTCAGGATGCCATGCTCGCGGGCTTCGTGCAGCGCACCGATAACATAGGGGGTTGTGCCGGATGCCGCTATGCCGATAACCGTATCCTTGTCCGTAATATTGCGTTCCACCAGCTCCTCCCAGCCGCGTTGCATGTCGTCTTCCGCATTTTCCACGGGATTACGCAGGGCGGTGTCTCCGCCGGCTATCAGGCCGATAATCAAGGTAGGCGGCATGCCGAATGTCGGTGGTATTTCGGAGGCGTCGAGCACGCCGAGACGGCCGCTTGTGCCGGCACCCATATAGAAAATGCGTCCGCCCTGTTTCATGCGGGGTACGATTTGTGTTACTAATTTCTCTATTTGCGGTATTGCCTTTTGTACGGCAAGCGCCACTTTCTGGTCTTCCCTGTTGATGTCTTCCAGTATTTCACGGACAGACTTCTTTTCCAAGTCGTTGTAGAGCGAAGGTTGCTCTGAGATTTTTACAAACATAAGGCTATTTACGAGTTTACGGTTTACTATTTACGATTACTTGTGATATTCTATCAGACCTTCCATCGGGCTCTTGATGACCGTACCCAGCTGGATACCCATTTCGCTGGCAGCTTCGGCCAATATCGTCTTGTAATAGAAAGCCACGGAGCCGATAAAGTGTACCTTGCTTTCACGGTAGTTTTCGTACTGCATCACGTTACGTTTGAGGAATGCCTTGAAGCTGTCCGATACCAGCGTGCGTATGCAGGGTTCGTCCAGGTTCTGTGCAAGGAACGGAGAGAGGCTTGCCAGAAAACGGTTGGGGAACGGCTTGCGGTATACACGGTCGATGATGTCGGCGGGTGTCAGGTTGAACTGCGTGAGGAACTTCTCCTTCAGTTCGGGAGTCATCTGGTTTTTCAGAATATCGCCCACCAGCAACTTGCCCAATACGGCGCCGCTGCCTTCATCTCCGAGGATGAATCCCAGTGGAGATACGTTGGATACAATCTGCTTGCCGTCATAGTAGCACGAATTGGAGCCTGTACCCATGATGCAGGCAATGCCGGCATCGTGCTGGCAAAGTCCGCGGGCTGCCGCCAGCATATCTGTGTTTACTTCCACCTCTCCCTTTACCCGGAGATGCTTGGTGATGGCACGGTGAACCATGGCTATCTTGTCGGGAAATCCGCATCCCGCACCGTAGAAATATACAGCATCCAATGCATCGGTTGTTAACCGGGGCAACAGTGCTGTCGCAATCTCATTACTGATTTCCTCTTCCGATTGAAAGAAAGGATTGGTTCCTTTCGTAAATATCTGCCGGATGAGTTGTCCGTTCTCTACAACACACCAGTCGGTCTTTGTAGAGCCACTGTCTGCTATTAGAATCATATTATTACTTGTTTTGAGTTTATTCGATTATAGTTTTATGTAAATCTTCCGTTTATAGAGTTGGTAGCCGATGCACCAGTTGATGCCGACGAACAGCAACGCATACGCCAGTGAACCGCCGGTTTCGCCGAATACAGGCATCAACAGCACTTTGTATAGAAATCCGTGTATGCTGATGTTACCTTCGCCCCATGGGAAGCAAATGCTGCCGAAGAGAATGCCGAGCACACCGCCCAGCACGTACATGAATAAAGGATTGACACCGAACGACTCGAAGAAGAGGCTCCATTTCTTATAGCCTTTCACGTCGATAATCCAGATGAGCAGCGCCAGGAAGCTGGAAGCCAATCCGCAGGTAGCCAGTACGAAGGTAGGCGACCATATTTTCTTGTTGATGGGGCATCCGTAACTCAGCAGGAAGCCGGCGAATGTAAGGATGGTACCGGCTAAAAACAGTTTGATAAGATGCGAGTTCAGCATACTTTCACGGCTTTCATCAGCCTTGCCTCCTTCGAGCATCATACGGCCTACACAGAAGCCCAACAGTACATGGGCTATGGCAGGGATAGTGCTTAGTAAGCCCTCCGGGTCGATGCCGTTATCCTTGTACATATGTGCGGGGGTAAGGATGGCACGGTCTACAACAGAAAGGACGTTCGTATCGTTGTAGGCAAATCCATTGCCACAAACCAACAGGATGAAGTAGCCTGCCAGTAGGGTAGCGATGAGATAGGGAATGTTGCGGTGCTTCATGGTCAGCGCAATGATAGCGGTAGCACCGTAGCAAAGGGCCAGACGCTGCATAACACCCAGGATACGGATGCGGTCGAATGTCCATGCGGCTTCCCACAGTTGGGCGCCGAAGCCGATGCCCTCCGTGGGAGAAGTCCAGTAATAACAGAATCTCGAGAACCAGCCGATACCCATACCAATGAGGAAGATGAGTATGGTACGTTTCAGAATCTTCATGCCGGCGGCACGGCTGAATTCGAAATTATACTTTTTCAGGGAGATGTATGTGGAAATTCCCATGATGAACATGAAGAACGGGAATACAAGGTCGGTGGGGGTAAGACCGTTCCATTCCGCATGACGCAGGGGGGCATAGATATGCGCCCATGTACCGGGGTTGTTAACCATAATCATGCCTGCAATGGTGACACCGCGAAGGATGTCGAGGGCAAGGATGCGCTTGTTTGTTTTTACTGTACTATTCATGATTTTTGTGTGTTAAGTTAGTTGTTGAGTTTAACGGTTGCGGGTTGGGTACATTCATCTACCAGGTAGACTATGGACACGTACGGAATGCCGGAGTTGGTTGTCAGCCCGATTTCACAGGTACGGCTGTTGGAATATCCGATGCTTACGCCGGCTGCTTCTATCTGGGGGCGGAGCTTGCGCAGGGCGTATGCGTTCAGTTCGGGATATGTGAAGCCGCGGTCGCCGGCAAAGCCGCAGCAGCCTACTTCTTCGGGCACGATGACTTTGGATGTGCAGAGACGTGCCAAGGCTGTAATCGTATCGGCAAGCCCCATCTTGCGCATGGAACAGGTGATGTGAACTGCCACAGGGCGGTCGGTAGGGGTGAATACCAGTCTGTTGCGCAGAAATGTATATATGAACTCTGCCGGTTCGTAAAGCTTCATCTTATGGATGGTCTCGCGCATCCGGTGCAGGCACGGGCTTTGGTCGCACAGCACAGGATACCTGCCCTGTTCGCTGGCTTTCCACAAGGCTGCCTCCAGTTCGGCAGATTTGCGGTCGGCAATGTCAAGCATTCCCTTGCTTTCCCAGATTGTGCCGCAGCAAAGCTTTTCCATGTTTTCGGGGAAGATGACTTCGTAACCGCCTTTTTGCAACAGGGCAATCATTTTGCTCGCCAATGCCTGCTCCACAGGCGATTTCTTTGGCAGTCCCATTGTCTGGTTGATGCAACTGGGGAAATAAACCACTTTCAATTGACCATTAGTCGAACTGTCTTTGTCCGCGTTCTTATTCCGCAGGGTATCGTTGTCAATTGTCAATTGTGAACTTTTAATTGAATAGGCTTTGGGCATTGCCGGCGTCCAAAGGGGGATGCCGAGAACGTTGTGCATGCCTTTGGTGATGCAGCTCATTGCTTTGGTTCCCAATACGGAATGACCGAGGTTGGCAAGTCCCAATACGGGGCGCAGTGCACTTTTTATGCCGGCGAAGTGATTGGCGGCGAAATTGCCGGCCTTATATCCCATGCTGCCTTGCGGCAATTCTTTCTGGCGGATGATGTGTGTCAGGTCACCCGTATTGATTCCCATAGGACAGGACATGGAACAGAGGCCGTCGCCGGCACAGGTCTGGTTGCCGGGATAGCGGTATTGTTTTTCCAGCAGGGCGAGACGTTCGGGGGCTTCGCCGCTCTGTCGAAGGCGGGCTATCTCCCTTTGCAACACGATGCGCTGTCTTGAGGAGAGGGTGAAGCCGCAGGACAGGCAGTTCACTTCGCAGAAGCCGCATTCGATGCAGCGGTTTACTTTGGCTGCCGGATTTTGGGCATCCAAAGGAATCAGCGGAAGCGGTTTGAAATTTTTGATATGGCATTTCGGATCGTCATTGAAAATAACGCCCGGATTCAACAGACCTTTCGGGTCGAACAGGTTTTTGACGGCTTTCATCACCTCATAGGCTGCATCTCCCCATTCGTGGCGTACAAAAGGAGCCATGTTTCTGCCCGTACCGTGTTCAGCCTTCAGCGAGCCGTCGTATTTGTCCGCAACCAGCGTCTTGACATCATTCATCAGGTCCTCGTAGCGTTTCACTTCGGCTTCGCTGCTAAAAGACTGATTGAGGATGAAGTGGTAGTTCCCCTCCAGCGCATGTCCGTATATACAAGCATCCTCGTAGCCGTGACGGGCTATGAGTTGCTGCAATTCGGCGGTTGCTTCGGGCAGGTCCTCGATGTGGAAAGCCACGTCTTCGATGAGGCACGTTGTTCCCGGTTTCCGCGTCCCGCCCACGGAAGGGAAGATGCCGGAGCGGATGGCCCAGTACTTCGAATACTCTTCGGGCTTGTCGGTGAAGCATACGGGTGTGTAGGTCTGGAAAGCGGAAAGGCATTGTTCTATCGTACGGATGTTCTGCCGAAGTTCTTCCGTGCTGCGGGCTTTGGTTTCGGTCAGCACGGCGGTCAGTCCGGTTTCGTCTCCCGGTTCTACGCCGGGCAGGGTGGATGAACATATTTCGCCCTTATACTTCAGGAATACGGGGTCGCTTACCGATGCCAGAGATTTCCAGTCCAGCAGCTCTGCTCCTTTTACGGTCCACTCACCATTGCCGTCGGTTAGTTTTTTCATGGCTACCACAGCACGGCAAGCTTCTTTTATGGTCTTGAAGTAGAGCATGGCACTTGCCTTGCAAGGGTAGTCATACTCCGTTTTCATAGTCACTTGCGAGAGGAATGCGAGTGTTCCCTCCGAACCCACCATAAGATGGGCTATGATATCGAACGGGTCGTCGAAGCGGACAAAAGGGAGCAGGTTCAGACCGGTTACATTCTTTATGGAGTATTTGTAGCGGATGCGTTCCGCCAGTTTCCCGTCGGCACGCACTTCATCGCGGAGCGTGCAGATGCGCCGGATGAAATCGCGGTGTGTCACTTCGAATGCGGCGCGGCTTACGTTGTCTCCGGTGTCGAGAACCGTTCCGTCAGCCAGTACGATGCGGGCGGAGAGAAGCACCTTGTCGCTGTTGGCATGCGTACCGCAGTTCATGCCCGAAGCGTTGTTCATGACGATACCGCCCACCATGGCGCTTTTTACGGAGGCAGGGTCGGGAGCGAATTTCCGTCCGAAAGGGGCCAGCAATTCATTGACCCGTTGCCCGATGATACCGGGCTGCAGGGTGATTTCTTCGTGGTCGGGAGATATGCTGTAGCCTTCCCAATGTTTGCCGGCTACAATAAGTATGGAGTCACTGATGGCTTGTCCGGATAAGCTGGTTCCTGCTGCCCGGAAAGTGACGGGCAGGTTGTGGCTGCCGGCAAGTTTCAGCAGCCGGGAGATTTCCTCTTCTCCTTCCGAACGGATTACGATTTGCGGGATGAGGCGGTAGAAACCGGCATCTGTTCCCCAAGCCAGCCGACGGAGTTCGTCGGTGTAAATCCTCTCCTGCGGAATGAATTGTCTCGCTTCCTGCAGGAAAGCCATGTAGTTACTCTTTTCCATAATGTATAGATCTTTTTACTCCTATGCTTCTTCCCGCAATCCTTGTCGCAATAACTTGTGAAAGAACTTTATAGGGAAGTGCATTCAATATACAACCGAATGATATTCAGTATGTGACTTACCGTTTTTTATACTTGTCAAATTATTTATATAAATAATACTGCTTCGACAGTTTACGGAACTCCTCGACATCTTTGTACCAATAGTCGCGGATGTCTTCCCAACGGTTGCGCTTGCTGAAGCGTTCGCGTATCTGTTTTGAGCCGCTTACCTTGTCGAACATGGCGAAACGGCCTTTATCCGCATGGTCAAATACGGCACGGTCGGGATAGAGCGCGGCTACTTCCTGCATTACGAGGAACTGTATTTCGCTTAGCGGTGCTTTGCCGAAGTCCATGATGTGCACTTGCACGCCCTGCAGCAACTCTCCTTTGCCTACGGAGTAGAACGGTTTCAGGTACATCGGTCGGAAGACGATACCCGGTACGTTCAGCCCATTCAGGTTTCTGGCAAGCTGCTCGGCTTCCACCCACGGGGCAGCGAACATCTGGAACGGAATCGTGTAACCTACTCCGATAGACATATAGCCCAATTCTCCCAAAATGCCGCTCACGGGATAGAAAAATGCGGAGTGCGGGTGCGGAATGTGCGGAGAAGAAGGAACCCACTGCAATCCGGTCTGTGTATAGTCCATCTTGCGCTTCCAGCCTTTCATCTTTACAACCTGCAATTTGCATTGCTTGCCGTCTTTCAGCATCTTTTCCCCATTCAGCATGAAAGCCAGCTCACCGCAAGTGAGTCCGTAAAGGTACGGAATTTTAAATTGGCTGACAAAGGAAATGCAGTCATCTTCTGTCAGATTACCCTCTATCTTCAATCCGCCTACGGGATTGGGGCGATCCAGTACGATAAATTCCTTGTCGTTCTCGGCAGCGGCTTCCATGGCAAGTCCCATGGTACTGATGTAGGTGAATGAGCGGCAGCCGATGTCCTGGATGTCGTATACCAGTACGTCAATGTCCTTCAGCATCTCCGGAGTCGCTTTACGTGTCTTGCCGTAGAGGGAATAGACGGGCAGTCCGGTTGAGGCATCCTTGATGTCCGTTACGTGATCGCCGGCATGTACATCGCCGCGTACGCCATGTTCCGGACCATAGAGTGCCACGAGATTCACGTTCGGCGCTTCGTGCAGAATATCGATGGTGGATTTCATGTGATTATCTACTCCCGTAGGATTGGTAATCAGTCCCACACGTTTACCTTCCAGGCATTTGAAGTTTTGCTCTTTCAGCACTTCGATGCCGGTCTTTATTTTTATTTTCTGTGCGTATGCCACGCAGCAAAGGGTGCAAAGGATACAGAGAACGAGATGTTTTTTCATAATGGGTATCTTTATGGTTCGTTTATCAATCTTTTATTTCTTGCCGTATTCGGGGTCTATCCGCCTGTCGGCAAAGACGGTGACTATCACAGTGGCAATGCAGCATGCGATTACCATCCAGAAGAAGTTGGTATAGCCGATAGCTTCCTGAATGTAACCGGCAAACATGCCCGGAATCATCATGCTCAGCGCCATGAATGCGGTGCAGATAGCATAGTGTGATGTCTTGAACTCGCCTTCGGAGAAATACATCATATAGAGCATATAGGCTGTGAAACCGAAGCCGTAGCCGAACTGTTCGATAGCAATCGCCGTTGATATGGCAAACAGGTTTTCGGGCTGGCAAATAGCCAGGTAGACAAAAGTCAGGCAGGGAAGTGTCATACATGCCGCCATCCACCAGATGGATTTCTTCAATCCGATGCGCGATGCGAATATGCCGCCGAGAATACCGCCCAATGTGAGGAATATCACACCGATAGTGCCGTATACGATGCCTACTTCTGCCGTGGAAAGCCCTAAGCCTCCCGCCTCTTTACCGGCAACGAGGAAAGGCATGCACATCTTGATGAGGAATGCCTCGGGCAGGCGGTAGAGCAGCATGAATACAATGGCAAGCAGTACACCCGGTTTGGTAAAATAGGTGGCGAAAGTGCGTCCGAACTCCTTGAAAATAGCCTTGGCACCGGCTGTTCCCGGGGCCAAGACTGATTTGTCGGAAGACGGTTTGGGTATCATGAAAAGGTGATAAAAACTTACTGCGCTGAACATAACGGCCGTAACCAGCATCGTGATAGTCCACGACAGCGGAATGTTGTCGTATTTCAGTTCGATGGCACCTGCAATGGCTACGAGCACTCCTTGTCCGAAGATAGACGCAAGGCGGTAGAAAGTGCTTCGGATACCGACAAACTCAGCCTGCTCGCCCGATTTCAATGCCAGCATATAAAACCCGTCTGCGGCAATATCGTGTGTGGCGGAAGCGAATGCCGTGATGATAAACAGTATCAAGGTTACGGTGAACATACTGATAGGAGTCGTGCCCGCTGCCATGGTCGCTTCGTCCGGATGCGGAATGGTCAGGGTCAGCAGGATGAAAGCTATCGACATAAGAATCTGCATGGAAACTACCCACCATCTTTTGGTTCTGATAATGTCTACAAACGGACTCCAGAAGGGTTTGATAGTCCATGGCAGATACAGCAGGCTGGTAAATAGCGCCATGTCTCCATTGGGTACACCCATTTTGGCAAACATCAGTACGGAGATGTTGTTTACGATAAAGTAGGGGATACCCTGTGCGAAATATAAGGTAGGGACCCATGCCCAGGGGGATATTTTCTTGATATTGTTCATTCTGTCAATTGTTTTTCTGTTATAGGATTAGTCATATAGTTGGTCGATACTGGCGCCGATGTAGTAATGCAGCAATATCTCATCGTATTTGTATCCTTGTTCTCCCATTACGGCAGCACCTATCTGGCAGAGACCTGCGCCATGTCCCCATCCGGCTCCGGTGAGGATGAAACGCCCGGGGATGCCGGCCTCCGACACTTCTGCGCGGTCTACGACAAAGGCGGAGCTGTAAAGGTGTGAAGGAGAAAGCGTCCGGCGGATTTCCAGTTCTTTCCCGATAGTCAGCGTCTTCTTCGTACCTACGATTTTCAGTTTCCAAAGGCGTCCGGAGGTGCCGCGGGCCACGGGAACAAGGTCGATTATCTGCCCGTAGTCTATGCCGGAGCGTTTCAGTATGAGGGCAGAGAGTTCGTCTTGAGTATATTCTACTTTCCAACGGTAGAAATCGGTGGTTTCCTGGTCGTAATTGTTGAGAACCTGTGACAGGATTTTCTTATCCGTGGTATTGCAGAATGCTTCGGGGGAAGTACGTATCCAGCGGTCGGCTTCGGACTCCTGAGTCAGGTCGGGCAGTTCGGGAGCAGTCTTTTCATTTCCTGTCAGATAATCCCGCTGTTTGGCAAGATAGGGATATTTGATATCTTCCCAGCAATACTGGAACTCTTCGAATGCGCCGCCGCAGCATTTGGAGAAGCGGGCATCGCATATTCTGCCTTCTGAGGTAAGTACCTGTCCGCGGGTGGCAGCTATCGCCTGGCGGACTATATCGGTGGAAGCGCGGGTTATCCCCTGATAGCGCTGGCAGTGGTCATCCGCACATACGTCGAAATGGGTATGGGAGTCGCGCTCATACCATTTCAATTGACAGTCGGCAGTTGACGGTTGGCAATTGGCTGCGTTGTCTTGGTTTGCGTTTTTATTCCGCATGGTATCATTACCGGTTGACAGTTGTGAATTGTTAATTTGCAAACCGGAAAGGTTTGCAAGCAGCCAGCTGCGCGAGATGACTGCATGTGCCTTCAGCAGTTCCAGGGAAGCGGTTGCACTCATCTCGCTGGAGATGACACTGGTCAGGTAATCTTCCACGCGGATGACATTGATACCAGTCAGCTTGCCGTTCTCTACGATAATCTTTAAAGAACCCTGGAAGCGTTGGTCTTCTTTGCGTTCCCAGTGGAAGTTTATCCCGATAGTCACGTCCAGCAACTCGAATGCCGCAATGGATTCTTGCAGGGGTTCAAACACTAATTCATCATATTGCCTGCCGTTCCAAAGGATTTTACCTTCGTCGTAGGTAACAGTCTGCTTGCCGTTGACTTCCTTGCCGGATACGTGGTAGGGGGTAAGCAGGATAAATTCTATCTGTGGCTCGAATAGGATGCCGACTTCTACTTTGGGCTCTTTCATACTTATTTATTTAAGGGGGTGAAGGATATTACAGTTGGCTTTGGATGCGTTTCCGCACCTTTTGGAAATCTGCGGGAGAAAGGCATACTTCACTCAATATCTGTGCGATGTCTTCTGCCGTTATTTTGATGAAATCTTTCTCGACGGGGGTGATGAATACGCCGCCTAAGTCTACGGATGCAGGACTGCTCAGCAGGTTGGCGTCGCCTTCGGCCGTATAACATGCCGGACGATGCTTGGCACGAGGAAAGACAAATACAATCCATTTGTTGTCTTCGTACATTACAAGGACATTCATCATCGGTTCGTCTTCACCGGGCTGTATGTCCAGTGAGTGATAAACGGTGTCGAACAGCTTAATCGTCGTCTTGCGGTCAGCAGATTCGATGACGAGCGTAGTGCGCGGGGCATCGTTCAGCCACCATAGGGTGGCCTGACCGTAGTCGGCTACTTTACCTGCTACTTGTCCACGCCAGTCTTGTTCAATAGGCATGAAACCTTTGTTGCCGGCCTGGAAGTGGGCATGGTCGGGAGCGGAAGCGCCGCACTTGGGACCATTGTAAAAAATGGTGTAGTCGGTCAGTTGCCGTGCCAGGTCCAGCATATCCCCGAAGCGGGGAGCTATGCGCTGGGCGACATGTGCGGTTTCCGGTACTGTCAGATGACGGGGGAATATGGGAAACGGATTGACCAATATGTTGTAGTGTCCTTCGAACGGGATGCCTTTTTGCACTGCCGGCAAGTTAGCGGGACAGAGAAAGCATTTACGTTCCTTAATGGACTTTGCATCTACTTTGGCTCCGGAAGATACGATACGTGCCGGATTGAACTGTACTTTATAAAGGGTGCCGTTTACATTCAGTTCTTTCACCTGCACTCCGGAAAGGGCGGCGTAGTTATTACGCGCCGTTTCCCAGGAAGCAAGCTGTTCGGTTAGAAGATTGTGTATGGTTTGATTCATAGGTCATTTACCGTTTTTCTTGTTCATAGCAATGCGTGCCTGCAACTCCCACGTGCGGATACGGTCTTTGTAAAGGTTGTGCCCGTTCATTTTGACGATGTCCAATGAGGCATCCGAGTTGTCGTCCCAGCGGCGGCAGTTGTAAACAACGTCATAGACACGGCCTATCTGGTATTGGCGGGAGAAATTCAGTCCAAGGGCATAGTCTTCGCCATAGCTCGTATTGGGCACTTTTACTTCGCGCAGTACCGGAGTATAGAATGCGCGCGGCGCACCCAGACCGTTAATGCGGAGGGCATTGTTACGTCCGTTGTCCGGTGTCCACTCCTTGTGATCGATGATGCCCGGAGCAATCATGTTCATGTTGAAGTCCGTCATCATGTAAGTACCTACTACCATGGCGCAATTCTGTTCGTAGAAAGCACGTACCATGGTGGCCAATGTGTTTTCATCGGCATATACGTCGTCACTGTCCAATTGTACGGCAAACTTGCCGCATTTGGGGTGGTGTACGCCCATGTTCCAGCAACCGCCGATGCCGAGGTCGTTGCGTTCGGGGATGATATGGATGAGACGCTCGTCATTCTTAAACTCGTCGATGGCTTCTGTCGTTCCGTCGGTGGAGTGGTTGTCGATGATGATAAGATTGAACTTGAAGTCTGCCTTCTGGTCCAGTACGGAACGGATAGCATCGCGGATGGTACGTATACGGTTACGTACGGGGATGATAACGGATGCCTCGTATTCGAAATTTCCGGCAGAGAACTCAATCTGCTTGAACTCCGGTTTCAGGTAGCCACCGATTTCTTTCAGATGTTCCGTGCATGCCGCTTCCATTTCAATCTGACGGTTACGGTTCTTCGGGTCGACGTAATCGAATATCTTTTCACCGCTCTTACGTGTATCGTTTTCCACTTCACTGTACAGATATTCATTGATATGCACGAGGTCTGCCTTTTGGCTCAGCTTCAGTCGTAAGTCGTAAAGGCCGGCAAAGTTATAATCGCACTTCATGCGGCAGGCTGCCTCTTTTAGCTTTGAAGTATTGAAAAGGAGTACCGAGCCGAAATTGAAATCGTCTCTCAGCGAGCCGAACTGATAGTCGATGACCGGAGCATTCGTCTGCTTGCCGTCGGCTATCTGGTAATGGTCGGCATAGACCATTCCTGCATCCGAATCTTCTGCAATGTGCATCATGCGTTCCAAGGCGAACATACCCAGTTCAAGAGTCGTTTCTTTGGTGTATAGCAATGTATATTCAGCATCGGTTTTTTCGGCAATGGTTTTCATGGTAGTACTGCTGTATGGCATGTCTACGGATAACATCTCACAACCGGGCAATGGCTCAAGCGTAGAGTCTGTCGTAACTAAACGGATGTTACCGATAAGGCCTGTAGCCTGTAATCCTTGTACTGTCTTTTCAGCCTGTTCTTTTCCTGCAAAAGGAATAAAGCAATCAATCTTCTTCATATCTGTAAGGTATTATTTTAAAATTCTCATTTTTTTATTTTAAACTTCAGCATTCCGGTTTCTCCACTCGTGGCGGTAAACAGCACCCGGTTGTTGTCGAGCGGTACCACTGTGCTTATGAGCGAATTGCCTGTTTGGTGTTTCCACAGCACTTTGCCAGTCGCGGCTTCCAGCGCGAAGATAAGTCCTTCTTTGGTACTTCCGAATACGACTCCGTTTTTTTCTACCTGCATGGAAGGAGCATGCTCGTAGCCGAAGCCTACATTGGATGCCCACAGTTTGTGCGGTTGGTTACTTTTGGTGGAGTAACATACGATACTGTCGTTCATGGTCTTGCTGTAAATACGTTCTTTGTCTTCGGACAGTCCTATTGTCTCACGTACCATGGATTGGAAGGTACGCCATACGGTATTGCCCGTTTCTATGTCAATGGCGGTCATGGCACGTTGCGGGTCGGTAATGAATACCTTCCCATCGGCTGCCACCGGCCATACGGCGGCAGGGGAGAAGTGCATGCGCGTCAGTCCGCCTGTCCATTTCCATAATTCCTTGCCGTCTGCTTTATTTAAAGCGTATAAGGTATTGTCCCATGCGCCGAAGATAACTTTATTGTCCGTTACCAAAGGTTTGGTCTCGATGTAGCCTCTTACGCCTGCAAAAGCCCATTTCACCTCTCCGGTACGGATGTTTACGGCACGGAAAGTGTGGTCGCTGGCACCGATATAGGCAATTCCGTTCTCTATTGTCACTGCTCCCAATACAGGTTCGGCAGCTTCTACTGTCCATAACAGATTACCGTTTTGGGCATCCAGACCATATATCTTACAATCGGCGGAACCGAATACGACAATTCCTTCGCTTACGGCAGGTGTTCCGACAATTCTTTTTCCGGATTGGAAACTCCATAGTTTCTTGCCGTTTTTAAGGGCATAGGCAGTGAGGCGTCCCAGATCGTCGCCAACGAATACTTTGTCTTTTTCCACTGCCGGTGAACAGTAGATGCCGGCTCCGGTTTGCACTATCCATTGCTCTTGTACTTGTGCATACTCTTTGTTTACGGAGAAGTCGGGATATTTTTCGGCTTTCCCATTACGGTCATAGTATGAATCCGTCAGCGAGAATGCGGCCCATTGTCTTTTCGGTTCTCCGATGCGTTGTGTATAAACGAGGATGGAATCTTCTGTAATCTCATAAATGCCGTAGCCCGGCTTTTCATCCTTGTCGCGCAGGTTGCTGCGCATCAAGATACCCGGAATGCCGTCATAGCGCAAGTCACGGTTGCGGTGGTAGTGCCCGCCTATAAACAGGCGTATGTTGTATGGTCGCACGGCATCCGTCACTTCATACCAGTTGTCCACATCGCCTTCCGTCATCGGATAGTGGGTAACAAGTATTACAGGTTTGTCCGGCCGGGAATTGCCGGCATTGTACCGCTCCATCGTTTCCGTCATCCAGCGGATATCCTGAGGGACGACATGGCCGTATGCCATACGCATCAGCGGGCCTGAATTAAAACCGAGGAACAAAAAGCCTTTGTGTTCGAATTCAAACCGTTCGCCGCCGAATATCTCTCCGAAGGCAGTACAGCCGGAATCGCTCCATTTGGTTTCATGGTTACCCAGTGCTACATAGTATTTCACTTTCAGCAGGTCGAGGCATGATTTTACTTTTTCCATGGTGGTGCGGTCGCCCTCTTCGGCAATGTCTCCTGTCACCAATACGAAATCGATGCTGTCGGTTGCATTAATTTGTGCAATGGAACGCAATAAATCTTCCGTAGGATTGGGGTTGTTCGGACTTAAGTGGATGTCCGTCAGTTGTGCGAAGCGGAACACGGCCTGCTGTGCCTGCACCATAAACGGTAGCAGGCAGGCAAACAGGACGCTGGTGAATAGTCTTCGGTTCATAAATGATGATTGGTTTTATAAATTGTTCTTTATTTCTTGGTACTGCTGTTGAAAAATGTCAGAATAGCGTCCATCAGAGATGCTCTTTCTTCTGCCGTACGAAGCGATTCGAAAGGGAATCCTAAGACGCATGTCTTATATTCGCCCTGATAGGCAATTCCGGCACTCAGGTTATTCTCCGAATAGCGCATTATGGTATACGCTTCTTTCGTAGCAGGCTCGATGGCGTCAGGGGACTCCACTGCGTAAGAATCCGAATTAAGCTCATTATGGTAAGTATAGTTTCCCGAAAGAGAAGGGAAAGGGGAAGCTACGCACTTCGCTTTACCCATTGTGGCGGCTTGTCCTGTACGCCACTTATATTTCAGAACCTCCGTAGCAAATTTCTTGTCTTCTTCATTGGCGGGAATCAGGCGGTTATCCCATAAGTCGGTTCCTACATAGGCGCCTGATATAAAGATATTGCCGCCTTGGCTACAGTAAGCTGTAATACAGTCTTGCATCGGTTTGCTGAATGTTTTGAACTCCAAAGGCTTTATTCCGCCTCTGCCTATCTTGGTCTGGCACTCTTTGCCGAGAATAAGGTCGGTGTATGTGTAGTCGTTCAGGACAACTTGTCCGTTTTCAACAGCTTCATCACTGCATGAAACGAAGGAGTAACCGGCCTTCAGTATGGCAGCTCCGTGCACTGCCGGGTACTCGAATGTATTTCCGGCGATAACCTGTGTTTCGTAGTTGCCGTAGCAGTCGCCGAAACCGGATGCGTCATCGTCCATCCAGGGGATGGAACGGCGGAACTCTTTCATCTTTCCGATGTAGCTGATGTCTTTGATATAAGGTACTCCATGGTCCAAATCGTCCAGAAAACCTGCAAGTAGCGTGTCGGCAGGTGCAGGGGCTACAAAGTCGGCGGGAGCACTGATGCGGTCGAATCCGTTGATGACCAATACTGCACCTTTGCTGTTGAAAGCCTGTCCTGCCGAAAGAATTTCAGAAGGGAAGCTCTCACCACCCTTGTTGAGGGCGGTTACCTTATAGCTGCATACGATACCGGCGGGAAGAACGGTGCGGTAACTGTTTTTATCCACTACTGTGCCGTTGTCGAAGTCACCGTTGCCGATACGCGTATAAACGATGTACTTCTCGGGAGCGGCTGTCGGTTCCAGCGGGTCGTTTACAGCTTCCCAGGTCAACTCGATTTCATTTTCACCGATCATGCGTAATGCCATGTGGTCTACAGGCAAGGGCTGTACTATATAATCCATACGGTATTGCGAACAGAGAAACTGCAACATTCCTTTGTAGATAGCGCGGCTTACCGTAAATCGGAAGCGCGGGTCGATACCGTAACGCATATCGGCAAAGTTCTGGTGAGAAAGCAACTCAAGTAACATGGTCGGTACGCGTGGAACGCGGGCTTCATAGTATGACTGATTCCATTTGCCGCGGCGGGTCCATCGGGGTTCATACAGTGTGCGGATGTCGTGTACGATATTGGATTGAATCAGGTCTGTCAGGTCGTGAGACAAGTAGCGTGATGCCCCATTGGCAAATACTCCGTTGTAGGCATCGGTCTGGTAGATGCCAAGTGTTCCGATGATAGAGTCGTTGAGGGTAGTTCCTGCATCCGAGTGGAAGGCAAACGCCAGGTCTACCGGAATATTCAACCCCTTTTCCGTGGGGTTGGCGGCAGAACCGCCTGCCAGGTAGTTCACCCATATTCCACGGCTTTTATAATCATCCGTGTAATCATTCTTTCCGTGGCTTTCGGAATATACGCTGTCCGGAATACCGGCCCATTGCATCCAGTAACGGGCAGCCTCGCAAAAACGGGGATAACCGCTCTTTTGGTATTCGGTGATATAGGACGGTTGATATGCTGCCGGTATATTCTTTGCTGCATCTGATGCGTTGACGGTTTTGTCGGAGCTTTTCAAATTATCGGTTGCCCCTTCCTCAGAGATGCGGCGGGCAATGTTTCCCATGCCGCCGCCAATCTTTACGGCATCGGCTGTGACTATTTGTCCGGCTTTGGCAGAACGGTTGCTCAGAGTCACCTTGCAGGCATTGCTTTTTCCGGCATCAAAACCGAAAGTTCCCAGATAAACCCAAGTGCCGCCCCCCATTTTCTGGTTGACTTTGAATTGGGATACCCCGCCTTTATGATAAACGGTATAAAGGGCGTCGTCACTGCTGTTTGGAACAGTCTGATAGGATACATAGACTGCATATTGTCCGTTTTGAGGTATTTCGGGAATCCATTCGGCCGTACTTTCTTTTCCTTTTTTGACGGTTTCTGCGATACGGAATGTACCTTCTTTAAAAGGATTTTCAAAATCTATGTATTGCGGGCGAAGATGTGCGAAGCCTTTTCCTGTGCCTTGCCGCCATACCTTGTCAGCGGTATGCTCCGTATAGGTAGAGTTGGTGTTAAGGCAACCGTCATTGTCGATAATAATTTCGGCAGTCTGGCAGTCACGTTCACGCGGAAGCAGTACATTGGCTCCGGCGTTTTCCAGCATCGGAACAAGGTAGGGCAATACGAAGCTCTGTGTATACAGGTCTTCCACGGTTTGCAGACAGCGGGCACGCTGCCACTCCCAGCGGTTGAGTTTCGGTTCATAGTAAAAACCGTGGCTTTGCCATAAGGCAATATGACGGTTTTGCAGTCCGTTGGTTGGAGTATAAGGTCTGGAAACTTTGGTTACCAGAGGCTTTTCTACATCCTGGCTGAATGTAAGAGCCTTTTTGTCTTTTTTCGAACGCAACGCTTGGGGAATCAGTTCTTCGATACTGTGTCTGTTGGTGCGTAGCTGTAGCTTGTACTTTGCAAATTCGGTGGGCAACAAGGCGCTGATGCCTTTGTAAATTTCGGCTACATTATCCTCACGGAAAGGAATGTAGGAGCAGTTCATGTTGGCAAAGAGTTGCAAGGTGTTGCCGTTTATGGCAACAGAGTCAACGGTGATGTGTCCTACGGATATTTCTTTTCGTGCAGTGGCATCCAGAAACTTGCCTATTTCCCGGCGGGTTTCTATCGGAAGCTCTTGCGCACCGCCCGTTTGGGGGATAAGGGCGGTGGCAAGCATGCTGAGCAAAAAGTGGAGTCTTACACTCATGATGATGATGTATTAAGTTAAATGTTCTTTTTGTCTTTCTTTATCAGTATGCAGAGGCCGATGAAGGTGAACAGTGCATTGAATATAAGCAACTCATAGCTGAACTGATAACCGTTGAACCATGCTTCCGAATTCTTTTGCAGGATGAAGCAAAGAAGCGGAGAGACGATGGCCACTAACGGTATGTATTTGTCCCGTACCTGCTGCTTCATGAAGATGCCGAAAGCAAACAGTCCCAAGATAGGGCCATAGGTGTAGCTTGCCAGAATATATACGGCATCGATTACACTGGTATTGTTCAGCAGGTTGAATACAAAAATCGTAATACCCATTATTACGGCCATTCCTATGTGTACCCGTTTCCGGATTTTTACGATTTCCTCTTCCGTCCTTCCTCTTGTGCCGAGAATATCTACGGTGAAGGATGTAGTAAGGGCTGTCAGTGCGGAGCCTGCTGCCGAGTAAGCCGAAGAAATCAGTCCGATAATAAACAGGATGCCTACAACGGTGGGGAAGTAATTTCCTGTAGCAATTAAGGGGAAAAGTTCATCACTTTTCTCCACTTGTATTCCTTGGCTGCCGGCAAATATGTAGAGCAGTACACCCAGCATCAGAAACAACAGAATGACGAAGAATTGCGAAATGACGCTGGTAATCATGTTCTTTTGTGAGTCCTTGAAATTCTTGCAGCTGAGGTTGCGTTGCATCATGTCCTGATCCAATCCGGTCATGGCTATCATGGTAAATGCTCCGGCAAAGAACTGCTTGAAGAAGTATTGCTTGCTGTTGACATCGTCGAAGAAAAATATGCGGGACATATCGCTGTCGGCAATTGTACCGAGCATACCGGTGAAAGACAAATTAAGGTCGGAAGCTATATAACAGATGCACAATACAACCGATACCACAAGGCAGAACGTTTTCAAGGAGTCCGTCCAGATGAGCGACTTTACGCCTCCACGGAAAGTGTACAGCCATACCAAAGCTACGGTGATGGCCACATTCAGAATAAAAGGTAATCCGAATGGTTCAAATACCAGCAGTTGTAATGTCAGGCAGACGAGGAACAGCCGTACTGCCGCTCCAAGCATTTTGGAGATGAAGAAAAACCAGGCCCCTGTACGGTATGAGGACATGCCGAACCTGTTCTCCAGATATTCGTAAATGGAAACCAGATTCATCCGGTAGAACAAGGGGGTCAGAACAAAGGCGATGATTAATTGTCCCGCAATAAATCCCAGTACCATTTGCAGATAGCCGAAGTTACTTGCGGCAACCATGCCGGGCACGGATACATACGTTACTCCGGATATGCTGGAGCCAATCATTGCAAATGCCACCACATACCAGGACGATTTGCGGTTGCCCACGAAGAAACCTGCATTGTCTGCTTTTCTGCCGGCAATGTAAGATACTGTGAAGAGTATTGCAAAATAGGCTGCAATGGTGATGATAACGGATAACGGGCTCATTGTATTGATTGGGTATTAGTGTTTACTGGTTAATAGGTTCCGGTTTGTATGAATAATCATTCTTGATAAAGCAAATAGGGCTTACGCTGTTCCTTGAACTTTTCCACATCGCCTTTCCAGCGGTTTTTGATTTCTTCGGCGCTCTTTCCTTCTATTATCATCTTGCGGACATAGTCTGTTCCTACCAGCAGTTCGAAGAACGGACGGAAGAAGTGGTCGCCTATGTTCAGGTTCTTATAAGCGTCAATTACGTAGCTCAGATCCACGCCGCGCTTCCAAATCTCTTCATCGCTCATATTACTGAGGTTTACGCCGTGGCATAGCTTGTTCAGTTGAGGTGGATTTTTGGCGCCGGGAACGCTTTTGGGCGTAAAACTGTAGTCATAGCCTGTCATATTGGGATGTCCGTATATCTGGAACGGGAGTGAAGTTCCTCTGCCCAGACTGACGGGAGTGGCCTCAAAATAGCAGGTAGCCGGATACAGATAGACGGCTTTCATGTTCGGCAGGTTGGGAGAGGGGGGAATGGGCAATGTGTATTTTGTCTGGTGCGTATAATTCTTGCAGGGTATGACGGTAAGGTCGCACACGCGTGAGGCCGGTAACCAGCGTTCTCCGTTTACCATTAATGCCAGTTCGCCCAGTGTCATGCCATGTACAATGGGAATAGGCAACCAACCCACTCCGGATTTGTATTTCATGTCCAGTATCGGTCCGTCTACATAATGTCCGTTCGGATTGGGGCGGTCCAGCAACAATACCTTGCGGTTGTACTCGGCGCAGGCGTCCATCAGCCGGCACATTGTTATATAATAGGTATAGAACCGCAAGCCTACATCCTGGATGTCAATAACCAATATATCAAATTTTCTCATGGATGCTTCGCTCGGTTTCTTGTCTTTCCCGTCGTAAAGAGAAAGGATGGGGACACCCGTTTTCTTGTCGACCGAACTGGATACGTGCTCTCCTGCATCCGCATCTCCGCGAAAGCCGTGTTCGGGTGAAAAAATAGCTACTACATTGAATTTGTTTTCCAGCAGTATGTCCAGTAAATGCTTGTCTCCCACCATTCCGGTGTGATTGGAGAAGATTGCAATCCGTTTTCCTTTCAGGATTGGAAAATACTCTGAAGTTTGTTCGTCGCCTAAGACAATGCGCTCTTTTTGTGCCTGACACAGTAATGAACTACATAGCAGGATGGTTAATAGTAGCAGTTTCTTCATAATAGTATTACTTAAGGAGAATTTGTATGGAACAAAGATACTTTTTATTTTAATATCAAAAACACTTATTTTGGAATATTTAGTATTATAATTATTAATTTACAATTTCAGAAATAGGAACTTTAAGTTCTGTCTTTTGAGTTTAATGAGAGAATGAAAGGCTAATTGGGAAGTTTATAGAAAGATGCAGATATCTAGTATGAAAGAGTGTTTTTTTTCTTCAAAAAATAGGCGCAGATTAAATTCTATTTAAACTGCGCCTAAAATTATATTATGAGGAGGCCGGTGATTTTACCAACCGGGGTTTTGAGTCAATTTTTGGTTTTTATCACTATAAATTGTTAATTGTCCGCTTGGAATAGCCCGCAAATAATAACGTTCGGAATCCAGTTCACCTTTTTTAAATACACGAAGATTATTACCTCGGAGATAGCGAATATATCCTTTGTCGGCATTTTTATTGCTTGGATTTTCCGGATCGTATAAGAATAGTACCCTGTTGCCTTCTTCATCTGTAGCAGACATATCCGGATAATCATTCATATTTACATAAGCCCCTAAGAAAGTCATGGAAGGGTTGCCATTGGCGTCTTCAGAATTTAAGTATTCAAATTTACTCCAACGACGAAGGTCTTCACCGCGCCGGCCTTCCATAATGAGTTCCACTCGACGTTCGCGTCGTATTTCCCATAGTATGGAAGGTACATCAGGGTCGCGAACCGGATCGTTGATTATTGTGCCGTTTACAGTCAGATTATTACCTTCCAATTGTACTTTGGGCATTGTTTGTGGTATGTTACTACCCCATTTGGTCAACTGACGTTTACGAAGTTCATTGATAGATTGGTCAAGGTCATTTTGAGAAAATGCATCACCGCCTACTTGTGATATTTCGTAGCGGGCCTCCACATAGTTCAACAGTACTTCTGCATAGCGAATACAAGGAGCATCAGCAGGACTTAAGATACCGGTACAATATGAAGAGCCATTTTTCCACCATTCATCATTTAAGAACTTTTTAGTGGCATATCCAGTAGGTGATGTGCCTTCTGAATAGTTGGTATTGAGGGCACTCATGATTCGAAGGCTGTCAGCGAGTGTTTGGTAGAGACGAGGATCGCGGTTTTCAAAAGAGTGTTGAATACTGGGATCCTGGCTGCCTTGGTAGTTTGGAGATTGTCCGATAGGTAGACCATCAGAGCAAAGGTAACTATCAACGACGTTCTGAGTGACTCCACCTTGAGTCTGATCTTCCGGACCGTTGTAGGACATCAGGGCATTACCTTGTAATCCGCTTGTGTATTCACGATACCATATTACTTCTTTGTTGTCTGCCAAGTCATCTGTGGTAAATAGTGCATTATACGTATTGCCTATAGAGTACTTGTTTGATCCTATTACTGCATTGGCACCGTTTATGGCTCCTTGCAGTAAAGTCTTAATGTCTTCATCCGCTATTTTTTCGGCATCGGGTCCTACAGTGCTACCGTGGTATTTTAGCCAAGTAGCATGGTAGAGCAATTCGCGTGACATATAGGCGCCTACCACATATCTATTGACTTGACGTTTCGTATCATCTACACGTACATTCTCCAGTGCATTCTGGAAGTCTTCTAAGATTTTTTGTGCTATATACAAATAAGAATCCCGGTCTTTATAAAGTGCCATGTCTGTAGGGTCGACAGTTTCATCATAATAGGGAACACCGCCATAGCTCTTCGCCAATGCACTATAGGCCATTGCGCGGAAGTAACGTGCCACCCCTGTCCAGTGCTTTTTAGCTTCATCTGAAATATTCATACCCGGTATCTTTTCAATCATGACATTGGCTTTGTAAATAATCCCGTAGTTATCACTCCAGGGAGCGGTTTTGCTGTTCCAGTCAGTGGTGGCAGAAGTCGGAAAATAGATATAACCTGCACTATTAGTATTTGCGTTATTTAAATTGATGAAGTCGTCTGTGTAGTCATCTCCCGAGAAATAGCCTCCAAAGACTGTATAGTCTGTACCATATCCTTTGAAATAAGTGGAGTAGAAATCTTGTGCGTACGTACGCAGCGAGTTCTCTGTTTGCCAATAGGTATTATTGGTAAGCTTGTCTTGCGGTTCCTTATCTAAGAAATCATCACAACTGCTTAATGAAGCTGTTGTTAGTATGCAAGCAATATATAGTAAATTCTTCTTTTTCATAATTTTCATAATTTAGATTATAAACTGAGCTGAATACCAAATGAAACTGTCTTTTGGTATGGATAGCTGCGTCCAAAGTTTCGGGCATCACTGCTTTTTCCAACAGTACGTATACCTATTTCCGGGTCAATAGCAGGTTTAACTCCATCGATAGTAAAGAGGTTTTCGCCTGTGAAGTAAACACGTAATCCTTGTACTTTGAATTTGCTTAACCATGTTTTTGGCAGTGAATAGCCTACAGTCAATGTTTTTAATCGTAGATATGCCATGTTCAGCAAGTAACGGTCGTTTACATTATAATTACCGGTTTGTCCTTGTTGGTAGTCCATAGGACGTGGATAGAATGCATCCGGATTTTCCGGTGTCCAATAGTCTTCAGCTCCTTTATAGAACGGTTCACCTGTCGTGAAACCTGGCAGTACTTGATTTCCTGCTGCCCAAAGTTTTCTGTTACCTACACCTTGGAAGAACAAGTTTACATCAAAGCCTTTCCATGCAGCATCTAGGTTCAAACCAAATTGTAAGCGAGGCAGTGCGTTTCCTATAACAGTTAAGTCGCCCGGCTCAGTAGTTTGCGTTCCTTTGGTAATTTTATTGTCGCCATCAAGATTCTTATATAATACATCGCCTGGCGCAAATTTGTAACCGGCAGGGAATACAGAAGTCTGGTCGGGTATGTTGGCTTTTAATGTACCGTCAGCATTGAAGTCGTTTTCTGTCAGGAAACGGTCAAATTGTAATCCCCAAATATCTCCTAAGACCATTCCTTCTTTGTAATACTGAGTATCCCACCAACCTGTAGCTCCATAAGTAGGAATAGCTGTGTTGTTGGTCCATTTGGTCACTTCTGTACGGTCATCTGCCAAAGAAGCTGTTACTCCGAAATGAAGTCCGTTTTTGAAAGTGTGCCTGAAGTCTACTGCAAGTTCCCAACCTTTGGTCTGGATAGTACCCATGTTTTCGTATGGAGCATCAGCACCCAGCGTAGCCGGCAAATTGGCGGTAGTCAGAATATCGCTGGTCTTACGATTATACCAATCGAATGTGATGCCTAATGCATCATTGAAGAAACGGGCATCTACACCAATATCAAATGTTGCAACTTTCTCCCAAGTCAAAGCAGAAGATACGATAGTCGGCTTTTGTGTAGATTGTACTTTTTTACCATCGATAATCCAACTGTCGGTAGAAGAGGAGAGGGTTGAAACATAGCGGTTGGTCCCTACATCTTGATTTCCAATCATACCCCATGACCCGCGGAGCTTCAATGTGCTGAGATAGGGCTTCAATGGTTGCATGAAAGCTTCTTCTGAGAGACGATAACCTGCAGATAAAGATGGGAAGAAAGCAAAGCGGTTGCCAGAGGGGAAACGGGAAGAACCATCGTAGCGTCCATTCACTTCTAACATATACCGGTCTTTGTAAGCATAGTTGATACGTCCGAAGAATCCGGCTACAGACCACCAAGTGTGTTCTGAACTAGTAGTCTGATCGCCTGTGGCGAGATTTAACTCTGCTTTTCCTGGGTCAAGCAGATTTTTGCGTTGTGCCCAGTAATATTTATATTCACTTTTTTCCAAATTAGAGCCGGCCATTGCTTTAAAGTCGTGATCACCCCAGCGTTTTGCGTAAGTAGCAACGATGTTGGCAGTAATGTTTTCGGTGCGTCCGGTTTCCTGATAGATATAATCATAACTGCTTGATACATAATTACCGTATGAATTACGTAAAGCTTCTACGGTTGGTCGTGCCGAGAATATTTCATATCCGCTGGTCAAGCTCGGTGTACCATATTTTTTGTAACGTGTTTCTATAGAACTATAAGCTACATCAATATCTATGGATAAGTCTTTGATTGGTTTGATTGTTGCGCCACCTGTCAAACGCATATATTCACGTTCTTTTGTTGTAGTAGGTGCCGATTTCAGTTCCGTCAGTGCATTACGGAACTCTTTTCCCTCAAAAGTACCATATGGCATCATTGGTTGCCAACGATAGAGATAATACATGTGGTCGTATAAATCAGAACCATAATTGAATGGCTTGTCATAGTCTGAACGGGTGAACATGACACCTGTACGGACAGAGATGTATTTGTTCAATTCTGAGTTCAGTGAAATGTTGGCATTATAGCGGGTATAGTTATCTGAGTTGATTTTCATCATACCATCTTGGTGCAGATAGCCTAGAGCAATGTTATAATTGGTTCGACCATTACCGCCATTAATGGATAGGCTGTGGTTTTGTTGTGGAGCCCAATCTTTGATATATTCGTCGTACCAATCCCATGTACGTATAAAAAACATGCCACCATCCCGGAATTCAAAATCCCGCCCTAATTCCATATCGCGTCCGAATTGGGTACCATAACCATATTGTTCCCAATATTCTTTCATCTTTTGTACATGTGTCGCATCTACGCGCATGTTTCCTACTACATTGTAGAATTGTGTAGCTCCTTGTGTCTGATTGATAACGCCTTGCAGGTTTATGTCTGCTTGTTGCCATCCCGGAAGTTGTTCAGGAGTTTTGGTTGGTGTGCGCCAGGCAAAATTATTAGTATACTTTACGGAAAGACGTTCATGTTTACTTTTTGATTTTGTAGTGATTAGTAGCACACCAAATGCTCCACGTGCCCCGTAAATGGATGCAGATGCGGCATCTTTTAATACAGATATGCTTTCAATATCATCCGGATTTACCATCGAAATGTCTGTAACCTCTACGTTGTCCACTAATATGAGCGGTTTAGATTCTCCATTTGGGGAGCCTATGCTGCCACGAATTTTGATAGTAGGTGCACCGCCTATTTCACCGGAGTTAGTTGTGATGGTAAGTCCTGGTACAGAACCTTGCAAAGCACGGCCTATATCTGTAATAGGGCGGCTGTCTATAGTTTTGTTTACATCTACGGAAGCTACAGCACCGGTTAGGTTTACTTTTTTTTGTGAGCCATATCCTACTACTACTACTTCATCCAAAAGTTCTGTATCATCTTTTAATATAACTTTCAGTATAGGAGTTGCTTTTACTTCTTGGGTACTATATCCAACGAAAGAAACTTGAATTATGGCACCGGGCTTAACATTCATTTTAAATTGCCCACTTAAGTCTGTGATGCCGCCATTTGTTGTACCTTTTTCTATGACATTGGCACCAATAATAGGTTCACCTTTTGTGTCGACTACCGTAACGGTCATGGATATAGATTGCATCTGCTCCAGCACTTCGTGAGTACCGGTAGAACCCGTTTGGGTAGCCATTACATTACTGCTGCTTAAAAACAATGCGCTGATTGCTACTGCAGCAAGAAATTTGCTATTAGCTAATTTCCGTTTTTTATAATCTTCATTCATAAGTAATTGATGATAAATTAAGGTTGAAATAATTTGAAAAGGGGATAAAAGCGGTTGTTAAGGATAACCGCTCTGCATGGTTTTCATTGTTTCATAAGCATTTTTATTTATAAGGTTCATAATATTTTATGTTATCTCTCTTATTTCTTTTTCCAAGTCCACCGGGAACTTGGTATATATTGATTATCAGTCAATTTATTAACTTTATCGATTGCTTTAAGAGATAAATTCTATTATTAACAAAGGGTGATGAAGAACTTGCATACTTCATACGGAACAAAGATATATTATTATTCAATATCAAGAACATATATTTGCTTTTTTTTAGTCTTATACTTTAAAATTTGCAAATTCTTTTCCTATATACATTATTATATAAATAGTTTAAGGCTCTTCTATATTCAAAGAATGAAATTCTATCAGTCCATTCATTGGAGTTTCTTCAATTACGTCCAGTTCAATTCCAAATTCACCGGCAACTTCTCTTAAGATGTCCGCATAGCTATAGGCCAATGAACCAACAAATCTAATGGGATAATTCTTATAGTCGTACTGACAGACATTACGAGTGAAAAATCCTCTTAAATTATTAGTTATCAGCTCAAAGACATAATCATCGTTTGTATAGTCTGCCAAGAAGTAAGAAATCGTTGAGAGGAAACGGTTTGGGAAAGGACGGTTATATACCGATTCCATTACTTCATTAGAACTGATACGAAATTTTTCAAAAAAATCGGCCATTACATCCTTAGGTGCCAAGCCTTTTAACACATCGGACAGAAACATTTTGCCTAATACAGCTCCACTGCCTTCATCGCCCAAGATATAACCACCTGCCTTGACGTTCTTGACTACTATTTTTCCGTCATAAAAGCATGAATTAGAGCCTGTTCCCAAGATACAGGCAATGCCGGCTTCGCATTTAAACAGACCGCGTGCCGCTGCAAGCAGGTCACTTTCAACCTGAATAGGGGTCTTGAATTGTGCTACTAAGGATGCACCCAATATATTCTTTTTTTCATAAGAGGTGCATCCGGCTCCATAATAATATACTTGTTCCAATTTCTTTTTGAAAAAAATATCGGGCAATCCTAAACGTACACTCCGGCTAATTTCTCTTCTTGTTTGAAAAAAAGGATTCAATCCCTCGGTAAAAACACGCTGTATCAAGTGGTTGTCTTCAACCAGTGCCCATTCAGTTCTTGTAGAACCACTTTCCGCAATCAGTTTCATAGCTAATTAGTTTTAGAATTGAATACAAATATATAGTTATTTTTAATATTCCTGTGATAATTCTTCGAAAAGTTTACTACATAGATGGTATTCCCCATAATGAACAGTCTTTTTAAATAAAATAGTTGTAAGCTGATAACTATTTGTGCATCTGTTATAAATAAGCAGTTGATTGTCTATTTTTAATTCGTTAGACCTTGGTTGCCCTTTCGTTAGACCATGGTTATCCTTTCGTTAAACCCAGGTCTAACGAAAGGGCAACCAAGGTTTAACGAATTACTACTTGCAATCGTAGAGGTTAACTGATACGAAAGAAAATAAAAGAAACTGCTATTCAAGTATTTAATACTTCCTGATGCCATTATTGTAAATAAAACGTTTTGTCTAAGTTCCCGGTGGACTTGGAATTTTAGAGAGAAAAGAGATACAACATACCATTTATGAACCCTTAAATTGAAAAAATGCCTATGGAACAGTGAAAACACTTTAGATGAGAATAACTTATTCTATCTTTCATTACCTTTTATCTTTTTTGAGAAAACCATTTAAATTAATAACAAATCATCAATCACTTATGAATGAAGATCGGAAAAAACGAGGATTGACATCAAGTAAATTCCTCACTGCGGTAGTTGTCGGTGCATTGCTTATCAATGGTAATAACGCGTTGGCTACCCAAGCGCTTTCAAATGATCTCTTGAAAGTATCAGAGCAATTGCAAGTACAGACTATTACCGGTTTGGTGGTAGATACTCATGGAGAACCTGTTATTGGAGCCAGCGTTGTAGAAAAGGGAACGACAAATGGTATTGTGACAGACTTGGATGGAAAATTTACCTTGAATGTAAAATTGGGCGCTATTATTCAGGTGTCTTTTGTAGGTTATCAGACCCAAGAAGTAAAGGCTGTCAAAACAATGAAAATAACCTTGGTTGAGGACACGGAACTACTTGATGAAGTAGTGGTAGTGGGTTATGGTTCACAGAAAAAAGCCAACTTGACCGGTGCAGTGTCCACAGTAGATGTTGGCAAAACATTGAGTGCCAAACCACAGATGGATGTGACTAAAGCTTTACAGGGTGTAGTTCCCGGTCTGACTATCTTGAATACTCAGGGTGGTATTAACGAACAACCTAAAATGACTATTCGTGGTGTCGGAACTTTAAGCAATAAAGAGTCCAGCGACCCGCTTATTATTGTAGACGGTGTGCCTTTGGATGATCTTTCATTGATAAATCCGCAGGACATTGACAATGTATCTGTGTTAAAAGATGCTGCTTCCACTTCCATTTACGGTTCTCGTGCAGCTTTTGGAGTTGTACTTATCACAACGAAACAAGGGACTAAGAAAGATAAGGTATCTATTAATTATTCTAATAACTTTGCATGGAGTACCCCGAGCATTTTACCGGAATATGCAGATGTGCCTTCGCAACTAAAAGCGTTGATTGCCGTAAATGAGCGAAATGGAACGGCACCTGAACTATTTGGTATGTATTTGGATAAAATGCTACCTTATGCCGAGGCATGGCAGGCACAGCATGGTCACAAGAAAACCGGTTACCGTGACATGCAGCCTTTCCAGAGTATGGATAATGTAGGTGACTATTATTTAGATCCGACAACAGGAAAAGCCATGTATTATGCCGACTGGGATGTGACAGGTATCATGTACCAGAATTGGGCTCCGTCTCAAAGCCATAATGTCAATGTGCAAGGAACTAGCGGCCGTACGACTTATTATCTTTCTTTCGGGTATGACAAGAAAGAAGGGGTGCTGAACTTTAATCCTGACCAAGTAAGACGTTATAATGTAAATGCCAATATTACTTCCGACCTCACGGATTGGTTACAAGTGGGAGGACGTTTCAGTTTTACAGACAGAGATTATACGGAACCTAATACTCGCCGTAGTACGTATCAGTATTTTTGGCGTTGGGGTAGTTTTTTCGAACCTCTAGGTACGATTGACGGCACGGATATGAGAAATGCGATTTCTTATCTTAAACAAGCGGGTGATAATGAAACTAGTACGAATTATGTGCGAATGACTGGATTTGCAAAAGCTAAATTATTTAAAGGTTTTACTTTGAATGCAGATTATACATATAATGTCAAGAATCTGTTCCAGGATAAGGTAGGACTTCCTGTTACTGATGTATATGATTCATGGGGTAATATAACAACTCCGACTACAGTGGTTTCGGACAGCTATTTGCAACAGCAAAGTGAAAAGACGACTTCTTACGCTTTCAATGTTTATGCTAATTATGAATTCAATCTTAAGCAAAAACATAACTTTAATATTATGTTGGGAGCAAACGCCGAAGGTGAAGAATTTTATTGGCATCGTTCCAAAAAGATGGGACTCTTAAATCCCAATCAGCCGGAGTTTGGGTTGGCAAACGGTACACAGACTGTAGACGGTCGCCATGTGCATTCTGCTACTGCCGGTTACTTTGGACGCATCAATTATAATTGGAATGAGATATGGCTTTTGGAATTGAATGGACGTTTTGATGGCTCTTCTTCATTTCCTTCAAAAGATCGTTGGGCATTTTTCCCGTCGGCATCTGTCGGCTATAGATTTAGCCAGGAGGGTTATTTTGACAAGTTGCGTAATATAATCAATAATGGTAAACTGCGTGCTTCACTCGGAGAAATTGGAAATGAAGCTGTAGGTGAAGATATGTTTATATCTACCATTTCTACAGTAGACAATCGTTATTGGTTAGATAGCGAAGGAAACCTGATGACCATGTATAATGTTCCTTCTTTAGTATCCAGTTCGTTGACTTGGGAACGTATCCGTACATTGGACTTAGGTATCGATTTGGGGTTCTTGAATAATGAATTAAACGTTAGCTTTGATTGGTATCAACGTAAGACGTTGGATATGTTGGCTCCAGGCGTAACTCTTCCGGATGTGCTGGGAACTAAAGAACCTTATACCAATGCTGGTTCTTTACGTACACGCGGTTGGGAATTGAATTTGAGTTGGAATCATCGTTTTGGTGACTTTAATGTGTATGCAAGCGGTAATCTCAGCGATTATAAAACGGTAGTTACAGATTGGAACAATCCGCAAGGTATCTTGAGTGATTATTTCTCCGGAAAAGTTTACGGTGATATTTATGGTTTTGAAACAGATCGGCTTTTCACGAAAGATGACTTTACTTACGACGCAGAAGGCAATCGTACCGGTTATGCAAAAGGTGTGGCTAATCAGGATGGATTGGTAAATGGCGGTAATTTCATATATGGTCCCGGTGATGTGAAATTCAAGGATTTGGATGGAAACGGTACTATTGATGGTGGCAAGGGTACCAAAGACGATATGGGCGACTTGAAAGTAATAGGTAACTCTACACCACGCTATCAGTATGGTTTCCGTTTGGGTGGCTCATGGAAAGGCATCGACCTTGATATGTATTTCCAAGGTGTAGGTAAGTGGGACCAATGGTCGTACGGCGCTTTTGTTATGCCGTTCTCACGTGGTGCCGACGGTATTTATGCCAATCAAATGGATTATTGGACCGAAGATAATCCGGATGCTTTCTATCCGCGTCCTTATCCGGGTAGTGGAACTTCCGGAACAGTTTCAGGGGTAGGTAAAGGTGCTTATAATTTCTATCCGCAGAGCCGTTATCTGGTAGACCGTTCTTATCTGCGTTTTAAGAACCTGACCGTAGGCTATACATTGCCTCAAGAGCTTACAAAGAAATGGTATCTCCAAAAAGTGCGTTTTTATTTTACTGCCGAAAATCTTTGCGAATTAATTAATAACAGTTATGCGCCTGTCGATCCTGAAATAGATGCCAGTGAAGGCGGTACGGATGCTGATGCTATGCAAAACGGTGTATGGGGACGTGTAGCGCCTATGACGCGTACGGTTTCGTTTGGTTTACAAGTTTCATTCTAAAACATTATTAATTATGAAAAAAAGAACATTCATATATAGCATGATGCTGCTTGGGACTTTGTCGTTTTCAAGCTGTACGGATATGTTGGATAAGGAACCATTGGACAAATTTACAGATGGTCCTTTATTTTGGAACAATCCTGCTAGTGTAGAGGGTTATGCAGGAACTTTCTATAACTTGTTTAAAGGTTATGGAAACGGTGGTGGAAGCGGCGACTTTTATTTTAAGTTTCTTTCAGATGATCAGGTAGGTTCAGGTTTTGAAAATTGGAAGTTTTCGAATGTTCCTGCTTCAAGTGGAGACTGGTCAAGTACATGGGATGAAATCAGGCGTGCCAATGCTATGCTTCATTCTTTGGAGACACAAGCTACCGACATGGATGAAGAAACTAAAAATCACTGGAAAGGTGTGGCACGGCTGATGCGTGGTTGGCAGTACTGGGATTTGGTTCGTAAGTTTGGCGATTGTACATGGATAGACCATGCTATCATGGATGAAACGGATCCGTTGCTGTTTGCAGCTCGCGAAGATAGAGATGAAATTATGGATAAAGTACTTGAGGACTTGAACTTCGCTTGCACCAATATCAAAGAAATAAATTCGCAAACAACCTGGTCGCGTAATTTGGCACACGCCATGAAGTCTAACATTTGTTTATGGGAAGGTACCTTCCGTAAATACCGTACACAGGCGGAAAATGGGAAGGCACCGGATCTTCAAGGTGCTAATAAATTCCTTGAAGCATGTGCTGAAGCGTGCGAACAGATAATGTCAAAATATTCATTATGCGATAATTATCAGTCTATATACAATTCCGAAACATTGGCTGGCAATCCTGAAATCATCTTTTATAAAGAATATAAGAAAGACGTTTTTGAACATTCTCTGATAGACTATACTTGTACTACTACCGAAATGAGTGGTATGTCTAAAGATGCTTTTGATTCGTATCTGTTTCTGGATGGAAAGACAAAAGAGCATACAACCTATCCCAATACAGATGTGGCAGTAAAAAAGAAATCTGCAGCAGATAATAAGGATCATCTTAATATAAAGGATGTGTTAAGTGTTCGGGATAAGCGTTTGGCTCTTACTATCGACTCAGTTCTTTGTTATGGCGACGGATGGCCGCGGATTGCAGGTGGACAACCAATGACATCTTCTTCCGGCTATGGTATATGTAAGTATGATAATGTAGCCATCGATCCGAATTATCGCCAACAAACGAGTTCAAATTATACTTCTGCTCCTCTGTATTGGCTTGCCGTTATTTATCTGAATTATGCTGAGGCTAAGGCTGAATTGGGGACTATTACTAATGATGATTTAGAGAATACTATTAATAAGCTGAAAAAACGTGCCGGGCTACCTCCTATTACAAAAGATGTGGCTGATGCAGGTGATAATGATATGGGAGTCAGTCCACTGATTTGGGAAATTCGTCGTGAACGCCGTTGTGAGTTGATGTTTGATAATGATTTCCGCTATTGGGATTTGATTCGCTGGCACCAATTGGATAAACTGGACAACTCTGTTAATCCGGATATTTTGTTGGGAGCGAATGTAAGTAATGATCCTGATATTAATCATGATAAATCGGGTGATTATATTGACGGCTCTACAGGTAGAATTCGTGCATTTGAGGCAAAACATTACCTATATCCGATTCCGAGCGGTCAGCTTACGTTGAATTCTAATATGTCACAGAATCCTTTGTGGGTAGAATAACAAGGTAAGTATTTTTCCATAAAAATCCCTTTTACCAAAAACGGATTAACATAAGTCTGATAGATTTTCAACTAAAAAGAACTCGTGTTAATCCGGTATGGTAAAAGGGATTTTTACTGTTAATGAATGGTTTAAAGCGCTTTCTCTCTAATCAGATACTCTGCAATCTGTACCGCATTCAATGCAGCGCCTTTTTTGATCTGGTCGCCCACAATCCAGAAAGTCAATCCGTTCTCGTTGGTGAGGTCCTTGCGGATACGTCCTACATATACAGGGTCTTTTCCTGCGAGGAACAGCGGCATCGGATATTCTTTCTCTGCCGGATTGTCCATTAATACCAGTCCGTCACCTTTGGCAAATGCTTCACGTGCCTCCTCGATAGAGATGGGTCGTTCTGTCTCTACCCAGATACTTTCCGAATGCGAGCGGAGGGCAGGTACACGAACACATGTTGCGCTGACTTTGATGTCGGAGTGCATAATCTTACGTGTTTCGTTGTACATCTTCATCTCTTCCTTGGTATATCCGTTTTCAGTGAACACATCAATCTGGGGAATCAGATTGAATGCCAGTTGATAGGCGAATTTCTCCACGGTCACGGGTTCACCCGCCAATACTTGGCGATATTGTTCGTACAACTCATCCATAGCAGCGGCGCCTGCACCGCTGGCAGCCTGATACGTGGATACGTGTACGGTTTTTATATGAGAAAGCTGTTCGATGGCTTTCAGTGCCACTACCATTTGGATAGTAGTACAGTTAGGATTGGCGATGACGCCGCGCGGACGGTCTTTGGCATCGGCGGCATTGACTTCGGGTACAACCAAAGGAACATCGGCATCCATACGGAAAGCGCTTGAATTGTCAATCATCACAGCGCCGTGCTTGGTGATTGTTTCAAGATACTCTTTAGAGGTGCCTGCGCCTGCGGAAGTGAAAGCAATGTCAACCCCTTTAAAGTCATCGTTGTGTTGCAAGAGTTTAACCTCGATCTGTTTACCGCGGAAGGTGTATTTAGTGCCGGCACTGCGTTTAGAACCGAACAATACTAACTCGTCCAACGGGAAATTCCTTTCATCGAGCACTCGCAGGAACTCTTGTCCTACGGCTCCGCTTGCTCCAACAATAGCTACTTTCATTTTTCTTTTGTTTTAATTTAGTTTATAAAATAGTTCTAATCTATCTATAAATGATAGAGTTGGCTGCAAATTTATAACAAATTGCTGTATGACACCGCATAAAGTGAAAACTTTTTCGTTATTTTGCAGTTAAAACCTAAAACTCACTGCGTATGGACTGGCTCAATTTCAGTTTGACACTTCCTGTAACAGACCCTACATGGATATTCCTCCTTGTACTCCTTATTATATTGTTTGCGCCCATATTGCTGAATAAATTACGTATACCGCACATTATCGGTATGATTCTGGCGGGATTGGTGATTGGCGAGCATGGCTTCAATATCTTGGTGCGCGACAGCAGTTTCGAGTTGTTCGGCAAGGTCGGACTTTATTATATCATGTTCCTGGCAGGGTTGGAAATGAATATGGGCGATTTCAAGAAGAATCGCGGAAAGGCTGTGATGCTGGGATTGCTGGCTTTCGTCATTCCGATAGGCATAGGCTTGGTTACCAATATGATGTTGCTGAAGTATAGTCTCGTGACGTCCATATTGCTGGCAAGTATGTATGCCTCGCACACACTGGTGGCTTACCCGATTGTAATTCGTTACGGTGTGTCCCGCCATCGCAGTGTAAGTATTGCTGTGGGCGGTACGGCTGTGACGGATACGCTTACGTTGCTGGTGCTGGCTGTGGTGGGCGGTCTGTTTAAAGGAGAGTCCGGCGGACTGTTCTGGCTGTGGCTGGTGGTTAAGGTCATATTTCTCGGAGCGCTGATTATGTATTCGTTTCCACGCATCGGACGCTGGTTCTTCCGCCGCTATGATGATAACGTGATGCAATTTATTTTCGTACTTGCCATGGTTTTTCTGGGAGCAGGTTTAATGGAGTTCGTGGGAATGGAAGGCATCTTGGGAGCATTCTTGGCAGGGCTGGTCTTGAACCGCCTCATACCGCATGTATCACCGTTGATGAATCATCTGGAGTTTGTCGGTAACGCTCTGTTCATACCCTATTTCCTGATAGGGGTGGGCATGCTGATTGATATTCATGTCATCTTCGGGCAGGGAGACGCTTTGAAGGTGGCTGCCGTTATGATTGTTGTGGCGCTGGTGGGCAAGTGGATCGCTTCCTGGCTGACGCAGAAAATTTATAAAATGGCTCCCATAGAGCGTGAGCTGATGTTTGGCTTGAGCAATGCACAAGCAGCAGCTACGCTGGCGGCGGTATTGGTGGGTTATAATATCATCTTGCCGAACGGTGAGCGTTTGTTGAATGAGGATGTGCTGAACGGTACGGTATTGCTGATTCTTGTGACATGTGTGGTGAGCTCCTTTATTACGGAAAGGGCCGCACGCAAGATTGCCATGTGCGAGGCGCATCTGGAAGAGGAGCGTACGGTTGAGGCGGAAAGGATTCTTATTCCGGTGGCAAATCCGGATACGATTGAATATCTGATGAACCTGTCCTTGTTGATACGTGATACCAAACAGAAAGATAATCTGTTGGCTTTGAACGTAATCAATGACAACAATACTTCCGAGGGTTTGGAGCTTCGCGGTAAAAGGTATTTGGAGAAGGCGGCTATGATTACGGCTTCTGCCGATGTGCCGTTGCGCCAGATTACACGGTATGACTTGAATATTGCTTCGGGTATTATCCATACGGCGAAAGAATATGAGGTGACCGATGTGATTATCGGTTTGCACCGTAAGGTCAATATTGTAGACTCCTTCTTCGGTATGCTTGCCGAAAACCTGCTGAAAGGACTGCATCGCGAAGTTATGATTGCCAAATTCCTGATTCCGATTAATACGATACGGCGAATCATCATTGCCGTTCCTCCCAAGGCGGAATACGAAGCAGGCTTTCAGAAGTGGGTGGAGCATTTTTGCCGGATGGGCGGTACGTTGGGCTGCCGGGTACATTTCTTTGCAAACGAGGAAACAACTGTACAGTTGCAGGCATTGGTGAAGAAAAAGTATGGACAGACCTTGACGGACTTCTCTCGTCTGGATGATTGGGGGGATTTGCTGATATTGACCGGGCAAGTGAATTACGATCATTTGCTTGTAGTGATAAGCGCACGTAGGGGATCCATCTCTTACGACAGCTCCTTCGAGAAGCTCCCGGCGCAGTTGAGCAAATACTTCTCCAATAATAGTTTGATTGTACTTTATCCCGACCAGTTGGGCGAACCCCAGGATGCCGTCTCTTTCTCTAATCCGCGAAATGAGGCGCAGCATTACGAGAAGGTAGGAAAGTGGGTTTATAAATGGTTTAAGGAAGATTAGTAAGTGATTAGTGATTAATGATTAGTGGTTGGTGATGGTGGAGGATTGGAAACAGAGAACCCGGCTTTTGCTGGGAGAGGAGAAAATGGAAAGGATGCAACAGGCGCATGTGCTGGTTGTAGGTCTTGGCGGAGTAGGCGCTTATGCAGCCGAAATGATATGCCGTGCAGGTGTGGGGCGGATGACGATTGTGGATGCGGACACGGTGCAGCCTACCAATATAAATCGTCAACTGCCTGCTTTGCATTCCACTATGGGGAGGGAGAAGGCGGAGGTTTTGGCGGCACGTTTCAAAGATATCAATCCGGACATACAGCTGACGGTGCTGCCGGTATTTCTGAAAGACGATAATATACCCGAACTGCTTGATGCCGCCCGATATGATTTTGTAGTGGATGCCATCGATACACTTGCTCCCAAATGCTATTTGATAGCGGAAGCACTGAAACGGCATATTAAGATTGTGTCGAGTATGGGGGCGGGCGCAAAGAGTGATATTACGCAGATACGTTTTGCCGATATATGGGATACCTATCATTGCGGATTGAGTAAGGCGGTGAGGAAACGTTTGCAGAAGCTGGGGATTAAGCGTAAACTTCCGGTTGTATTCAGTACCGAGCAAGCCGACCCTAAGGCAGTGCTGTTGACGGAAGATGAACAGAATAAAAAGTCCACTTGCGGAACTGTAAGCTATATGTCGGCTGTATTCGGCTGTTACCTTGCGGAATACGTTATTAAGAGGTTGTAATAGGGCTATCAAACAGTCAGAACGTACCTATGTGTTAAAGATAAAATGTGTCATGACCGTAAGGAATAAACAGTAACTAAAACAATGATACGATTAGAAGGAATAACGAAGAGTTTCGGCAGTTTGCAGGTGTTGCGGGGCATCGACCTGGAGATAAAAAAAGGGGAGGTGGTCAGTATTGTCGGTCCCAGCGGTGCGGGCAAGACCACTTTGTTGCAGATTATGGGAACTTTGGACATGCCCGATAGCGGTTCGGTAACGATTGACGGTACATTGGTGAATTGCCTGAAGGAGAAAGAACTCTCCGCCTTCCGTAATAAGCATATAGGCTTTGTCTTTCAGTTTCATCAGTTGTTGCCGGAATTTACGGCTTTGGAGAATGTGATGATACCGGCTTTCATTGCCGGAGTGGGACAGCAGGAAGCCAGAGCGGCGGCTGCCGAAATATTGGACTTCATGGGATTGGCGGAACGCGCTTCGCACAAGCCCAATGAGTTGTCCGGTGGAGAGAAGCAAAGGGTTGCCGTTGCCCGTGCGCTCATCAATCATCCTGCGGTGGTGTTGGCGGATGAGCCGTCCGGAAGTTTGGATACGCATAATAAGGAAGAACTGCACCAACTGTTCTTTGATTTGCGTAACCGTTTGGGCCAGACATTTGTAATTGTGACGCATGATGAGGGATTGGCACAAATCACCGACCGTACCATTCATCTGAAAGACGGTGAGGTTTGTAAGGAATAGCTGTCTGTCCTTTCATTATTCAAAACAAACATAGTGGCTAAGCCGCTCCAAATCGCTTTCGGTAAATTCTTCGTAGAGGGCAAATGGTTTGAGGTTGTGGAGCGTTCCTTTCTTTTTACGGTATTCCACAAGGGCTTTTGCCTGGTAAAAGTTTATATAAGGATGGTTGCGAAGGCGCTCTATGCCGACCCGGTTCAGATTGATGCGCCGGATTTCAGAAGGCGTAACGGTGAACCATGCTTGCAGTTGGCGATAATCCAAATAAATCTCCTGCAATTGCTCTATTCGGTAGAAGCCGCCTAAACGTTGCCGATAGTTCACTATCGACCGGGCTATGCCGCTGCCTACGCCGGGAACTTTCTTCAACTCAGTGGTATCTGCATGGTTTAAGTTAAGCACGGTGCCTGCCGGATATTTATAAATACTGTCTTGGGATGCCTGCCGAAGGGTGAGTAGAGAGGTCGCCTTTCTTATAGTGTCTTCTGCCGTAAAATAGATATAGGGAGAGAGTGTTTGGTACTGTTCTTCTGTCAATCCATATACCTTTTTGAAATCTTCGGTCTTGCGGAACTTTCCCCCTTTGCTTCGATAACGTAAGATGTTCTTTGCCATCCATGCAGGAAGACCTAAGCGGCAGAAGGTGACGGAGTCTGTACGGTTAGGGTCGAAAGGAGCTAATACAACTGTTCTCTTTTTATATCTCTCCGATTTCTTGAAACGGCTGTTCTCGTTTTTTTCTTGTTCCCGCACAGAACTGATAAAATTGTCGTATTCTTTCAAGGCGGCAGCCTGTATCCTGGATTCTTCTTCAGAAAGTTGCCTGCTGTTTTGCCGGAAAGAATAAATATATCCGGAGAGAAAGATGAGGATTATTCCAATGATGAGAACAAGGATACCTCGTCTTTCTCCCCGGGAGAAGTATAAGAAGTCTTTAAACGGATTCTTCATTATGGTTTATTTGAAGAAACCCAACTCGTTGATGAAAATAAGTCCGATTCCTATTGGAGCGATATATTTCAGAATGAAGATTAGTAATCTGTATATATGTATATTTAAAGTTCCGTTGTTGCTGACTTCTTCCCATACAATCTTTTTATCCAGATACCATCCGGTGAAGATAGAGATAAAGAACCCGCCTAAGGGCAACATGATTTTAGCGGTGACGAAGTCGAATAAATCGAACAGGTTAAGGCCGAAAATCGTATAACTCTTTCCTACGCCCAATGACAGCGAACATAACACTCCCAGCACGATACAGCCGGCAGTAACCAGTTTGGCTGCTTTTCCTCGTGTAAACTTGAACTCCTCATGCAGATATGCTGTTACCACTTCGTGCAAGGAAATGGTTGAAGTCAATGCCGCCAGCGCCAGCAAAACGTAGAACATGATGGATAAGGCGATTGCCAGCCAGGGTATGTTGCCGAATGCCTGTTGAAATACATTGGGTAAGGTGATGAACAATAAACTCGGTCCTGCATCCGGCTGAATGCCAACGGAAAACGCCGCAGGGAAGATAATGAATCCGGCAAGAATGGCAACTAACGTATCGATACCTGCCACATTGAGTGCTGTTTTAGGCAGGTTGGTGTCATTCCTGAAATAAGAAGCGTATGTGCAAAGACATCCCATACCGAGGCTGAGTGAAAAGAATGCCTGTCCCATTGCACCTAAGAAAACATTACCGTCCACTTTGCTGAAGTCGGGTTTCAGCAGGAATTCGATACCCGCACTTGCACCGGGTAGTGATACGGAACAAATGGCAAGCACTACCAGCAGGATAAACAGCATGGGCATCATTATCTTGGCTGATTTTTCAATACCCTTTTCCACTCCTTTTATGATGATGAAGTGTGTGGCTAACAAGAATACCACCAACCAGATAACAGGACGCCACGGATTGCTGACAAAGCCGTTGAAGGAAGCGATGAAGTCTGCGGCGGACTTGCCGGCAAAACTGTTGGTTGCGGCTTCTCCTATAAACTCCAAGGTCCAACCCGCTACTACCGAGTAGTAGCCCAAAATAAGGAATCCGGCTAATACACCCATTCGTCCCACCCAACGCCAATGGGTTCCCGGAGCCAGCTTTTGATACGCTCCGGCAGTGTTGGCACGTGAACGGCGTCCGATAAGAAATTCGGCTATCATGATAGGAATACCTAATATCAGTACACATACCAGATAAATCAGTATGAAGGCTGCGCCACCATGATTGCCTGTTTCAAAAGGGAATCTCCAGATATTACCCAGGCCAACTGCAGAACCGGCTGAAGCAAGTATCACTCCCAATTTGCTTCCAAAGTTGGCTCTTTCATTTCTTGTCATAAAACGTGGATTTTTCTTACAATTCGTTATTAATTGCTCTTAAAACGCACAAATATAGAAAATGTTCCATACTTTTGCACACAGATTGTTCATAATTTGAGATATGCTATATTATATTAAGAAATATCCGGTATCGTTGGTGATAATACTTGCTGTAATTTATCTGTCGTTTTTTAAACCGCCCACTACCGATCTGGGCACTATCCCTAACCTTGACAAGGTGGTGCATATCTGTATGTATTTCGGCATGTCCGGTATGTTGTGGCTGGAGTTCTTGCGGGCGCATCGGAGAGACCGCACGCCTATGTGGCACGCATGGGTAGGAGCATTTGTCTGTCCGGTATTGTTCAGCGGAGCGGTAGAATTGTTACAGGCATTTTGTACTACCTACCGCGGCGGTGATTGGCTGGATTTTGCAGCCAATACCACGGGAGCTGTCCTGGCGTCATTGGTGGCTTGTTTCGTGCTGAAACCAAGAGTGATGCGTAAATCTACAGATTAGAGATAATCGACTACCGTATTCAGCTTTATTCCGTTTGAGCCTTTTATCAGGATTGTCTTTCCGCAGGGTTTGTGCTTTTGGAGCGCGGCTATTAGAGCCGGAGCATCGGGATAAGTGGTATATGTGTGGCGGGTTGCTGCAAATAATTCGCCTACCAATATTACATCCTCAAAGCCATATTCTTCCAGATAGTCCACTATTCTCTGGTGCTCTTCGGCACTGTCTTTTCCCAGTTCACGCATATCTCCCAATATCAGCATTTTTTTCTCGGCTTGCATGTTGCGGAAATTTCCGATGGCTGCCAGCATGCTTGTGGGATTGGCGTTGTAGGCATCGATAATCAGGGTGTTGTCGGCCGTTTTTTTCAGTTGCGAACGGTTGTTCCGGGGTTCATATTCATTCAGGGCTTTGTCTATCTTCTCTGCTTCTACTCCGAAGAAATGCCCGATAGTGACGGCTGCCAGAGCATTGGGAAAGTTATATTCGCCAATCAGCCGGGTATGCACTTGGTGGAATTCTCCTTCTTTTCCGGCTCTCCACTCAAAAGCGAGGTAGGGGGAATTGCCGGTAACGTGGCCGTTGATATACAGACTGTTTTCTTCTCCGTAGGTTATCGGATTCAATCCCCGGGCTATTTCCCTGAGGTAAGGATTGTCCTGATGAAGGAAGATGGTGGAGTTTCCCTGCCGGCGCAGATAGTCGTACAGTTCGCCTTTAGTCCGGATAACGCCTTCGAAAGAACCGAAGCCTTCCAAATGAGCCTTTCCTACATTGGTGATAATCCCATAATCGGGTTCGGCTATTTCCACCAGTTCCTTGATGTCGCCGGGGTGGCTGGCTCCCATTTCCACTACGCCGAGCTCATGCTCTGTTGTCAGGCGCAACAAGGTGAGCGGTACACCGATCGGATTATTCAGATTTCCCAGTGTGTACAGTACATTGTACTTTTGGGACAATACGGCGGATATAAGCTCCTTGGTCGTTGTTTTCCCATTGGTTCCTGTAATGCCGATGATGCGCGTACCCAGTTGGCGGCGGTGATAATTGGCAAGCTGTTGCAAGGTGTGCAGGCAGTTATCCACTAATATATAACGTGTATCTCCGGCAGGAGCATAGGCGGCTTCGTCTACAACGGCGTAGGCGCTGCCTGCTTCCAATGCTTTGGCGGCAAAGGTGTTGCCGTTGAACGTATCGCCTTTCAAGGCGATAAACAGTGAGCCCTCGGGGCAGTTGCGGCTGTCGGTGGTTATGCCGGTGCAGCCGAGAAATATCTGATAAAGAGCGGTTATATCCATATCTTTCTCTTTCGGGGGAGTTTTGCAGTTCGTAATAAAATTGATATTTTGCGAACAAAGATACCTTATTTTTCAGACTTGGTGTACCAACAATGGCTTTTTTGTTTACATTTGCAGATATATAAATCAAAAAACGCTGCCATGAAAGTTCTGCAATCCAAATATATAAACGTCAACGGTTCGCTGTTGGACCTTTCTTCTCCCTGCGTCATGGGAATTCTCAATGTCACCCCCGATTCTTTTTATGCCGGCAGCCGCATGCAGACGGAAGCCGACATAACAAGCCGCATAGGGCAGATTGTGGCGGAAGGAGCTGCTATCATTGATGTGGGTGCTTGCTCTTCGCGTCCCAATGCGGAGAATGTGTCGCCTGCGGAAGAGATGGAACGCTTGCGCATGGGGTTGGGTATTCTGAGGAAGGTACAGCCCGATGCGATTGTTTCGGTAGATACCTTTAGGGCGGATGTGGCGAGAATGTGTGTCGAGGAATACGGTGTGGCAATTATCAATGATATAGCCGCCGGAGAAATGGATGATGATATGTTCCGTACGGTTGCCGACCTGAATGTTCCTTATATCATGATGCACATGCAGGGTACGCCGCAAAATATGCAACAGCATCCCCATTATGATAATTTGCTGAAAGAGGTGTTTATGTACTTTGCCCGTAAGGTGCAGCAGTTACGCGATTTAGGCGTAAAGGATATCATATTGGACCCCGGGTTCGGCTTTGGCAAGACCATTGAGCATAATTATGAATTGTTGGCTCATCTGGAGGAATTTCGTATTTTTGAACTTCCCTTGCTGGTTGGCGTTTCCCGTAAATCTATGATTTATCGCTTGTTGGGAACGACTCCGCAGGAAGCGTTGAACGGTACAACCGTATTGGATACCATCTGTCTGTTGAAAGGGGCTGATATACTTCGTGTGCACGATGTGCGCGAGGCAGTGGAAACGGTGAAAATCGTGGAAGCCATGAATACGGCCCGTTCTGCGTTAATCGCTAATAATTAACCATTAATCACTTGCGACCGTGTTTTTTGAATTTGGCATAAAAGATTTTATAGATATCCTGCTGGTAGCTTTCCTGCTTTACTATACATATAAGCTGATGAAAGCTTCCGGATCTATCAATGTGTTTACGGGTATACTGGTGTTTATCCTGATTTGGCTGGTGGTTTCTCAGGTGCTGGAGATGAAACTGCTGGGGTCTATCTTTGATAAACTGGTCAGCGTGGGCGTGTTGGCACTTATCGTCTTGTTTCAGGATGAAATACGGCGGTTTCTGCTTACGCTCGGTTCGCATCAGCATGCCAGTGCGTTGGTGCGCTTCTTTACGGGAAACAAGAAAGAAGGCATGGAACACGATGAAATTATGCCCGTTGTAATGGCTTGTATCAGTATGGGCAAGCAGAAAGTCGGTGCATTGATTGTGGTGGAACATAATATGCCGTTGGACGATGTGGTGCGTACAGGGGAGATTATCAACGCCGATATAAACCAGCGTCTGATAGAAAATATCTTTTTCAAGAACAGTCCGTTGCACGACGGAGCTATGGTTATCAGCAAGAAACGCATTAAGGCGGCAGGATGTATCCTGCCCGTGTCGCACAATCTGGACATTCCGAAAGAATTGGGTTTGCGGCATCGTGCGGCGATGGGAATATCTCAGGTGTCGGATGCCCATGCGATCATTGTATCGGAAGAAACAGGCTCTATTTCGGTAGCCTACAAAGGGCAGTTTTATCTGCGCCTGAGTGCCGAGGAATTGGAGAGTCTTTTGACAAAAGAAATTTAGATGCGGCATTAGTAGGCTGAGGCGCATTGGTTGTTCGGTAATCAAAGGTAGCTCTCCTTTCTGTATTCCCCCGTTATATTGAGGATAAGCGACCTGTAATTTATAATTTATAACAAACTTATATGGATAGACGAAACTTCTTGCGAACCGGCGGAATGGCCGTTCTTGGTTCACTGGCTATGCCTTCGCTGGCTATGCCCGGGTCTGTGCGCGGAGCATTGGGCGGTGCGGACTCTAAGTCTGCCGTTGCTGCCGCTGCCAATCATTTTGGTGTGACGGAAGCGGATTTAAAGAAAGTAATGGCTGTTGCTTTGGAAAAGGGCGGCGATTATGCGGACCTTTACTTCGAACACACTTTCAATAATAGTGTGAGTTTAATGGACGGTAAGGTGAATAACTGCGGCTCCAATATCGATTTCGGTATGGGAGTGCGTGTGCTTTCCGGAGACCAAAGTGGCTATGCCTATGTAGAAGGCGTTACCTTGGAAGAAATGTTGCGTGCCGCCCGTACTGCTGCCCGTATTGCATCTTCGGGCAGGGCAGGCAAACCTGTGGGGCTGACGGAGAAAACCATAGCCCGGAGCCGCTATGCCGTGGCTACTCCTTGGGAAGATGTGGGCGTAAAAGAGAAGATTCCCTATTTGGAGAAACTGAATGAGAAAATATTCTCTTTGGACAACCGTGTGCGAAAGGTACAGGCCTATTTGCAGGACAGCACTTCGCATGTACTGTTCTGCAATTCGGAAGGTGTGAGCTATTACGACTACCGTCCAATGGTATCCTTTATGGCAGTCTGCATCATGGAGGAGAACGGTAAGATGGAAAACGGCTATGCAGGCAGGTCTTATCGCAAGGGATTCGAATTTATGACCGATGATGTGGTGGACGTGATTGCCCGTGAAGTGGTAGATCGTACTGCTATTCTATTTAAGGCCATTAAGCCTAAAGGTGGTGAAATGCCAGTTGTAATGGGTTCGGGCGGTTCGGGAATCCTGCTGCACGAGGCTATAGGGCATGCGTTCGAGGCAGACTTCAACCGTAAGGATATATCTATATTTGCCGGTCAGTTGAACAAGAAGGTGTGCAACGAACATATTAACGTGGTGGATGACGGTACAATACCTTTCAATCGGGGTTCCGTGAATTTCGACGATGAAGGCGTAGAGGGGCAGAAAACGTATATTGTCAAGGAAGGTGTGCTCACCAGCTACCTGCACGACCGTATCAGTGCAAAGCATTACGGTGTGAATCCCACCGGAAACGGTCGCCGCGATACATTCCGTAACCTGCCTATTCCCCGTATGCGTGCTACGTATATGGAAGCCGGCAATATGAAAGAAGCGGATATTATTTCTACGGTGAAGAACGGTATTTTCGTAGACACGTTTACGAATGGTCAGGTACAGATTGGAGCCGGTGACTTTACGTTCTTCGTGAAGTCCGGTTACTTGATTGAGGACGGAAAGCTGACGCAGCCCATTAAGGACATCAATATCATAGGTAACGGTCCGAAAGCATTGGCAGACATCACAATGGTGGCCGACAATGATAAGATTGACAATGGTACATGGACCTGTGGTAAGGATGGACAGTCTTGTCCGGTGACGTGCGGTATGCCGTCGGCATTAGTCAGCAAACTCACCGTAGGAGGGGAAAATTAAGTACTAACGGAGCATTGATAACTGATAATTTCTAATTGTCAATTATCAACAGCTAACAATCAACTGAAAATATGATTACAGACAATAATAAAAAGCTGGCGCAGTGGGCAATGGACTATGCCTTGAAAAACGGGTGTCAGGCAGCAAAGTTGGTGCTGTACTCCAACTCCAACGCTTCATTTGAATTACGCGATGCCAAGATGGACAGATTGCAACAAGCCTCGGAAAGCGGGTTGAGCATCAGTTTGTATGTGGACGGCAGGTATGGTTCTTATTCAACCAACCGTTTGGATAAGAAAGAACTGGAGACGTTTATAAAGAACGGTATCGAATCTACGCGCTATCTGGCAGTAGATGAGGCGCGTGTGTTGCCCAATGCTTCCCGTTATTATAAAGGTGGAAAGCCGGACTTGCAATTGTTTGACAAGCGTTTCGAAACTATTAATCCGGACGACAAAGTTGCCATTGCGCGTGCTGCTGCCGAAGAAGTCTTGGGCAAAGACAGCCGTATTATATCCGTAGGAACTTCGTATGGTGACGGAGAAAGCTCTTCCTACCGTTTGACGAGCAACGGTTTTGAAGGCGAGTCCAAGTCTACCTGGTTTTCGGTTTCTGCCGATGTGGCATTGCGTGGCGAGGGAGAGGCGCGTCCATCTTCTTATTGGTATGAATCGGCTCTGTTTTACGACAAACTGGTAAAATCGGGTGTCGGAACGAAAGCCTTGGAGCGCGTACTGCGGAAACTCGGACAGAAGAAGGTTGCTTCCGGCAAGTATACAATGGTGGTAGACCCGATGAATGCAAGTAATTTGCTCAGTCCGGTACTGAGTGCGCTGTACGGTTCGGCATTACAGCAAAAAAACTCTTTTCTGTTGGATAAGCTGAATGTGAAAGTAGGGGCCGGATTATTGAATCTGATGGATGAGCCCCATTTAATCGGTGCAAGCGGTGCGCGCTATTTCGATAGCGAAGGAGTGGCAACCGAACGGCGTTCTATCTTTGAAGAAGGTGTGTTGAAAACATACTTCATTGATACCTACAACTCTAAAAAAATGGGAGTGGAGCCGACTGTCAACTCTCCTTCCTTATTGGTGCTCAAACCGGGAAACAAAGATTTGAACGGTCTGGTGGCCGACGTGCAGAAAGGCATCCTGGTTACCGGATTCAATGGTGGTAATTGTAACAGCAGCTCCGGAGACTTTTCGTACGGTATAGAGGGTTTCCTGATTGAAAATGGCAAATTGACCCAGCCCGTCAGCGAAATGAATGTCACGGGTAATATGATTACGCTTTGGGCTTCTTTATCGGCTGTGGGTAATGATCCCCGTATGTCTTCTTCATGGCGCATCCCGTCGCTGGTATTCGAAGGGGTAGACTTCAGCGGATTGTAAGAACTGTTAATTCAGCATTAAACTCATGTAAGGGTTTGATGGCGATAATATCTTTTCGGTAAGTTCGCCGACAGTGAGTGCCAAGTGGCTGCCCGGCAGCCGCTTGGCACTACTTATACACTTGCCGTTATTCAGATAGTAGTAACCGTTATTGGCGCTGATCTGCGAGTCTGTAAGTGCGATGCTCATTTTCAGTTCCGGATGCTCGGCGGCATATCGTTGCAGTATCGTTTTGGCATTGATGATGCGCGCCATACCCAATACTTGCGGGGTCGGCTCTGTTTCAGACGGACTAATAACCCGGATGGACGGGAGGTTCAGTTGTTCGCAAATACGTTGTAGCAATAACGGGTACATACCGGGAGTTTCCGCAACGATTTCTCCTGCCTGCCAAGTACTGCCTGCCGGATATACGATGGCTAAAGCCGTAATCTTATCGCCTTGCTTCAATGTATAGACGCAGCCTTCCCCCAACTGTAAATCGGCAAGGATTACCCGGAAGTCCGTTTCCGTATGCTGGATACAATAGGGGCGTTCCCGCAGTTTCCGGTTTAAATAGCGATATGATTCTTCCTGATAATCATTTATTTTGTTCAGAACAGCCGTTTCGTCAGCGATGGTAACCTCTGAAGCCGTGAAGGTTGTTGAGGAGTATTTAAATACCGGCGCGTAGCCCATACCGGCATAATACCCGAACAACCAGGGTTCTGCCGGAATCAGCGTGGAAATGGACATGCCATTGTGTAGCATACGGGTAAAGGCTTGCGATAACAGTTCGCGCATAGCCCCGCGGTTGCGATAATTGGGATGCGTACAGGCCCCCGACACATATCCTGTCTTGATTTCGCTCTTTCCGAATGTCATGGGATAGGGTAGTATTTGCAGGGCGGCAATCACCTCTTCACCGCTTTGAATGGCGATATTGACTTCATTGCTGTAACGCAAGCGGAAATACATATCTGTAAATTCATCGCTGTCGTTAAAGCATAGTTTCCATAAACTCTTTATCTTTTCCCGCATTGCTTCATCCCTTATCATAATTGTGCACCCTGTTTTATAGCCCTGTCAACTTTACCTTTTTTACCACTTGATGGCCTCTACCGGCTGTTCTTTTAAACAGGCGACGTATTTCTCCAGAATAATGGCAGGCTGATAGGAAAGTTTTGCTTTCCGCAACCCTTCAATACCCAAGTCCTCCTCCCGGTTGATGTAGATATATTGTTCCGGAATATGGTTGGCAAATTCGTAATTAATCATGGCATAAGCGCCGTCTATACGGGTATCGGCCTTTTCTACATGTACTCCGAATGTGTCTTGGTTGATAGGCATGCCGAAAGTAAAAGCCGCAATCTTGCCTTCTACATGGAGAATACCGCCCGTAAGCCCTAACGCATCGAAATTGTGTAGGGCGTATATCAATGCACGGCGTTCGTTGCCGGTACCTTCATGCTGGTCGCAGTTGTTGACTTTGCACCATTTCGCTTCCAAATCGAGGCACTCCCGGATACGGTCGGCTGTAATCGGAGTGTATTCGTAGTTATAAGTCTTTTTGAATTTGTTGATATGATTCCGCTTTGCCTGAAACTTTTTGCCGGATAAGGTGGCGAGGTCGGAGCGCAGATATACGTAATCGGCGTAATCCCTGTCTGCTGTAAACTGAAATCTGCCGGGCATAAAGGTTTCCAGTTCGGAGCACATTTCGGCGCAGATACCCAACAAGCAAAAAGGCTCTCCTTCCCGGTTGGCATCTTCTATCAGCGCATCCAGTACCTTGTTTAAATCGCCGTTGCCGATAGGCATCATATATACAAGCTCTCCTTCTGCCCAGAATTTCAATAATAGGAAACCGTCCATAATGGCAAACTTGGTGTTGTATAAGAAACGCCAACTGCATAGGTTGGAGAATGAAAGGTCGCAGTTGCGTCGCGGACTGTTTAAAGTAAAGGAAGTAATCAGCTCTTTATCTTGTAGTTCGATATCTTTAAATGGAATCATAAATAATTTCTATTGGTTATAAGAATATAATAACAAAGATAAGAAGATTTTGTTAGAGTAACCCTAACAATCGTAAAATAGTAGGGGTTAGCAAGGCTGTAAATATTCCGTTAAGCGTCAGACCGAGGCTGGCAAACGCACCGTATTTGCTGCTGATGTCCATTGCTGTGGATGTGCCGACAGCATGGGCTGCTGCCCCTAAGGAAAGCCCTTGAGCCATGGGGCTTCCGATATGGGTGAGTTTCATTGTCTTGAAACCGAGGATTCCTCCCAACAGGCCTACGCAAACCACTACGGCGGCAGTCAGCGCGGGAATGCCGCCTATTGATTTCGTAACTTCCATGGCTATCGGGGTAGTAACGGATTTTGGAGCCAGCGAGTAGATAATCTCGTCGGAGGCTCCCATCAGTTTTGCTATCAGGACTACGGAAATAACCCCTACAATACATCCTGCCAATTGTGAAAGCAGGATAGGCAGCAATTGTTTCTTGATAGTCTCCAATTGCAGATACAAAGGAACCCCCAACGCAACGACGGCAGGTTTTAACCAGAATTCAATCAGATGCCCGCCTTTGTTGTAAGTATCATAACTGATATTTGTCATCTTCAGGAAAATGATAAGCAGGGCAATAGTCAGTAAGATGGGATTCAGCAGCATGATTCCTGTCTTCTTTTGAAGAAGTTTGGCTAAGAAGAATATCCCGAAAGTAATAGCCAGCAGGAAGAATTCGTTTTCTAAAAAGTTCATTTGATTTTACGTGTTAATTGGTGAACCCATCCGGTAACCACGAGTACCAGCAGGGTGCTGACTAATGAAGCGATGGCGATAGGCCAGAATTCGGCGGCGATAATGTCGAAATAGAGCATAAGGGCTACGCCGGGCGGGATAAAGAAGAATCCCAGATTAGCAACCAAGAAGTCGGACATTCCCTGCACCCAGTGCAGTTTTATCCAACCCAATTTTAAGAAAAGGGTGAGCAGCAGCATACCGATGATGCTGGACGGAAGTTTGATACCCGTTAAGAATACAATCAATTCACCCAAAGCCAGACATCCGAAAAGGATGGCGCATTGACGGATCATAATACCTGATTATTAAATAATACCTAACCTATTGAAAATATTGAAAACGTTGCAAAGTTAGCTATTTGAAGTGAGGAACCGTCTCGTAAATCCACTGTTAGTGTTAAATATTATAATAATTCTCATTTGGTGTGGAAAAAGCCCCGAAATTGCAATGTGTATATTGCAAAATTGTGTACTTTTGCTGCGTGAATAACACGAACTACTGATTCTTATACACAATTAAAATATCATGCAAAGATTAATTAATGAAATTTTAGAGCGTGCGAAAGCCGATCGTCAACGCATTGTTCTTCCTGAAGGTACGGAAGAACGCACTTTGAAAGCTGCCAATCAAATTCTGACAGATGGTATTGCAGACCTGATTCTTTTGGGCAATCCTGCTGAAATCAACGCTTGTGCAACGGAGTGGGGACTTGGTAACATTTCCAAGGCAACCATTATCGACCCGGAAAACAATCCCAAGCAGGAAGAGTATGCACAACTGCTGTTCGAGTTGCGTAAGAAAAAAGGCATGACTATTGAAGAAGCCCGTAAGCTGGTAACCAATCCGCTTTATCTGGGCTGTCTGATTATCAAGAACGGCGATGCCGACGGTCAGTTGGCAGGTGCACGCAATACTACCGGTGATGTGCTTCGTCCGGCTTTGCAGATTATCAAGACTGCTCCGGGCATTACTTGCGTTTCCGGTGCAATGTTGTTGCTGACTCATGCTCCCGAATATGGTAAGAATGGTATTCTGGTAATGGGTGACGTTGCCGTTACTCCGGTTCCCGATGCTTCTCAATTGGCGCAAATCGCTGTTTGTACTGCACGTACGGCTCAGGCTGTCGCAGGTATTGATCCGAAAGTGGCGCTGTTGAGTTTCTCTACAAAAGGTTCTGCAAAACACGAAGTGGTAGACAAAGTGGTAGAAGCCTTGAAGATTGCTAAAGAAATGGCTCCTGATATTGCTATCGACGGCGAACTGCAGGCTGACGCAGCATTGGTTCCTGAAGTCGGTGCCAGCAAAGCTCCGGGTTCTGCCATTGCAGGTAATGCAAATGTGCTGGTTGTTCCGAGCCTCGAAGTAGGTAATATCTCCTACAAACTGGTACAGCGTCTGGGACATGCCGATGCGGTAGGTCCGATTCTGCAAGGTATCGCACGTCCGGTGAACGATTTGTCACGCGGTTGCTCCATCGAAGATGTATATCGTATGATTGCCATTACGGCAAATCAGGCTATTGCAGCTAAACACAATAAATAATTATGGATTTTGAATTATGAATTATGATTGGGGATTTCTTCCTGTTCATGGTTCATGGTTCGCGGTTCATAATTCGGAATTCATAATTTATAATTTAACATTAGTATCATGAAAGTTTTAGTATTGAACTGCGGTAGCTCGTCCATCAAATACAAGTTGTTTGATATGGACCATAAAGAGGTTATCGCTCAAGGTGGCATTGAAAAAATCGGTTTGAAAGGCTCTTTCCTGAAACTGACCTTGCCTGATGGCGGGAAGAAAATTCTGGAAAAAGACATACCGGAGCATACTGTGGGTGTGGAGTTCATCCTCAATACATTGATCAGCCCTGAATACGGTGCAATCAAGTCTTTGGACGAAATCAATGCGGTAGGTCACCGTATGGTACACGGCGGCGAGAAGTTCAGCGAATCCGTTTTGCTGACTCAGGAGGTGCTGGACGCCTTTACTGCCTGCAATGATTTGGCTCCGCTTCACAATCCTGCCAACTTGAAGGGTGTAAACGCTATTTCCGCCATTCTGCCCGATGTTCCGCAGATTGGTGTGTTTGATACCGCTTTCCATCAGACGATGCCCGATTATGCCTATCTGTATGCCGTTCCTTACGAACTGTATAAGAAATACGGGGTTCGCCGTTATGGCTTCCACGGAACTTCTCACCGTTATGTATCAAAGCGTGTGTGCGAATTTCTGGGCGTACAGCCGGAGGGAAAGAGAATCATTACCTGCCACATCGGTAATGGTGGTTCCATCTCTGCCATTAAAGACGGCAAGTGTATCGACACCAGCATGGGTCTGACTCCGCTGGAGGGTCTGATGATGGGTACCCGTAGCGGTGACATCGATGCGGGAGCCGTAACTTTCATTATGGAGAAAGAAGGGCTGGATGCAAACGGAGTATCCAATCTTCTGAACAAGAAGAGCGGTGTAATGGGTATCTTCGGTGAGTCGAGCGATATGCGCGATTTGGAGAATGCCGTGGCTGCCGGTAACCCGAGAGCTATTCTGGCAGAAAAGATGTACTTCTACCGCATCAAGAAGTATGTAGGCGCTTATGCTGCCGCTTTGGGCGGTGTGGACATCATCGTGTTTACGGGCGGTGTCGGCGAGAACCAGTGCAACTGCCGTAGTGAAGTATGCGAAGGTCTCGAATTCATGGGTGTCAAGGTCGACCTGGAAAAGAACAAGGTCCGTGGTGAAGAGGCTGTAATCTCTACAGACGATTCCAAGGTGAAGGTAGTGGTTATCCCGACCGATGAAGAGCTGATGATTGCTTCGGATACAATGGCTATCTTGAATAAATAACAGGTTTGTAATAACAGTCCTGATAAAAGTGTCGGAAACAGTTAATACTGTATCCGGCACTTTCTTTTTAATAATATCGTTATATATGAATGATTTAAAATATCTATCTTTGTTTCCCGGTAAAGGGAAATATCAGTATGACAGATAATTTAAATAGAACAAGTTTATGAAACGATTGATTTATGTGTTGTTCTTTGTACTGCTGGCAGGCACATCGTATGCACAGCGGGCAAAGTATGTATTCTATTTCATCGGCGATGGAATGGGAGTGAATCAGGTGAACGGTACGGAGATGTACCTTGCCGAGCAGGAGGGACGTATCGGCGTGAAGCCGCTTTTGTTTACCACATTTCCGGCAGGTACTGTGGCTACAACTTTCTCCGCCACTAATTCCGTGACCGATTCTTCAGCAGCCGGTACGGCACTTGCCACCAGTGCAAAGACATACAATGGGGCTATTGGTATGGACGATGATAAAAATGCCTTGCAGACAGTTGCCGAGAAAGCCAAGAAAGCAGGCAGGAAAGTCGGTGTCACCACCAGTGTCAGTGTAGACCACGCTACCCCGGCGGCATTCTATGCCCACCAGCCCAACCGCAGCATGTATTACGAAATTGCGCTTGACCTGCCGAAGGCCGGTTTCGACTTTTACGCAGGCGGCGGTTTCCTGAAACCCGCTACGACAGCCGATAAGAAAGATGCGCCGAGTATCTTCCCCATTATAGAGGAAGCGGGATATACCATTGCTAGAGGATTGGACGAATACAAAGCAAAGGCTGCGGATGCAGGGAAAATGGTGCTTATTCAGAAAGAGGGTGCCGTACCTTCCTGCCTGCCTTATGCCATCGACCGCAAGGAAGGTGACCTTACCTTGCCGGAGATTACCGAAAGTGCCATTTCGTTCCTGACAAAGGGAAATAATAAAGGATTCTTCCTTATGGTGGAAGGCGGTAAGATAGACTGGGCTTGCCACGGTAATGACCCTGCTACCGTTTTTGAGGAAGTTATCGATTTGGATAATGCGGTAAAAGTGGCTTATGAGTTCTACAAGAAGCACCCGAAAGAGACTTTGATTGTTGTGACTGCCGACCACGAAACCGGCGGCATGAGTCTGGGTACCGGAAGATATGAGTTGCGCCTGAAAGCATTGACGAATCAGGAACAGTCGCAAGACCTTCTTTCCAAGGCAATTACCGATTTGCGGAAAGATTCCGACAAGGCTTCCTGGGAGGAAGTGAAGGCGCTGCTTGCCGATAAGATGGGATTTTGGGAAGAGTTGCCTTTGACTTGGGAGCAGGAAAAGATGCTCCGTGATGAATACGAGACGTCTTTTGTGAAGAATAAGGTTGTCTTTGAAGAGAGCCTGTACGCCAAGACCGAACCTTTGGCTGCTGCTGCCCGGAAAGTGATGAGCCAGATAGCAATGGTAGGATGGACCGGTTCGGGCCATACGGCCGGATATGTACCTGTCTTTGCAATAGGTGCGGGTTCCGATTTGTTTGTCGGTAAGATGGATAATACGGAAATTCCGAAACGCATTGCGAAAGCGGCGGGGTATAAATAATCTCCTTTAAAGTCGGTCACCTCAGGCGGTACGGATTGACGCCCTTTCAAGTTTGGGTTGAAAAGGCTCTGTATCGCCTGAGGTGATTTTTTTTATTTCAAATCTTCTTTGATTACTTCATCCATTTCCCTGATAAGTTTTTTCCGCTCTTTGGCGGATTTCACTTTCTTGTCTTTGCAGCCGGGGTCTGTACGTTCTGAAACCTCTTCGCTCCATTCTTCAAATTTATTCTCTGCCGGGCGGCCGTTGGGGTCGATGTTCTCTTCGGCAATGGAATCGTTTCTGTAAATCATATCATCCATAACGCTTTTGTTTTTAATGGTTATGACGATACTACAAGCAACCGGGCAAAAAGTTCCGGCTTTTCGTTCTTTTTCGTAATCGTTTATAAGAATAAACGGTTTTTGAAAGGCGGGGCAAGTGGTTTACAGTTTGGTTTCCCCTTCGATAAACTCTTCCAGAAACAGGTTCTCGCCGTCGAATACGGCATAGGAGAAATAGTTTATCCAGTCGCCGAGGATAAGGACGCGGGCGGTGGCACTCAGCATCAAATCCAGTTCGATGTGCCGATGGCCGTAGATGAAGAAGTTTATATTCGGATGGTTCTTCAGATACTCTTTGGTATACAGTACAAGATGCTCGTTGTTTTCGCCCATGTAGTCGGGCTCTTTCCCGTCTATTCTTTTCAGACGGCTGTGCTTTGCCCACCTCAGTCCGAACTCTACGCTCCAGCGGGGGTGGAGGGTGGAGAACAGCGTTTGGAGGGTACGGCTGTGAAACATGGTACGCAGCAGTTTGAATTTTTTGTCCGGGTCGCCCAATCCGTCGCCATGGGCAAGGTAGAACTCTTTTCCGTAGATTTCCGTGGTGAGGGGTTCGCGGTGAATGACTACCCCGCACTCCCGCGTAAGGTAATCCCCGCACCAGATGTCATGGTTGCCGGTGAAGAAGTGTACTTCCACGCCCATATCCGTCAGTTCGGACAGTTTGCCGAGAAAGCGGGTGTAGCCTTTGGGCACGACCGTGCGGAACTCGTACCAGAAGTCGAACATGTCGCCCAGCAGATATACGGCGGCTGCTTTGTGTTTGATACTGTCGAGAAAGTTCACCAACCGTCGTTCCTGTGTACGTCCGTGCTCGATGGCCCGCGAACCCAAGTGTGCGTCTGAAAGGAAATATACGTTCTTCATATATGCTTTGTTACGTTGTCAGTTAGAGAAAGCCCAGTTCCAGCTTGGCCTCTTCGCTCATCATGTCCTTGTCCCATTCGGGCTCAAACACTAGGTTGATGGTGGCGGAGGTCACGCCGTCTATCGATTCTATCTTCTGGCGGACATCTTCCATGATGAAGTCGGCGGCGGGGCAGTTGGGAGCTGTCAGGGTCATGTCGATAGTCGCCTCGCCGCTGTCGGCAACATCTATCTTGTAGATGAGTCCCAGGTCGTACACGTTTACCGGAATCTCCGGGTCGAATACGGTTTTCAGCATGGCTACGATTTTCTCTTCTATTTCAAATTTGGTCATATTCGTACGGTTTGTTGGTTTAGCGAAGCAAATCTAAAGATTTTAATTGAAACTACAAAGAATGTGCAGGCTACATTACAGCACTCCTTCGTCGGTAAAACTGTAATATCTGCCGTCTGTGACTATAACGTGGTCGATGAGGCGGATGTTCATGGTCTGTGCGCCTTTCAGTATGAGCTGTGTCAGTTGGCGGTCGTTCGTGCTGGGCTGCGGATTTCCGGAGGGGTGGTTGTGTATCAGGGCAATCTGTGTGGCGCGTTGCAGCAGGGCTTCGCGCAGGATGCTCCTCACATCGGCGCTGGTCTGGTCGATGCCACCCCGGCTGATGCGTACCTTGTCTATGACGCGGGATGCCTGGTTGAGCAGAAGTACCCAGAACTCCTCTACGGTGAGGTCGCACAGGAGCGGATGAAAGATACCGTAGATATCATCGGACGAGTGTATCACGGCCCGTTCCGTACGCTCTTGCCGGTTTCTGCGTTTGCCCAGTTCGAGGGCTGCCATGATGGTGACGCTCTTGGCTGGCCCGATGCCTTTGAAGCGGGAGAAATCGTGGACTTCCCATTTGCCCAGCCGGTTCAGATCGTTGTTGCAGCAGGCAAGTGTCCGTTGCATCAGTGCCACGGCACTTTCTTCAGTGTTTCCCGAGCCGATAAGGATTGCCAGCAGTTCGGCGTCGCTGAGGGCTTCCGCTCCTTTCAGCATCATTTTTTCCCGTGGCCGGTCTTCTGCCGCCCACCGGTTGATTGTCAGTTTTTTCATCTTTTTTCGTTACCGGCTGCCGGCACTTATAGCCTGTTATTTATAGAAATTCTTCTTGAATGCCTCGAACTCATCCTTGCCACATATGCAACGGTTCCACCAGGCACGCCAGAAGCCGGTTCCGTATCCGATGAGCTGGATGAAGGCGGCGGCAATGGAATAGACGCCGATGCGCAGGCTCTTGTTCCGTAGTGCGGAGTCCGTGCATACAAGCAGTGCGTACAATGCAATCGGCAGCAGGCTGTACAGGCAGAAAGGCGCTCCAGCCAACAGCACGGCTACGCCCAGTGTGAATGCTGCCGGCAGCAGATGCACCGTTTTTAGGGATTCGGGATATTTTTTGTAGAGGTTGATGCGGGCGATGCCGGAGTTGTGCACTTGCTTGAAGAATTTCTTCAAGTCCGTCCGCCGCTTATGATACACCCATGCTCCGGGAAAAAGCCTGCATGCGTACCCGCCCTTGAAGATGCGGATACTGAAGTCGATGTCCTCTCCGAAACGCATCCGGGAGAAGCCGCCGAGCGTTTCATAAACCTCGCGACGTACTCCCATATTGAAACTCCGCGGATAGAATTTGTCCATTTTCTTTTTTCCGCCGCGGATGCCGCCGGTGGTGAAGAACGAAGTCATGGAGTAGTTGATGGCTTTCTGTATATCGGTAAAGGAGACGTGCGCACGGTCCGGTCCGCCGAATGCATCGGCAGGGGCTTTTTGCAGTTCCTCTTCCACTGCTGCAAAATAGCCTTCGGGAAGGATGCAGTCGGAATCCAGTATAATCAGGTATTCTCCCCGGCTGCGTTCGGCGCCGTAATTGCGCGTTTGTCCGGGACCGGAGTTGGGCTTGGCGTAGTAATGGATGTCCAGAATGTTCTGATAACGTTCTGCAACGTCCTTGCAGGGAACCGAAGAACCGTCCTCTACGATAATGATTTCGAAATCCTTGAAGCTCTGTCGCGTGAGGCTTTGCAAAAGCTCGTCCGCTTCGTCGGGGCGGTTGTATACGGGAATGATAACGGAATATCGCATGTCTCTGTCTCTTTTTATCGGGTTACGGGAGTTGATGTTGCAAAGATACGTTTTTATTTGGTGACAGACGGTTATTTTGCCGTGCATTCGGACTGTTATTTTCGGTTCGTTCTCTTTCTACAAAGTTTAAAAATGAAAATCGTCTGTCACGTTCCGCATGGCCTTGAGAATGAACTGTGCCGTATGCGTATTTCTATTCATATTCGATAGGGTGATTAATCTCTTGGCTCTCAGTGCAAGGTTTTTGGTATTACAGGGAGAAACTAATTGTTTTATGTGGTTAAACCAAGAGTTTATCCTCGTGAAACTTTTAGTTTCATTAGGGTAAACTCTTGGTTTAATTAGGATAAACTACTGGTCTTCCTTTTTGAAACTTGCAGCTCCATGCAGTCATTTATCTCTTTTTTTTCTTGACGATGTTTACGCCTTTGGCATATTAGAGTGGCTGTATATGAACTTTGTAGCAAGAAAAAGAGGTTGTGTCAAAATGCTGACACAGCCTTTTTTTATGCGCAAAGCCCAGACTTTCTCAAGCCCGGGCTTTGTTATTACCCAAAGTTTTCGTATCTTTAGGCATAAAGTTTTTCGTTATGGCAAAGTTACATTTTCGTCCTTACATTCCCAACCAAACCGTTCTTTTTCCACAAAGAATTGATGAAAACATAGCTGCGAACGACCCGGTCCGCATCGTGAATGCTGTTATTGACAACCTCAATCTTGAGAGTTTCAAGAAGCTTTATAAGGAAACGGGCCGTTGTCCTTATCATCCTAAAATGATGCTTAAGGTGATAATCTACGCCTACATGAATAATATCTATTCTTGCCGTAAAATAGAGAAGCACCTCTTTCGTGACATTCATTATATTTGGCTTGCCGGTAATGAGCATCCGGATTTTATCACGACCAACCGTTTTCGTAACCGTGTAAAGGAGGAAATAAATAATGTATTTACCCAGTTGGTTCTTGTCCTTGCCGATAAAGGCTTCATCAGCCTTGATGTGGAGTATATCGACGGCACCAAGATTGAATCCAAAGCCAACAAATATACTTTTGTCTGGCGCAAGACAGTCGAACGGAACCGTACGAGACTAATGGATAAAATCCGTATTCTCTTGGAGCAGGTGGATGAAACCATTGCACAGGAGAACTCTATAAAAGACACATCCATGGAGTTTACTTCCTGCAAGCTCTCTGACATAGTGAATGAACTTAAAGAAGCCCTGGAACGCCAGCCTGCAACAAAGGATAAGGAAGAAAAGAAAGCCCTGCGCAAAAAGAAGAAGCAGGTCAGGGAACTTGAAGGGTATCGTGACAAGCTGATAGAATATGACAATCACCTTGATACCCTTGGAGAACGTAACTCCTATTCCAAGACCGATCCTGGTGCCACATTCATGCGCATGAAAGAAGATGCCATGAAGAACGGGCAGACCAAACCCGGATATAATCTGCAAATAGGTACTGAAAACCAATTCATCACAGACTTCCGTCTGTTTCCCAACCCTACCGATACACTGACCCTCATACCTTTTTCCCACTCTTTCCAGTACCGCTATAACCGTTTACCGAATATCTGCGTGGCAGACTCCGGTTACGGTTCGGAAGAAAATTACCGGTTCATGCAGGAGAATGGGATAGAAGCCTTCATCAAGTACAATTACTTCCATAAAGAACAGCGTCCCCGTTATACTCCCAACCCGTTCCATGCCGAAAGTCTCCATTACAATACCCAAGAGGATTATTACGTTTGTCCTATGGGACAGCACATGAACCGTATAGGAACCAAACGTGACAAGACAGCGAGCGGATACATCACCGAAAGTGCCCGGTATAAAGCAAAAAGATGCGAAGGTTGCCCTTTGCGTGGCAGTTGTTTTAAAGCTCGGGGGAACCGTATTATAGAAGTCAACCACCGGTTAAATCAATACAAACGGCAGGCACGGGAAAGATTGCTCTCAGAAGAAGGTATCAAGCATAGAGGCAGGAGGTGTATAGAACCAGAGGCTGTGTTTGGACAAATGAAATACAACATGGCATACAGAAGATTCCGGCATGTGGGAGAAGACAAGGTTACAATGGACTTTGCTTTCTTTGCTATAGCCTTTAATATCAAAAAAATGTGTGCTAAACTGATAAAAGAAGGAAAGGGGCTCATTACAGTTG